>Ga0075310_1000257_pt1 | contig 9522 bp, 7 predicted proteins | sample MayberryNE_Catta_2_FD_120088 | JGI IMG/M metagenome (GOLD analysis project Ga0075310, IMG submission 120088) | Natural and restored wetland microbial communities from the San Francisco Bay, California, USA, that impact long-term carbon... | ecosystem: Environmental > Terrestrial > Soil > Wetlands ... | reverse complement strand
GTCTCGTCGAGCGGCCGGCCGTCGAACGTGCGCACGTTGCGCCGCGAGCGGATCGCGTCCCAGGTCTCCACGCGGTCAGCTTCGCACGAACGCGCGGCAGCATCCGATCCAGCCCGGGGAGCGGGCCGTGGTCGTGAGCGGAGGACGCGCAAGAAGGTCTCTTGGACCGCATGGCGCCGCCGGAGCACCTTCGAGGGACGCTCAACGTTCAGGGCGTGGCTGTACCGGATCGCGACGAACGCGTGTCTCGACGTGCTCGATCGGCACCCGCGCCGGGTTCACGCCTACGACGCGGCCGCCGGGACCGTAACCGTCGAGGCCGATCCGCCGCCGGCGGTGCCCTGGCTCCAACCGTTTCCGGATCAGCTGCTGGACGCGGCGGTGTCCGCTGATCCCGATCCGGACACCGTCGTCGTCGCGAAGGAAACGATCGAGCTCGCGTTCCTGGTCGCGATCCAGTACCTGCCGCCACGACAACGCGCGGTGCTGATCTTGCGGGATGTCCTCGGCTGGTCGGCCGCCGAGACCGCGGCCCTCCTCGAGGGGAGCGTCGCCTCGGTGAAGAGCGCGTTGGCTCGAGCCAGGACGACGGTGAAGGGACACCTGCCGGCGCGTCGCGACGATTGGGCGGCGCCGGCCGATCCGACCGTCGAGGAACGTGCCGTGCTGCAACGCTACGTCGATGCGCACGAGCGCGCCGACCCGAACGCCGTGGCGGCGCTGCTCGCCGACGAGGTGCGGCTGACGATGCCTCCGGAGCCGGTGTGGTTCGCCGGCCGCGAGGCGATCGTCGGCCTCCACACGGAAGTCTTCGATCCGGTCTCGCCATGGTTCCACGGACGTTGGCGAGGCGTCCCCACGAGGGCGAACCGGCAGCCCGCCGTGGCCCACTACTGTGAGCGACGGAGTGCGGAGGCGACGAGCGAGCTCCAGGGCGCGTTCAAGGCTCAGGTGCTCGACGTCCTGCGGATCCGGCACGGAGCGATCGTGGAGATCACGTCGTTCGAGCCGAGCATGTTCGGCGCGTTCGGCCTGCCGCTCACCCTGCCGTGAGCTGAGGCGGGTCCGAACGGACCGATCCCTTCCGAGCCGACGACCCGTCATATGTGGTGAGGGTTCGACAGGACCCGCGAGGAAGAGGAGGTCACCCATGTGCGACGAGTCGAGCGTCACGTAACGGGACGGCACCACGATCGCGTTCGAGCGAGCGGGCGCGGGTCCGCCGCTCATCCTGGTCGCCGCCGCGCTCTCGGACCGCAGGGACTCGAGGAAGCTCGCGACCCTCCTGGCTCCGTCCTTCACCGTCATCAACTACGACCGGCGCGGCAGGGGAGCGAGTGGCGACACCCACCCGTTCGAGGTCGAGCGCGAGGTCGAGGACATCGAGGCGCTGGTCAAGGACGTCGGCGGGTCGGCGTTCCTGTTCGGCAGCTCGTCGGGCGCGGTCCTCGCGTTGGAGGCGGCGGCTCGCGGGATCGGTGTCGAGAAGATGGCGCTGTTCGAGCCGCCCTTCGTGGTCGACGAGCGGGATCGACGGCCGCCGGCGGGTTTCGACGAGCACGTCGAGGCGCTGGTCGCGGCCGATCGGCGCGCCGAGGCGGTCACGTACTTCATGACCCAGGGCATCGGCATGCCGGCCGCCTTCGTGTGGGGGATGCGGCTGATGCCCCGCACCTGGTCGAGCATGAAGGCGATGGCCTCCACGATCCCCTACGACGTGGCGATCGTGGGCGACACGCGAGCGGGCAAGCCGCTCCCGGCGGACCGGTGGCACGCCGTGCTCGCCCCGACGCTCGTCCTCGACGGTGGCAAGAGCCCGGAAGGCACGCGTCGGGCGTCGGCTGCGCTGGCCGACATCCTTCCCGACGCCCAGCATCGAACGATCGACGGCCTGAGCCACGGCGCGGTCGTGATGGCGCCGAAGAAGCTCGTCCCGGCGCTGCGAGCCTTCTACCTGGCATGAGGACGAGCGAGAGGAACCGAGGAGGAACCGACATGACATCCGAAGACGTGCAGCAGCAGCCATCCGTGCCCGATCCAGACCTGCAGAGCCTGCAGCCGCTGGTCGGCACGTGGAAGGTCGCCGGCGGTGCGCAAGGCGAGGTCGCCTTCGAGTGGATGGACGGGGGGTACTTCCTGATCCAGCGCGTCGATCTCGAGCAGGACGGGCAGCGGGTCATCGGAGTGGAGTTCATCGGACGCGAACGGAAGTTCGGTGAGGCGCCGGGCGACGACATCACGTCGAGGTATTACGACACCCTGGGCAACACGTTCGACTACGTCTACGAGCTCGACGTGGACGTCCTCACGATCTGGGCCGGTGAGCGCGGTTCCCCCGCCTACTTCGAAGGCCGGTTCGACGCGGAAGGCACCACCATCGCCGGCGCATGGGTCTACCCCGGCGGTGGCGGCTACGGCTCGACGATGACGAAGGTCGGGTAGCGATGCGGCAGCTCGACCACGGAGTCCGCGGGTCCGTGAACGCCCTCGCGCCCGCGGAGGGGCACATCCTGTTCCGGCCGGCGCTCCGATCGGATGCCGGTGGCCTCACCGAGCTGGTCGAGGCGGCCTACGGACCCTACGTCGAGCGGATCGGCATGCTCCCGCGCCCGATGATCGACGACTACGACGAGGTCATCCGCGACGACCTGGTCACGGTCGCCGAGCGATCGGGAACGGTCGTGGGCGTGATCGTGCCGCGCGTCACCGACGAGGGGTTCCTGATCGACAACGTCGCGGTGCACCCCTCCGAGCAGGGGAAGGGGCTCGGAACGGCCCTGCTGCGGTTCGCGGAGGCCCAGGCGCGCCGCGCGGGGTTCGGTTCGGTCTACCTCTACACCCACGAGGCGATGGCCGAGAACATCGAGCTGTACGCCCGGCTCGGGTAGCAGGAGTTCGATCGCCGGTCCCAGGGATCGTTCTCACTGGTCTACATGCGAAAGCCGGTGGTCGAGGCGGCCCGCCGGCCTACGCGATCGACCGCTCGCCGAGGAGCTCGATGAGCGGCCACGCACCGTCGGACCAGTTCGAGATCACGGTCGAGATGGTCGCGGCGGCGGGATCGTAGGTGCTGCGGAAGGACACGCCGGCGTCGTAGCCCTCGAGCCAGACGACATCGCTCGTCTCGTGCAGATTGAAGCCGAGGCCGTAGCGCTCCGACTCCTCCGGCCAGTCGCTGCGCGGGCGCACCATCTCCGCGACGGTGTCGGACCCGACGATCCGGCCGGCGAACAGCGCGTTCCAGAACGTCGAGAGGTCCGCGGCCGTCGAGTAGGCACCGCCGTCGCCGGTCCCCAGGACCGGCAGATGGAACACGTTCGTCCTCGGTCCGTCGACCGTGAGGTAGCCGCGCGCCGCCCGCCCGGGCAGCTCGTCGGAGCGCAGGAACGCGGTGTCGGCCATGCCCGCGGGATCGGTCACGCGTTCCCGCACGAGATCGTGGTAGTCGACGCCGCTCGCCCGTTCGGCGATCAACGCGAGCACGACGTAGCCGCCGTTGTTGTAGGCGAACCGCTCTCCGGCGGGGGAGACCGTCTCGTTGCCGGCGAGCAGGGGGAGGAAGCCCTCGGTCGTCGCGAGCTCGTGCACCGAGACCGGCATCACGTGGGTCGTTGATGTCGTCGACGGTTTCCTCGTCGAGGTAGTCGCCGATGCCCGAACGGTGCGCCAGCAGGTGCTCGACGGTGACGTCGTCGGCGACCAGCGGCAGACCGTCACCGAGCAGCGAACGGGCGGTCGTGTCGAGCGCGAGCGTTCCGTCCTCCACGAGGCTCATGACCGCGAGCGCGGTGAACGTCTTCGAACCGCTCGCGATGGCGAACATCGTGTCGGGCACGTTGGGGATGCCGTAGGCGCGATCGGCGAGGCCGTACGCCCTCTCGAGATCGGTGATGCCCGAGCGGTCGACGCGAACGACACCGGAGAACCCGGTGTCCTCGGCGACCGCGTCGATCGTGGCTTCCAGCGATCCCATGGCGCGAGCGAACCTAGCACCCGTCGTGCAGATGGGCGGTACTCACGATGCCGGGGTCCGCACGACCGCCTGACATGGAACGACCTCCCACGTATCGTCGGAGTTCCTCCGGAGGGAAGCATGACCGCAGGGACCGATGCAGTGACGCTGGGCAGACGCGCCGCCGCGAGCGGGGAGTGGGCCCAGGCCTACGAGGCGCTGAGCTCCGTCGATCCGGCGTCGCTGGCGCCGGTCGACCTCGAGGCGCTGGCCGACGCGGCCTGGTGGGTCTTCGACGAGCATCAGGCGATCCAGGCGCGGCAGCGTGCCTACGCTGGGTACGCCGCTGCGGGCGACGACACCCGGGCGGGTGCTGCCGCCGCGCGTCTCGCGATCGACCACTTCAGCCGGGGGAACCGGTCGGTGGGCAGCGGCTGGCTCGCGAAGGCGCATCGACACCTCGACGGGGAACCCGAGTGCCGCGAGCAAGGCATGCTCTGGACGATAGAAGCCACCGTGCGACGTTTCGGGGGCGACCCCGAAGGCTCGCTCGAGCTCGCCGAACGTGCCGCTGCGCTCGCCCGGCGGTTGCGCGACGGCAGCGGGCTCGCGATGGCGATCCACACCGAGGGCATGGCGCACCTCAGTGCCGGACGGATCGCGCAGGGCCTGACGCTGCTCGACGAGGCGATGACCTCCGTGCTCGCCGGGGAGGTGGACCCCTACCTCACCGGCGTCGTGTACTGCAACGTGATCGGGGCGTGCCTCGAGATCGCCGACCTCCGCCGTGCGAGCGAGTGGTCGATCGCTGCGCGCGACTGGTGCGACTCCCTCGCGGCCGATTCCCCGTTCCACTCGCTCTGCAGGGTGAACCGCGCACAGGTGGCGCGCTTCTCGGGAGCGTGGGCGGAGGCAGAGGCCGAGGCGTCACTCGCAGCCGAGCAGATGGAACAGGTCGATTCCGCGGAGATCGGATCGGCTCTGGCGGAGCTGGGGGAGATCCGCCGTCGACGTGGCGATCTCGACGGCTCGGCGGTCGCGTTCGATCGAGCCCGTGCCCATGGCGCCGACCCCCAGCCCGGTCGAGCCCTGCTCGCCCTCGCCAGGGGGAGGAACCGAGAGGCTGCCGCCGAGCTTCGTTCGGCCCGTGAGCGCACGCAGACGGTGCCCGAACGGGTCCGCCTGCTCGCGGCGTGCGTCGAGGTCTCGATCGCGAGCGGGGAACCGGCCGAGGCGAAGGCCTGTGCAGCGGAGCTGCGTGAGGTAACGGCCGCGCTGACGACCCCGGCGCTCGAAGCGATGGCCGACCACGCGGACGGTGCCGTGCTCCTCGCACAGGGCGATCCGGAGGCGGCGCTCCCGCCCCTCCGCCGGGCATGCGCCGCGTGGGCCGACCTCCACTTCCCGTACGAGCAGGCCCGGTCACGACAGGTGCTGGGCACCGCCATGCGGGCAGCGGGCGACGAGGAGGGCATGGGCGAGCTGCGCGAGGCCGGGGAGGCGTTCGCACGCCTCGGCGCCCGGCTCGACGTAGCCGCGGTCGGAGCGCTCCTGCGGCCCGACGACGCGCTTCCCGCCGGACTGTCGGCCAGGGAAGGCGAGGTCCTGCGGCTCGTCGCGTCGGGGAAGACGAACCGCGACATCGCCGTCGAGCTGGTGCTGAGCGAACACACGGTGGGGCGGCACCTGCAGAACATCTACTCCAAGATCGGCGTGAGCTCGCGAGCCGCAGCGACCGCCTTCGTCTTCGAGCACGGGCTCGTCTGACCGCACTCGTGGTGCGGATGCACCACGATGGCGCAGCCGCCGATTGGTGGGTTCCGTCGATGCGTCCCCGTGTCCGGTCGCCCTAGCGTCCTCCCGTGGAACGAGGAGGTGCGCCGATGCAGAGCAGGGAACGTTTCGACACGATCGTGGTGGGTGGCGGGAACGCCGGGCTGACGGCGGGGTACTACCTGCGGCAGCGCGGTGCGGACTTCGTGATCCTCGACGGCGGCGAGCGTGTGGGGGACTCGTGGAGACGCCGATGGGATTCCCTGCGGTTGTTCACGACCGCTCGGTATTCGGCGCTGCCCGGCATGCGATTGCCGATCCCTCCGTCCGCCCAGGCCACGAAGGACGACATGGCCGACTACCTCGAGGCCTACGTCGAGCGGATGGATCTTCCGGTTCGCACCGGCGTGCGGGTCGACCGGCTGGAACGTCGCGATGGCCGATTCCTGCTCACCGCCGGCGAGCACGAGCTCGAGGCGGCGAACGTGATCGTCGCGACGGGGAGCAATCGCGATCCCCTCACCCCGTCGTTCTCCCGGGACCTCGACCCTTCGATCCGACAGCTCCACTCGAGCGAGTACCGCAACCCATCGCAGTTGCGGGACGGCGGCGTGCTCGTCGTCGGAGCGGGGAACTCGGGCGCCGACATCGCGATCGAGCTGGTGAACGACCGGACGACCTGGCTCTCGGGGCCCGACACGGGGCACATCCCCTTCGACGTCGACCGGTGGTTCGCGCGCCACGTCGCGTTCCACCTCGTGCGATTCGTGGGCGTGCACGTGCTGACGATCCGCACCCCGATCGGACGTCGGGTCCGTGCGAGCGAGAAGAAGGGCGACCCGCTCGTTCGGGTGAAGCCTCGCTGGCTCGAGGCGGCCGGGGCCGAGCGTGTGCCCCGGACGGTGGGAGCCGTGGAGGGCCGCCCCCAGCTCGAAGACGGTCGAGTGCTCGACGTGCAGAACGTGGTGTGGTGCACCGGGTTCCGGAAGGACCTCTCCTGGATCCACCTGCCGATCTTCGACGAGCGGGGCGAGGTGCGTCACGAGATCGGCGTCGCCGTCGATGAACCGGGCCTCGCCTTCGTCGGGCTCCCGTTCCAGTACTCGTTCGCCTCCGAGGTGCTTCCCGGCATGAACCGGGATGCTCGCCACGTCGTGCAGCGCCTCATGCAGAGCGTGGACCACGAGGATCGGCGCGTCGGCGTCCCGGCGTGAGACGGTCGCGCGTGACCGATGCGGCCGAGGGCCGCGAGGTCGTCGAGGCCCTCGAAGGTCCTGTGACGGCGGGGCCGGACGCTCCTGCCGCTCCCCGCTTCCCGGTGCCAGGTTAGATGTGGCGTCCGGACTCGCGGGCTGGCCGCGACGTCCGGTGTTGGGAAGGAGGGCACGATGGCTTCCTCACGCACCGGGGCGACGATCGAGCCGTCGCGGGCGGAGCTCATCGATCTCGACCGGCAGGTCGGCGCGATCCTGAACCGGCGCGCCGCCGTCGGGCTCGCCGTCGGGGTCGTGGTCGACGGTTCCCTGTCGTTCTCGGCGCACGGGGTCGCCGACGTCGTCGATCGCACGCCGATCACGCAGGACACGGTCTTCCGGATCGCCTCGATCACCAAGACCATCACGGCGGTCGCTCTGCTGCAGCTGTGGGAACAGGGCCTGGTGGATCTCGACGCTCCCGCCAACGACTACCTGCGCGCCTACCGGCTGGTTCCCGACGACCCGAGCTGGCGGCCGGCGACGCTGCGGCATCTCCTCACACACACTGCGGGCATCCCCGAGGTGGTGCCCGCTCTGGGGGCCTTCCGCGCCGACTTCGGCGAGACCGTGAGGGTCGGCGACCGGGTTCCCTCGCTCGCCGAGCACTACCATGGCCGCCTTCGACTGGTCGCTGAGCCGGGGACCAGGTTCCGCTACGGCAACCACGGGTTCGCCACCCTCGGTCAGATCGTCGAGGACGTGAGCGGCGACTCGCTCGATCGCTACTTCCGCCGGCACATCTTCGACGTGCTCGGCATGGACCACACCGATCTCGTTCGGTCCGAGCGCGTCACGCCGTGGCTCGCGACCGGCTACGAGATGGGACGCGCCGGCCCGAAGGCCGTCATCCAACGGGAAGCCGTGACCGCGGGCGCCGCTTCCGTGTACTCCTCACCGAGCGACATGGCCCGCTACCTGTCGGCGCTGCTCGGCGGGGGCTCGAACGAGCACGGGTCGGTGCTCTCGCCCGAGACCGTCTCGACGATGTTCGCGCCGCAGTACCGGCCCGACCCGCGGATCCCCGGCCTGGGCCTTGCGTTCTGGCGGAGCGACCTCGGGGGCCAGCAGGCCGTCGAGCACCAAGGCACGCTGCCCGGGTTCCACTCGCAGGTCTTCCTCGCCCCCGACGACGGCGTGGCCGCGATGGCCTTCACGAACGGCTCGTGGCGACCGGACTTCTGGCTGCCGTTCGAGGTCTCGAACCTGCTGCGGCAGGTCGTCGGCGTGCCGGACGACGTGATCCGGACCGACGTGCCGCGGCACCCCGAGACGTGGCACGAGCTGTGTGGGTGGTACGCGCTCGAGGGCCCCCTCAGCGACGTGCGCTTGCGGGGCATGTTCGGAGCGGGCGCCGAGGTCTTCGTGCGGGGCGACCAGCTGACGATCAGGGCCCTGACGCCGATCCCCACGCTGTACCGCGGCCGTCCGCTGCATCCGGACGACCCGCGGGACCCGCTCGTGTTCCGGCTCGATCTCGGCGAGGTCGGACTCGGGTCGATGAGGGTGGTGTTCGGTCGAGACGAGGGGAGGGTCTCGCGCGTGCATCTCGAGGTGATGCCGCTGACGCTCGTGAAGCGACCGTGGCCCTGGGCGCGGCGGAGGCGGGCGCGGCGATGACCGGAGCGGACGATCGCCGCGTTGGCGTCGAGCTTCGAGCGTCTCTCCGAACCCGGTCTCCTGCGCGTCGACGATGCGTCGGTCGCGGCGAGCGGATTCCTCTGATGGTCGTGTCGGTCCCGCTGAGCGAAGCGACGCTCCGTGGTGAGGACGATCGATTCAGTCCTCGGAGCTGGACTCCTTCGCCGACGAGGGGGTCCGCGTGTTCATGGCCGCGTACGGGCCGGCCGCCTGAGGCGGCGGCATCGTGGCCTACGGTGCCGGGCTGATGTGGCGGAGCTTCTCCGGGTTGCTCACCGCGTGCAGGGTCTGTACCTGGTCGTCGACGATGTCGAGCGTGACGGCGGCGATCGGCTTCCCGTCGGCGTCGACGTACAGCGCCCCGGGCTGGCCGTTGATCTCGACCGACCGCATGCCCACGACGCCGGCGCGCACACCCCCCGCGGCCGCTCCCATGAGCAGCCTCGCGACCTTGTCTCGCCCGTGCACCGGCTTCGGGAACGCCAGCCCCTTGCCGCCGCCGTCGGCGTAGGCGACGACGTCGGCGGCGAGCAGGCCGAGCAGACCTTCCTGGTCGCCCGCGCCGGCCGCCTCGAAGAAGCGCCGGGCCAGCTCCTCCCGTCGCTCGCGCGAGGCCTCGAACCGTGGCGTGCCGTCGTGCACGTGCCTGCGCGCCCGCACCGCGATCTGGCGGCAGTTGTCCTCGCTCTTGCCGACGACCCCGGCGATCTCGTCGTAGCCGTAGCCGAAGACCTCGTGCAGCAGGAAGACGGCCCGCTCCACCGGAGTGAGGTTCTCGAGCAGCACGAGGAAGCCCATCGACAGCGAGTCGGCGGTCTCGGCATGGCGCGCGGCGTCGGGTTCGGTCTCGGTCACGAGCGGCTCGGGCAGCCATGTACCGACGTAGCGTTCCCGGCGCACACG
>Ga0075310_1000255_pt1 | contig 9546 bp, 8 predicted proteins | sample MayberryNE_Catta_2_FD_120088 | JGI IMG/M metagenome (GOLD analysis project Ga0075310, IMG submission 120088) | Natural and restored wetland microbial communities from the San Francisco Bay, California, USA, that impact long-term carbon... | ecosystem: Environmental > Terrestrial > Soil > Wetlands ... | reverse complement strand
GCCCCCAGGCCGCAAATGGCGTTGCTACTGATTGAAAATTATCAATCTTCGACAACCGAGTCCCCTCTGATCGGGATTAAACTAAATCCTTATGCGGATTTTCTGCGCTTCGCAAACTACCGCGCAGCAATCGCTCGTTTTGGTGAGAGATTAACCCACTTCTATGAGCTTGTGCCGGGAGTGATGACCGCGCACGATCTTGATCGTCGATTTGGCGATACGGAAATGATCCGCGAGCAATTCAATCAGCGCCCGGTTCGCCTTGCCGTCCTGCGCCGGCTCGCGCACGGCCACGCGAAATTCGCTCTCGGTCAATTGAGTAACCGACGGAGATTTTGAACTTGGCTTGACGGTGACTGAAATCCTCCGACCCATGCGTGACATTATACACGCGCATGCCGGAACGGCGATCTGCCAACGGGTGATTTTACGGCCCGGGAAGTTTAGCGCGCCTGACGTCGCACCATCTCAAGAAGCTGCTGGTAAGACTTCAGAAGATCGGTAGAGGTGACGATGCCGCACACCGTACCGTTATCCTCGATGACCGGCAGGCAATTGATACGCTTGGAGATCAGCTTCGATACCGCCTCGACGATCGGCGTGTTGCGTTTAACCGTGATCGGGTTGCGCGTCATGATCTGGTCAAGCGATTTGGAGCGCGAATTGGGATTTCGCGCCAACGCCCTGAAAATATCTCGGTCGGAAATGACGCCCACAGCGTTACGATAATTATCCACAACGACGCAGTGGCGAAAATGACGATCGTTCATCAAGTTGGCGGCGTCGTCAAACGTGTGATGCGGGCTTAGGGTGACCACTTTGCCAGTCATGACATCGGCCACTTCGGTCGGACCGATGACTACGGAGATCTCATGTGACGCCGTCTCGTTGCGCGAAGTCTTGTCGCTAAGATTCTCGAACATCTGTTTTCTCCCGGATTTTGAAATTGGCGCGTCGGCCTGAATATCCGGAGGAACACAAAGCAATTCTTACACCAGCTAGGGTTGGAAAACCCGCGCATTCGACGTCGCTTATCGATCTCACGAGAAGGATAAGAAGTCGTTGATCGCTCCCTGGTCTTCCCTAAAATGAGTCCCGCTACTGTGCAAGCAAACGCGAAACTTGTCCGGCCGCGGCTAATTCTGTCAAATGTCGCTTACCAGTCGTGACACGGCGAGGAAATCCTCAGCGCCGACACTCATCTTGGCAATGGGCTTCGCACCCTGCGTGCTTAAGCCTTTCTTTCTCGGTGCTTTCGGCTCTGCCGCTCCGGGACTTATGGTAGATTCGCTTCTTCGTCCTTAGTTGCGGTTCCGCCGCTCTGTGTTACAAAAGAATGCAAAACTTTACGACTGGAGAATCATTCATGACCCTGGTTTTGAGCAACGACGACGTTCAGAGAGCCTTGAACATTAAGAAATGCCTGGACGTCATGGAGGAATCCTACCTCGAGCAGGCCGCCAGCCGTGCGGTTAATCGCCCGACCTGTCATTCGTATCTACCTCATTCTCTGCCGAACTCCACTTACAGCTTTAAGTCCGTCGACGGCGGCATCGGCAAGTACGGCGTGCTTGCCCTGCGCGTCACGTCCGACGTTGTTCAAGAGCAACAGATTCGCGGCACCGTCCGGTTGGAAAAGCTGCCGCTCGCGGGCAAGGGAATGTTTGTTGGCCTCGTGCAACTTTTTAGCGCGGAAACCGGAGAGCTATTGGCGATCATGCCCGACGGTCTGATTCAACAGACCCGCGTCGGCGTGACCAGCGCGCTTGGCATGAAAGTCATGGCGCGGAAAAATTCCCAGGTGCTGGGGCTCATCGGCTCGGGTGGTCAGGCCAAAGCTCACTACCGTTTTATGACCGCGATCATGCCGCTTAAGAAAGTCAAAGTGTTCAGCCCCGACCCGCAGCATCGGAAAGCGTTCGTTGAAGAAATGGCCCGAGAAACCGGAGTTCCCGGAGAGCCGGTCGAAAGCGCAGAACAAGCCACCCGGGAATGCGATGTCGTGTGCAGCGCCACCAACTCCTCGCAGCCGGTGGTCAAACTCGACTGGCTCGCGCCCGGCATGCACTACAATTCGATTCGGGAATTCGAGACCGACCTTGCTGTCCTAGAGAAATGCGATGTGATCGCCATTCACACGAATTTCGGAGGTATCCAGCATTACCAGCCTCCGGGCATCGTTGACGACATGCCCGGCGTGCGGCGCGAAAAACCGCGCGACTGGTCCAAGTATCCCGAGATTTGCGATCTGATCGCCGGCAAAATCCCCGGCCGCGTCAACGACAGGCAGATAACTTTCTTTTTGAACAACGTCGGCACAGGCGTCCAGTTCGCCGCCATGGGCTACTGCGCCTACAAAGGCGCCAAAGAACAAGGCCTCGGCCGCGAGCTACCGAGCGAATGGTTCATGCAGGATATCAAACCGTAAAATGAGATCCGGTCGCCGGCCGAAAACCTATTTACCCATCAGGACTTTAAGCTGATCGATGACGCCTTGCGGCTGAGTCATGACTTCTTTAGCGATCGCCGCGACTTCTTCGCCGGTTGTTGGATTAATATCGAGCCGTTTCTTTTTTGCCTCGGCCAGAAAGTCGGGGTCCTTCATGGTCTTGTTAAATCCGTCACGAATGATCTTGACCAGTTCCGGGCGCATATGAGGCGGGGCAAGAAAGGGGCGATGAAAGTCGCCCGAGGCGAGCAGCACGGTTGCCAGACGCCGTCCGACATCCGGCGTTTTGTACTTGTCCATCACCTCAAAGATTGTCGGCGTGTTGGGAAGCTTCTCGTCCCTGATTTTTCCGCCTTGAACCAACTCACGCGCAAAGCCGCGCTTGCGCCAGCTAAGAAACGGTTCCCGTGAAAAATAAGCTTCCGAACTAAGCGAGCGGCATTGAATCTCGCCCCTCTCGACGGCGAGGTCGATCTCGCTTCCGCCGCGATAGCCGGACACGACGTTGAATTTCGCTGCAACGGTTGCTTCGAGCAATTTGGGAACAAAATAGCCCATGTTGCTCGTGCCCGTGGTGCCGCATTTCGGCGGCTCTTTGGCGCTGCGCACATCCTCGATAGTTTTGAACGGGCTGTCCGACCGCATGTAAAGAACTTGCGGCGACTTGGTCGCATTGCCGACCCAAGTGTATTTCGTCCAGTCGAACTTGACCTCCTCGCGCGCCACCAGTTGCTGGAAATAAAGCCCGGCATTGATGGCTCCGAGCGTCAAACCGTCCGGCTTAGCCACCGTGTAAATATAATTGGCCGCGATCATATGTCCTGCGCCCGGCATGTTTTGCACGATGACGTTGGGGTTGCCGGGAATATGTCTCCCCATAAAAAGCGCGAGGTTTCGCGCGTAGAGATCATAAAGGTCCCCCGATAGTGTGCCGACCACGATCGTGATGGTCTTGCCCTGAAAGTACGGCGTCTGCGCAGGTGCAGGCCTCGTGACAAAAATAAGGCTGGAGAAACTGCATAGAACGACAATCACATTTTTCATCCGGTTCTCCCTCGAAAATTCTGAATCAAATATGAGCCGACGAACCGCCCGCTCGGACAGGACTACCAGGTCTCCGCTCTCCCGCCCTGCACCCACCAGTTGAGGCGCGGCTCGATTTTCATCTCGTAGCCTTTGCCATGCTGCTTTGCCAGCTCATAGCATTTCTTCGCCAGAGCGATGTCAACGATGCCTTGACCACCTTGATTTTTGAAAAGAATAATTTGTTTATCGTTTGTGCGGCCTGCAACTTTGCCGGTCAGCACATCGGCAATTTCGACGACCTTATCCCACCTAATCACGCCATCTTGCACGGGCCAGTAGATATCCCCTTGCTGCGAATCGATCGCCTGAGCCTTTGATAGCGCCACGATGAAATCGCACCGGCGCAAGGTTTCGTCGTCGACCTCACGGCGCGGCGCATCGAGGTTGCCGCTTTTGACCAACTCGATATTGCTGCCGATGACGGAAATAATATATTGGCCCTCTTCCAACCAGGAACCGTTGATGACCGGAACATTGGTATTGGTCATGCAGAGAATAATATCGACGTCCTTTGCCGCCAGCTCCGGCTGATCCACCGGCTTTACCGGCACGCCGGTCTTCGCTCCGATCTTTCTGGCGAAGCCTTCCCGGTGCGCCGGCGTTGGGCTAAAAACTTTCGCACTGTCGATTTGACGCATGGCGCACAGCCCGGCAAAGGTCGCCCAGGCTTGCTGCCCGGAACCATATATGCCGACCCGCCGCGCATGTTTCCGAGCGAACAAATCCAAACCGGCCAAGCTCGTGGCCGGCGTCCGCAGGTCCGCCACGCCGGTAAAATCCCGCGGCCGGTGCGCCATAACGCCGAGCAAAGATCCTCCGTCGGTGTCGTAAATCAATGCCAGTTCCGTTTGATTCGGGTTAAACGGCGGACGCTTCTGCGTCCGGCCGACGATTGCCTTCCGATGCAAAGCCACTTGCGCGCCGATCGCGCCGTAAGATGCCGACCCGCCGGCATAGATATTGAGCACCGTGTCGAAGCTTGCCTCGCCGACATTGCGATGTAAGTTTAACCGCTTACGAGGTGCATTGACGCCCTTCGGTGAAATCAAGTCGCGCAGCGCCTCTTCAGTGATTTGCACCGCTTCTTTGAATGGAATCAGCTGATCGACATCGTCGGAATGAAAGAAAAGTGCCACAACGCCCGCCTGTTCTGAACCCGGTCTAGGTTTTCAAGCCGCCAAAATCCGTCTCCCAAAGATTCTTTACCCGCGCCATCTGCTCCTCCGATAACCCCGGCATCCCCGAGCAAGCGACCGCTTGATCGACATGCGCTGTGTTGGAGAAGCCGACGAGCACCGTCGATACTGCCGGATTCATTAGGCCGAAACGAATCGCCGCTTGCGCGAGATCTTTTCTATCGACCCCAAGCGCTGTTTTCATCTGTTCTGCCCGTTGCAAGTCCACTGGGTAATCCGACCCCGGTGACAGCGTCTGCCCGCTGCCGCCGCCACCCCTGCTGGGATCCGCAGTGAGCGCCCCGGCTGCCAGGACTCGAATGACGAAAGCGCCCATTCCCTGGGCCGCGGCGCGATCGAGGATGCGGCCATAATTCAAGGCGCTGAAGCCGTTAGGAACGCTCCGGCCGGCGCTCGGGTTAAGCAGATTGTAATAGCATTGGAAGCCGTGAAATTCGCCGCCGTCGACCAGTTCGTGGAGCGCCTTGGGATCTCCCAGGCCGCTGAAGCCGAAGAAACCGACCTTGCCGCGATCACGCATGGATTTAAATCCATCGATCACACCATTCGGACCGAGCACGTCTTTGGGCGTGAGACTAAAGCGGTTCGACGTACCTCGCTCTAACGTGACGCGTGTGTGAAGTTGAATAAAATCGACGCGCTCCCGACCCAGTCTTGCCAGTGCGGATTCCACTGCGCCCATCGTCGCCGCTTTAAGATCGGCAGCGGCATCGGCTTCCAGACGGATCTTGGTCGAAATGACCGGGTCGACACCGAGATCTCTTAGAATCCGCCCCAGGTTCTCTTCGGACTTTCCCAGGCCATAGGCGAAGGCCGTGTCGAAAAAGTTGATTCCCGCATCAAGGGCACGGCGCACCACCCTCACTTGATCGTCATAAGGCGCTTTGACCATCAACACCGCATTGTTGCCGCAGCCAAAGCCGATCTCGGATACTCGTACGCCGGTTTTTCCAATCATTCGATATTGCATAGCACGCCCCTCACACGAATCTATTAGAGATTTGAAAGCATCGTCAAGATCGCTCTCGTATCGGTCAGATCCTGCAAACAGCCATCCGGCTCATCGCACAGCAACTCTTCCAAGGGATAACGGCCGGTTCCGACAAGGATGCACTTCATCTGATTCTCTCGAGCCGCAGCGAGATCTCTAGGCGTATCGCCAATCACGATGCATTGCTCGGCGCCGATTCTTCGCCCCGTCGTTTGTTCCCAGCGCTGTCTGGCAATAGCCGGCAAGTCGCTGCGATGTCGTGAGTCGCTGGCGTAGGCGCCGCGGTGGAGATAAACCGCCAATCCAGCCGTCTCGAGCTTGATTTCGGCGGTGACTTCGAAATTCCCTGTGACGATGCTCGGAGTAAAACGATCGCTCAACCAAAGCTCCCGCGCCAACTCCGTCGCCCCAGGCAGCGAGCGGATCTTGGTCGTTCCTTGCAGCACGTGATGGTGATAGCTCTCGCGCAAGCGGATCGTGAATTTCTGCCAGTCGGCTTGATGACAAACAATCTTGATGTTGGCTTTGGCAAAAATATCGTCCAGGATCAGCGGATCGGTGTTGCCGTCCGGTACTACCGACCTGATATCGCCTTCGATCCCAAAGGTCTTGAAAATCGCCTCGTTAAAAGGAAGGTAACCATTTTGCGTGCGCACCAGAGTACCGTCGATGTCGAACAGGATCAGCCGTTCCATGAACACGCGGATCATCGCACAATCCGAATCATCGAAGCAAATTCAAAGACGCCAAAAAGCGGCTGTAGCTTTGACAATTAATTTTGAACTTTCCGCGAATAATTTTAGAACCCGGCCGACAGCGACCACAGCCATTTGATCGGTCGTGTAATGGTGTTTTGTTATTACCGCGGTTTTGCGAAGTATTCAGAGAGTGTGAATACCAGCGCTTGAGTCAACTTGTGCCCGACTCCGGCGATGACCGTCCCGTATTTGCATTCGGTCCCCCGCCGAGATCAAACAAAGGCGATTAGAGTCCGACAGCTAAACGAGGGAGCGAAGCCAGGGACTTGATTATGACACACGCCGGCGGCGCCTGGAGTTCCGACAAGTGGAGCAAAGGTTTTCTTTTTTTCGAGGTCGTTTGTGGCACTCAGGGCAGATCTCGGTAGGTTCCCAGCGGGGGTCGAAGAGGTTTAGCTGCTCACGCATTTCGGCGAGCGGGCGAAAGCGAATCGCCGCGGTCGGTTTGTCCTTTCCAGCGCGCGCGATCGGGCGGAGCTGAAACGTCCCGATCCGGCCAACGGTGATCATTTCGCCGGCCGAAAGTTTTTCTAGCATAAGATCGCGCAAAGCGAGGAGTAGATCCTCGATCTTCGTCGCGGTCGTTTCCTGGTCTTTCGCGAGCGCCGCCGCCAGCTGGTTTGCGGTCATGGACTTGGTCTCATTGTTTTGATTTTACATGCATCGCACGGGTCCAGCTCGCCTCGATGATGCGGTGATCGCAGGTTTTCCCGATGCGCTGGCGAATGTCGCGCATCACTGAAATCAACAGCGCTAGCACGCGAAAGTCGTGATTGACGTAGACGACCAGTCGCTTGGCCGCTTCGTCGGTAAGAGTCATGCTAAGCACATCCTGCGTAATTGCAACCACCTCTTCGTCATCGAGTCCGGGCGCAATCTGCACGCGCAAACGGTCGGCAAACGCCGCCAATGCACCAGTCATCGAAAGCCGCCCTTCTTCCATCAGTCCCCCGGCACCACGATTCGCTCTCTCCCATACCTGTGTCAAAAAGTAGAGTTGACCGGAAAAGAGTACGCCAATTCCAGTCTCATCGTGAAGATCGCGAAAAAAGTGAAGACTCCGCTCGTTGTGCAGTAGGTAGTCGACCTCATCCACGACCAAAAACTCGGGCCGTCCCGACAGCCTGCCAACAATCTCGCTGTGAAGCTTCGATATCTCACCACCCTTGATACCCATTTCGGAGGCGAGTCCACGCACCAGACCCGGCAAATGCATCGTCGACCGCGCCCGCAGAAGGCGCACCCGGGGCAGACCGTCGTTACGCGTGGATTGTGCGAATCTCTTCAAAGCTTCGCTTTTCCCGGCGCCGACTGGCCCAACGATTGCGCCGAAGAGGCCGGCGCTTCGTACTTTCATAGCAAACTCAACGACCGTTTTCGCAGTACGTGTTTCTCTAAAACCGATATATCTTGCGATCCCTTCTGGTCCTTCGACGGTAGCACGCAGCCGTTCCGTCGCAAGTACCGTAATCGCATCGTCCTGGCCATCCAGGAACTTATGAACGCGGCTCCGCCCGTTATCCCCGAAACCGAGCCGTCGAGCGAGTGCGATTTTCTCTAGCCCCTCATGCTTTCGAAATTCCTTGAGCCATGATCGCGCGGTTTCCGAGCGTCCGGCTGATACCTCAAGTTCAGGTTGTTCTTCGAAATCGTCCATCTTCTTAGCAGCGTCGCTCATTCTTTAATCCTTATGCGATTTAAGACACGTCCAACAGAACTTCCTTTGGCATATGTGACACCAAAAGATCCGGGTTTCGGATAGCTCGGGGCTCAAGTTGCACCCGGTCGCGCATGCCCCGAACTGTTTTCGAAACGGGTTGGACTCGCGCCCCGATTTCTTTGGTGATGCCTTTGGCGCGTCATCGTCGTATAGCTTGGGCCCTGTTTGTTGAGTGCCGGGAATCATCGCGCTACACGTCCTTACCTTGTCGGTTTTAGTTCATCGAACGTAATCGCAGTGGCCGCGTCGTCGTACCCCTCCATTTCTAGGTCCGCTTTCGTCCGATGCATGTGGCTTTCGTCGCAACTCTGACATCGTCGATGTCCTTTGGAACCGCCGCACTTCGTGCAAACAAGCGTCAGCTCCACGACACAACGACCACAATAAATCAAATAGTCTCCCCGTTTTCCGCATTGACAGCACACTTCTTCGCTCTTCCATTGCTCCTCGTCTAAAAACGGGTTGGTGGATTGCCGGAAAGTTTGGTCGGCGTTCTTCATCTCTTCATCGGCATCGCCTTGCGCCACCTCTGGCGCCGTTTGATGCGTCATCTTCGGCAGTGCTGCAAGCTTCTTTGCAGCATCCGTATATTTCGACAGCAGCACCGGTACCCCACCCGGCACGGCGCTTACCGCGATTGCATCGCGATCTGCTGTTGCGATCTTTTCGCGGCGCTCCTCGGCCGAGGCCCGTGCGATGTTGTTGAGGTACTGCGCGTTTGCCATGGCGTTCTGATATCGCCGAATCACATCGTGCCTCTGTTCGCGTCCGAAAGCCCGAGCGCGAGCGATTGTCTCTTCCGATGCGTCGTAGCTCAAAAGTTCGCGATTCGCTGCCTTACATAAGAATTTATCGCCTTGATATACAATCAGCTCGCCCACCTTTGCCGGATCCCAGTGAATGTCCACAAACTGTCCTACGAGCGGTAGCATCTCCGCCGAAAAGAAAAATCGATTGAGGTGCCGTACGCCGGCATTGCGAACCAGCTTGCGCGCGCGGCGCATGAGAACAAGGTCGAGCGTGCGTTCATCGCACACTACGCGCGGGCGCCAGCCTCGCTCGATGTGTGTTTGTAGCATCTCGACCGGGGACAGGTTCCCGAGAATAGGCTGCGGTCGGTAATGGTACACCGTCACGATCCACTTTGTGATTTCACTTTTATACTGTTCGAACATCAACAGGGACTTCGGATCGAGCGGTCTCGGACGGAGCTTTTGTCGCTCGGGATTTTCCTGGACAGAACCGCCGCAGTATCCGGGCAGGTGGCGCGTACCGTCTTCCATTATCCGAAACCATCCCTCAATGTTCCCCTTGCTCCTGCCGGAATAGCCGCGCGTATGCCTGAT
>Ga0075310_1000252_pt1 | contig 9626 bp, 8 predicted proteins | sample MayberryNE_Catta_2_FD_120088 | JGI IMG/M metagenome (GOLD analysis project Ga0075310, IMG submission 120088) | Natural and restored wetland microbial communities from the San Francisco Bay, California, USA, that impact long-term carbon... | ecosystem: Environmental > Terrestrial > Soil > Wetlands ... | reverse complement strand
CGGCTGGTCGTGGTCGCGTCGTGCGCCGCCGTGCTCGCGACGTCGGGTCCGTCGGCCGCCGCCTGGGCACCCCGCTACGAGGCGCGGGTATCGCGCATCGGCCCGGCGACCCGCGAGCTGATGACGGGCAGGTCGTGGAGGCCCGGGTGTCCGGTCGGCTTCGCCGACCTGCGCATCGTGCGGGTGAGGTTCTGGGGGTTCGACCGCCGGGCGCACACCGGGCGCATGGTCGTGCACCGGTGGTACGCCGACGAGATGGCGCGGGTGTTCCGCAAGCTCTACGACGTGCGGTTCCCCATCAGGCGGATGCGGCTCGTCGATCGCTACGGAGGCGACGACAAGCGTTCGATGGCGGCGAACAATACGTCGTCGTTCAACTGCCGGTGGCGAGCCGGCGTCTGTTGCCGCTGGTCCCAGCACGCCTACGGCAAGGCCCTCGACCTGAACCCGGTGCACAACCCGTACGTGTGGAGCGGCGGGGTCTCGCCGCCCGCGGGCAGGAACTACCTCGACCGTTCGGATCGTCGCCGGGGAATGGTGCACCGCCGTGACCCCGTCTGGTGGGCCTTTCGGGCTGCAGGGTGGGAGTGGGGCGGCGATTGGTCCGGCGAGAAGGACTACCAACACTTCTCCGCCAACGGTCACTAGTCTGGTAAGGACTACCTCGCAGCGCTGCTCAGCCGCAGCTCACGGAGAGGTACGGAAACGGGTCGACCGCGGAGCCGCCGCTCGGGTGCCATTCCAGGTGGTCGTGGGCCGTCGTGGCGTCGCCGGTGTCGCCGACGTAGCCGATCACGGTGCCCGCGCGAACCTGACCCAGCGCGCCGTACGACGCGAGGTGCGCGTTGTACACATAGCCCGCCGAGCCCTCGACCCGGACCTCGAGGCCCCCGAGCTCGCTCGAGGACGCCGATGCATATCCGTCGAACGGCGCCACGATCGGCGTGCCGGCGGCAGCGAGGATGTCGTTGCCCATGTGTCGGTGCACCGGCACGCCGGGCAACCGCACCGTGATGCCGAAGTTCTCGGAGATCGAGTGCCAGCCTCCGATCGGGCAGTGAAGGAAGACGCCCAAGGTCGAGATCCACTCGTCGATCGATCGGCGTCGGTCGCGCAGCGCCGACACCCGGTGCTCGGCGACGCGTCCGGCGCGACGGAGCCGCCGGGAGAGCGCGCGCCGCTCGTGCACCAGGATGCTCCGCACGTGCCGGAACCGGAGGCGGTTCGCAGCCGCGGTCCGAGGCATGTCGTACAGACGTTTCGTCGCACGGCCGATGGCGAGTCGGAGGTCGACCGCCGTCTCGATGCGTCGCTCGCGCAGCTGAGCGATCGTCGTGCCGATCGCCGACCGTCGCGCCAGATAGCTGTCGAGCTCGGAGCGAGCCTGCGCAGGCGAGGCAACGAACATCACGGCCGTCATGAGGATGACGGCCGTGATGGCGCGACGAAGCAAAGGTCGAGGGGATGTCATGCGTTGCAGAAGATCCGAGATGCCTGCCTGCCCTGGGGTATCGGCGGGGAGCCCGCGAATCTTGACCTCGGACCGGAGACGGGGCCGTGATGGCGGTCACCTCGAGCCCCGATACCTCCTCGGGATCACGGGTGAAGGCGGTCGGCGACGAGGCCGATGTGCAGGGTATGGATGCCTTGGCGGCGGCTCTCACTCGCTCGTCGCTGCTCGTGGGCGCGGGCCTCGCGGCCTCCACGTGGCTGGCCTTCTCGGCGTCGCGACGGAAACGAGACAACCACCTGGCCTCGGATCGAGACCTCGCGCTCAGCGAAGCCGAACACGAGCGTGACGTCTCGATCGCGCGTGCGGCCGAGGCCACCGAACGCGAACGTCTGGCCCGTGAACGACTCGCGACCCTCGCTCCGCTGGAAGCCAGACTCGAGATAGCGGAACGCCGGGCCCTCGACGCGCAGCGACGCCTCGATGCCCTCACACAGCGCGTGGCCGGCGAGCCCGTGTCGGACGACGTCGGAAGCTCCGAGGAGACGTCGGACCGACCGACGGAGAACGACCGGCCCGAGCCGGGACCCGGTCGGTCGGCGAAGCTTCGCGCCCGGTTGGCTCGAAGCGCCGCTCGGAAGCGACCGACCCGCGACCCCTAGCGGCTCACAGGGCCAGCACGTCGACGGCGTAGGTGTCGCGCAGCCGCTGCGCCATGACCTCGGCGGGATGCAGGAACCGGGGGGCCGCCCCGTTCCGCCGGGCAACCCCGAGATGCTCGTCGCACAGAGGCATCAGCTCGCCGCGCGGGAACCACCCCACCCGCTCGGGCGAGGCACCGCGAACGCCCGCGATCCAGAAGCAGAACTGGCAGATCAGGCGGAGCCGCTGCGGGTACGCGAACTGCGCCCGGAACCCGAGGTCGTGTTCGACGATCCGTCCCCAGAGCGCGACGCGCCCGAGCACCGCGGGGTTCCTCGTCCTTCGAAGGACATCGATGCCGTGGGCTCCGTGGAGCCCGCACGTACAGCCGACCTCGGGGGCCGTGTGCCACCTCGACACGCGGCACCGGGCTTCAACCACTTGGAGCGGGCGCCACGTGCGCGAGCGCTTGGCGACCGGGCGCAACTGCAGCGTGCGACCGTCACGTGAGCCGGTGAGCGCCCAGGTTCGCCATGCGAGGAGCGGCTCGCTCGACACCTCGACGGACAGGCCGTCGAGCGTCGAGGTCCGGTCGCTCACGACGACCGCTCGGCGGGACCGGCCGGCGCAGGCTCCCGGTCCGGCAACCGGGTGGGCTCGGGGTCGGGCTCGATCTCGCCGGGAACCGGGATCGTGACCGGCTCGATCTCGATGATGCGCTTGGGCTGTCCGATGTTCATGGAACCTCCTCGGAGCGCTTCCTCCGAGGGTACTCCCGTCACGCCGATCGGGGAACCGGTCGCTCGCGCCGCGTCGCCGACTACCGGTTGCGCAGCCGGAAGATCGAGTTGAAGGTGCTGAAGTAGATGCGGCCGTCGGGCGCGGCTTCCATCGAGAGGACCGCCCCGGGGGGGTTGAGCATCGTGACCGGCGCACCCAGCACATCGTCCCGCGCCGCGTTGAGCGTGACCCGCCGCACCGCTCCTGTGCCGCAGCAGTCTCCGAACAGCAGGTCGCCGTCGCGGCCGGCGAGCCCACAGCCGTCGCAGAAGACCGCGCCGGTGATGCCGATCGGGGTCGAGAGGTTCACCTTCGGCAGTCGTCTCGGCGCCGGGCCGTCCTGGTTCGTGTTGGGGCAGCTCTGGTGTGGTCCCCAGGCGTAGTTGCCGCCGCGTCGGATGAGATTGATCTCGTCGTTGCACGACGGCCCGTTCTCCGTCTCCCAGAGCCGTCGGTTCGAGGGGTCGAAGGCGAACCCGAAGGAGTTGCGGATCCCGTAGGCGAAGATGCGGCTCCGCTTCCCGCTGATCACGGGGTTCGTCCGCGGCCTCGAGCCGTCGGGGTTCAGCCGGAGGATCTTGCCGCGCAGGTTCTTCGTGGTGTCCTGGGCGTTGGCGGCCGAATGACCGTCGCCGACGATCGCGTAGAGCTTGCGATCCGGCCCGAACAGGATGCGACCGCCGTTGTGGTACGGGCTCGAGCTCGCGGGGGTCGACAGGATCGTCGTCATCCCGACGCCCCTGCCGTTGCGCTCGCGGATGCGCACGATCTGGTTGCGGAGCGCTCCCCCCGCCCGGCGGGTCACGTAGACGTACACGAAGGGCTTCCGTGGCCAGCCTGGATGCACGGAGACACCCAACGCTCCCCGCTCGCCCGAGCCGTTCACCCCCGTGATCCGGAAGAACCGTCGGTCGAAGCCGGTCTTCAGGTTGCGGAACCTCACCTGTCCGGTCCCACGCTGGAGGTAGACGACCGTGCCGTTCGGTGTGAACGTGAACGCAGCGGGGTTGTTCAAGCCGCCGGCGACCTTGACCGCTCGCACGCCTCCGCCCCCCGCCGACGCCGGGGTCGTGACGAGCGTGAGAAGCACGGTGGCGGCGATCGCCGACGTCGTCAGCGTTCGCGCGATCGGGATGCGCACCATCGTTCGCCTCCTGGGCTCGTTCGTTGTCGGTCGGTGCCCTCGCTTCATGCGAGCACGAGCCGGTGGATGCCCTGCCCGTCGCTGAAGAAGATACGGCCCCCGGGTGCGACCTCCATCGAGTAGACGGGTCCGTTGTGGCCGATGAGCGGGACGCGTTGCGGCGCACCGGACAGATCGTCACGAGCCGGGGTGAGCGTCGCGTACATCACGGGTCCGACGGTCGCCTTGCACGTGCCGTTGGAACATCCGGCGAGGAGCGCACCACGGTAGGCGGCGCCGAGCTTGCACCGATCGCAGAAGGCGAGGCCCGTCACCGCGATCGGATCCTCGAACGTGTGCTTCGGCAGGATGGGCTCGTCGCCGTCTTCGTTCGTGTTCGGGCATGCCTGACCCGGTCCCCAGGCATAGTTGCCGCCCGTTTCGATGAGGTTGATCTCGTCGTTGCACTCGGGGCCGTTCTCGCTCTCCCAGAGCCGGCCGCCGTCGGGGTCGAACGCGAACCCGAACGAGTTGCGGTGTCCGTATGACCACACCTTCGATCCGAAGGGGTTGGTCGCCGGGACCGAGCCGTCGGGGTTCAGCCGCAGGATCTTCCCGCGGACCTCGTCGAGGTCCTGTGCCGTGGCGGGGTTCTCGCCGCCGTCGCCGATCACGACGTAGAGCTTCCGATCGGGTCCGAACGCGATCCGTCCGCCGTTGTGGTTGCTCCGGGAACCGATCGGAGAGTTCAGCAGCACGTCGAGGGCCACGGCCCGGCCACCGCGGATGCGCAGGCGTAGCAGCTGGTTCCGGAGGTCCTTCCCGGCGGGAGCCCGCGTGACGTAGACGTAGACCCACGGCCGCCGCGGCCATCGCGGATGCAGCTCCACGCCGAGGGCGCCGCGCTCTCCGTCGCTGTTCACACCCGAGACGCGGAACCACGAGCGATCGCGGCCGGTTCTCGGGTCGATGAGGCGCACGCGGCCGGTGGCCCGCTCGAGGTAGACGATCCGACCGCGTGGCGTGAACGTGAACCCGACCGGTTGATCGAGCTCGGCAACCGTGACCACCCGCACCGTCGGCGGAGCACCCGCAGTAGCCACGGACATCTCGACGACACCGGTGACCGCGATGGCCAGCATCAGGCTCAGAGCGCCCGGTGCGATGTGCCGACGTCGGTCGATGGTGCGATCCCTCCTGCCTGCGGCCGCACAACGCTACCGCTTCGCTCCTTGAGCGTCGTTCGGGCGACGCTACCGCTTCGCTCCTTGAGCGTCGTGGGAGCATGACGCCGTGACGACGCTCCCTCCGTCGGTGTTCGGCGTCCCTGCGCTGCGTTCCGAGGATCCGCGCTTCCTCACGGGCCACGGGCGATATCTGGAGAGCCATCACGTCGAGGGGGCGCTGCGGGCAGTGTTCGTGCGCTCGATCATGCCTCACGCCCGCCTATCGGAAGTGGACGTCGTCGTCGCGGGCTCGATGCCGGGGGTGGCGGGCGTGTACACCGCTGCCGACGTCGATCTCCCGCCCATGCCACCGAGCGGGACCGTGGAGGGGGCCACGGGTACGCTCGAGGGCCTGTTCGGACGGGAGGTGTTGGCCCGCGACGTGGTGCGGTTCGTGGGCGAGCCCATCGCCGTCGTGATCGCCGACACCCTCGGCCACGCGATGGACGCCGCGGAGGGCGTCGCGGTCGAGTACGAGCCGCTCCCGGCGGTGACCGACGTGGAGGCGGCCATTGCCGAGGATGCACCGCTCCTGTGGCCCCAGCGCGGCTCGAACGTCGCGAGCTCGTTCACGACCGGGTGGGACGACGACGTGCTCGAGGGGGCGGACGTCGTCGTCGCGGGGCGGTTCGTGAATCAACGGGTCGCGCCGGTGCCGATGGAGGGGAACGGGATCGTCGTCGAGCCGCACGTCGACGGCACGTTCACCGCCTGGGTCTCGACGCAGGTCCCCTTCGACGTGCGCGACGATCTCGCGGATGCGCTCGGCGTCGACGCGAGCGCCGTTCGCACGATCGCGCCCGATGTCGGAGGCGGGTTCGGGGCGAAGCTCCAGGTCTATCCGGAGTACCTGGCCGTCGCCCGGGCCGCCGCCCGGCTGGGCCGGCCGGTGAGATGGATCGAGTCCCGATCGGAGGGTTTGCTCGCGCTCACCCATGGACGCGCCCAGGTGCAGATCGTCGAGATCGGAGCCCGCCGCGACGGCACGATCGTCGGCGTGCGGGCCGACCTGCTTGCGGACATGGGCGCGTATCCGATCGGGGCATTCATGCCCACGACGACATCGGAGATGCTGTCCGGCGTCTACGAGATCCCACGGGTGGCCTCGCGCGGGCGGAGCATCGTCACCAACACCACCCCCGTCGGGCCCTATCGCGGCGCCGGCAGGCCCGAGGCCACCGCTCTGATCGAACGGGCGGTCGACCTCGTCGCGGCCAGGCTGCGGATGGATCCGGTCGAGGTCCGCCGGAAGAACCTGATCCCACCCGAGGCGTTCCCCTACCGAACCGCGACGGGGACCACCTACGACGTCGGGGACTACGGACGCGCGTTGGGCGAGGCGCAGCGGCTCGCCGGGTACGACGACGTCCGCGCCGAGCAAGCCGTCCGCCGGGACCGGGGCGACCGCCTCGCGCTCGGCGTGGGGGTCAGCACCTACGTCGAGATCACCTCGTTCGGCTCGAAGGAGTTCGCGTCGGTCGAGGCGCACCCCGACGGCACCGTGACCGTGGTGACCGGCACGTCGCCTCACGGCCAGGGCCACGAGACCGCGTTCGCCCAGCTCGCCTCGGGGGTGCTCCGGGTGCCGTTCGAGGCCGTCCGTGTCGTGCACTCCGACACCGGACTCGTGCGCCGCGGTGCCGGAACGTGGGGATCGCGATCGCTGCAGGCCGGCGGATCGTCGGTGCTCGAACGCAGCGGCGAGGTGCTGGAGCAGGCTCGGCTGCTCGCCGCGCATCTGCTCGAGGTCGACGCTTCCGACCTCGAGCCGATCGACGGCGGCGGGTTCGCGGTGCGCGGAGCGCCCGACCGGGCTGTCACGCTGGCCGAGCTCGCCGTGGCGGCCTCGGACCGTTCGACAACGCCCGGCATGGAACCCGCCCTGCGGGCCGAGGGCGTCTACCGCGAGCCCGGCTCCACGTTCCCGTTCGGCGCGCACGTGGCCGTCGTCGAGGTCGACACCGAGACCGGCGAGGTGCGACTCGTTCGTCACGTGGCGGTCGACGACTGCGGACGCGTGCTCAACCCCGCGTTGGTCGAGGGCCAGGTCCACGGCGGGCTCGCGCAGGGCATCGCCCAGGCCCTGTACGAGGAGGTTCGCTACGACGGCAACGGGAACCCGGACACGTCGACGCTCACGACCTATGCGATGCCTTCGGCGGCCGAGCTTCCCCGGTTCGAGACCGCCCGAACCGAGACGCCGACGCCACTGAACCCGCTGGGAGCGAAGGGCATCGGGGAGTCGGCGGCGATCGGCTCCACGCCGGCGGTGCAGAACGCGGTCGTCGACGCGCTGGCGCCCTGGGGGGTCGTGCACGTGGACCTGCCGCTCACGTCGGAGCGGGTCTGGCGCGCGTTGCGGCAGGCCACCGAAAGCGCCTGAGCTCCCGGGCAGCTAGTCTCGCCGGATGACCGATCAGATGCCGGCGTGGGAACGCCGATACCGAGCGCCGACCGCCTCGATGCCCAGGTGGGCCCGCGAGGCTCCGGACCGCCTCGTGTTCTGGAGCACCGAGAGCGGCGTGTACCAGGTGCACGTGGTGGACCGCGTCGGCGGTGAACGTCGCAGGGTCACCGACCATCCCGTCGGGGTGATCTCCGGTGCGCTCACCCCCGACGGCGAACGTGTGCTCTTCTGGCAGGACGAGACCGGCAGCGAGGCGGGGCAGTGGTTCGCGGAGCCGTTCGCCGGCGGCGCGGCAGAGCCCTTCCTGCCCGGTGTCGCACAGGGTTGGAACCAGGGGCTCGCCCAGGGGCCGGGGCTCGTGGTGACCGGCATCAGTGACGCGGGCGGGTTCTCGGTGTACGTGAGCGTCGACGGCGAGCCGGCCAAGGAGATCCGGCGGAGCCCCGAGTCGATCTCGATCGGCGGCGCGGACCACGGCCGCGACGACCTGGGCGGGCTCTCGGCCGACGGCTCGATGCTCGCCCTCGAGCATTCCGAGCACGGCGACAGCATGCATCCTGCCGTGCGGGTGATCGATCCCCGCACGGGGGCGACGATCGCCGAGCAGCTCGACGAGGGCATGGCGTTGAACGTCTCGTGCTGGTCCCCGGTTCCGGGAGACCAGCGGCTCGTCGTGACCCACGAGCGGGAAGGTGAGGAGCGTCCCGCCGTCTGGGATCTCGCGACCGGCTCGTGGACCGACCTCGACCTCGGCCTGGGCGGCCCCGTCGAGGCGGTCGACTGGTGGCCCGACGCCTCGGCGCTGCTCGTCGTGCACAACGACGAGGGGCGCGACCGCTTGCACCGCTACGACCTGGGGACGGGCTCGCTCAGCCCGATCGAGCACGGCGCCGGTTCGATCGGCGCCGCCCGGGTGCGTCCCGACGGCGACGTCTGGTTCCGGCTCTCCGCGGGGGAGCATGCTCCCGTCACGCTCGACGGGGCCGGCGCCGAAGTGGTGGCCGCCGACGGCGATCGCGCGCCGGCCGGCCGGCCGTTCACCTCGTGGCATTTCGACAACGGCGAGGGCGACCGGGTGCACGGGTTCTACACGACGCCCGAGGGCGAGGGGCCGTTCCCGGTGATGATGTTCGTGCACGGCGGTCCCACGGGTCAGGACGTCGATGCCTGGGACCCGGAGGTGCAGGCCTACGTCGACATGGGCTTCGCGGTCGGCATGGTGAACTACCGCGGGTCCACGGGATACGGGCGAGCGTGGCGGGACCGGCTGATCGGCGACATCGGCGCTCCCGAGCTCGTCGACGTCAACGCGGGGCTCGCCGATCTGGCCGCGCGAGGAATCGCCGATCTCGAACGAGCCGTCGTCGGAGGCTGGTCGTGGGGCGGCTACATCACGTTGATGGAGCTCTGCAAACACCCTGAGAAGTGGCTCGCGGGCGTGGCGGGCATCCCCGTCGGCGACTACGAGCTCAGCTACGAGGATCTGTCGCCGGAGCTGCAGGCCTACGACCGCGCGCTGCTCGGCGGCAGGCCCGACGAGGTCCCCGAGCTGATGCGCGACCGCAACCCGATCTATTTCGCCGACCGGGTGAAGGCGCCGGTGATCCTGCTGATCGGGGAGAACGACTCGAGGTGTCCGCTCCGCCAGGCGATGGCCTTCGTCGAGAAGCTTCGGGAACGGAACCATCCCCACGAGGTCGTGCTCTTCGGGACCGGTCACGGTTCCTACGACATCGACGAAGAGGTCCGCCAGATGCGCTCGATCCTGGCGTTCCTCGAGCGGTACGTGCCGGGGATCTCGGTTCCGTAGGAGTGCCCCGCGTGTCAGGATGGTGTCGTCGGTCCGACGGCCGACCGAGTGAGGGGCGCATACCTGTGGGCGATCACGTCCGGCGGCTGTTGGCCGACGTCACGGCCAGGAACGCGAACGAGCCGGAGTTCCTGCAGGCCGTGAGGGAGGCCGCGGCGTCGCTCGAGCTCTGTCTCGACCGCCATCCG
>Ga0075310_1000250_pt1 | contig 9684 bp, 5 predicted proteins | sample MayberryNE_Catta_2_FD_120088 | JGI IMG/M metagenome (GOLD analysis project Ga0075310, IMG submission 120088) | Natural and restored wetland microbial communities from the San Francisco Bay, California, USA, that impact long-term carbon... | ecosystem: Environmental > Terrestrial > Soil > Wetlands ... | reverse complement strand
TCCACTGCGGTCCGCGTCCATCGTCAGCGCGACGCGGCGATGGCCGTCGAGTGACATGACGGTCGCGATGACGAACGTCTCGTCGGCCATCGACCCGTTGTTCAGCGCGAAAGACCCCCTCGCCGAGCATGCGATGGGTGCCCGCCATCGCGACGATGGCACCTCGGCGCGATCTTCCACGTAGGAGCAGAGCGGGTGGCGTGAGCTCGTCGGCCACCAGCGCGAACATGGCAAGGATGATCTCGTCGAGCACCGAGGGCGGCAGCACCTCGCCGGTGCGGTGGTATCGGGCGGCGCCCAGGTCGTATTCGGTCGCCTCGATGCCGGGCAGGGCGGCGTCGAGGACCTTCCGCGCCTGCGCGACCACCTCGGGGCCGATGCCGTCACCGGCCACCACCGCGATCCGCGTCACCGCCACGTCCAGCTCCTCCGCACTTTGTCCGCTGCGGCCCAGGCTAGGTCATCGTCCCGCTTTCCGGTACGCCTCTCCCACATCACGGAACCCGTGCCAGACGCGCGCACGTCCGCAGGTCGGGGAGACGACGATCGGCTCCCGCGGTCGTATCGAGACCGCGGGAGCCGATCAGGACGAATGCGCGCAGCCCTGCGCACGCACAATCGAGGAAGAAGGGACCCGGCTGACTACTTACTCGTCGCGGAGATCCGCGACACTGGCCGCGACCGCACCGATCGAGTCGGCGGCGGCGGTGAGCAGGTCGGCACCGATGGCTGAGTCGACGGTCAGCGTCATCAGCGCCTCGCCACCGGCCTCCCGCCGGGCCACCTGCATCGCCGCGATGTTGACCCCCGACTCGCCGAGGATCGACCCGACGGAGCCGACGACGCCGGGGCGGTCGGTGTACCGGAAGAAAAGCAGGATGCCTTCGGCCCCCAGGTCCAGGTCGAACCCGTTGACCTCGGTCAGCTTGACCGTCTCCCGGGTACCGGCGACAACCACGGTGCCCGACACCGCGACCGTACGGCCGTCCGGCAACGCCCCCCGCACGGTCACCAGGTTGGGCTGGTCGACGATGTCGCCCTGCGTCTCCAGGCCGACCTCGACGCCCCGGTCACCCGCCAGGTGCGGCGCGTTGACGTACGTCACCTGCTCCTCGACCACGGAGCTGAACAGGCCCTTGGTCGCGGCCAACTTGAGCACCGACACGTCGTGGGCGAGCACCTCGCCGCGCACCTCGACGGTGACGCTGGCCGCCACGCCTCCCGCCACCGCGGTGAAGACCCTGCCCAGCTTCTCGGCCAGCGGCAGCAGCGGCCGGACGTCCTCGGCGACCACACCGCCGGCCTGCACGTTGACCGCGTCCGGCACGAACTCGCCCTGCAGCGCGAGCTTGACGCTGCGGGCCACCGCGAGACCCGCCTTGTCCTGCGCCTCGTGGGTGGACGCGCCCAGATGCGGGGTGGCCACCACGTTGTCCAGGGCGAACAGCGGCGAGGCGGTGCAGGGCTCCTTGGCGTAGACGTCGATGCCGGCGCCGGCCACCCGGCCCTCGGCGAGCGCGTCGGCCAGCGCCTGCTCGTCGACCAGGCCACCCCGCGCGGCGTTGATGATCCGAACCCCGGGTTTGACCTGCCGCAGTTCCTTGTCGCCGATCAGGCCGACCGTCTCCGGCGTCTTCGGCAGGTGGATGGAGATGAAGTCGCTCTCGGCCAGCAACTCGTCCAGCCCGACCAGGCGCACTCCCAGCTGCGCGGCCCGTGCCGGCTGCACGTACGGGTCGTAGGCGATCAGCCGGGTGCCGAACGCGGCGATCCGCTGGGCGAAGAGCACCCCGATGCGGCCGAGACCGACCACCCCGACAGTCTTGCCCTGGAGCTCCACACCGGTGTACTTCGACCGCTTCCACTCCCCCGCCTTGAGCGCCGTGCTGGCGCTGGCCGTGTTGCGCGCGACGGCGAGCAGCAGCGCGACTGCCTGCTCGGCGGCTGAGACGATGTTGGAGGTCGGCGCGTTGACCACCATCACCCCGCGGGCGGTGGCCGCCGGAACCCCGACGTTGTCCAAACCGACGCCGGCCCGGGCGATCACCTTCAGCCGCGGGGCGGCGGCGACCGCCTCGGCGTCGATCTGGGTGGCGCTGCGCACGATGACCGCGTCGGCCTCGGCGAGCGCGGCGAGCAGGGCCGGTCGGTCGGTGCCGTCCACGTGGCGTACGTCGAAGTCGTGCGCGAGCACGTCGAGGGCGGCGGGTGCGAGTTCTTCGGCGATCAGTACGACAGGAGTCATCGGTCCTCGTAGGTGTCGGCATGTGGCGGACGTCTGCGGCGACGGGCGCCGCGCTGCGCCCCACGTTCCCCGTTCGAGTGCCCGGACCGTGCGGATCCGCACCCTCCTCCGCGATCGTAGGCGCACCACTGGGACATGTGCCCGGCGACGGTACGTGACGGTCCTCACCGCCTTCGATCACCGCCCGCCGACCCGCCTGGTCGACGCACAAACAGGTGGACGGGCCGCTGCAGCGACCCGTCCACGGATTGGCGAGAGGCTCAGGCGGTTTCGGTGATCGGGCGGTCGACCCAGCTCATCATGCCGCGTAGCTTCTTGCCGGTCTCCTCGATCGGGTGCGCCGCAGACTCGGCCCGCCACTTGGCGAAGTTGGGCCGCCCTGCGTCGTCCTCGGCGATCCATTCGCGGGCGAACTCACCGGACTGGACCTCGGCGAGGATTTTGCGCATCTCGTCCTTGACCCGGGCGTCGACCACCCGCGGCCCGCGCGAGTAGTCGCCGTACTCGGCGGTGTCGGAGACGCTGTAGCGCATCCGCGCGATCCCGCCCTCGTACATCAGGTCGACGATCAGCTTGAGCTCGTGCAGGCACTCGAAGTACGCGACCTCCGGGGCGTAGCCCGCCTCGGTGAGCACCTCGAAGCCGGTCTGCACCAACGCGGCGGCGCCGCCGCAGAGCACCGCCTGCTCGCCGAACAGGTCGGTCTCGGTCTCCTCCTTGAAGGTGGTCCGGATGACTCCGGCCCGGGTACCGCCGATCCCCTTGGCGTACGCGAGGGCCAGTCCGAGCGCCCCGCCGGTGGCGTCCTGCTCCACGGCGACCAGGCACGGCACTCCCTTGCCGTCGACGTACTGCCGGCGGACCAGGTGACCGGGCCCCTTGGGCGCCACCATGGCCACGTCCACATCGGCCGGCGGGGTGATGAAGCCGTACCGGATGTTGAGGCCGTGGCCGAAGAGGAGCGCCTTGCCCGCGGTGAGGTTCGGCGCGATCGCCTCGGCGTAGAGCGTGCGCTGCACGGTATCCGGCGCCAGCACCATGATCACCTCAGCCTCGGCGGTGGCCGCGGCCGGCGTCAGCACCCGCAGGCCCTGCTCCTCGGCCTTGGCCCGGCTCTTCGAGCCCTCCGGCAGCCCGATCATCACCTCGACACCCGAGTCGCGCAGCGACAGCGCGTGCGCGTGGCCCTGGCTGCCGTAGCCGAGCACGGCGACCTTCTTGCCCTGGATGAGCGACAGGTCCGCGTCGTCGTCGTAGTACACCTCTGCGGTCATGATTTCCTCTCGTACGGCGGCCGTCCCGCGGCCGCCAGACTTTCCTTTTCGGCTATGCGGCACGCAGCGTCGGCCCGGCGTTGATCGACCGCGAGCCCCGGCCGATCGCCACCAGTCCGGACTGCACCATTTCCTTGATCCCGAACGGTTCGAGGTCGCGCAGCAGCGCGTCGAGCTTGTCGGCCGTGCCGGTGGCCTCGATGGTCAGGGTCTCCGGCGCGACGTCGACCACCCGGGCCCGGAACAGGTTGACCGTCTCCAGCACCTGGGACCGCAGGGCCCGATCCGCCCGCACCTTCACCAGCAGCAACTCGCGGGCCACCGATTCCGCCGGGTCCAACTCGACGATCTTGAGCACGTTGACCAGTTTGTTGAGCTGCTTGGTGACCTGCTCGAGTGGCGACGACTCGGCGTTGACCACGATGGTGATCCGGGAGACATCCGGATTCTCGGTCTCCCCCACGGCGAGCGAGTCGATGTTGAATCCGCGCCGGGAGAACAGCCCGGCCACCCGGGCCAGGACGCTCGGTTTGTTCTCCACCAGCACGGACAGTGTGTGCTTGCTCATCCTCACAACCTCACAGGTCGCCGTCGTCGAAGACCGGGCGGACGTCCCGGGCAAACATGATCTCGTCGTTGCTGGTGCCGGCGGCCACCATCGGCCACACCATGGCGTCCTTGCCGACCACGAAGTCGATCACCACGGGCGCGTCGTCGATGGCCATCGCCGCCTCGATCGTGGCGTCCACGTCGGCCGCGGTCTCGCAGCGCAGGCCGACGCAGCCCAGCGCCTCGGCCAACTTGACGAAGTCGGGGATCCGGTGCTTGTGGGTGCCGAGTTCGGTGTTGGAGTAGCGCTCCCCGTAGAAGAGGGTCTGCCACTGCCGCACCATGCCGAGATTGCCGTTGTTGATCACCGCGACCTTGATCGGGATGCCTTCCAACGCACAGGTCGCCAGCTCCTGGTTGGTCATCTGGAAGCAGCCGTCACCGTCGATCGCCCAGACCGTCGTGTCCGGCTGGCCGACCTTGGCGCCCATCGCCGCCGGCACCGCGTAGCCCATCGTGCCGGCGCCCCCCGAATTCAGCCAGGTGTACGGCTTCTCGTACGAGATGAACTGGGAAGCCCACATCTGGTGCTGGCCGACACCGGCGACGTAGATCGCGTCCGGCCCGACGACCTCACCCAACCGCTTGATGACGTGCTGGGGGGCCAGGGTGCCATCGACCGGCTCTTCGTAACCCAGCGGATACCGCTGGCGCAGATCGTCGAGCTGCGTCCACCACCCGGCCCGGTCGGGGCTGCTGTCGGCCGACAGCACTGCGATGAGTTCGCCGATGACGTGCCGGGCGTCGCCGACGATCGGCACGTCGGCGATCCGGTTCTTGCCGATTTCGGCCGGATCGATGTCGGCGTGCACCACTTTCGCACCGGGCGCGAACGAGTCCAGCTGACCGGTCACCCGGTCGTCGAAGCGGGCGCCCAGGGCTACGATCAGGTCGGCCTTCTGCAGCGCGCAGACCGCGGCCACCGTGCCGTGCATGCCGGGCATGCCCAGGTGCTGGGGATGGGAGTCGGGGAAGGCCCCGCGAGCCATCAGGGTGGTCACCACCGGGATCCCGGTCAGCTCGGCCAGCTCGCGTAGTCCTTCGGTCGCCCGGGCCTTGAGCACGCCGCCGCCCACGTACAGCACCGGCCGGCTGGCCGCGTTCATCAGCCGGGCCGCCTCCCGGATCTGTTTGCCGTGCGGGTGCAGCGTCGGCCGGTAGCCGGGCAGGTCGAGGGTGGGCGGCCAGGTGAAGCTGGTCTCCGCCTGCAATACGTCCTTGGGGATGTCGACCAGCACCGGCCCCGGCCGTCCGGTCGAGGCGAGATGAAACGCCTCGGCCAGGATCCGCGGAATCTCCTCGGCCGTCTGCACCAGGTAGTTGTGCTTGGTCACGGGCAGCGAGATGCCCTGGATGTCGGCCTCCTGGAAGGCATCCGACCCGATCGCCGGCCGCGGCACCTGCCCGGTGATGGCCACCAGCGGCACAGAGTCCATGTACGCGTCGGCGATCGGCGTCACCAGGTTGGTGGCGCCGGGCCCGGAGGTGGCGAAGCAGACGCCGACCTTGCCGGTGGCCTGTGCGTAACCCGTCGCGGCGTGCCCGGCCCCCTGCTCGTGCCGCACCAGGATGTGCCGAACCGTCGAATCGTAGAGCGGGTCGTAGGCGGGCAGGATCGCACCGCCGGGGATACCGAAGGCGACGTCCACGCCGAGTGCTTCCAGCGACCTGACCAACGATCCCGCGCCCGAGGTCCGGACCGGGGCCATCGGTGGATTGTCGGCGACCGGAGCGGGCCCCCGCTGGACTGGCTCGGTGCTGCTGGCGCCGTTCGACCGGCTTCGTCGGGTGACGGCGTTGGCGAGGATCTGCGGCGTGGGTTTAGTCATGGTTCAGGCCTTCGACTCGGTCGGTGGCGGGATCGGCACTTGAGGATCGGTGGCTGAGTCGGCGGATGCCCCGCCGGATCGGCCACGGGATACAGGCAATAAAAACGGCCCACGTGCAAACGCACGGGGCCAGCGCACTCTCGTCGGCGAGAGTGCGCTCAGGTAAGTACTCGAGACCTGGTCGGTGACATGGGGTCAAGACTGTCGCATCCCACGCGCTGAGTCAACTGATCCCACATCCTGAGCGGACGTGGTCGCGGGCGACTCCTCCGGGCGGCCTTCGGGGGCGAGTAGACGGCGCGGTCCGAGCCGGACCCGTGCGGGACACGACCCGGTCGGGACAGCCGCTTCCAGCATCGCTTCCAGGTGCTCGGCCGGTACTCCCCAGCCGAAAAGCTGACCCTGGCCGAAGCGGCAACCGGCATCGACGACGGCCGCGAGTTCCGACTGCCTGCTGACGCCCTCGGCGATCACCTCGAGACCCAGCCGGTGGCCGAGCCGCATGATGACGTCGACCATCGGGGCACCGGCCCGGCCGTTGCCGCCCGGTGCCGGGACCGGCTCGGCGACCAGACTCTGGTCGATCTTCAAGATGTCGACGGGCAGGCTGCGCAACTGCCCGAGGGAGGAGTAGCCGGCCCCGAAGTCGTCGAGCGCGATCCGCACACCGGTCGACCGCAGCGCCCGCAGTCGCTTGATCAGCTCGTCGAGATCGGTCGCCACGGCATGCTCGGTGATCTCGAGTACGAGCCGCTGCGGTGGCACCCGGTGCCCATGCAGCGCCTCAACCACCTGTTTGACGTACTCCGGCGCGTGCAACTCCTTCGGCGAGACGTTGACCGACGCCCAGACGTCATGCCCGTCCGCCAGCCACAGCGAGAGCTGACGGCACGCCTCGTCGAGGACCCACGCACCGAGCTTGGCGATCATGCCGCGCTCCTCGGCGAGCGGGATGAATTCATCGGGCCGTACGTTGTCGAGCCGCGGATGACGCCAGCGCAGCAGCGCCTCGGCGCCCACCGGGCGCATCGACGGCAGCGACACCACCGGCTGGAACGCGAGATGCAGTTCGCCCCGCTCCGCCGCGTCACGCAGGTCGTGCGCCAGCGTGTTGCGCCGCTGCAGCCACTGGTCGTAGGTGATGTCGTACTGCTCGACGCGGTTCTTGCCGCGTTGTTTCGCGAACCGCAACGCAAGATCGGCGTTGCGCAGCAGTTCTTCGATGTTGTCCGCGCTGGTGCACCCCGCCAGGCCGATGCTGACCGACAGGGGGAGCGCCCCGGCCGGGTGCGGATACGGATGGGCGAGCACCTGGCGCAACCGGTCTGCCGCCTGCTGCGCCACCGGCGGTCGCGCCCACATCAGGACCGCGAACTCGTCGCCGCCGAAACGCGCCGCCAGGTCTCCCGTACGCAGGTTGGCCGTCAGCCGCGCGCCCACCTCGCGCAGCACCGCGTCGCCGGCATCGTGACCGTGCATGTCGTTGACGTACTTGAAGCCATCCAGGTCCAGGCAGAGCAACACGCAACTGTCGCCCGTCCAGGCCCGATCCATCGCGCGCAGCAGGCCCCGGCGGTTGGCCAGCCCGGTCAGCGAATCGGTGTGCGCGAGCTCACAGAAGTGCGCCTCCCGCTCGGCCAGCCTGGCGGCGCTGCCGCGCAGATCGACCAGGGCCAGGTACTGGCGGGTGACCAGGGCGAATCCCGCCACGATCCAACCGAGAGCGCCCGACATCATGAACCGGCCGTCAACCAGCAGGTGGTAGATCGCGGCGAAGGCCATGGCCAGCATCGGCGCGTAGGCGTAGCCGGCAGCCCGCCGGACCAGGTCGAATTTCTGCGGGCCGGCGGCGGTGATCACCCGGCTGGCGTGCGTCATCAGCAGCAGACCGACCGGCAGCAGGCCGGCGCTGACCAGAACAACGCCGGGGCCCAGCCGGCACAGTCCGGCTGCCGCGCCGAGACCGCTCGTCGCCAGGAGACTCGCGGCGCAGCCGAGCATGGCCAGGCACCGTCGGGGCGACTCGCAGTGCATGGCGACGGCGACCGTCAGACCGGCCACCACCGCGACCGACCCGGCGGCAAGCAGGACCAGCGGGCAGTCCGGCGTGGCGGCGCCCAGCACATCGGTGGGCTGGGACAGCAGCACGAAGCCGACGAACCAGAAGGCTGCCGCGATCACCAGGCCATCGAGCACGAGGCGCAGCGCCGCGCCCGTCTCTCCCGCGCCCGTTCTGAGGAGCAGGCCCGCACACAGCACCAGAGCGCTCAGCGCGGTGCCCACCGACACCATGTTGGTGAGGACGAGCCGTTGCGTTCCGTGATCGACAACCTGCCCCGGCGGCACCACACCGACCAGGCCTACGACCGTACTGATCACGGCGAGCCCGGCACCGGTGGCAAGCAGCAACTGGGCCGGCTGTCGGAGGCTGGTACGGCAGCGGGCCGGCAGGGCCAGCAGCGACACGCCGAGGGCGGCGAACAGCCCACCGGGTCGATGATCGAGGTGGCCGGTGCGCTCGGCTTCCACACCCGAGGCGAGTTGCACACGTCCACTCTGCCGGATCCGAACCGCCCATGGGGGACAGCCGGTACGGCGAGTCATGAACCCGACCGACCACTGTTTCGCGACATCCGGGTCCCAGCTTCCCGACCCGTGGACGGACCGCCGTCAGGGTGCCGCCGGCCCACCCGCGATGCCACACTTGGTCGCATGCCTGAGCTGCGGTCGAAGACCTCCACCCACGGCCGGACGATGGCCGGTGCCCGGGCCCTGTGGCGGGCCACCGGGATGACCGACGACGACTTCGGCAAGCCGATCGTCGCCATCGCGAACAGCTTCACCCAGTTCGTGCCCGGGCACGTCCACCTCAAGGACCTCGGCGCGCTGGTCGCCGAGGCGGTCGCCGATGCCGGCGGAGTGGGACGGGAGTTCAACACCATCGCCGTCGACGACGGCATCGCGATGGGGCACGGCGGCATGCTCTACTCGCTGCCGAGTCGGGAGCTGATCGCGGACGCGGTCGAGTACATGGTCAACGCGCACTGCGCGGACGCGCTGGTCTGCATCTCGAACTGCGACAAGATCACGCCCGGCATGCTGCTCGCCGCGCTGCGGCTCAACATCCCGACCGTGTTCGTCTCGGGCGGGCCGATGGAGGCCGGCAAGACCACCGCCATCGACGGCGTCGTGTCTGACAAGATCGATCTGATCGACGCCATGATCGCCTCGTCCAACGACGCGGTCAGCGCCGACCAACTCGGTGCCATCGAGCGCTCGGCCTGCCCGACCTGCGGCTCCTGCTCGGGCATGTTCACCGCCAACTCGATGAACTGTCTGACCGAGGCGATCGGGCTCGCGCTGCCCGGCAACGGGTCGACGCTGGCCACCCATGCCGCGCGCCGGTCGTTGTTCGTCGAGGCCGGCCGCACGATCGTCCAGATCGCCAAGCGGTGGTACGGCAACGACGACACCGCTGCCCTGCCCCGGTCGATCGCGTCGAAGGCGGCCTTCGAGAATGCCGTCGCCCTCGACGTGGCGATGGGCGGGTCGACCAACACGGTGCTGCACCTGCTCGCTGCGGCCCGGGAGGCCGAACTGGACATCGACGTGTCCGACATCGACGCGATCTCCCGCCGGGTGCCGTGCCTGGCGAAGGTGGCGCCGAACAGTCAGCAGTACCACATGGAGGACGTGCACCGGGCCGGCGGCATCCCGGCGATCCTGG
>Ga0075310_1000248_pt1 | contig 9707 bp, 8 predicted proteins | sample MayberryNE_Catta_2_FD_120088 | JGI IMG/M metagenome (GOLD analysis project Ga0075310, IMG submission 120088) | Natural and restored wetland microbial communities from the San Francisco Bay, California, USA, that impact long-term carbon... | ecosystem: Environmental > Terrestrial > Soil > Wetlands ... | reverse complement strand
TGGGAGGTCCTCCGTGACGCGAAAGCGCCCCGCTGGCCAAGACGGGGCGTTTTCGCGTCTACGGCCGGTTCGACGCGGGCGGCCGGCACGAGGTGCGGCTCTCCCGGCCTGGGTGTGGACAGTTGTGGTGGCTATGACCACGAAAACTGTCCATGCATGGTTGCTGGGTTCAAAAGCGCCCAGGCCGCCCAGCCGGGGCGCGTCTGGACGCCGGTTTCGTGACAGGTTTTCCGGCCTCTGAAGCGTTTTGGCGGTCAGGGCCACCAAGACCCTTCAATCGTTGACGCGCGGTCCCAGCCCCAAGCGTCTGCGCGAGCGCCCCTAGCGCGTGCGGTCGGCGATGGTCGCCGGCGCGAGGGCGCCGAGCTTCGAGATCGTGCGCAGGCCGAGCGACCCGACGTCGATCTCGGCGGCGTTTCGCTCGATCGCCCGTACGACCGCCTTGCCGACCTCCGCGGGCGTGGAGGTGCCGATCAGCGGCGGCGGCTTCGCTCCGCCGCGCGCGAACATCCCGGCCTCGCGCACCGGCCCCGGCGTGACGAGCGACACGCCCACGCCCTTGCGCTTCATCTGTGCGCGCAGCACGTGCGCGAACCCGCGCAGGCCGAACTTGGTCGCCGTGTAGATCGAGCTCTCGCCGGCAGAGGGGACCTTCCCGGCGAACGACGCCACGAAGACGAGCTGCCCGCCGCCGCGCTCGACCATGCCGGGGGCGAGCCGGCGCGCGAGCGCGATCGGCGCGCGGAGGTTCACCTCGAGGACGCGGTCGATCTCGTCCTGGGAAAGCTTCAGCAGCGTGCCGGACCCAGGCAGGCCGGCGTTCGCGACCAGCACGTCCACCTCGCCGGCCGCGTCGGCGAGCCGGTCTACCGCCTCACGTTCGGACAGGTCGCAGGGGACCGCCTCGGTCCGCAGATCGAGTGCCAGCGCCTCGAGCGCGTCCGCACGGCGCCCGCTCAGCACGAGCTTCGCGCCGCGCTCCGCGAGCGCCCGCGCGATCGCCTCGCCCAGCCCGCCCGTCGCGCCCGTCAGCAGGACGCGTGCCCCGTCAAGCTCCATGAAGCGGGCATCATAGAATCGGCCCGTGGCCGAGGTAGCCTGGCGACCCACACCCGATTACGTCGAGAACGCCAACGTGACGCGCTTCATGCGGCGCCACGGGATCGGCTCGATCGACGAGTTCCGGCGCCGATCCGTCGAGGAGATGGACTGGTTCTGGGACGCGGTCGTGCAGGACATGGGCATCGAGTTCACGACCCCGTACGAGCGCGTGCTCGACGACTCGGCGGGGATTCCGTGGTGCAAGTGGTTCGTCGGGGGCCGCGTGAACCTGACCTACAACTGCGTCGACCGCCACGCGCAGGGAGAGCGGGCCGACCGCGTCGCGATCGTCTCCGAGCGCGAGGACGGCGGCGAGACGACCTACACCTACGCGGAGCTGAAGCGCGAGGTGGACGCGATCGCCGCGGGCCTGCGCGAGCTCGGCGTCGGGAAGGGCGACCCGGTGGCGGTGTTCATGCCGATGGTCGCGGAGGCGGTGATCGCGGCATACGCGATCGCGAAGCTGGGCGCGATCTACATGCCGATCTTCTCCGGCTTCGCGCCCTCCGCGGTGGCCGCGCGCCTGCAGGATGCGAACGCGAAGGTGATCTTCACCGCCGACGGCGGGCTGCGCCGCGGTACCCCGGCACCGATGAAGCCGGCCGCGGACGAGGCGGTCGCGGAGGCGCCGTCCGTCGAGCACGTGGTGGTGCTCGAGCGGCTGGGCGCCGATGTGCCGATGGCGGCCGGACGCGACCTGACGTGGGCCGACCTGCGCGCTCGCGGCCTCGAGGCGGCGCCCGACGGCATCCCGTGCGAGGACACCGAGTCCGAGGACGTGCTGATGATCGCCTACACGTCCGGCACCACCGGGCGGCCGAAGGGCGCGGTCCACGTGCACGGCGGCTTCCTCGTGAAGATGGCCTCGGAGGCGTTCTACCAGGCCGACCTGCATCCCGACGAGACCCTCTACTGGGTCACCGACATGGGCTGGATCATGGGCCCGTGGGAGATGGTGGGCGCGGGCGCGATCGGCGCGACGCTCGTCATGTACGAGGGCGCGCCGGACTGGCCGGCGCCGGACCGCGTGTGGTCCTCGGTCGAGCGCCACGGGGTGAACGTGCTGGGGGTGTCCCCGACCCTGATCCGGGCGCTCCGCACCGCGGGCGACGAGCATCCGAACAGCCACGACCTCTCCAGCCTGCGCGTGTTCGGCTCGACCGGCGAGCCGTGGAACCCGGAGCCGTACAAGTGGCTGGCACAGGTGGTCGGCAAGGGCCGTGTCCCGATCATCAACATCTCTGGCGGCACCGAGGTCGGCGCATGCTTCCTCACCCCCTATCCGGTGGAGGAGCTGAAGGTGTGCTCGCTCGGGGGCGCCTCGCACGGGATGGACGTGGACGTCTTCGACGCGCACGGCAACTCCGTCCGGGGCGAGGTCGGCGAGCTGGTCTGCAAGCGGCCCTGGCCCGGCATGACGCGCGGCATCTGGGGTGACCCGGAGCGCTACGTCGAGACGTACTGGTCGACCTACCCCGACGTCTGGCGCCACGGTGACTGGGCCCTGATCGACGAGGACGGCGACTGGTTCCTGCTGGGCCGCTCGGATGACACGATCAACGTGGCCGGCAAGCGGCTCGGCCCGGCGGAGGTCGAGTCGGTGCTCGTCTCCCACCCGGCGGTGGTCGAGTCCGCCGTGGTGGGTGTGCCGGACGAGACGAAGGGCGAGGCGATCTGGTGCTTCTGCGTGGTCTCCGACGGCGCCGGTGACGAGACGGCGAACGAGCTGCGCGAGCTCGTCGCGCGGGAGCTGGGGCGCCCGTTCAAGCCGTCCCGGGTCGTGTTCGTCGACGCGCTGCCGAAGACGCGCTCGGCCAAGATCCTGCGCCGCGCCGTGCGCGCGGTCGCGGTCGGGGACGATCCCGGCGACATGTCATCGGCCGAGAACCCGCAGGCGCTCGACGGGATCCGCGCGGCGCTCGGCTGAGCTCAGGCGGCGCCGGCCTGGCGTTCCGCCCGCGGGCCGCGCTCCGTCGCGACCGCCTCGTCGATCAGCCGCACGAGGCGCTCGAGTGTGTCGGTCGCGGTCCCGAGCACGCCGGGATCGACGTTCTCCGGCGTGTCCGAGGCCCGGTGCGAGTGCTCGATCCGGCCCCGGTCGTCGAGCGCCGTGAGCGTGATGGACGGGAAGCCGTGCGAGGCGGCGGCCGACGCGTCCGTGCCGATCCGCCACACGTGCCGCTCCGACCCGGCCCGCTCCGCGAGCCGCGCCAGCCGCTCGTCGTTGCGGACCAGGGTCGCGTAGCCCTCGCCCACCACGTGGCAGAGCCGCCCGCGGGCGGCGCCCTTCACGTTCACGAAGTACGTTGGCACGCCCCGCAGCGCGCCGCCGTGCTCCTGCAGCCAGGCCCGCATGCCGAGCCCGCCCGAGTCGCCGGCCGCGGTCAGCACGACCCAGGTCTCGAGCAGGGCCGGGCGGTCGGCCGCCAGGCGCCGGGCGGCCTCCAGCACGACCGCGACCCCCGAGGCGTTGTCAGCGGCGCCCGGCGAGGGCCCCGCGGCGGCCGTGTCGAGCAGCAGCACGACGTAGGTGAGCAGGATCACGGTGAGCGCGAACTGCAGGACCGTGAGGGCGCTTTCGTCGACCGCGAGCCGCGCGATCGCGGCCACGAGGGCCACCATCGTCGTCCAGAACAGGAAGTGGAGGGGGCTGGTGAGCGTCGCGCGCCGGCGGCGGCGCGCGGGCCGCTTGCGACGCGGGCGTGCGTACAGGAGCCCGGTGCGCCCGGCGTCGTGGTGGGCGGTCAGGATGACCCGCGCCGCGGGCGACTCGTGCCGCTCGGGCGAGCTGACGTTCGCCGTGCGGCGGCGGGGAGTGGCGAGCCGCACGGTGTGGAAGGCGGTCGCCAGGTCGCCGTACATCGCGGCGGCGGTGACGAGCAGGAGGAGCGCGCCGGCCGGCGCGGAGACGGTCGAGAGCACGGTGCCGCCGGCCGCGGCGAGCGCGAACGCCGCGAAGGTCAGGTGCCACGCGGGGCGCACCCTGATCTCCTCGGCCTCCGCGCGGCGCCCCATGCTCTCGAGCTCGGCCGCCAGCATCGAGGTGGTGCGGGCGTCCTGCTCGGAGCCCGGCAGCCTGCCGGGGCTGGTCGCGAGCCGCTCGATGATCGGCAAAGGAGCCACGTCGGGGCGCACGTTACATCGCGTCGGCGCAGGGTAGACGCGGGGGAACAACGAGGAAAGGGAACTGGCGATGAAGGCAGTTGCATGGCACGGCAAGCGGGACGTCCGCGTGGACACCGTCCCCGACCCGGCGATCGAGAGCACGACCGACGCCATCGTGCGCGTGACCTCGACCGCGATCTGCGGGTCGGATTTGCACCTGTACGAGGTGATGGGGCCGTTCATGGGCGAGGGCGACATCCTCGGCCACGAGGCGATGGGGATCGTCGAGGAGGTGGGCCCGGAGGTGACGCACATCGCGCCCGGCGACCGGGTGGTGATCCCGTTCAACATCTCCTGCGGGGACTGCTGGATGTGCGGCCAGGGCCTTCAGTCCCAGTGCGAGACGACGCAGGTCCGCGAGCACGGCAGCGGGGCGGCGCTGTTCGGCTACACGAAGCTGTACGGGGAGGTGCCGGGCGGCCAGGCACAGTACGTGCGCGTGCCGCAAGCCCACTACGGCCCGATCAAGGTGCCGGAGGGCCCGCCCGACGAGCGGTTCCTGTTCCTCTCCGACGTGCTGCCGACGGCCTGGCAGGCGGTCGAGTACGCGTCGATCCCGGATGGCGGCAGCGTCGTCGTGCTCGGCCTCGGGCCGATCGGGGACATGTCATGCCGCATCGCGCTGCAGCGCGGCGCCGGCCGGGTGATCGGGGTGGACCTCGTGCCGGAGCGCCTGGCCCGCGCCCGCGCCCGCGGCGCCGACGTGCTCGACCTCGAGTCGCACGGCGACAAGATCGCCGAGGCGGTGCAGGAGATGACCGACGGGCGCGGCCCGGACTCCGTGATCGACGCGGTCGGGATGGAGGCCCACGGCGCGCCGTTCGGCAAGCTCGCCCAGCAGATGACCTCGCTGCTGCCCGACGCGGTCGCCGCGCGGATGATGCAGAAGGCCGGCATCGACCGCCTCGCCGCGCTCCACCTCGCGATCGACCTCGTGCGCCGCGGCGGGACGATCTCGATCAGCGGCGTGTACGGGGGGATGACGGACCCGCTGCCCATGCTGACGCTGTTCGACAAGCAGATCCAGGTGCGGATGGGGCAGGCGAACGTGAAGCGCTGGGTGGACGACATCATGCCGCTGCTGATGAACGGCGACCCGCTCGGCGTCGACGAGTTCGCCTCCCACGCGCTGCCGCTGGAGCACGCGCCCGAGGCCTACGAGAAGTTCCAGCGCAAGGAGGACGGGGTGGTGAAGGTGGTGCTGAAGCCGTAGGCCTCCGACGCGACGATTGAGTGGCTTTGGGGTCTATGGACCCCACAACCACGCAACGATTCAGTGCGGCGGGTGGGATTCGAACCCACGAGCCCTTTCGGGCAGCGCCTTTTGAGGGCGCCGAGTTTTCCGCTTCTCCACCGCCGCAGGCTTGAAAGTTTAGGCCGCGGAGGGCTCAGCCCGTGATCTGAATCGCGCTCAACTGCGCGCCGAGCTGGCCCACGCCGGCGATCCCGCTCGAGTCGGTGCGGACGATCCGGATCACGTGGCTCCCGGCGCCGACCTTCTGGCTCGTGACGCCGTAGAGCGTGTAGAACGTGAAGCCGTCGCTCTCGCCGGGGAGGGCGGACAGCGTCGCGCCCGTGCTGGGCACGGGCTTGTCGTCCACGTACACGCCCCACTGCGCCGAGCAGCCGGAGTCGCCCGCGCAGGTCAGGAAGGGGTCGCGCAGGGACCCGATCACGAACACCTTGCCCGCGGTGCGGGTTCGGAGCGTCATGCGGGCGACGTTCGTGCCCGAGGGTGCGGGCGGGGGGTCGAGGTCGTCGGCGCGGGCCGCGGTGCCGAGGCTCAGCTGGCCGCGCTTGAAGTCGGACGCCAGCAGCGAGCGGTTCTTCACCTTGGCGGCCGTGACCGCGTTGGCCTTCAGCTGCTTGGTCCCGACGCTGTTGCGCGGCACGCTGACAGCGTACGCGCCGCCGCCGAGCGCCACGAAGACGGCGATCGTCGACATCGAGTTCGCATAGGTCAGCCGTGACCGGAGCTTGCGAAGCGCCTCCACGCTGCGTTTATCGACGCCGTGGCGCCGACCTTGAGCGGGCCTGTGGCGGCGCGGCGGACGGTTGTTCGGGAGGTTTCCGGGGGGAAGTAGGGGAAACTATGGGGAGGATGAGGCTCGGCGGGTGGGATCGGTGGCGGCGCACGGCGGTGCTCGGCGCCGCGGCCACAGGACTGGTCGCGCTGCTGCCGGCACCGGCCGCGGCGGCACCCGTCACCACGGCTTTGAAGCTCGCCGGGCCGAAGGGAGCCGTGCCCCCGGGCGGCAAGGCGAGGCTGACCGCCACGCTCACCGCCGGGGGGAAGCCCCTGAGCGGCAGAGCGGTCGCGTTCCTGGCCGGCTCGGCGCCCGCGGGCCAAGCGACCACCAACTCGAGGGGGAAGGCGCGCGTGACGGTCACGCTCTCCGCGCCGACCGCCTACACGGCTTCCTACACGCCCGCTGCGGCAGACACCGCCGCCTACGCGCCCTCGCAGAGCGCACCGCTCGAGCTTGCACCCGCCGCACGCGTCACCGTCAGCGTCGGCAGCTACCTGCGCGCCGGCAGGCGGCCGGTCACGATCCCGGGCTCGCGTGTGCGCGTGCGCGGCCGGGTCCGCCCCGCGGCGCCCGGGGCGCGGGTCGAGGTCTCCGTGTTCCGCAAGAGCCGCCGGGTGCAGCGCAAGACGGTGACCGTGGGGGCCGGCGGGCGGTACGCCGTCTCCGTGAAGGCCTCCAGGCGCGGCGTCCACCGGGTGCGCGCGCGCCACGGCGCCGCCTCCGGCAACGCCCGTCTCTGGGTCGTGCGCACGCGCGCGAGGGGCGGCTCCCGCGGCATCGCGGTGCGGGCGCTCCAGCGCCGGCTGAAGGACCTCGGCTACCTCGCGCCGGTCACGGGCCGCTACGACGGCACCACGCAGCGCGCGGTGCTCGCGTTCCGCAAGGTGAACGGCCTCGCGCGGATCACCTCCGCCGGGCGCTCGGTGTTCCGGCGGCTGGCGCGCGGCAAGGGCGGCTTCAAGGTGCGCTACCCGGGGGCCGGCAAGCACGCGGAGTTCGACTGGTCGCGGCAGGTGCTGGTGCTCGCTCGCGGTGCGCGCCCGGCGATGATCCTGCACACGTCGTCGGGCACATCGGCGACGCCGACGGTGTTCGGGAAGTACCGCTTCTACCGGCGCGAGCCCGGCTACAACAACAAGAGCATGTACTACTCGCTGTACTTCGTCGGCGGCTACGCCATCCACGGCTACTCGCCCGTGCCGACGTACCCGGCAAGCCACGGCTGCCTGCGGATCCCGATCCCGAGCGCGAAGCGCGTCTACGGCTGGGTCAGCCTCGGCGACCCGATCTTCACGTACCGCTAGCCGGCCCGCACGGCGTCGATTGCGATCGTCACGACCGCGACGGCCCGCACCGGCCGGCGGCCCGGTCCGCGCGGCATCGCGCGGCGGCGCGTCGGCACCATGAACCCGTCGAACTCCCGGTAGTCGAAGCAGTAGTGGGCGGCCGTCGCCCAGCGGCCGAACACCTCGGCGGTGTAGTCGTTGCGGCGGATCAGGCCGTCGGGGCCGAACCAGTAGGACTGCACCCGCGAGTGCGCGGGCACGCCGGGTGGGAACGTGACCCGGATCCCCTCCCACGTCTCATCGCCCTCCCGCCAGGGCTGCTCGTCCTCCACGGTGTAGCCGGGCTGCGTGAAGACGAACGGCGCGACCACATATCCCCACAGCGCGTATCCCGCGAAGTACAGGAGGTCGAGATCGTCCCACCACAGGGTGCGCCGCCCGCCGAACGCGGCGCGCGGGTCCGCCCGCTCGGCGAGCACCTCGCCGCCCGCGGACTCTATCCGCACGCGGTCGCGTTCGAAGACGCCCCGCCGGCCAGGGGCGGGGTAGGGCTCGAGCACGGCCCGTGGCTTGCGTGTCCACACCTCGCCGGTGTAGTCGGACAGCTTGCCGCGCTGGAACCGGAGCGGGAGCGCCACGCCGCCCACGTGCAGGTCCGCCGCGATCCGCTCCGTGCGCTCGAACCGCTCCAGGCCGCCGTGCGCCGCGACCGCCCGCTCGAGCAGCTCGCCGGCACCCATGGTCGGGGCCGCTAGGCCCGGCCGGCGTCGGGCTTGCCGAGCAGGCCGCGCGCCTCGAGGTCGGCGCGGCTGCCCGCCTCGACGTTCCAGGACTGCTGGAACCCGCGCATGGCGAACACGATCAGCAGCACCGCGAGCGGGATCAGCACCAGCGTCAAGAGGCCGAGCAGGTCCTCGGGGAGCGCGGGCGAGCTGAAGCCCTCCTTGTCGCGCGCGAACCAGGCTGGCGCCGCGACCGCGGCGAAGATGATCAGGATCACCGACAGTGCCGTCGCGACCGGCAGCACGCCGCGGTTCCAGCGGCTCACGTAGTAGGCGAACAGCAGGTACACGAGGATGTAGAAGACGGTCACCGGCTTCGCGCCCTGGAACTTGTCCCATCCGCCGATCGCGATCACCGTCAGGACCCCGGCGGACACCAGCAGCAGGAACGTCACGATCGCCCGCGTCTGCTTGGACTCGGGCTTCTCCCGGTTCGGGTGCCTCACCTCGCGCGGTTGCGTCTCGTCCGCCACTGGGGCGGAGTCTAGAATCTTTTTGCCGCTTGTGCCGCCCGTAGCTTGCGGCCTCGCGGGCCATGCTGCGGGCGTGGCGGAACGGTAGACGCGCCAGCCTTAGGAGCTGGTGGGCTTTGCCCGTGGGGGTTCAAGTCCCTCCGCCCGCACCTCGAGGACGGCGCTCGCGCCGGCCGGCGACGTGACGGCGCCGGGGTGCAGGATGTGTCCGAGCAGCTCGATGCCCGTCACGAGCCGCGGGCCGGGGCGCGAGAAGTACGCGGACGCGTCCACGGCGACCAGCCGTTCCGCGCCGAGTGCGGCCAGGTCGCCGGCGTAGGTGCGGGCCTCCTCGGCCGAGCGCGGGGCGTCGTAGCCGCACGGCATCGCGATCACGACCTCCGGCGCCGCCGCGGCGATCTCCTCCCACGCGGCCGTGCGGGAGCGCTCGCCGCCGCGCCCGAGGACATCGCGGCCGCCCGCGATGTCGATCATCTGCGGGACCCAGTGGCCCGCGACGAACGGAGGGTCGAGCCACTCGAGCGCCGCCACGCGCGGGCGGGGCGCTCCGGCGACCGCGCTGCTCACCGCCTCGATGCGGCGGTCTGCCTCGGCCCGCAGCGCGCGCCCGCGGTCCGGCACTCCGGCGGCCGCGGCGAGGCGCTCGATGTCCGCCAGCACCTCCGCGAGCGTCATCGGGTCGAGCGACAGGACGCGCGGGCGGCCCGGCAGCGTCGCCGCGACTGCCACCACGTCGTCGTAGGAGACCGCGCACACGTCGCACACGGCCTGGGTGACGATCAGGTCTGGCCGCTGCTCGGCGAGCCGCTCGGCATCGAGCTCGTACAGGGGGCGCCCCGACGAGACGGTCTCCCGGACCGCGCGGTCGAT
>Ga0075310_1000236_pt1 | contig 9915 bp, 8 predicted proteins | sample MayberryNE_Catta_2_FD_120088 | JGI IMG/M metagenome (GOLD analysis project Ga0075310, IMG submission 120088) | Natural and restored wetland microbial communities from the San Francisco Bay, California, USA, that impact long-term carbon... | ecosystem: Environmental > Terrestrial > Soil > Wetlands ... | reverse complement strand
TGCGCTGGCAGGACGATGCGCAGGCGCTCGCCGCCGCGGGAGCGACGAGGTTCCTCGAGTGCGGCCCCGGCGACGTGCTCACCAAGATGGCCAAACGGGTCGTGCCGAGCGCGTCGGCGGTCGCGGTCGACTCACCCGAGGCCGCGGTCGCCGCGGTAAGCTCGGCGCCGTGACGCGACACGCCACCATCGCCGGGGTGGGCAGCTCGCTCCCACCCGAGATCGTGCCCAACACCTGGTTCGAAACGCTCGTGGACACCGACGACGCGTGGATCCGCGAGCGCACGGGCATCGAGGCCCGCCATTTCGCCGCCGACGACGTCCAGACGTCCGACCTCGCGGTCGAAGCGGCCAACGCGGCCCTCGAGGCCGCCGGAGTCGCTCCGGAGCAGCTCGACATGATCATCGTCGCCACGATCACCGGCGACACGGTGTTCCCTGCGACCTCCGTGTGGGTGCAGCAGAAGCTCGGGGTCAGCTGTCCCGCGTTCGACATCAACGCCGCGTGCTCGGGGTTCAGCTACGGACTGTCCACCGCGAGCGCGTTCATCACGGCCGGCACGGCAGACACGATCCTGTTGATCGGCGCCGAGATCTTCAGCCGCATCCTCGACTTCAACGACCGTGGCACGTGCATCCTGTTCGGCGACGGCGCCGGCGCCGCGGTCGTGAGCGCGTCGGAGGTCGCGGGCATCGAAGGCTCGATCCTGGGCGCCGACGGCAACGCCGCGGAGATCCTGTGGATGCCTGCGGGCGGCACGCGGACCCCCGCGTCGGCCGAGACGGTGGCCGCGCACGACCACTCGGTGCGCATGCCGAACGGTCGTGAGGTCTTCAAGCGCGCCGTGACCGAGATGGCCTCGGCGTGCCGCGAGCTCCTCGAGAAGTCCGGACACACGATCGACGAGGTCGACGTGTTGATCCCCCATCAGGCCAACGCCCGCATCATGAGCGCCGTCGTCGACCGGCTGGGCATGGACCCGGCCAAGGCGGTGTCCGACGTCGCGGAGGTCGGCAACACGAGCGCGGCGTCGATCCCGATCGCCCTCGACCGAGCGTGGCGCGCCGGCACGATCGGCCAGGGCGACCTCGTGCTGTTCACGTCGTTCGGCGCGGGGCTGACGTGGGGGGCCACGCTCATGCGGTGGACGCTTCCCTCGCCCGTCGAGACCGGTGTGTCCGCCCCGGGAGCGGACGGGGGGGCGTCGGCATGAGGTCGAGGGTCGCGGTGGTGACCGGCGCCTCACGTGGCATCGGCAGGGCATGCTCGATCGCCCTCGCCGAGGCGGGGTGGACGGTCGCGATCGGTTATCGAAGCGATGAAGCCGCGGCGAAGAACGCGCTCGAGGCCCTCGAGGTGGCCGGAACGCCGGGACTGACGGTCTTCCTCGACACCGCCGACGAGGCCAGCGTGGCCGAGGCGTTCCGCCGCGTCGGCGACGAGGCCGGCAACGTCACCGGGCTCGTGAACAACGCGGGGTTCAGTCAGGACGGCCTGCTCCTCAAGTACTCGATGGAGACCTACGACCGCGTGATGGCCACGAACGTGAAGGGCTCGTTCCTCTGTGCCCAGGCGGCGATGCGCGGCATGCTGCGCGAGAAGTGGGGGCGGATCGTGAACGTGTCGAGCGCGGTCGCCCTGCACGGCAACGCCGGTCAGACGGTCTACGCCGCATCGAAGACGGCCCTGCTCGGGTTGACGAAATCGCTGGCGCGCGAGATCGCCACGAAGGGCGTCACCGTCAACGCGATCTGCCCCGGCCTCGTCGACACCGAGATGACCTCGCACCTCGACGACCAGGCGCGGACCTATTACATGGAACAGACGCCGCTTCGACGCACCGCCCGCCTCGAGGAGGTCTCGGCGGTCGTGCGGTTCCTGATGTCCGACGAGGCCTCGTACGTGAACGGCGCGGTGATCCCTGTCGACGGAGGACTGACGGCCTGAGGGCGCGAGCGGCCCCGGCCCGCTAGCCTTGTGCGACCGAAGACCAGGAGGGGGAAGCGATGACCGACCGTCCGGAGATCGAGACCAGGGTGAAGAAGGTGCTCGCGGAGCAGCTCGCCGTCGACGAGGCGCAGGTGGTTCCCGACGCCCGGTTCGCCGAAGACCTCAACGCCGACTCGCTCGACCTGGTCGAAGCGGTGCTGGCGCTCGAGGAGGAGTGGAGCATCGAGATCCCCGAGGACGAGATGGAGACGGTGAAGACCGTCGGCCAGGCGGTCGACCTGGTCGCCACCAAGCTCGGCGTTTCCTGAGCGCGCCGGGCACGAGCGTCACAGGAGTCCAGCCGTGAGCGAGCGACGCAGGGTCGTGATCACCGGCATCGGACCGGTCACCCCGGTCGGCACGGGCATCGATGCGTTCTGGAACGGGCTCACGGCCGGACGCAACGGGGTGCGGACCATCGAGGCGTTCGACACGAACGACCTGCCGGTGTCGGTCGCCGGATACCCCGTCGACTTCGTGGTGGGCGAGCACCTCGGACCGAAGGAGGCGCGGCGTACCGACCCCTTCGCCCAGTACGCGATCGCGAGCGCGAAGCTCGCCTGGTCCGACGCAGGCGACCCCGAGGTGCGCTCCGAGCGCGGCGCCGTGATCTATGCGACCGGCATCGGCGGCGTGCAGACCCTGCTCGACCAACACGACGTGTTGCGCGAGAAGGGAGCAGGCCGGGTCTCGCCGTTCATGGTGCCGATGCTGATGGCCAATGCCGCCGGGGGGCACATCGCGATGCACTTCGGGCTGACCGGACCGAACTTCTGCACCGTCTCGGCGTGCTCGTCGTCGAACCATGCGATCGGCGAGGCGATGCGGTTGATCCGCGACGGCTACTCGGACCTCGCGATCGCCGGCGGGTCCGAGGCCGCGACGGTCCCACTGACGGTCGCTGCGTTCGCCCAGATGACGGCGCTGACCAAGAACCCCGACCCCGAGACGGCCTCGCGCCCGTTCGACGCGGAGCGGAACGGGTTCGTGCTCTCCGAGGGCGGGTGCGCGCTGATCCTGGAGAGCGAGGAGCACGCGAGGTCACGAGGTGCCCGCGTCTACTGCGAGGTCGCCGGCTACGGTGCGAGCGACGACGCGCACCACATCACCGCTCCCGATCCGAAAGGCTCCGGCGCTGCCCTCGCGATGACGTGGGCTCTCGCCGATGCGGGCGAGGAGCCCGGCGCGGTCGACTACGTGAACGCGCACGGCACGTCGACGCCCCTCAACGACGCGGCCGAGACCGCAGCGATCAAGAGCGTGCTCGGCGACCACGCCCACGACGTGGCCGTCTCCTCGACGAAGTCGATGACCGGACACATGCTGGGTGCGGCCGGAGCCGTCGAAGGCGCCGCGTGTGCGCTCGCGATCGAGCACGGCGTGATCCCGCCGACGATCCATTACTCGACGCCCGACCCGGAGTGCGATCTCGACGTGACGCCGAACGAGGCGCGGGAGCTCGACGTGCGGCTCGCGATGTCGAACTCGTTCGGATTCGGCGGCGCGAACGCGACGATCGCCTTCCGGAAGATCTGAGCGTGCTCCGCGAAGGGCTGCGTCATCACTCATGGGCCACCGAGCAGCTGCTCGAGCGCTGTTCCTGGCTCTCCGACGAGGAGCTCACGCGGCACATCCCGGCGATCTACGGCAGCACGGTCGACACGATCCGTCACCTCGTCGACGCCGACAATTGGTACCTGTCCTGCATCTCCGAAGGCGAGCTCGGCATCGCGGGTCTCGAGGCCGACGACCTGCCGCTCTCCGACGTTCGGACCGTGGCGACGCGGAACGCGGCCGGCTGGGAGTCGATCCTGCAACGGGACCTCGACCCCGACCGGGACCTCGCCGTCACCCGCCGTGACGGCAGCGTGACCCACGCGACGCTCGGGATCCGGCTCGCTCAGGTGCTCCACCACGGCAGCGATCATCGATCCCAGGTCTGCACCGCGCTCACGATCCTGGGACACGCACCACCGGAGTTCGATGTCTGGGCATACGGCGAGACGGTGGGGCTGACCCGCGAGGACCCACCGTTCGACTGAGCCGAGTCACTCCTCGAACGAGCGGTACCAGCGCCCGCCGTTGTACTCGGCAACGACCGCCTTCCCTTCGATGTCGCCGTGGAATCGGATCCTCCTCGGATCTCTCACCGCGCCAACCGCGAACCAACCCTCCTCGAGCGGGATGAGCTCCCCGGCGGTGCTGCCGTTGCCGACCTCGTGGGGCCACTGCAGCGCCAGCCCTCCCTTGCGGGCCAGGATGCGCAGCACCGGAGCCCAGGGGTCGTCGTTGCGGTAGAAGCCCTCGAGCCCCTGCCGATCGTCGGGAAGCGCAGCGACCTCGGCGACGAGAGCCCCTTCTCGGCGGAACCAGGTGGTCCCGTGGAACGCCTCCACGACCGAACCGGTGCCGTCGCGTACGAACTCCAGGGGGAAGCGGTCGAGCGCCTCGTGTGCGACCAGGAACGCGTCGCCGGGCTCGCGCTCCAGCGGGTCGCGTTCGAGGCGAACGGAGAGCGGACCGAGCGTGATACCGAGCCCGTCCTCGACGACCCCGACCTCGAGCTTCCTCCCGTCATCGCCGGAATAGGAGCCAGCGTAGCCCTCCGCACCCGGGATCTCGGTCGGTGCCGGCGGCGCCCAGACCGGCGGGAGCTCGTCGCCGGCGACGCTCGCGCGCACCGTCGCGAGCGCGTGGGCCACGACCGCATGCTTGTTCCCTCCCCCGTTCTGCAGGATCACGAGGCCGAGCCCGTCGTCGGGTGAGACGGCGAGCTGCGCCGTGTAGCCAACCATGCCGCCGGTGTGGCCGATCCACCGATGACCGTCGACGTCTTCCTGCCACAGGCCGTAGGCGTAGCTGCGGCCTCCGCCGTCGTCGACGCCTCGCTCGGTGAGCGTGGTGAACATCGCATCGTCGAGGATCCGGCCGCCGCGACCGTCGGGCAGGTCTCCTCGCGCCAGCAACAGCCGCGCGTAGGCCGCCATGTCGATCACCGTGGAGGTGATGGAGCCGTCGGCGGTATCGGAAACGATGCGAGCGGCGGGCGACAAGGTGTGGCGGAGCCGCGCGGGCCGATCCCATCGGGTCGGCTCGTACCCGACGGCGGTCCTGAGATAGCTCTCCTCGGTGATGCGAGCCTCGGAGTCACGCATGCCGAGCGGGACGATGAGGCGATCGGCGAGCAGGTCCTGGATGGTCGATCCCGTGACCCGCTCGAGACAGGCGCCGACGATCTTCCAGCCGTCGTTGGAATACCAGTGGCGCTCCCCCGGAGCGGTGGTGGGCGGATGCTGACGCGCCAGCCACAGTGCTCCCGCGAGCGTGGGTGCGTCCTCGGTGCCGATCGCCAGGCCGGCCGTGTGCTGCATCAGGTGGTGCATCGTGATCGGACCGAACGGCTCGGGCAGCTCGAGCCACGGCAGGATCTCGTTGACGCTGACGTGCAGATCGAGCCGGCCGGCCTCGGCTTCCTGCACGGCGACGATGCCCGCGAACGACTTCGAGATCGATCCGATCTGGAAGCGCGTCTCGGGACGAACCGGGGTGCCGGCGGCGACGTCGGCGAGACCGCGGACCGCGACGCCGAGGATCTCCTCGCGATCGGTGATCGCCAGCGCCGCCCCGGCCGCGTGCGAGGACTCGAGATGATGTTCGACGGCGGCGCCGATGCGGTCGAACGCCTCTTGCAGACCCGCCATCGCGCGAGGCTAGGTCCCGAAGAACAGCGACAGCTCGCGTGCGGCCGACTCCGGAGAATCGCTGCCGTGCACGACGTTCTCGCCGATCTCGGTCGCGAAGTCGCCGCGGATCGACCCTGGCGGCGCCTCGACCGGGTTCGTCGGACCCATGAGCGTGCGCCAACACGTGATCGCGTCGTCGCCGCTGACCCTGGCCAGCACGACGGGGCCGCTGGTGATGAAATCGACGAGCTCGCCGAAGAAGGGCTTGTCGCGATGCTCGCCGTAGTGCTCCTGCGCGGTCGTTCGTTCGATGACGGCGAGTCGCATCTCGTCGATGGTGAGCCCCTTGTTCTCGACGCGGCGAAGGACCTCTCCGACGAGGCCGCGGCGCACCCCGTCGGGCTTGACGATCAACAACGTGGTTTCGGTGGCCATCGTGGTTCCCCCGGTCTCATCAGGACGTCGTTCACGTGGTGAGGCCGAGCCCCCGGCGGGCGTCCGCGACAGTGTACAGAGACCCCGTCACGCAGATGAGGTCGTCGGGATGGGCGTCGGTCCGGGCCGCCTCCAGGGCCTGCGCGACGGTTGCATACGTCGTCACGGGGTTGCCCTGAGCGCCGAACGCGTCGACGATCGGCTCGACATCGCCCGACCGTTCGCTCTCGTTGCGGGCCGCGTAGGTCGCGTCGGCGAGCGGCGCGAGGTGCGCAGCGATGCCGGCCACGTCCTTGTTCGCGCTGACCCCGAGCACCAGGTGCAACCGTTCCCAGGTGAAGAACTCACGGAGCGCGCCCGCGAGCGCTTCGGCCGCGGCGGGATTGTGCGCACCGTCGAGGACGATCGTGGGCGCGCGTGCGGCGATCTCGAGCCGCCCCGGCCAACGTACGCCGGCGAGCGCTTCGCGCAACGGATCGTCGTCGAGGGCTCGCCCGATCAACACCTCGCACGCGACCACGGCTGCGGCGGCGTTGTGGACCGCATGTGCCCCGAACAACGGCAGGAAGAGCTCGTCGTAGGAACCGTGTGAACCTCGGAGCGAGAACGCCTGGCCCCCGACGGCGTGGAGACGTTCGACGACCTCCCAGTCGCGATATTCGAGCAGCATCGTGGCATCGACGTCGCGGCACCGTCGATCGATCACCTCGAGCGCCTCATCGTCCTGTTCCCGAACGACGGCGGTCTTCCCCCGTTTGACGATGCCGGCCTTCTCGCCTGCCACCTGGCTGAGCGTCGAGCCCAGCTCGGGATGGTCGAGGCCGATCGGCGCGATCACGGCGACATCGCCCTCGACCAGGTTGGTGGCGTCCCAGGTGCCGCCCATCCCGACCTCGAACACTCCGAGCGCGACCGGTCGATCGGCGAACCAGAGATAGGCGAGGGCCGTCAACGCCTCGAAATAGGTGACTCGTTCCTCGGACTTCGCGTCGACGACCTCGAGGAACGGCTGCAGGTGCGAGTATTCCTCGGCGAACTCCCCAGGCGTCATGTCGACGCCGCATACCGAGAGCCGTTCGGTCACGGACGCGAGGTGCGGCGAGGTGTACAGGCCGGTCGTGAGGCCGTGCGCACACGCGACAGCGCTCGCGACCCGAGCCACGGTGCCTTTGCCGTTCGTGCCCGAGACGTGGATCGTGGGATAGGAGAGCTGCGGATCGTCGAGGAACGTCGCGAGCGCCAGGATGCGCGACAAATCGGGAACGATGCGCGTCTCCTTGCGAGCCTCGAGCTCGGCGAGCGCCGCCGCCTGGTCCATGCCCAGACTCAGGCCGAGGCACCCTCGGCCGGGGACTCGGGTATCGCGAGCACCGTCTCGACCGAGAACGTGTCGGCCTCCGCTTGCTCGATCGCCCGGATGTTGCCGGCTTCCCGCAGGTCGACGGAGGACTGGCTCAACAGGCGGAGCCGGTCCTGCGTGTCGCGCACGCTCACCGTGTCGACCGGGGTCTTCAGCGAGACCTTCGCGAGAGCCTTCTCCTTCCTCACGGCGGAGAGCACCGCGGCGGCGACCTCGTAGATCGCCGGGTCGGCGCCGTCGGTCGACGCGTCGGCGGGGGTGGGCCACGGCGCTCGGTGCACCGAACCCTCGCGCCACCACGACCAGACCTCCTCGGTCACGTACGGCAGGAACGGGGCGAACAGTCGAAGCAGCACGTCGAGGGCGGCCCGCAGCGCCCCAACCGCCGTGGCCGCCGGCTCGGATCCGTGGGCGCCGTAGGCACGCTGCTTCACGAGTTCGAGGTAGTCGTCGGTGAAGCCCCAGAAGAACCGTTCGACCACATCGAGCGCCTTCGAGTGCTCGTAGGCATCGAGGGCGGCGGTCGCCTCGTCGACCACGACCGCCAGCGCACGAAGCATCGAGCGGTCGACCGGCTCGGTCACGGGGCCCGGCTCGGCTTCCATCGACAGCACGAAGCGCGACGCGTTCAAGATCTTGATCGCGAGCCGCCGGCCCACCTTCATCTGTTGCTCGTCGAACGCCGCGTCGTATCCGAGCCTGGCGCTCGCGCCCCAGTAGCGCACGGCGTCGGACGAGTGCTGCTCGAACACGTCCGTCGGCACGACCACGTTCCCCTTCGACTTCGACATCTTCTTGCGATCGGGGTCGAGCACGAAGCCGCTGATCGCCGCGTCGGTCCACGGCAAGGAGTCGTGCTCGAGATGCGCGCGGAGCACCGTGTAGAACAACCACGTTCGGATGATGTCGTGGGCCTGAGGCCGCAGATCCATCGGGAAGAGGCGTTCGAACAGGTCCGGGTCGTCCTCCCATCGGGCCGCGATCTGCGGGGTGAGCGACGACGTGGCCCACGTGTCCATCACGTCTGGGTCGCCGACGAACCCGCCCGGCTCGCCTCGCTGCTCGGCGGAGTAGCCGGGCGGCATATCGTCCTGCGGGTCGATCGGCAGGACCGCTTCGTCGGGAAGGACCGGTTCGTCGTACACGGGCTCACCGTCGTCGTCGAGCGGGAACCACACGGGGAACGGCACGCCGAAGTACCGCTGCCGACTGATCGCCCAGTCCTGGTTGAGTCCCTCGACCCAGCTCGCGTATCGGGACCCCATGTGCTCGGGGTGCCACGAGATCTGACGGCCGCGCTCGAGCAGTTCGTCGCGGAACTCCAGGGTCTTCACGAACCACTGCCGGCTCGAGATCACCTCGAGCGGGCGTTCTCCCTTCTCGTAGAACTTCACCACGTGCCGCACGGGTTGTGGCTCGCCGACGAGCCAGCCGCCCTCGCGCAGCAGCTCAACGATCTCCGTGCGCGCCTGCTTCGCGGACCTGCCCTCGAGGAGGCCCATCGCGGCGTTGGCGGCCCCGGGATCGCGCGAACCCCAGCCCGGCTCGCCGAACCGGCCCGCAGCGAGCGTGCCGTCTCGCCGGATCACCACGCGGGCGGGCAACCCGAGGTCGCGCCACCAGACCACGTCGGTGACATCGCCGAACGTGCAGATCTGTGCGGCGCCGGTGCCCTTCTCGGGATCGGCGAGCTCGTGGGCGACGACCGGCACCGGCACCCGGAACACGGGAGTGAGGGCCGTCGTGCCCACGAGGGGCGCGTACCGATCGTCGTCGGGGTTCACGACGAGCGCGACGCACGCCGGGATCATCTCCGGGCGCGAGGTCTCGATCTCGATGCGGCCGGAGGCATCCTCGAGGTCGAACGCGACCCGGTGATACGTGCCCGCGACCTCGCGGTCCTCGATCTCGGCCTGCGCGACGGCGGTGCGGAAATCGACGTCCCACATCGTGGGCGCGTCGGCGGTGTAGGCCAGCCCGCGTCGAACGAGCCGCAGGAAGGCACGCTGCGACGCGCGCCGCGAGGCCTCGCCGATCGTGGTGTAGGTCTGCCGCCAGTCGACCGAGAGACCGAGCCGGCGGAACAGCATCTCGAACGCCTTCTCGTCCTCGGCGGTGAGGCGCTCGCAGAGATCGATGAAGTTCGGCCGGCTCACGGCCACCGTCCCGTCGTCGGGCCGCTCGAGCGCCGAGACATCGAAGGACGGATCGTTCGGGAGCGAGGGGTCGCACCGGACGCCGAAGTAGTTCTGGACACGCCGTTCCGTGGGCAGGCCGTTGTCGTCCCACCCCATCGGGTAGAAGACCTCGTCGCCGCGCATGCGACGGTAGCGCGCGATCAGGTCGGTATGCGTGTACGACATCACGTGGCCGATGTGCAGCGATCCGCTCGCCGTCGGCGGCGGGGTGTCGATCGCGTAGATCTGCTCGCGCGTCTTCGATCGGTCG
>Ga0075310_1000234_pt1 | contig 10035 bp, 8 predicted proteins | sample MayberryNE_Catta_2_FD_120088 | JGI IMG/M metagenome (GOLD analysis project Ga0075310, IMG submission 120088) | Natural and restored wetland microbial communities from the San Francisco Bay, California, USA, that impact long-term carbon... | ecosystem: Environmental > Terrestrial > Soil > Wetlands... | reverse complement strand
CTCCGGCCGAGGTAGTCGTTCCCCCGCAGGTAGAAATCGTAGGCCACGGGATCGCGGGTGCCGACGTTCGCGAGCACCTCGCGCTCCGGCGCGCGTAGGGCGAGGTCGAGCGATCGGCTCACCCGCGCCGCGATTTCGGTCTGGACCCGGAAGACCTCGGTCAGCTCCACCTCGTAGGGCTCGCTCCAGAGCTGGCTGTCGTTCGCGACGGAGATGAGCCTGGGGCGCACACGCACGCGGCTCGCGCCGGCCGCGCCACGGTCGAGGTGCACGCTTCCTTCGAGCACGTACCCCGCACCCAGCTCGGCGCCGATCTCCTTCAGCGGGCGCGTGCTCGCCCGGTACTGCTCCGCACTGGTGCGGCTGATGACCCGGAGCCCGCCGAGGCTGGCGAGCCGGCTGGTGAGCTCCTCGGTGAGGCCGTCGGCGAAGTAGGCGTCGGCCGAGTCGCCGAGGTTCTTGAACGGCAGCACGACCAGCATCCGCTGACCGGGTGGCGGCGGCGCCGTGTCGCGGCGGAGCGCGTGCTGCGCTCCGAGCACGGCGCCGACCAGGAGCGGGAGCGCCAGCGCCGCGGCGACGACATAGCGGCGCCAGGAACGTCGATCGGGTGGCGCAGGCTCCACGGGCTCCGGTGGCGGCTCCTCGCCGCGGCCGCACAGGGCCACGGCGAAGTCGGCCGCCGTATCGAACCGGTCGGCGGGTTGCCGGGCGAGGGCGCGCGTGATCGCCGGCTCCACCCCCGGCGGAAGATCCGGCCGCACCGCCGAGAGCGGGGGCGGCGGCGCCGTCAACCGGCGCGCCATGATCGCCCGCGGGTTGGGCCCGGTGAACGGTGGCGCGCCGGCTAGCATCTCGTACACCACCACGGCGAGCGAGTAGATGTCGCTGCGGGAGTCTACCGCCTCGTCGCCCACGGACTGCTCCGGGCTCATGTAGGTGGGCGTGCCGAGGGTGACGCCGGACTCGGTGATTCGCTTCGCCCGGTCGCGCCCGCCGCCGTCCTCGATCGCGTAGGCGATGCCGAAGTCGGTGAGCAGCGCGTGGCCGCCCCCGGAGATCAGGATGTTCTCCGGCTTGATGTCGCGGTGGATGACGCCGAGCGCGTGGGCGTAGGTGAGCGCGGAAGCGACCTCGGTCAACAGCTGCGCGACGGTCTCCACCGGGAGCTGTTTCTCCCGCCGGAGCCGGTCGCGGAGCGAGCCGCCCTCCACGTTTGGCATGGTGCAGAAGAGCCGCCCCGCGGCACTGCCGGAATCGAAGAGCGGCAGGATGTGCGGGTGCTGCAGGCGGGCCTGGGTGCGGATCTCGCGAAGGAAGCGCTCGACCCCCAGCGCCGCGCCCAGCTCGGAGTGGAGCACCTTGAGCGCGACGCGTCGCCCGTGGCGGAGGTCCTGCGCCAGGTACACCACCGCCGCCGCGCCCCGGCCGATCTCCCGCTCGATCACGTAGCGACCGGCGAGGGCCTCGGCGAGCGCGGCCAGGTGAGCGTCGGTCATGGTGTGGCCTGGAGCGCCTCCCGCGCTTCCGCCGCGCGCTGGAAACGGTCGGCGGGCAGACGGGCCAGGCACCGGGCAACGAAGCGGTCGAGCTCCGGCGGCACGCTCTCGCGCAGGGTACTGACCGCCGGCGCGGCCTGGGTCAGCTTGCGGCTGAGCACCGTCGCCAGATTGCTGCCGCCGAACGGCGGCTCGCCGGCGAGCGCCTCGAAGAGGATGCACCCCAGGCTGTAGAGATCGCTCCGCTCGTCGGCGTTGCTCTCGCCGGCCAGTTGCTCGGGGGAGAGATACGCCGGGGCGCCGATGGTGACCGCGGTGCTGCCCGCGCTGCCCGATTCGGCGAGGTCCAGGGCCTCGACCAGGCCGAAGCTCGCGACGGTCGCCCCGTTGCGGCCGAGCAGGACGTGTTTAGGGCGGAGATCGCCGTGGCGGACATCATGGCCGTGGGCGTGCACCAGCGCGTCAAGCAGCTCCAGGGCGATCCGCCGCACGTCGGCCACAGGGAGCTGGCGCTCGCGCGCGAGCCGGTTGCGGAGCGACGCGCCCTCGAGCGGCGGAGTCGCGAAGTAGATCCGGCCCTGGATCGCGCCGGCCTCGCGCATCGGGACGATGCGCGGGTCGCGGAGGGCGACGACCCGTTCCAGCGCCTCGAGCACACGCTCGCCCCCGCCGAGACCGACGAGGCGCGGGCTCAGGACATGCAGCTCCACCTCGCGGGTGTCGCGCCGGTCGCGCGCGGCGAACGAGAGGAGCAGCGTGCTCTCACCGATGACATCGCCCACCTGGTAGCGATCCGAGAATGCCCGGCGGATCTCGTCGAGTTCGCGAGCGGCCGCCTCCCGAGCCGCCTCGGCACCCGAGGCGGGGCGCGGGCGGGGGGTGGGCGCCGCCGCCGGGACCTCGCCCGAGCGGAGCCGATCGATCCAGCGCTCGATCTCCGGATCGGGCACGGTCTCCAGGTGCTGGCGGACCAGAGAGCTGTGCACGCCGGCGAACTGGAGGGCGCCGGCGCGGTCTCCGGCGGCGACGAGGGCTTCGATCAATCCGACGGCGGCCGTGGTGCTGACCGGCTCCGCCGCGGCAAGCCGTCGCCACCAGCGGACCGCGGCCGGGTGGTCACCGCGTGCGGCCGCCGCGGCGGCCAGCGACTCCAGGGCTGTCGCGTACTCCCGGGCGTGGAGCACTCGCTCGCCATCCTGCCACTGCTCGTACTCGGGAGCGCTCTCCAGCCGGAAGCCGTCGAGGAAGGGACCGCGGTACAGCCGCACGGCCTGTTCGTGCGAGCCGGTCTCGACCGCCTCCTCGAACTCGCCGACGTCGCTGGTGATGAGCTGGGGATTGAGCTGCAGGGTCGTACCGCCGAGGAAGATGTCATCGCTCCCCGCCGAGCGGCGGATGGCATGCACCGCCTGGTACAGCGAATGACGCGCCGCCTCGGCCTCGCTGTCCGGCCACAGCAAGGCGAGCAGCTTGTCGCGGGTCACGCCACGCCGGCCGGCCGCCGCGACCACGGCGAGCAGCGCGAGGCGCCGCCGCTGAGAGGCGGGGCCGGTGTGCAGCTGCCCGTCCTGCTGGAGCACGAGCCCACCAAAGGTATTGAGGCGAAGCATTGGACAGGAAAGATGATGCGGAATCAGGCGGGGTGCAAAAACACATACTCCATCCCGTTGTCAGACACATCGGCGATCCGATAGCCGCTGCCCCCCAGCAGGTTCAACGCCTGCCGCGTGCGCCGCACCCCCACCTCGCGCCAGCGGTGGTGAAACTCGACCAGGATCTGCGCGGGGCGGATCGTGCCCGCCAGCAGATCGGCGAGCACGGCGTATTCGGCACCCTCGATGTCCAGCTTGAGCACGTCCGGCGGCGGCAGACGAAGCATGTCGATGAGGGTGGTGAGGCGATGCACGGGGGCCTCCACGGCAGGGCCCACGCCCTCCTGCCGCACCAGACTGAAGGACGCGAACTTGCGCTTTCTTGGTGCGGCGAAGCGAGCGGTGCCGTCGAAATCGGCGACGCCGTAGGGATGGAGCACCAACCGCTCGGGCAGCCGCTGCGCGGCGGCCCACGCCAGGGCGATCGGGGTGGGATCGAACGCATGCACCGTCACGCCGCAGCGGGCGATCAGATCGCGCTCGAAGCTGATGTCGGTGCCGACGCCGAAGGCGTAGACGGTTCCGGCGCCGAGAGCCCCAGGGGCAATGCACCAGCGACCGCCGGGGTCACCCAGGCGGACCGTCTCCACCGATACCTCGGGGTGGCGGTAGACGTCGAGCCCGAGGGCGGACTTGAGCCGGCGGAAAGCGGACTTCCGTGTCATCCTGAGCGGAGCGAAGGGGGCATGGCCTGAAGTATGGCTCCTTCGCTTCGCTCAGGATGACAAAGAGGGCCCTCAGGATGACAAAGAGGGCCCTCAGGATGACAAAGAGGGGCTAATGGCTCTCCGCCAGCCGCCGCGTCTCCCGCACCACCCGCACCGCCCCCCGCTCGGGTACGATCCCCCTGCCCCGCTCCTCGGCCCATACCTGGGTGAATTCCGCTCCGAGCAGCACGATCATGGAGGAGTAGTAGATCCACACCAGCATCAGGGCGAGCGCCCCGGCAGCCCCGAACGCCTCGCCGGGGTTGCTGTGGCCCAGGTATAGCCCGAGGGCAAGCTTGCCCCCCACGAACAGAAGCCCGGTCACCACCGCGCCCACCCGGACGTCGCGCCACGAGATCCTGGCATCGGGCAGAAACTTGAAGATCGCGGCGAACAGGAACGAGATGACGGCGAGCGAGCCCGCGAAATTGATGGCCTCGAGGACCGGTGCCGAGAGACCGGAGGGCAGAAACCGCCCCAGCTGCTCACCGAAGGCGGAGAGGACGGCACTCACCACCAGCGAGACCAGGAGGATGAACGCGAGGCCCAGCACCATGCCCATCCCGAACAACCGCTTCAGCAGGAGGTGTTTGATCCCGCCCTTCGCCGGGTCGGGCGCGACGCCCCAGGCCTTGTTCAGCGCCGCCTGGAGCTGGCCGAACACGCCGGTCGCGCCGACCACGAGGGCGACCACGCTCAGGATGGCCGGCAGCGAACTGCCGCCGGGCCGATCGGCGTTGGCCAGGATGGTGTGGATCTGGCTGGCTCCCGCCGGCCCCATCGCGCTCCGGATTTGCGCCTCGATGTTGCCCTGGATGTCCTGCGGGTCGAGCACCGCTCCGAGGATGGTGAGCAGGAGGACCAGGAGGGGCGGAAGGGAGAACACCGTGTAGTAGGAGAGGGCGGCCGCCATGGTCGGGCAATCGTCCTCGCTGAATCCGTTGATCGTGTCCTTCACCACCTGAATCAGACCGCGACGTCTCTTAGCCATTACCGTATCCCTGCCATTTCTCTTAGCGGCGCTCGATCTCTCCGCGAAGTCGGAGCAGCGCGTCTTCGGTGGCGACCAGCTCGCCACGCGCCTCGTTGATCCGTTGCTGCTGGCTGTGCACGAACCGCCGGTAAGGTGCGATGGCCTCGTTGATCCGGTCAGTGGACTGCGTCACCTCGTGGTGGACCTGACGGGTGAGCCCCTCCTTGAGCCGGGTCCGGATCTCCTGCACCCGCCGCCGGAAGTCCTGTTGCGCCTGCCGCCGCTTCCGGGGAATCACGTAGAACCCGCCCACCGCGAGCGCCGCGGCCAGCAGAATGCCGGTCAGGTCGGCCGCGGCGCCGGTCAGCACCGTGGCCACCAGAGTGCCGAGTCCGATCGCTCCCGCCTCGGCCAGCGCGGTGGTGGCGAAGGTGCCCTGCACCTCGTTCGCGATCGCCATGGCCTCGCGCTCGCGGTCATAGCCGCCGATCACCTCGCGGGAGACCCGCCCCACGGAGTCGAGCAGCGCCTGGCGGTTGTAGTTGAACGTGGTGGGCACCTCGCCCAGCATCCCCTCCTGGTGGAGCGCGATCCGGCGGCGGTCCACGAACTGGTTCACGTCCTGCCACACCTTGAGATTGCGCTCGACGATCCAGTCGATCAGCCGGCCGACCTCCGCCTCGAGCTGCTGGGGCGTGTCGCCCACCACCTCTCGTTCGAAGGCCCGCTTGATGCTTTCGGAGTCGAGCAGCGAGCGGATCCGGTTGATGCGGATCGTCTCTTCGAAGAACCGCTGTCCCCGTCCTTCCATCTCGTTGAGCAGCAGGTCGAGCCGGGCCAGCCTCGGCTCGAAGTCCCGCAACATGTCCCTGTGGAAGAGGGCGAGCTGGGCGTCGATGCTCTGGAGCGCTTCGATGTCCTGCGACAGCAGCTTGAGCCGCTCGAAGGCCGCCTCCTTGTATCGGGCCGCCAGCCGCAGCCCGACGTTGAGCGGATTGAGCAGCTTGAGGCGGATCCGCTCCTCCTGGTCGAGCGTCTTGAGGAGATACTCCTCCACCGCGTCGAACCCGCTCTGCTCCCAGAGGGCGGTATCGCCGGAGGCACGCGCCTGCACCGCTCGGCGGGCGGAGACCGGAAATACCTGCGGCGTCTCGCCCAGAAGCGAGGTCGCGTTGTCCCGGACGTAGGCCAGCACCTCGGCCCGCTCGGCATCCCCGGCGAGGATGTCGACCTTGTTCACGATGAAGACGATCTTCTTTCCCCACTCGCGGATCCGCTCCAGGAACTCGCGCTCGCTCTCGCTGAAGGGGCGGTCGGCGCTGGTGACGAACAACACCAGGTCGGCGCGGGGGACGAAGTCGCGGGTCAGCTCCTCGTGCCGGCGGATGACCGCGTTGGTGCCGGGGGTGTCCACCACGCTGAGCTCGCGGAGCAGCTCGGCCGGATGGGTGCGCTCCAGAAGGTAGGCCTCCACGGCGTGCTCGGTCACGGCCGGGCCGTGATGAAGGAGGTTGATGCGATCGGTGGTGGGCGTGACCCCCTCGGGCAGCACCCGCTCACCGAGGAGGGCGTTGATGAAGCTGGACTTGCCGGAGTTGAACTCGCCGGCGATCACCAGCAGAAAGAGACCCGCGAGCTGATCGGTCGCCTCGCGGAAGCGCTGGAGATCGGTGGGCTCGACGTCGGGGCCGAAGGCCTCCAGGGCGCGCGCGAGGCGCCCCAGCAGCTCCTGTTCCCGGGCCCGCAGGTCCTGCTCGCGGTCCGAGAGAAACGATCGCCGCCGGAGCAGCCTCCCGATCACCTGGAGATCATGCCGGTGCCGTCCCCCGTCCGGGCCGTTGCTCTTTCACGGCCTGTTTCGCCTCCTCCTTCACCCGGCCGGCCTTCTCCTTGACCTGCTGGCCGACCGACTGCACGGCGTCCTGCACCACCGCCTTCACCTCGGGGGCGCGCTCGTTGACCTCCTCACGCACCGTTTCCTTCAGCTCCTGCCCGGCCTCGACCGCGGCATCCTTCACCCGGCGGGCCGTCACCTGCGCCCGGTTCACCAGGTCGTCGCGGGCCGGGCCCATGAAGCGCTGCTCCCGCTCGGTCTCCGGCACGAGTAGCCCGCAGGCGAGCCCCAACACGACGACGCCCGCCGCGACCGCCAGCGGGTTCTCCTCGACGAGACGCTCGAGCCCGCCCCGCGCCTGCCGACCACGGTACTTCGCGGTGTATCCGAGGTCGCGCGCCCGCTGCCGCACGCCGACGCCGAGCTCGCCTGCGCGCTCCCTGGCGCGCTCGGTGATCTCGCCGGCCTGGGTGCCGATGTCGCTGGCCCGCTCGCCCACGGCCGAGGCCGCCGAACTCACGCTGTCGCGGACGGCATGCCCGACCTGGCCAGCCCGGTCGGCGATCTTGCCGACGATGCCCGGCCGGCGACGCTCCGGACCCGTGTAGGCGAACCGCGCCATCCGGTCGCCCGAGACCTCGCTCTTGGTGCGCTGCTGGATGAACCAGACGGCGCCCAAGCCCATCGCCGCGACCAGCGAGGTGTTCTCGTAGACGAAGTCCATCATCCGGGACCCGGTGTCGCGGGCCGACTCGCCCACATTGTTGGCGATGTCCTGAGCCTTGCCGGTGATGGCGTCCTTGGCCTTGCGCTTCAGGTTGCTGGGGCTCAACCGCTCGCCCAGCTCGTCGATGTCCCGGCTCATGCGCTCCCGGGTCTCCTCGATCTCGCGCTCGATCTCCTGGGGAGACCGGCCGCGCTCCTGGGGATCGCCATTCCCCGATCCCCCCAACTGCCGCTCGTATTCGCTCATGGCCGCCGCTCCTTGATGGCCTGGATGTCTTCCTTGACGCTCTCCACCGTGCGGCGGGGAGCCGGGTCCACTGTCTTGAGGTCTCGCAAGCCCTTCTGGAGCATCACGTAGCCTCCGCCGGCGAGCAGCACGCCCACCAGCAGGGCGGCGAGCCACGGCTCGAGGCCGACCGGATCCACCAGCAGCAGGATGATCGCCGCTGCGAGGGCGAACCCACCGATCAACGCCACGATGCCGCCGGCGGCCAGCGCGACCAGGTCCCGGCTTGCCCGGGAAATCTTCTCCTGAATCTCGGTCTTGGCCAGTTGAGTCTCCTGGCGAACCAGGAGGGAGATGTCCTGCGTCAGCTGGCCGAAGAGCTCGCCGATGGAGCGCTCCTGCCTAAGCGCGCTCATCGAATCCTCCCGCTTCGCGATCGAAGCCGGAGTATCCGCCGAGGCCGGCGGGCTCGCCGCCCGGGTAGACTCGCTCATAGCCCGCCTCTTCCTCGAACTCTCTCCGATACCGCGGGGCGGAGCTCTTGAAGAAGCGCGCCGCCAGGACGCCGATGGCGAATGCGCCGGCGAAAACCAGCGCCGGCTGCCGCCGGGCCAGGCTCTCGATGTCGCGGGCGATGGTCTGCCCGTCGGAATCGCGAAGGTAGTCGGCCACCCGGTCGATCTGCCTGGCGACGTTGTCGGCCACGTCGGCGAAACGGGCCTGATCCTCTTCGCGGAGGGTCTCGCCGGTACGGTGGAACGCGCTGCCGACGCCGCCGATGCGGTCGGCGGCCTGGCGCCTGGTGTCGGTGAAGGTGGACCCGGCCCGCTCGCGGGCGTCACGCAGCGTGGTGCGCGCCTGGTCCATCACCTTGTCCTTGGCCTGCCGTACCTGCTCCCGTGCACCGGCGCCCGTGCCGGCGTTGGCGCCTTCACCGCTGGTGCCCGGCAATGCCTGCTCGGTGCCGACGGCCGCGTGGTCGCGTCCCCCGCTCCGTGAATCTGGCATGCTCATGTCTGCCTCCTCGACTGCGACGTCCCCGTGAGGCGCCCGATGACGCGCCGGTGGAGGGGTGGACGGGGACACTGGAGTTAGCACTATGCGCCGGGAAACCCCAAGAGGCGGTGCGCTCCGTCACGACCTCCGGCGAGCCGCGGTCACGGGGCGCACTCTTGCGCGCGCTCGACACCCGACCTACAATGACCGCGACGTTCAACCGCTCCACACGAGCCGAGACGCTCGGAAGCCGGTGCGAATCCGGCGCGGCCCCGCCACTGTAACGGGCATTACACCTCGCTCACATCGCCACTGGGCAACCGGGAAGGCGAGCGAGGGCCCGGAGCCAGGAGACCTCTCGCTCGTGCCACCACGTGAACCCTCGGGGGAGGGAACGGTGGCGACTCCGGCCCCGCTGCGGCCCGCATTCGCCCATCTTCGAGACCCCGAGGATGGGCGGCATGCTTGAGGGGGCCTCCCCTCAGGGCCGCTGCCCTCCTCGTCGCTAGTCTCGCCGCCTGCCACCCGGCCGGGGGCCTGTCCACGGCGGTCGGCCTGGAGGACGACGCCGGGGCGTACGTCCGCCTCCGCGCTGCGCCCCGGCGCATCGTCTCACTCAATCCGACCACGACGGAGCTCCTCTTCGCCCTCGGCGCAGGCCCTCGCCTGGTCGGGCGGAGCGGCGCCTGCGACTACCCGCCGGCCGCGGCCGATGTCCCCGATCTGGGTGACGGGTTTCCGCCCGTGGTCGAGGCCGTGGCTGGCGCCCGGCCCGACCTGGTCGTGCTCTACCACTCTGCCGGCAACGCGTCCGCCGCGGATCGGCTCCGCGCGCTGGACATCCCGGTCCTCCGTCTCCGCACCGACCGCCTGGCCGATGTCGCCCGCGCGGCCCGGCTCCTGGGGCGGGCCACCGGGGCACCTCGCGCAGGTGATTCGGTCGCGGCCGCTCTCGAGGCCGAGCTGGCGCTGGAGCGATCGAGCGCCGTGAGGGGACGAGCCTCCGGGACCCCAGCCTTGCTCCTCGCATGGGATCAGCCGGTGATCGCCCTTGGCGCGGGGAGCTTCGTCAGCGAGCTGGTCGAGCTGGCCGGAGGGCGCAACGTGTTCGCCGATATCGCGGCTCCCTCAGCGCCCGTCTCCCTGGAGGCGATCGCCTCCCGCGAGCCGGCCGTGGTGATCCTTGCCGGCAGCGAGATACCGGGTCTCGAGCACCGTCCCGAGTGGCGGACCATTCGCGCGGTCCGCGAGAGGCGCGTGATCCGCCTCACCGAGTCGTCGTCCAACCGCCCCAGCCCACGGGCGCCCCAGGCCGTCCGCTCGCTGCGGGCGCTGCTGGCATCCCTCACCATACCGACCCCCTCAGGAGACTCCCGATGAGCAGGTTCCGTCGAGCCGCGCTCGCGCTGGCGTTGCTGTCGG
>Ga0075310_1000233_pt1 | contig 10059 bp, 10 predicted proteins | sample MayberryNE_Catta_2_FD_120088 | JGI IMG/M metagenome (GOLD analysis project Ga0075310, IMG submission 120088) | Natural and restored wetland microbial communities from the San Francisco Bay, California, USA, that impact long-term carbon... | ecosystem: Environmental > Terrestrial > Soil >... | reverse complement strand
CCTGATTGCGTCCGAAGTACTGAGCTTCGGCCGGCGCCGGGAGGCTGATCCCCCCGAGGAACGCGGCGATGACTCCGGCGAGCGCGACGCGGCTGCATTGCGGCATCCTACCTCCTGCTCGGTCCGTTCATTGTCCGGCGGGCATCGCCGGTGTGCGGTGAGCCAGTTCACGACCCGCTCATGAACGTATAAATGGAAAGCCCGGCGGATGCCGGGATTTCCACCTGCTGGGGCTGCCTGGATCGGGGAGATCGCGCGCCGGAAGGCGCGGGGCAGGTCAGCGGTCCCAGTGCCGGTCGGAGTCGCGGTGGTCATCGTCGTGGTAGTACCGACCGTCGCGCGCCCACACTACGACCTCGCGAACCCCATACCTGTGACCGACCCAGCGATCGTAGTAACGGCCGTCCCAGTAGTAGACGGTGACCGGCCGGTACCCGCGGCGCGCCCAGTGCTTGGCCGAGCGGTGGCCGTTGGCCCGCTCGACGACGATGATCTGCGGGCGCTCCACCACGTAGACCCGACGGGCGTAGGGCCGGTGGTAGGTCGAGTATCCATCCCTCACGATCACGTGTCCCGCGACCGGTCCGCCATACACCGCCACCCCTGCCTCCACTCGCTGCGCGTGCAGCGGGGCGGCGGCGACGGTGAGCACGAGACCGGCGAGCAACGACCGAGCGGTGGCGCTGGTGCACATAACGTCCTCGAGTTGGGAACGGGTGAACTGCGGCTTCCCGAAATGCGAGGGCCGTGCCATCCGCTAACCTCTTGTGCGGCTTCGCTTGCGCCCGGTGCCGGCGGGGACGGGCGTCCGCCCGAGCGGACGCGGCCGAGTCGCCTCGGTGACGGCGCCGACCAGCTCTGCAGCATCTTGCGCATCCACCCAGTCGCACACCACGCGAAAGGCCGCCTCGCGATCGAGATCGAAGCGTCGCATGAGGTAGGGCACCGCGCCGTACATGTTGCTGCGACCGCCGGCCCGGAGGCGGCGAAGGAAATTGTGGAACCGCTGCACGCGGTCGCCCGGACTCTTCTTCATTGCCGTAAGTGCTTGGCTTCATGGTTGTTAGTGCAACACTACCTGCTACCGAATATATGCCGAAACCAGCGGGCGAGCAACCGCGTCGGTCGTCCTGGCTGTCGCCGTATGCCTCCTTGACACCGTTTCTAACGCGGCTCATACTAGGGGCCGCTCTCGCGACTTACGCGCTGCCTACACAAGAGCTACCCGCCGTCCGCGGGACCGCGTGGCTCCTCTCCACGTCGCTCCGGTGCCGGATCACTCTTCGTCTCGTCGAGCTGCGCTATGTTTCGCCAGATCCTCTCGTTCTTCACTAGTAAAGCCACTATGGAGGCAGGTATGGCCGCGGATTTCTTCATCGGTGAATCGCTCGTCGGCGATGGCAACGAAATCGCCCACATCGACCTGATCATCGGGTCGAAGTCCGGTCCGGCCGGCAACGCGTTCGCCAATGCGCTGTCCAACAACAAGGATGGCTTCTCCACCCTTCTGGCCGTCGTGACCCCGAACCTTCCCGCCAAGCCCGACACCCTCCTCTTCAACAAGGTGACCATCAAGGGCGCCAAGCAGGCGGTCCAGATGTTCGGCCCCGCCCAGGCCGCGGTGGCGCGCGCGGTGATGGACTCGGTGAGCGAGGGCGTCATCTCGAAGAGCCAGGCCAACGACCTCTGCATCCTGGTGGGCGTGTTCATCCACTGGCAGGCGGAAGACGACAAGAAGATCTACCAGTACAACTATCAGGCGGTGAAGGAGTCGATCGCTCGGGCCTTGCAGGGCAAGCCGACGGTCGACGAGGTCCTTCAGAAGTACAAGGCCGCGCGGCATCCGTTCGCCAGCGGCGCTGAAGGCTGATCGTTACAGTCCCGCTGAATTTCTGTTCCGGCGAGGGGCGGCCCGCTCACGGGCTCGCCCCTCGTTTGTTCCCAGACCGAGCGACCCAGGGAGAGTCTTCCGGTAATGCGCAAGCTTCTGCTCCAGCTCGACAGCTCCCGGCTGCCGAGTGTCTTCGACCAAGTGGTGGCCTACGACGCGGGTGCCGACGAGATCATGAGCTATGGGGGGGTCATTGAGACCGACGTCCGAGACCTGATTCACGGCTGCATCTTCACCCGGGGCCCCAAAGACCTGCGCAACACCGCCGTCTGGATCGGGGGCAGCAACATGTCCGCCGGGGAGCAGCTCCTGGCCATGGCGCAGGACGCGCTCTTCGCACCGTTCACCATCTCCATCATGCTGGACTCCAACGGCTCCAACACCACCGCGGTCGCCGCTGTGGTGAAGACCGAGGAGACGCTGGGGAACCTCTCCGGCAAGAAGGTCCTGATCCTGGCGGGCACCGGACCGGTGGGCCAGCGCGCGGCCGGTCTCCTGGCCAAGGATGGTGCTCACGTGACCATCACCTCCCGCAAGCCGGAGCAGGGGGAGAAGGCGCGGCAGTTCATCAGCGCGCGCTTCAACGTCCAGGTCGAGGCGACCACGCTGACCGATCCATCGAAGCTGCCGGAGCTCTGCAAGGACGTGGAGGTGCTGCTCAACTCCGGCCCGGCGGGCGTGCAGATGGTGCCCAAGTCGGCGTGGACCGGAGCGAAGAACCTGAAGATCGCGGTGGACCTGAACGCGGTGCCCCCCCTGGGAATCGAGGGCGTCGAGGTGACCGACTCCGGCGTCGTCAAGGAGGGCGTTGTGGTTTACGGCGCATTCGGCGTCGGCAACTTCAAGACCAAGCTGCACAAGGCCTGTGTGGCCCGGCTCTTCACGCGCAACGATCTCGTGCTGGATGCCGAGACGATCGCGGACGTCGCGCGGGAGCTGATCGCCAAGAAATAGGATTTATGGCTCGCGTCGTGGGCATCGATGCGGGTACGGTGAGTCTCGACGTCTGCGGTCTGGTCGAAGGGCGGCTCTCGATCGACCTCACCTGGCCCACGCAGGAAGCGGTCGCGGATCCCGATGGCTTCATCGCCGAGCTGCGCCGCCTGGGCGCGCCCGACCTGATCGTCGCGCCCTCGGGCTACGGCCTGCCGCTGCGCCCGGCACGGGGAGTCACCGAGGATGAGCTGCGGCTCGCGTTCCTCGCGCGTCCCGGGGAGCGCGGCGGCATCGGCGGCCTTCGGCGGCTGGTCCGGCAGCTTGCGGACTCGGATCTCCCCGTGGTGCTCACGCCCGGTGTGGTCCACCTCGACACGGTCCCCGAGCATCGCAAGCTCAACCGGGTGGACATGGGGACGGCGGACAAGGTGTGCGCTGCCGCGCTGGCGATCGAGGACCAGGCGGAGCGGACCGGCCGGTCGCTGGACACGGTGTCGCTGATCCTCCTGGAGCTCGGCGGAGCGTTCACGGCGGCCGTCGCGGTGGATCGGGGACAGATCGTGGACGGACTGGGCGGCACCAGCGGACCGTTGGGCTGGCAGGCCGCCGGCGCGCTCGATGGCGAAGTGGCGTTTCTCGCCGGCCGGGTGGACAAGGGGATGCTCTTTCGAGGCGGTGCGGAGACGGTCGCGCGGTCGGGCCGCGAGGCCAGGGAGCTGGCGGTCAGGGCCTATGTGGAGAGCGCCGCCAAGGCCGTCGCCCAGCTGCGGGTCGCCGCGCCCCGGGCGGACGAAGTGCTGGTCTCCGGGCGCGGCGCCGCCGATGCGGAGCTGATGGCGCGCCTGCAGCGGACCCTCTCCGGTATCGGTGTGGTGCGACGGCTCGAGGGGTTCGCGATCGTCGCGAAGCAGGGCGCGCAGGGAGCCGCACTCGTGGCGGACGGGCTCGCCGGGGGGCGTCACCAGGCGCTGGCCCAGCGCCTGCGGATCGGGGAGGCCCAGGGGACGGTGCTCGACCACCTCCATCTAATCAGCGTGGCGACCGCTCGCCGCAGTCTCGGTCTCGCCTGACGAAGTTCAACCCAGTTCACGCTGCACCAACCAGGCTACCGCCACTGCGGGCGCGCAGTCCGACGCTCGTCCCGGTTCGGGGCCGGGATCGGGGAGCAGCCGGGCGAATTCCAAGCACGGCCGCGCCAGCCGGTGTGCCACATCGGCTGCGAGGAATCGGCCCACGCCGGCCGCCACTAGTGGTGCGTCCGTGGCGAGCGGCTGGCTCGAGAGCAGCCGGTCGCAGGCGTCCTCGATGCGGGCTGCCTGCGCCCGGGCGAGGGCTCGTGCCAGTTGGCGCCAAGCGTCGAGGGGCGCCGTCTCCGCGTCCCGACCGATCATTCGCGCCAGCCGTCGCGCGCTTCCGGTTTCGGTCTTTTCCCCTCCATCCGCCGCCGGGTATTGATCGGCGTCCTCGGGCAGACGGTCACAAAGGCGATGGACGTCGGCCGCGGTGGCGAAAAGCTCGGCCATCAGCGGCACCAATTCATCCTCGAATGGGACAGCGGTGGCCAGCGCCATCACCGGCGTACGGACGACGCCGCTGTAGACCAGCTCCCCCGTTGCCAATCGCCCGGCGTCGTCCCGCCCGCGGGCCTGAATCCGTCCGCTCCGAACCAGAACGAGATCGGTGGTGGTGCTGCCGATATCCAGCAGCAGCGCGTCCTGCATGCACGCCGCCACGAGCGTGGCGCTCGCCAACCAGTTTGTGGATGCCACCCGAGAGGTCGAGGTCTTCGCCTCGTCGGCGGCCACGAACCCGTCCAACCCGGCATAGAACCGGAGGCTCGTGCCCCGAAAGCGCTGCTGCATCGCTGCGACCAGTTGGACGACACCCTCGGCGCGGGTAGGGAAGAGGTCAACCATCTCCCCCGTCATCGTCACCCCGTGGAGCGGCGCCGGGCCCATGACCGCCTGGGCCCTCGTCAGCGCCTGATCGAGATGCGCCAACCCCCGCCACAGGGGGCACGGCAACTGCACCACGCGCTCGACCCGGCCCTCGGGACCCAATCGCGCGGCCTTGAGGTGAGCGCCGCCAAGGTCCCACCCGACCGCGGCCTCAGGGGCCACCGGCCGGCTCCAGACAGATCTCCACGAGGCCATCCCGAACGGTGGGGCCGCCGGTCGGCAGCTCGCCTTCGGTAGCTAGCAGACCCAGCACGAGGGCCGCGGTGTTGGTCCCCACCGCCGCCCGCAAGCCACAATAGGAGGTCGTGAGCCGCGGATTGACCTCCAGGACCACGGGACCAGCCGGCGAGAGGATAAGGTCCACCCCGACGTATCCCCACAGGCCGGGAATCGCCGCTGCGATGCGATCCGCCAGGCGGGCCCAGCGACCATCGCCATCCGAGACGGCATTCACGAGGATTCGCTCCAGATAGATCCGGCCGTCCCGCAGACCGATCGCCTGGCGGTTGCAGGCGAGGAGGCGCGCGGCGCCCCGGGCGCAGATCATCGAGAGGCTCACCGGCTCACCGTCGATCCAAGGCTGGGCGACCAGATGCCCAGGCTCCGCTCGGAGCCGCTCCACCGCGGCGACCCAGTCGAATACGACCTCCGTGCAATCGCACCCCGCTCCGTCGTCCGGCTTCACGACCCAGCGCCCGGGGATCGACCGGGGTTGATCGAGCAGGGCGAAGGTAGGAACGGCTGCTATGCCCGCTCGGTGCAAGACTCGGGCGGTGCCGCGCTTGCTCGCGGCCAGGCGCACAGCGGCCGGGGAGCAGCCGAGCAGGGTCTTGCCGGAAGCGACGGTCTGGCGGGCGAAGCGCTCGAGCGCGCCCCCGCTCTCGGACGCGGTCGGCCACGCCGCATCCGCTGCAGCCAGGCCGCGGGCATAGAGGCTGGCCGGGTCTTCGCCGGGATCGGGGAGGATCGTCCTGCACCCTGCGAGCACGGGCATCCGGGGGTCGCGGCTCGCGACCACCTCGACCCCGGGTACTTCGGCCAGCTCCCCGACCAAGGACGTGAGCATCAAGTCGCCCTCACGGGCCAGGCTGGCAGGAAGAGGCTCCTGGGCCAGACCTCCCCCGCTGAAGAACTCGAAGGCGAACACTCTCACGGTCTGATCGGACTTTCTTGGAGCATCCGCCGAGTCAGGAAATCCTCAACCACCAGGTCGGCGAGGTCGATCGGGGTCGTGCCCTGCAGGCCGCGCCACCCGGGGATCCCGTTGACCTCCAGGACCAGCAGGCGTCCCGCGGAGTCCCGGATCAGGTCCACCCCGGCGTGGTCCGCTCCGACGGCGGCGCACGCGGCCACGGCAAGCCCCTCGAGCTCCGGGTCCGGCTGACTCGGCTCACACCGGGCACCCTGCGCCACGTTGCCCACCCAACTGGTACCATGCCGGACCATGGCTGCCGCGGAAACCCCGCCCACGACGAGCACCCGGAAGTCGCGCGACCCACCCTCACTCAGTCCGGTCTCGACGTAGCGCTGTAGATACCAGACCCCGCCACACGCTGCCACATCCGGGAGATCCATCCCAGCGCCGAGCCGCCGCAGGCCGACCCCCAGCGACCCAAAGAGGGGCTTGGCCACGACCTCGTTGCCCGCGGCCGTTTCGGCCTCGAGGAACGCGCGGGCCTCTGCGGGCGCCTCGGCTGCGCAAGTCGGGGGCGTGGGGATTCCCGCCCGGTGCAGCAGAAAACTGGTCATCGCCTTGTCCACGGTTCGCTCGATCGCACGGGCGTCGTTGTAGACCGGAACGCCCAGCTCGCGCAAGGCGTGGAGGACATCGAGGCGCAGCACCACCTGCTCCAGGCTCCCTCCCGGGACGTCCCGCACCAGCACCCCATCAGGGAGCCGGTCCTCGAAGCCCGGGAGGACGACGGAGCCTTCGCCCCCCAGATCGATCCTGCACCTGCGCAGGCTCACGAACCGCGGATCGAGCCCTCGCGCCTCCAGGACCCGGCGAAGCTCGGCACCGTGCCACCCGGGCTCTTCAGTAACGATGGCGATGCGTCCCGCGCCCCTCACGCCGCCGCCCTCCGGAGCGCTCGTTCGAGCATGGTGTTGCGACCACGGAGCAGCGCCATTGTGCGATGGGCATCTGTCGCTGCGGCGTGCACCGTACATACCGGGTCACCCGGCGAGAACTGCGAGCCAGGAACCGGAATGTCCCGGCACCAGTCCGGGAAGTTGAAGCGGGGGCCGGTCCGCCCGGCGACCGTCGCGTAAACTACGGCATGGGCCCGGATGGCGCGGCGGGTGGCGGCACGATCGGGCAGCTCTCCCTGGCAGGCACGCAGGTGCCAGTCAAAGAGCCCGCGGGGATAGTCCGGGTCGTAGAGCTCGAACGTCGCCGTCGGGCGCGGATTCAGCTCCAGAACGGACCATCGACCTTCTCGGAGAACGAAGTCGAGGCCGTTGAGGCCGATCAGTCCCGTCTCGGCTACCAGGGCCTCGAGCCCCGCCCGGATCTCCCGCTCGAGCGCGGCCGGCACGGTGAGCCCGCCGACCGCTCCACCGTAGAGGAACGGCGCTCCCGGTCGCGCTGCCGCCGTCCATTGCCGGTTGATGCCGAGGATTCGGGCCCGACGACCATCGGCCAGGAACAGCACCGAGAGGGCTTGACCAGCCTCGAAGCGCTGGTAGTAGGCGCCGACCGGGGCCCGGCGGCTGGCGGCAGGGCGGATGTGACCGCCACCGGCTCCGCCTGGCTGCTTAACCAGCCATCCGCGGGGATCCGAGGGAGGCGCCAGCCGCACTTCGGGGTGGGGAATGCCCAGCTGATCGAGCAGACGGAAGAAGCGCGCCGGATCTCTGACCGCCGCGACCACGTCAGGGCGGTTACCGTGCAGGGGGCGCCCCCGCGCGAGCCGTGCCAGCAGGCCAGTCCGGCCCTCGAACCCCGAACCAGGGACCAGGCCCGCCGGAATGGGAGCGAGCTCCTCGCCCGCTTTGAGGAGTGTCCGCCGGTCGAAGCGCAGCCTGCGCGCCGCCACGACCGAGCGACAGGCAACCGCGAGGGCTCGGGTATCGCGGTCCGCGAAGCAATCCAGCACCACGACCGGGTGTCCCCCCCGCGCGGCAGAGGCGGCGAGCGCCCTGCCGGTGATGGCGACGACGAGGTACGGCACGCGAGGAGGGATCACGGGGCGGCAGGGGCGCCTGAGCGGACGTCTCGGGAACGGAGGCGAACGGAATGGCTTCGGTCTGGTGGAAACTACGCCGCCGGCTGAGCCGGTGTCCATGGCCTCAGTCGGCCGAATCGTCATAATTTCTTCACCTCACCCTCACCCTCACCTTATTCCACCCGTCTAGGTTAGGTTCGGGGCTGATCGTGTCATGGGTCGAGATCGTCTACCCGGAGCTGATGGAGGGAGCCCCATGAGCGTCCCAGGGACCGAACAGAACCCCCTCAGGGTGGCCATTGTCGGGGCGGGGCCTAGCGGGTTCTACGCGGCGGAAGCCCTGTTCAAGTCGGGCCAGGTAGTCCGGGTCGACATGATCGAGCGGCTGCCGGCGCCTTTTGGACTGGTCCGATATGGCGTGGCACCGGACCACCCCAAGCTCAAGGAAGCCATCCCGGTCTATGACCGGATCGCCCGCGGCTCCGGTTTCTGCTTCGTGGGCAATGTCACAGTGGGCCGGGATGTATCGGTCGAGGAGCTCCGGGCCGCGTATCACGCCGTGGTGTTCACCTGCGGGGCAGAGAGCGATCGCCGGCTGGGGATACCTGGCGAGGACCTCGCCGGGAGCTATACGGCGACCGAGTTCGTCGGCTGGTACAACGGGCACCCCGACTACCGGGACCGCGAGTTCGATCTGGACCAGGAGGCTGCGGTTATCATCGGCCAGGGCAATGTCGCGGCAGACGTCTGCCGCATCCTGGCCAAGACGGTCGACGAGCTCAAGCACACCGACATCACCGAGTACGCGCTCGAAGCGCTCTCCAGGAGCCGGGTGCGCGAGATCCACGTGATCGGGCGCCGCGGCCCGGCTCAGGCCAAGTTCACCGCCAAGGAACTGCGGGAGCTGGGTGAGCTGGAGGATGCCGACCCGGTGGTGGACCCGGCCGAGCTCGAGCTCAACCCCGAGAGCCTCGCCGAGTTCGAGGATCGTCGCGGCGCCGGAGCCAAGAAGAACCTGGAGATCCTGCGTGGCTTCGCGGCCCGCCCTCCCGCCGGTCGCTCGCGACGGACCTACCTCCGGTTCCTCCTCAGCCCGGTCGAAATTCAGGGCGAGAGTCATGTCCAGCGGGTGGTGTTCGAGCGCAATCGGCTGTCCGGCGCGCCATTCGAGCAGAGCGCGCGCGGGACCGGCGAGCGAGTGGAGCTCGACGCTGGGCTGGTCTTCCGCAGCATCGGCTACAAGGGAGTGCCCATCCCGGGCCTACCGTTCGATCCGCGCCAGGGCATCTTCCCGACGCTCGACAGCCGGATCGTGGACCCGGACGGCCGGGCGATCCCGGGACTCTATGCCGCCGGCTGGATCAAGCGGGGGCCCACCGGAATCATCGGGACCAACAAACCGGACAGTGTGGCCACCGTGGCCTCGATTCTGGCCGATCTGCCGAGTCTGGACTCGGCCCCCAAGCCCGGCGTGGAGGCGCTGACCGGGTTGCTGACGACTCGTGGGGCGCGCGTGGTGTGCTACGAGGACTGGCTGGCCATCGATCAGGAGGAGGTGAGCCGAGGCGCGCCGAAGGAGAAGCCCCGCGAAAAGTTCACCACAGTGGTCGAGATGCTCGGGGTGCTTGGCTCCCCCCGCTGTTGACGCGCGCCAGCCCTTGCCGGGGCGGCCATTGATGTATACTAAGGATGGTGGCGGCACAGCCGGGCGACGCTGCGAGCCGGGCTGATTCCCCTCATTTCTTTCCCTACTGCAAGGCACCCATGGCCGCCAAGATGACGCTGATCGGCGGACGATCCAACAAACAGGGCACCTCGCTGTGCGCGAGCAAGTTCGGGGCGGAGTACATCGAGCTGTCCTCGACTGTGGAGATGAACCTCGAGGACATGGCCCGGCTGGGGCTCACCAACGACAGCAAGGTTCGGCTGCGCTCTGCCGTCGGTGAGGTGGTGGTGCGCTGCAAGGGCCGCCAGACAAAAGACCTGCCGCCGGGCATCCTGTTCATGACCTACGGCCCGGTCTCGAGCGAGTTGATGTCGAGTGAGACCGCCGGTACCGGGATGCCGATCTCGAAGAACGTGGAGGTCGAGGTCGAGCCGGTCCTGG
>Ga0075310_1000232_pt1 | contig 10061 bp, 10 predicted proteins | sample MayberryNE_Catta_2_FD_120088 | JGI IMG/M metagenome (GOLD analysis project Ga0075310, IMG submission 120088) | Natural and restored wetland microbial communities from the San Francisco Bay, California, USA, that impact long-term carbon... | ecosystem: Environmental > Terrestrial > Soil >... | reverse complement strand
CGCGGGCTCCAGGCACTCGCCGGCGGGGCGCAGTACTGCATCCACCCGCAGCGAGGCGAGATCGTCCACGACGACGGTGATCACGAAGGCGAGGGGAAGGCGGTCATGAGGGCCCGTATATGGTAGTAGCGTGGTCCGCGAAACAGGAACCCGTTGACCCTCGGCAACAGCTTCGGGTACCTTTCGGGGCTATGTCTCAGGACCACTTGCTGGTGCGGGGCGCTCGCGAGCACAACCTCAAGAACATCTCCGTCGCCATCCCCCGCAACAAGCTGACCGTGATCACCGGGCTGTCCGGCTCGGGGAAGTCTTCGCTCGCCTTCGACACCATCTACGCCGAGGGCCAGCGCCGCTACGTCGAGTCGCTGTCGGCCTACGCCAGGCAGTTCCTCGGCCTGATGGAAAAGCCGGATGTGGACGCGATCGAGGGGCTCTCGCCGGCCATCTCGATCGAGCAGAAGTCCACGGGGCAGAATCCCCTATCCACCGTCGGCACCGTCACCGAGATCTACGACTACCTCCGTCTCCTCTGGGCGCGGGTCGGGGTGCCGCACTGCCCCAACGACGGCACGCCGGTCACGCGGCAGAGCGCCGCGCAGATCACCGAGACCGTGCTCGGCTGGCCGGCGGAGACTCGGATCGAGGTGCTCGCCCCGATGGTGCGGGGGCGAAAGGGCGAGTTCCGCGAGCTATTCGAGGACGTGCGGAAGCGCGGATTCGTCCGTGTCCGCGTGGACGGCGCAACCTACGATCTCGGCACGGTGCCCACGCTGAACCGGCGACAGAACCACGACATCGCGGTGGTGGTGGACCGGCTGGTGGTTCGTGCCGCCGACCGCGGGCGGCTCAATGACTCGATCGAGACGGCGCTCAAGACCGCCGACGGGTTGGTCGAGGTCGTACGGCATGATGGATCGGAACGGAGCGTGGTGTTCTCCGAACGCTTCGCTTGTCCGGTGTGCGGTCTCTCGCTGCCGGAGCTGGAGCCTCGGCAATTCTCCTTCAACTCGCCCTTCGGGGCCTGTCCCGACTGCCACGGCGTCGGCACCCGGCGCGAGGTCAACGCCGAGCTCATCCTGGGCGACCCCAGCATCTCGATCCTCGAGGGCGTGATTCTCCCGTGGGGCGAGCCGTCCGGTTACCTGCGGAAGGTGGTGCTGCCCACCCTCGCCAAGGCGTTCAAGTTCGATGTCCAGGCTCCCTGGTCGGCCCATTCGGAATCGGCCCGGAGCGCGCTGCTGTTCGGGGCGCCGGGCCGCTTCCGCTTCCAGACGGACGGCGCCCGCGGACGGAGCGAGTACGAGAGCGAGTGGGAGGGCATCCTCAAGAACGTGGAGCGCCGCTACCGCGAGTCCACCAGCGATGCCGTACGCACCGCGCTGGAGGAGTTCATGGTGGAGCAGCCCTGCCAGACCTGCGGCGGCAAGCGGCTCAAGCCCGAGAGCCTGGCGGTCCTGTTGAACGACCGGAGCATCGGGGACGTCGTGGACCTGCCGGTGGAGCGCGCACTGGAGTTCTTCGAGGCGGTTCCAGTCCGCGCCAACGGTCGCCCAGGTGTGGACGCGGAGGTGGCCGGGCCGATCCTCAAGGAGGTGAGCGACCGGCTCCGCTTCCTGCGAGACGTGGGACTGGACTATCTCACGCTCGGGCGTGCCGCGACCTCGCTCTCGGGAGGCGAGACCCAGCGCATCCGGCTCGCGACCCAGATCGGATCGCGGCTGGTGGGTGTGCTCTACATTCTCGACGAGCCCAGCATCGGGCTCCACCAGCGCGACAACCAGCGCCTCCTCGGCACCCTGCGCGGGCTGCGCGACCTCGGGAATACGGTGATCGTGGTGGAGCACGACGCCGAGACGATCGAGGCCTCGGATCACGTCATCGACCTCGGACCCAGGGCCGGCCGATTCGGCGGTGAGGTCGTGGCCGAGGGGCCGGTGGAGGCGATCCGGGAGCACCCGACCTCCCTCACCGGGCGCTACCTCCGCTCGGAGCTCAGGGTGCCGGTGCCGGCCGGGCGGCGGCAGGCGGCGCGCGGTCACCGGCTCCGGGTGGTCGGTGCGCGCGCCAACAACCTGCGGAATCTCACGGTGGACATCCCGCTCGGCCTCTTCGTCGCCGTGACCGGCGTGTCCGGCTCGGGCAAGTCCACCCTGGTGACCGACATCCTGTATCAGGCGCTGGCGCGGCACTTCTACCGGGCCAAGGTCATCCCCGGCGCGCACACCAGGATCGAGGGGCTCGACCGGATCGACAAGGTCATCGACATCGACCAGAGTCCCATCGGTCGCACACCGCGCTCCAACCCGGCCACCTATACCGGGCTGTTCACCCCGATCCGGGAGCTCTTCACCCAGCTGCCGGACGCCAAGCTGCGCGGCTACGGCCCCGGCCGATTCTCGTTCAACGTGAAGGGCGGCCGCTGCGAGGCCTGCCAGGGCGACGGGCTGGTGAAGATCGAGATGCACTTCCTTCCCGACGTCTACGTGCCCTGCGAGGTGTGCAAGGGCCGTCGCTACAATCGGGAGACGCTCGAGGTCCGCTACAAGGGCCGGAGTATCGCCGACGTGCTGGACCTCACCGTTGCCGACGGCCTCGACTTCTTCAGCAACCAGCGGCGCATCGCCGAGAAGCTGGAGCTGCTCAACGACGTGGGTCTGGGCTACATCCATCTGGGCCAGGCCGCGACCACCCTCTCCGGCGGCGAGGCGCAACGGGTCAAGCTCGCGACCGAGCTCGCCAAACGGGACACCGGCCGGACGCTCTATATCCTCGACGAGCCGACGACCGGGCTTCACTTCGAGGACGTGCGGCTGCTCCTCGAGGTGCTGCACCGGCTGGTGGACAAGGGGAACAGCGTCGTGGTGATCGAGCACAACCTCGACGTGATCAAGACGGCGGACTGGATCGTGGACCTGGGGCCCGAGGGTGGAGACAGCGGGGGACGGGTAGTGGCGGAGGGGACGCCCGAAGAGGTGGCGGGGGCGGAGCGGAGCCACACCGGCCGCTTTCTCCGGCGGGTGCTCGCCGCCCCCGCCATGACCCTGGCACCCTGAGCCGTGGAACTTCGGCGCCGCGGACACGTATCCTTCCACCGGCCATCACCCCTCACCCTCGACGCGAGTCTCAACGTGAATCGTTTTCTCGCCCTGACGCTTCTCGCCTGTCTGGGATTCGGCATCCCGGCGGCTGCGCAGCAGACCGACCCGTCCCGCCTCACGGTGCAGCGGATCTACGGCTCGCCGGAGTTCGCCGCCCAGCCCTTCGGCCCGTCCCGGTGGCTCGGCGACGGCAGCGCGTACACCACGCTCGAGCCGGCGGAGGGCGGAGGCATGGACGTTGTCCGCTACGACGTGGAGACCGACAGGCGAGAGGTCATGGTCGCGGCGAGGCAGCTGGTGCCCCCGGGGGCCGACGCCCCCCTGGACGTCGAGGAATACGCCTGGTCGCCCGACGGCAAGAAGGCCCTGATCTTCACCAACACCCAGCCGGTGTGGCGGCTGAACACGCGCGGCGACTACTGGGTGCTGGACCGCGAGGGCGGCAAGCTCCGCAAGCTGGGCGGTGCGAACGCGAAGCCCTCGACCCTGATGTTCGCCAAGTTCTCGCCCGACGGAGGGCGCGTCGCCTACGTGCGGGAGAACAACCTGTACGTGGAGGACCTCGCCAGCGGCGCCATCACCGCGCTCACCACCGACGGCTCCCGCACGCTCATCAACGGCACCTTCGACTGGGTGTACGAAGAGGAGCTGATGAACTACTACGCCGACGGCTGGCGCTGGAGCCCGGACGGGAACCGCATCGCCTTCTGGCAGCTCAACGCCGACTCGGTGAAGAACTTCCATCTGATCAACTACACCGATTCGCTCTACTCCAAGGTCATCCCGATTCAGTATCCGAAGGTGGGCGAGACCAACTCCGCCGCACGCGTCGGCGTCGTGAGCACCGCCGGCGGGCCGGTGCGCTGGCTGGAGATTGCGGGCGACCCGCGGAACCACTACATCGCCCGGATGGATTGGGCGGCCTCGTCGTCCGAGGTCATCCTCCAGCGGCTCAACCGGCTGCAGAACCGCGACGAGGTGATGCTGGGCGACGCGAAGACGGGGAAGGTGCGGACGGTCCTGCTGGAACAGGACAGCACCTGGGTGGACGTGGTTGACGACGTCGTCTGGCTGGACAACGGCAAGAGCTTCACCTGGGTGAGCGACCGCGACGGGTGGAACCACGTCTACGTCGTCTCCCGCGACGGGAAGAAGGTGCGGCTGGTCACCCAGGGCGACTACGATGTGCTCGACGTGCAGGGGATCGATCCCAAGAGCGGCTGGCTCTACTACATCGCGTCGCCCGAGAACCCAGTCCAGCGCTACCTGTTCCGGAGCCGGCTCGACGGCAAGGGGAAGCCGGAGCGGTTGAGCCCGGCGCGCGAGTCCGGCACCCACGGGTACGACGTCGCGCCGAGCTACAAGCACGCCATCGAGACCTACTCCAGCCTCGGCAATCCCCCGATCATCCGCCTGGTACGGCTCCCCGGGCACCAGTCGGTCCGCACGCTGGTCGACAACCAGCAGCTCCGGTCCCGGGTGAGCGCCCTGCAGCGCGGCTCCACCGAGTGGTTCAACGTCGAGGCGGAGGATGGGTCGAAGATGCCGGGTGTGCTGATGAAGCCGGCCGACTTCGACTCGACCCGGAAGTACCCGCTGCTGTTCTTCGTCTACGGCGGGCCCGGAAAGACCGAGGTGAACGACGTTTGGGGCGGCTATTGGCTCTGGCACACGATGCTCACCCAGAAGGGCTACCTGGTGGCGATCGTGGACAACCACGGCACGCCCGCTCCGCTCGGGAAGCGCTTCCGCAAGGCCGTCTACGGCCAGCTCGGCGTGCTGGAGACCCGGGACCAGGCGATCGCGGCGCGGACCCTGGCGGCCCGTCCTTACGTGGACCCGGCGCGCATCGGGATCTGGGGCTGGAGCTACGGCGGGTTCATGGCCCTCAACAGCCTCTTTCAGCATCCCGAGCTCTACCGGACCGGGGTCGCGGTCTCGCCGGTGACCCACTGGGCGCTCTACGACAACGTGTACACCGAGCGGTTCAACGGACTGATCACCGACAACCGCGAGGGCTACGACCGGGGCTCGCCCATCAGCTACGTGCGGAACTTCAAGGGCAACCTCCTCCTCGTTCACGGGAGCGGCGACGACAACGTGCACTTCCAGAATTCGGAGATGCTGATCAACGCCCTGGTGGCCGCGGGGAGGCCCTTCGAGATGATGGAATACCCCAATCGGACACACTGCATCTGCCAGGGGAAGGGCACCCAGGCACATCTCTTCGATCTGGTGACGCGCTACCTCGACCGAAACCTGATGGGCGCGTCGTCCCAGCCGGCCCCGGAGCGCGCGGCCGCGGCGCCCTGAGTCGCGCATGGCGACCCGGCGGGACGCACCCTAGATTGCAAAATCCACTCCCGCCGGAGCCCTCCATGACCTACGAAGACATCGTCGCGGTGCTCGGCTATGCTGGTGGGCACGAACAGAAGGTCCGCATCACCACTACCGATCGGACCGAGGTCGTCGGCATCCCCATGAGCGTGGATACCCATATCACCGCCCATGAGGTGTACCTGCGTCCGGCCGGCAGCGACGACACCGAGATCGCCGTGTCCCTCGGCGCGATCCAGGCGGTTGAGCTGGTCTGACCCGGCCGTTTCTCCTTGAAACACGCCAGCGGTCCGTTTCGTAGGGCCCGGCCGGAGGAGACAGAATGGATATGGAAGGCATCCTGGCCATCACGCTCATCTTCGGGGGAGGCACCACCATCCTCCTGTCCTTCAGCCCAATCGGCCGGGCCATCGCCGAGCGTATCCGGTCTCGTGGCGCCGTGCCCATGCATGACCCCGAGCTGCTCGCGGAGGTGGATGCGCTCCGCCGCGACGTCTCGGAGCTGCAGGAGCGGGTGGACTTCACCGAGCGGCTGCTGGCCCAGTCCCAGGAGCGGCAGCAGGTGGGCAGGGGAGGTGTCGAATGATGCTCCAGGGCATCCCCCCAGACATCCCGTCGCCCCCGTTCGATCCCAACCTCTTCCTCATGAACGGGGGCGCGCCCGCGCTGGTGATGATCGTCTTTCTCGCTCTCCTGGCGAGCACGATCATCCTGTGGCCCGTCATGCGGGCGTTTGGGCGCCGCCTGGAAGGGAAGTCCCACGACGCCGCGCTGCGGGCCGAGGTGGAGCAGCTCCAGCAGCGGCTCGGCGACGTGGACCACCTCCACCAGCGGGTCGCGGAGCTGGAGGAGCGAATCGATTTCGCCGAGCGGATGCTGGCGCGACCGCCCTCGCCCGCCGCGCTTCCGGGAGACCACCGATCATGACGCTGTTGCAGGAGCCGATGCCGCCGATGCCGCCGGAGATGCCCTCGTCCGAGATGATCGTCTCCGGCACGCTCCACGACATGGCGGTTGTCGTGCTGCTGCTGGGCGCGGGACTGATGTTTGCGGCGCTGATCTGGCCGCTTATCAAGGCGATCGCGAGGCGGATCGAGGGCGGGGCGGCGAGCGCGGAAGTGCAGGCGGAGCTCGAGGGCCTCCGCGAGCGGGTGCGACAGCTTGAGGAGATGCAGCCGCGGATGCTCGAGCTGGAAGAACGGGTGGATTTCACCGAGCGGATCGTGGCGCAGGGTCGCGAGCCCGACCGGCTCCAGCGATAGGAGGAGGGCGGAGGTTTGAACTCAGCCGAGGCGATTGCCTTTCTCGGGCTTGCCTTCCTGCTATCGAAGGTCTTCGGCCCGATCGGTGCCGCGATCGGCGCGCGGCTCCGGGGATCGAGGGCTGGCGCGCCGGACCATCGGTTGGCATCGGAGGTCGACGAGTTGCGCACGCGGTTGGCTGAGGTGGAGGAGCGGCTAGATTTCGCGGAGCGGCTCCTCACACGAGGGGGAGAGGTGGACCAAATTCAAGGGGGAGCCCAGCGATGATCACCCGAGAGGACCTCCTATCCTTCTTCGACCGGCTCTATGGCGGCTCGCTGACTGTCACCGAGATCGAGCCCAACCTGTGGGTGGTCCGGACGCCGGAGGACGCGGAAGTCGTGGTGCACTACGCGCCGCCCGTGGTGATCCTCCGCGTGCGGGTGATGGAGCTGCCCGACAGCGAGCCGCGCCGGAGCGAGCTGTTCCGGCAGCTGCTGGAGTACAATGCCCGGGACCTCGTGCACGGCTCCTACGGCCTCGAGGGCGACCACGTGGTGCTGACCGATACGCTGGAGCTGGAGAACCTCGACTTCAGCGAGTTCGAAGCGAGCTTCGACTCGCTCACCCTCGCGCTGGCCTCGCACCTCGGATCACTCGCCGCCTTCCGGGAAAGGTGATCATTCATGGGATTCTTTGATCGCTTCTCGACCCTGCTGCGGTCGAACATCAACGACCTCATCTCCCGGGCCGAGAATCCCGAGAAGATGCTCAACCAGCTGATCGTGGACATGAAGTCTCAGCTGGCCAAGGCCAAGCAGCAGGTCGCCTCCGCCATCGCCGACGAGAAGAAGCTCCAGGCCGACGCCGACGCGATGAAGAAGCAGGCCGAGGACTGGGAGCGGCGGGCGATGCTGGCGGTGCAGGAGGGCCGCGACGACCTGGCCAAGCAGGCGCTCGGCCGGTACAACGAGCACCTCCACGGCGCGCAGCAGCTGCACGAGACTTGGCTCAAGCACAAGGCCGAGACCGAGGCGCTCAAGCTGTCGTTGCGCCAGCTCAACGACAAGATCGAAGAGGCCAAGCGGAAGAAGAATATTTTGGTGGCGCGGGCCAAGCGGGCCGAGGCCCAGCAGCGGATCCAGGAGACCATGTCCGGGATGTCGGACAAGAGTGCGTTCGAGTCGTTCGAGCGCATGACGGAGAAGATCGAGGCCAGCGAGCGCAAGGCGCTCGCGGCGGCCGAGATCCAGGAGGAGTTCTCGGGCGACCACCTCACCCGCCAGTTCGAGGCGCTGGAGTACAAGGGCAGCTCCGACCAGCAGCTGCTCGCGCTGAAGCAGCGCATGGGGCTGCTCCCCAGCGGGCAGGGCGAAAACCGCCAGCTCAACCGGGGCTCCTCCGAGGACATCCACGACGCCGAGGTCATCGAGGAGGGCGAGTCGGGGAAAGCCTGACGGTAAGGCGGTAAGGCGGTAAGGCGGTAAGGCGGTAAGGCGGTAGGCCGGCAAGACGGAAATGAAGGGGGCTCGGCGTTCACCGAGCCCCTCTTGTCCTACCGCCTTACCGCCTTACCGCCTTGTGTATATTCCCACCGCCTCTCACCTCCCACAAGACATGAGCGACCCACGCTATCTGATCCTCGCCGACGGCGACTTCAGTCCGATGACTTCGAAGACCGCCAACTCCATCATCCGCTACCATCCCGAGCGTACCGTGGCCGTCCTGGATCGGCAGCAGGCCGGACGTACCGTGCAGGACGTGCTCGGCTTCGGGGGCGCGATTCCGGTCGTGGGATCCATGCGAGAGGGGCTCGCTCTGGGACCGTCGGACGTGCTGATCGGCATCGCTCCCAAGGGAGGCCAGCTGCCCAGCGAGTGGCGCGCGTGGCTGGGCGAGGCGCTGGACGCCGGGTGCGATATCTGGAACGGCCTGCACAATTTTCTGACCGACGATTCCACCCTGGTCGCCAAGGCGAAGGCCAAGGGGCGCAGGCTGCTGGATCTTCGCCGGCCGCCCGCGGACCTGCCCATCGCCTCGGGTCTGGCCAAGGAGGTGGATCCGCTGGTCGTGCTCACCGTCGGGACCGACTGCAACGTGGGCAAGATGACGGCGCAGCTTCAGCTCACCAAGAAGCTCAACGACCGCGGCATCCGCACCCGGTTCGTCCCCACCGGCCAGACGGGAATCATGATCGAGGGCTGGGGCATCGCGGTGGACGCCGTAGTGGCGGACTTCATCGCGGGCGCCGCGGAGTGGCTCACGCTCGAGGGGAGCAAGAACGCCGACGTGGTGCTGGTCGAGGGGCAAGGGAGCATCAATCACCCAGGCTATTCCGGCGTCACGCTGGGCCTGCTGCACGGTTCCTGCCCCGACGCGATGATCCTCTGCCACCAGAGCACCCGGGAGTACATCGGAGACTATCGAGCAGCCGCATGGCTTCGGATCCCGCCGCTCACGGAATACGTCCGGCTCTACGAGTCCATCGGCGCCGCCGTGCATCCCACCCGGGTCATCGGGATCTCGCTCAACACCTACGATCTGAGCGACGTGGAGGCTCGACGGGCCTGTGACCAGGCGCAGCGGGAGACGGGACTGCCGGTCACGGACCCGGTCCGTTTCGACCCCGCACCGCTGGTGAGCGCGATTGCGGAGGAGCGGGAGCGGTACCTGCGGAGGCGGAAGGCGCTGTAGGCCCAGCAGGGACCGCCGTGCGTCGGAATGATCCCGGCCCGCGTCCCATCGGCCGTATTGTGGTCCATGTTCCCCGGCTCCCCAGCCCGCATCCCTCCGTCCTGGCCCCTCCGCTGCCTCGTTCCCCTAGTCCACGCCGATAACCCTCTCGGCGTGTGGCTCCGCGGTTGTATCAGGCCTCAGGCGATTCAGTTCCGCGGCCGGCACTTGCTGGTTTCGGACGATCTCGGCTACCTGCTCCGCCGCTGCGGACGGATTGCCCTGCGAGACGGCGGTGGGGTGAGAGCAGTTCCGGCCGGAGTCCTTGTCGGCTGCCGAGTGCTGGAGATCGTGTTGGCAACGCCCTACCTCCCGCCGCCAGACCAGCTCCGCCGGCTCTTCCCGGCGGCGCGAGTTCGCGACGGGGTGGTCGCGCTCCCGCTCGGTCTCGGATCCGCGGAAGAGGCCCTCGCCCTCTGCGCCTCCGAACAGGTCGCGGTCTCCGCGACAAGTATCACGTATTACGACGGCGGCGTTGACGCGCTCCCGGCGAGGTCCCTAGGTTAGGGCCGTGATCCGGCCCAACCTGACCTCGTTCGAGCTCGCGCTGCAACGAAATATCGGCGACTTCCTGACCCGCCTCGCCCAGATCCTCGAGATCAACGGGGAGACGCTCGTCAGGAACGGGGCGCGGGTCGTCGGCATCTGGCTG
>Ga0075310_1000231_pt1 | contig 10072 bp, 9 predicted proteins | sample MayberryNE_Catta_2_FD_120088 | JGI IMG/M metagenome (GOLD analysis project Ga0075310, IMG submission 120088) | Natural and restored wetland microbial communities from the San Francisco Bay, California, USA, that impact long-term carbon... | ecosystem: Environmental > Terrestrial > Soil > Wetlands... | reverse complement strand
GGCACCGCCGCACGTTCGGCGACCGCCCGGGCGGCGGCCGCGATCGGGCCGAGTTGGCGCCAGTGAAACTTGACCGCGTTTTCGCTGATCTGCAGGATGACCGGCCGGGATACCTGTTCGGCGCCAGCCACGATAGCCTCAGCATGTTCCAGCGTGATCACGTTGAAAGCGGCGGCGGCGCTCCTTTCCTCGGCGGCGTCGGCGACGATCGATCCGGTCGGGACGAGTGGCATCAGGTCACCTCGGTGCTGATCGTGGTTTTCCGTGCGGGCGGCAGCGGCTGGACAGATACGGCGGCGTACAGCCGCTGATAGTCGTCGAACGAGAACTCGCCGGCGACGGGGGACGCGACCGCGGCGGCCGAGAGCGCGACGGCGTCGCGTAGACGCTCCGGCCAGGCCTGTCTGAGCAGCAGACCACGGGCGAGGCCCGCCACACAGGCGTCTCCCGCGCCGGTCGGATTGCCGTTGACGCGCTCCGGCGGGGCGGCGTGCCAGCAGCCGTCGCCGGTTGCCGCGACGACTCCGACGCTGGCGAGCGAGGCCACCACCGCGCCCGCCCCGAGTTCGCGGGCCGCCGCAGCCGCTGCCTCCGCCCCGGCCGGGCTGTCGACCAGGACCTTGCGGCCGAGAGCCGCGCCATGCAGCATCGACAGTTCGAGCGCGTTCGGCTTGACCAGGTCAGGACCGGCGGCCACGCCGAGCCGCAGCGGCTCGCCGTCGGCATCCAGCACGGTCGGCACGCCGGCCGCGCGGGCGAGTGCGATCAGAGTGGCGTACCCGTCCTGCGGAACGCCGGGCGGAAGTGAACCGTTCAGCGTCACCACCGAGGAGCCCGCGAGCAGTGCCTGGTAACGCTCGACGAAGGTGCGCCACTCGGTGGCCGTGACCCGTGGCCCCGGCTCCCAGAAACCGGTCGGTTCCGCGCCGTCGCCGGCACAGATCACCACCGTGCGCCGGGACTCGTCGGCGATCGGGACGAACTCCTCCGGTACCCCGTCGGCGGCCAGCAGCGCCCGCAGCCGAGCGCCGGTGGCGCCGCCGGCCAGGCCGGTGGCCAGCACGGGTTCGCCGAGCGCGTGCAGCACCCGGGCGACGTTGACACCCTTGCCACCGGCGCGGGCGGCGATGTCCTCGACTCGGTGGGTGGCGCCCGGGGTCAACCTGTCGACCCGGTACGTGAGGTCGAGTGCCGCGTTGAGCGTGACCGTGAGAACGAGACGGCGCGGGCGGGACGGTGCGGGGCTCACGGCATGCTCACACCCAGGCGCCGGCCCGCATCACCCGGACGACCCGCAGGTCGTCGTCGAGTTCCACGAGGTTGGCGCGTAGACCCTGGGCGAGCGCGCCGACCTGCTCGGCGAGCCCGATGGCCCGGGCCGGGGTGGTGGCCGTCAGCCGGCACGCGTCCACCATGGAGAGGCCAGCACCCACCGCCCGCCGCAGCGCGGCGTCCATGGTGAGCGTGCTACCGGCGATCGACCCGCCGTCGCGGAGCCGGGCCACCCGGTCGGCAACCACGACCTGCTGCCCACCCAGTTCGTACTCGCCGTCGGGCATGCCGGCCGCGGCGATCGCATCCGTGATCAGTGCCGCCCGGTCCGATCCGGTCACCGACACGGCGAAGGACAGGGTGCCGTCGTGCAGGTGAATCCCGTCGGCGACCAGCTCGCAGACGACACCGGGCGCGCCGAGCAGGGCGTAGACCGGGCCGGGTTCGCGGTGGTGCGGCGGACGCATCCCGTTGAAGACGTGGGTGCCGACACTGGCGCCCGCGGCCAACGCGTCCAGCGTCTGTTCGTACGTGGCGTCGGTGTGCCCGATCGCGGCGACGACGCCGTGCGACGCGAGCAGCTTGATCGCGTCGAGCGCACCGGGGCGTTCCGGCGCGATGGTGACCATCCGCACCGCGCTGCCGCCCAGCTCGATGAGCGCGGTCACTTCGTCGATCGACGGGTCACGCAGGAAATCTGGGTTCTGCGCCCCGCATCGGACGGTGGACAGGTAGGGCCCCTCGAAGTGGATGCCGGCCAGCACGCCGTCGGCGACCAGCGGGGCGAATGCGGCGGTGGCGGAGCGCATCAACTCGTACGGCGAGCTGACCAGGCTGGCCAGCAGGGTGGTGGTGCCGTGGGAGAGGTGGAAGGCTGCCGCGCCCCGGGCGCCGTCCACGTCACCGGTGGTAAAGGTGTGTCCACCACCGCCGTGGGTGTGGATGTCGACGAAGCCGGGCACGATCCAGTTCCCGTCCTGGGCGGACGGGTACTCGGCGACGGCGGTGATCCGGTCGCCGACGATTTCCACGCAGCCCTGGTTGATCACGCCGGACGGTGTCACCACCTTGCCGCTGACGCGGACGGTCACGAAGCCTCCACAGGGTCGTCGGTGCGCCGGCCGCCCGGTGCGGCCAGGACGTCGAGGGCGAGCAGGGCGGCGCCGAGACAGCCAGCCTCGTCACCGAGCGCCGCGCGGACCAGTCGCGGCCTGCGATGAAAGGTAAATCGTTGGTCCAGCGCCGCCCGCAGCGGGGCCAGCAGGTGGTCACCGGCCTCCGCCAGACCGCCGCCCACCACCATCATCTCCGTGTCGATGAGCGCTTGGGCAATGAGTAGTCCGTCCGCCAGGGCTGCCACGGCCTCCCGCCACACCTGCCCGGCCACCGGGTCGCCAGCCGCCATCGCAGTGGCGACCTGGGCCGCGGTGGCCGGCGTTCCGGCCAGTTCCGCGTAGTGCCGGCCGACGCCGGCGGCCGATGCGACCGCTTCCAGGCAGCCACTCTGCCCGCAGCCGCAGCGGGGCCCGCCGGGGCGTACCACGATGTGGCCCAGTTCGCCGGCGGCGCCGTGTGCTCCGGCGAACGCCTGCCCGCCGATCACCTGCGTGGCGGCGATTCCGGTGCCGATGGCCACGAAGAGTACGTGCCGGACGCCTCGGCCGGCACCCAGCCGGGCCTCCGCGGTCCCACCTGCTCGCACGTCGTGGCCGAGCGCCACGGGTAGACCAAGGCGCGCGGCCAGCAGATCCCGCAGGGGTACGTCCCGGAAACCGACGTTGGCCGACCAGACGGCCACCCCGGCGGCTTCGTCGACGACGCCGGGGACGGCGACGCCGATCGCGGCGGGGGTGAATCCGCCGGCACGGGCCTTGCCGACCAGTTGCTCGGCGATGTCTGCGATGGTGTCGACGACCGCCTGTGGGCCGCGTTCGGCCCCGGTCGGATGCCGCTCGGCGTGCACCACCTGGCCGTCGGGGTGGACCAGGGCGCACTTGATGCCGGTCCCGCCGACGTCGAGGGCGACGACGACCCTCACGCCAACACCACGGAACGGGTCAGGTGGCGGGGCTTGTCGGGATCAAGGCCGCGGCTCACCGCGAGGGCGACCGCGAAGCGTTGGGCGAGGATCAGATCGGCCATCGGATCCAGCGGGGTACGCCCGGCCGCCCAACTTCCGAGCGTGGCGTAGGCGCCGTGGGTCCGGCTGTGCAGGAAGACCGCTCCGGTCGTGGTGACGTCGTCGGCGAGCCCGGCGGGGATGTCGCCGAAGGCCCAGACGAGCCGGCCGGGGCCGGCGATCGAGATGGGTCCGTGCCGGTAGTCCATGGCCGGGTACGCCTCGGTCCAGAAGGTGGCTGCCTCGCGGCACTTGAGCGCGGCCTCCTGGGCGAGCCCGACGGTCCAGCCGCGGCCGAGGAAGGTGGCCTGTTCGATGCGGGCGGGGTCGATGGGCAGGGGTGCCCGGACGGCGACCTCCGCGTCGGCGGCGAGCGCGGCCACGTTCTCGCCGAGGTGGGCGCGCAGCAGTGCGAGCGCGCCGGTCGCGAAGCGGGTCTGCACGACGGACCGTTCGTCGGCGAACGGCATCCGGACGCAGTGGGTGGCCAGGTCGACTGCGGGTGAGGTCGGGTCGCCGACGATGACGGTGGTGGGGCGGTGCTCCCGCAGCGCCCTGAGGACGTCGAGCACTTCGGTCGTCGTGCCGGAGCGCGTGATGGCCACGACCCGTTCGTAGGACCGGTCGGTGGGAAATTCCGATGCCTGGAAGGCGTCGGTCTCGCCGTGGCCGAGTTGTTCGCGGCGGGCGGCGTACGCCATCGCCATGAACCACGAGGTGCCGCATCCGATGACGGCGACGCGTTCGCCGGGTCGGGGTAGGGCGTCGGCCGATTCCGCAGCCAGCGCGGCAGCGTGGCGCCAGGTGTCGGGTTGGCTTGCGATCTCCGTGTCGACGTACGCCATCCCAGCTCCTCCAGCTACCGCGTGCGCAATCTCGCGCAGTTCTGCCCTCTTTCGCGCCGCCATTCTGCGCAAAACCAGGTGGGCATGGCAAGATCCTGCTGGTTTGCGCAGAGCAGGTTTTTGCGTAGCCAGATTTCGCGCATTATCGTGCACGCAATCACTCACCGTTTGAGCATGGAGGCCGCGGTGGACCGGTACGCCCGATGGAACGCCCTGCTTGAACTGCTGACCGAGAGCGGCCGGGTGAGCGTGGAGGACGCGGCTGGCAAGCTCAGCGTTTCGCAGGCCACCATCCGGCGGGATTTCGACCAGCTGGCCCAGCAACAGATGATCACGCGGACCCGGGGTGGCGCGGTTGCCAACGGTGTCTCCTACGACCTGCCGTTGCGGTACAAGACCGCAAAGCACTCGGCCGAGAAGCAGCGGATCGGCACGGCGGCCGCCGCGCTGGTGTCGCCCGGGATGGTGGTCGGCCTCAACGGCGGTACGACGACCACCGAGGTCGCCCGGGCGCTGGCCGTGCGCCCGGATCTCAACACCAACGCCGACGGTGCCCAACTGACCGTCGTGACCAATGCGCTCAATATCGCCAACGAACTGCTGGTCCGCTCCCGGATGAAGATCGTCGTGGCGGGCGGGGTGGTGCGTCCCCAGTCCTTCGAGCTGGTCGGTCCGCTGGGCGGTGCGCTGCTGCGCGAGGTGACCCTCGACGTGGCGCTGCTCGGCGTCAACGCGCTCGACGCACAGCTCGGCGCGGCGGCCCACCACGAGGGCGAGGCGTCGATGAACAGCCTGATGGTGGCGCGGGCCCGACGGGTCGTCATCATCGCGGACTCGTCCAAGCTGGGCGGTCACGCGTTCGCCCGGATCTGCCCCGTCGACCGGATCGAGACGCTGGTGACCGACTCCGGTGCCGACCCCGCAACCGTGGACGCCTTCCGTGCCGCCGGCCTGAACGTCATCTGCGCCTGACTCTCTGCCGATCGGCGACCGTCGACCTCTGGATCCGCGAGGGCAGAGCGGTCAATCCCAGGAACCTTCGGAGACTCGGCCGTTTGATGGGAGGGCCGCGGCGATGCAGTCGAGAACGCGCTGGAGCCCGTTCCGGAACTGATCGTCGCGGCTCAGATGCGGCTGGCGCGCCTCCATCACGATCTTGGTGAACATCGGGTACTTGCCGCTCTTCACTAGCTGGTCGACGTATGGGTAGCTCCGCGCCATCCACTCCGACTCGCTGAGCCCGCTGCGGTGGAATTCCCTGGCCGAGCTGATCTCCTCGCGAACGGTGCCCTCGACGTAGCTGTTCAGCATGGCCATGAGGCCGAGGTTCTCGTCGATGGTGACGAAGGCGTCGAGCACTCCCATCAGCCGTTCGACCAAGAGCAGCTGGTTGGGGCCCAAGCTGGGGAGTGACCGCTGCACGGTGGCGATCCACGGGTGCCTCAGCCACATGGCCCGCAGCCCGTCGGCGTAGCGGGTCAGGTCGACGCGCCAGTCACCCGAGGGCATGCCCGTGACGTCGATCTCGCCCATCAGCCGGTCGGCCATGAGCTCGACCAGGTTGTCGCGGCTCGGGACGTACCGGTAGAGGGACATCGCGCCGGCGCCGATCTCGGCGGCGATCCGCCGCATGGTGGCGGCCTCCAGCCCCTCGGCATCGGCGATCCGGATCGCCGCCTCGGTGATCTGCGCGCGGCTGTAGACCGGCTTCGGCCCGTAGGCCGGGCGCTCGGGTCGCATCCAGATGTTCACGTACTCGGCGTCGGTCACCGTTCCACCCTCCTGGTTGCGTACATTGTACCCAGTCCCTTAGTCTGGCCGCCGTTACTGCGTACAAAGTACTCAGTGGAGGCGTTATGGCGGGTCCGATCGTGGTCGCCGAAGGGCTGCACAAGTCCTTCCGCGGCACCCATGCGCTACGAGGCCTAGACCTGAGCGTCCCGGAAGGGACGGTCTGCGGCGTGCTCGGGCCGAACGGCGCCGGGAAGACGACCGCGGTGCGCATTCTGGCGACCCTGTCGGATCCCGATGCCGGGCACGCCCGCATCGCCGGATACGACGTCGTCCGCGAGGCCGGCAAGGTGCGCGAGCGGATCGGCCTCGCTGGCCAGTACGCCGCCGTGGACGAGAAGCTCACCGGCCGTGGCAACCTGCGCATGTTCGGGCGCCTCTACCACCTGCCCCGCCGCGAGGCGCACCGGCGGGCCGACGAGCTGCTCGACCGCTTCGGCCTGATGGACGCCGCCGACCGCCCGGTCGCCGGCTACTCCGGCGGCATGCGCCGCCGACTCGACCTGATCACCAGCCTCATCCTGCGCCCCAAGGTGCTCTTCCTGGACGAGCCCACCACCGGCCTGGACCCGCGCAGCCGCGGCGAAATCTGGGACAGCATCCGCGAGTTGGTGGCCGACGGCACCACAGTGCTGCTCACCACGCAGTATCTGGACGAAGCCGACCACCTGGCCGACGACATCGCCGTCATCGACCAGGGGCAGGTAATTGCCACCGGCACGCCCGACGAGCTGAAGGCCACGATCGGGGACCGCCTCGACGTCACCATCGAGGACCCCGCCGCGATGCCTGCGGCGGCGACCGTCCTGAACATCCTGGCCGGTGCCGAAACCACGACGACCGACGCCGACCGGCTCAGCGTTGCCCTGCCCGCCACCGGCCTCCGCCTCGCCGACATCGTGCGCGAGCTCGACCACGCCGGCGTCGCCGCCGCCGACGTGAGCCTGCGCCGCCCCACCCTCGACGAGGTTTTCCTGCGCCTCACCGACCGTAAGGAGGCCGTCCGATGACCGCCCTCACCTCACCACTGGGCCGCCTGGGCTGGACGCTCACCGACGGGCTGACCCTGGTCGGCCGCGAGCTGGGACGGCTGCGGCAAGAGCCCGGGCAGATTGTCGCCGCGCTGGTCTTTCCGGTCATCATGGTGGTGCTGTTCGGGTACGTCTTCGGCAGCGCGATCCAGGTGCCGGACGGCGGTGACTACCGCGAGTACCTCATACCCGGCCTGTTCGCGATGGTGACCTTTACCGCGTGGTTGGGGGTCATGACGCGGATGGCCACCGACGCCTCCCGCGGTGTGATGGACCGGTTCCGCTCCATGCCTATGGCGCGCTCGGCGGTGCCGTTCGGGCAGACCGGCGCCGACCTGCTGACTGGCCTGCTCATGCTGGCCATCATGGTGGGCGCAGGCCTGCTGGTGGGCTGGCAGCCGCACCGCGGCCCGATCCCCACAGCTCAGGCGTTCCTGCTGATGATCGTGCTGCGGTACGCGCTGAGTTGGGTGGGCGTCTATGTGGGCCTGGCGGTGAAGAACGACCAGGTCGCCGACGCGATGGTGCCGCTGGGCCTGCCGTTCACGATGCTGTCGAACGCGTTCGTCCCAACCGACGGCATGCCGGGCTGGCTGCGCTTCCTGGCCGACTGGAACCCGGTGAGCACGCTCACCGCCTCCTCGCGGGAGCTGTTCGGCAACCCGGGCGCCCCGTCCGGAAACGTGGCCTGGCCACTCGCGCATCCGGTGACCGCCGTCCTGCTCTGGTCGGCCGCGCTGCTGGTGATATTCGTCCCGCTGTCGTTCCGCGCCTACACGCGCAGAGGACGCTGAACGCTCCTCCAAACAGGCGTTCAAGACCTGGCTCGCCGACCGCCTCGATACCTGGCGCCGGGAGTTGAGCTCCAGGCCGCACCTACACGCCTCGATCGTGAAGAGCCGTTTTTCCTGTGTCGCCGGTGGAATGGGCGTTGCGGCGGCGGCCAGCGTTATATGGTGTGCGCTGTATTCCGTTATCCGTAGTAGTGGTTCGGGGAGAAGTGGTTGGTGTGACGGCCGTCCTGGAAATCGAAGGCTTACGCAAGACGTACCGGAGCAGACGCCGCGGCGTGCGGCAGGCGCTCGACGGGTTCGACATGGTGGTCGAGGCCGGGCAGGTGCACGGCTTCCTCGGCCCCAACGGGTCGGGCAAGACGACCACGTTGCGGACGCTGCTCGGGCTGATCCGGGCCAACGGCGGCCGGATGGCCCTGCTCGGCCAGGAGGTGCCCGCCGCCCTGCCAGCGGTGGCAGGTCAGGTCGGCGCCATCGTGGAGAGTCCGCAGTTCTTCCCGCACTTTTCGGCGAAGGACACCCTCTCCCTGCTCGCCGGGGCCGGAAAGGTGCCGCAGCACCGGGTGCCGGAGGTCCTGGAGCTGGTCGGCCTGCGGGAACGGGCCAGCGATCGGGTGAAGACCTACTCGCTGGGGATGAAGCAGCGCCTCGCGGTCGCTTCGGCACTGCTGAAAAATCCCAAGCTGCTGATCCTCGACGAGCCGGCCAACGGCCTCGACCCGGGCGGCATCCGGGAGATGCGCTCGCTGATGCGCAATCTGGTCGATTCCGGCATGACGGTGGTGCTCTCCAGCCACATCCTCGGCGAGGTGCAGATGATCTGTGACTCGGTCACCATCATCTCGCTGGGCAGGCGGGTCGCCGCCGGGCCGGTCGCCGAGGTACTCGCCCAGCACTCCAGCGGCGGCCTGCGGGTGCGGCTCGAAGCCGTGACCGACCTGCCGATTGCGGCTGTTGCGCTGAACGCGGCCGGAGCACGGGTCACCACCCACGAGGACCACCTCATGGTCAGCGGGATCGACAAGCCTGCCTTCGTCACCCGTACGCTGGCCGGCCGTGACCTCTACGTCAGCGAGCTGACGCCGGTCACCGCCGACCTGGAGAGCGTCTTCCTGGAACTGACCGCGACCGCCCCGGTGCCCGGCCAGCACCGCCAGGTGGACCAGTCCACCGTGGTCGGCGGGTCCTCGGCCGCGTCGAACCCGGGAGGCTGGGGAGCATGAGTCTGTTCACGACGGAGCTGCGCCGGCTCGGCAAGCGGAGATTCGCCCGGTACATGACCCTGCTCGGGCTGCTGCTTCTCGCGGGTGTCGCGGTCTTCACCTTTGCCACCAACCAGCAGATCGGTCCGGCCCAGGTGGCCGAGGCCAAGCGGGCCGCCGAGCAGGAACACCGGCAGCAGGTCGCGATGAGCAACAGCTTCAAGCGGGAATGTGAGCGGGCGCAGGAGTCCGGCACGGCCGAGGAAAAGTCGCGGTTTCCGAAGGACTGTTCGGTCATCTCGCCGCCTCCTCGTGAGGCGATCAACTACGAGTGGCACCTGCCGGCCACGTTCGAGTTCCGCGCGGAGTTCGGTCGGATGATCCTTGCGTTCTCGGCGATCCTGGCGCTGGTCGCCTTCGTGGTCGGGGCATCGTTCGTCGGGGCCGAATGGAGCACCGGCGGGATGATGAACCTGCTGCTCTGGCGGCCGCAACGGGTCAAGGTGCTGCTCACCAAGCTGGGTGCGCTGCTTGCCGCGTTGATCGGGCTCACCGTGGTCGCGGGCGCGGCCTGGACCGCCGTCTTCTGGGCCACCGGCACATACCGCGGCACGATGGAAAGGGTGACGTCGGGGGTGTGGCAGTCCTTCGCGCTCACCGGGCTGCGGGGCACCGTACTCGTGCTGATGGCCGGGCTGATCGGTTTCGGGCTCGCCTCGCTCGGCCGGCACACCGCACTGGCGTTGGGCGGTGTGGTCGCGCTGATGGTGGTGGGCCAGTTCGGTGTCGGTGTGGTGCTGTCGATGGCAAACGTCAGGTTCATCGACGCCTGGATGCTGCCCACGTACGTCCTGGCCTGGATGACGCAGAAGGTCACCCTCCAGGACTGGCGCTCGTGCGGGGTCTCCTACAGCGGAGAGTGCGAGCCGGCGACGAAGGACATCGTCTGGCAGGACTCGGCGGTGCTGTTCTCGGTGTCGGCGGTGCTCGTTCTCGCCGCGGCACTGTGGTCGATGCG
>Ga0075310_1000225_pt1 | contig 10106 bp, 8 predicted proteins | sample MayberryNE_Catta_2_FD_120088 | JGI IMG/M metagenome (GOLD analysis project Ga0075310, IMG submission 120088) | Natural and restored wetland microbial communities from the San Francisco Bay, California, USA, that impact long-term carbon... | ecosystem: Environmental > Terrestrial > Soil > Wetlands... | reverse complement strand
CGCTCCGATCGACCAGGCGGTCGAGGGCATCGTCAACGGCATCTTCTTCAACCAGGGTCATGTCTGCTGCGCCGGCTCGCGGCTGCTGATCCAGGAGTCGGTCTACGACGAGGTGCTGACCTCCCTCAAACGCCGGATGGCCCGGCTACGGGTCGGTGACCCGTTGGACAAGAACACCGACATCGGTGCGATCAACTCGGCCGCCCAACTCGACCGGATCCGTACGCTGTCGGAGATCGGGGCGCAGGAGGGTGCCGAGCGCTGGTCTCCGCCCTGTGACCTGCCCGAGCGTGGCTTCTGGTTCGCCCCCACCATCTTCACCGGGGTCACCCAGGCGCATCGGATCGCCCGGGAGGAGATCTTCGGGCCGGTGCTGTCCGTGCTGACCTTCCGCACCCCGGCCGAGGCGGTCGAGAAGGCCAACAACACGCCGTACGGGTTGTCGGCCGGGATCTGGACCGACAAGGGCTCCCGGATCCTGTGGATGGCCGACCGGCTGCGGGCCGGCGTGGTGTGGGCCAATACGTTCAACAAATTCGACCCGACCTCGCCGTTCGGCGGCTACCAGGAGTCGGGCTACGGCCGCGAGGGCGGTCGGCACGGGCTGGAGGCCTACCTCAATGTCTGAGCGGGTCGCGGTACGCAAGACGTACAAGCTCTTCATCGGCGGGAAGTTCCCGCGCAGCGAGTCGGGGCGGTCGTATCCGGTGCAGAACTCCAACGTGGCACTTTCTTCCCGCAAGGATGTCCGGGATGCGGTCGTCGCCGCCCGGGCTGCCGTGAAGGGGTGGTCGGGCGCGACGGCGTACAACCGGGGTCAGATCCTCTACCGGGTCGCCGAGATGCTGGAAGGCCGGCGCGAGCAGTTGGTCGCGCTCGACGTGCCGGCGGCCGAGGTGGACGAGGCGGTCGACCGGTGGGTCTGGTACGCCGGCTGGGCCGACAAGATCAGCCAGGTGTACGGCGGTGCCAATCCGGTCGCCGGGCCGTACTTCAATCTGTCGGCGCCCGAACCGACCGGGGTGGTCGGGGTGGTGGCGCCGGGTGAGCCGGCCCTGCTCGGCCTGGTGGGCGTGGTTGCTCCAGCCATCGTCACCGGCAACACGGTCGTGGTGCTGGCCTCGGAGGAGCAGCCGCTGCCGGCGATCACGCTCGCCGAGGTGCTGGCGACGTCGGATCTGCCCGGTGGTGTGGTGAACATCCTCACCGGGCGGGTCGGCGAGACCGCACCGTGGCTGGCCTCCCACATGGACGTCAACGCGATCGATTTGACCGGTGTGTCCGACGCCCAGCTCGCGGCCGACCTGGAAAGCGCCGCTGCCGACAACCTGAAGCGGGTGCTCCGCCCACCGGCGTCGCCGCTCGACTGGACCGACGACCCCGGTGTCGAACGGATGACCGCCCTGCTGGAAACCAAGACCGTGTGGCACCCGAAGGGCATCTGACCACATCCCACTCCCCCTCCGCGCACTGTTCGTGTCGATCATGGGCAACCACGCGACATTTCGGACAGCCCGATGGCGAGTACGTCCATGATCAACAAAGAAGAGGTGTGCGACGGAGCGTCGTACTACGGGCGGTAGGCTTGACCGCGTGATGCGTCTGGGTGACCTCGAACGTGCGGTGATGGACGTGCTGTGGGACCGCAGCCCGTCGGCAGCCGGCGGCCTCACCGTCCGGGAGGTCGCCGATGTGCTCGCCGAACGTGAGCTGGCGTACACCACGGTGATGACGGTGCTGGACCGGCTGGCCGGCAAGGGCATGGTCGAGCGGGAGCGCGAAGGCCGAGCCTGGAACTACCGTCCGGCGGCCAGCCGCGAGGCGTACATCGCCCAGTTGATGCTCGACGCGCTCGACCTGGCCGGCGGCGCGGAGCCGGAGCCCGGCCGCTCCGCCGCCCTGGTGCGCTTCGCCCGGTCGATGAGCGGACCGGAGGCCGAGGTGCTGCGCTCGGCACTGACCGACGAGGCAGCCGACCGACGGAGGTGAGCGCATGGTCTACGTTGGACATTTCGCCGCCGCCGTAGCCGCCTGCCATGTCACCGCCCAGGTGCTGCTGAGGTCCCGCTGGACCTGGCACCTGCCCCGTGCGGCGCTCGTGTGCTGGCAGGCGATCGGGCTGGCTTTCGGGCTGTCCGCGATCGGACTGGCGCTCTCCGCCGGCCTGTCGCCGTACGCCCAGGGCACCGGGACGGCCCTGCGCCGCTTCACCGGCGATCTGGTCGGTGGGCAACTACCGGCCGACCTGCGACTGCACCATCTCGCGCTGGTGGCCATCGGTCTCGGGGTGGCCGCCGTCCTGCTCGGCTCCACCGCGCACAGCCTGCTCACCGCGCTGCGTTCCCAGCGCCGCCACCGCGACCTGCTCGACCTGGTGGCCCGTGACGACCCGGCCGCGCCGGGCGCCCTGGTGCTCGACCACCCTACCGCCGCCGCCTACTGCCTGCCGGGCATGCGGCCAAGGGTGGTGGTCAGCGCTGGCACCTTGAACCTGCTAGGCCGCGCCGAACTCGCTGCCGTGCTCAGCCACGAGCGGGCACACGCCGAGGAGCGGCACGATCTGGTGCTGCTGCCGTTCACGGCGTTGCGCCGCGCACTGCCCTGGCTGGCCTGGGTGCGCGCCGCGCAGGACGCGGTCGCCCTGCTGATCGAGATGCGGGCCGACGACGCGGCCCGCCAGCTGCACGACGACGCTCCGCTCGCGGCCGCACTCCGGCGGTTCGCCGACGCCCCACCGCGGGTGGCTCCGGTCGGTGCGCTGGGCCTCGCCGACCGGCATCTCGACGCCCGCCTCCAGCGGCTGAACGACGCCGCCCGACCTCCTCGGCTGCGCGGCGCGACGACCCTCGGTGTAGCCGGCTTGCTGCTCGCCCTTCCGATCTGCCTCTTCCTGAGCTGAACACACCCCCACCTTCTACTACGCGTTGTCGTACCATCTACTACGACGGTAGGTAGTAAACATAAGTAGAGTGTCTACCTGTAGGGTGGCTACGAAAAGAGAGCCGACCCGTGAAGGGTGACCGATGGACCCGCTGCTCCTCGCGCGCCTGCAGTTCGCCACCACGACCTCGATCCACTTTCTCTTCGTGCTCGTCACGCTCGGCCTGGTCACCCTGCTGGTCTATCTGCAGACCGCCTGGGCGGTCACCAACAAGCCGGTCTACGAACGGCTCACCCGCTTCTGGGGCACCCTCTACCTGATCAACTACACACTGGGCATCGCGACCGGCATCGTGATGGAGTTCCAGTTCGGACTCAACTGGAGCGGGCTGTCGCGCTACGTCGGCAACGTCTTCGGCGCCCCGCTGGCCATCGAGACGCTGGTGGCGTTCTTCCTCGAATCCACCTTCCTCGGCATGTGGATCTTCGGCTGGCACCGGCTGCCCCGGGGCGTCCACCTCGCCCTGCTCTACGGCGTGGCAGTCACCGCGTACGCCTCCGCCTTCTGGGTTCTGGTGGCCAACTCCTGGCTGCAGAACCCGGTCGGATACGAGACGCGGGACGGCGTCGCCCACCTCACCGACTTCTCCGCGCTGCTCACCAACCCGACCTTCGGCATGGCCCTCGGGCATGTCGTCTCCGCCGCACTGCTGACCGGCGGCATGGTGATGGCGGCAGTCGGCTCCTGGCACCTGATCCGCCGCACCCGGGACTACGACCTGCACCGCAAGTCGCTGCGGATCGGGCTGGTCACGGCGGCGCTCGCGGTCAGCGTGGTGCAGGGCTTCGGCTTCGCCCAGTTCGGCGCGGTCGCTCCGGTGCAGCCCACCAAGTACGGCGACGACGCCGCCAGAACGGCCGCCATCGCCGACTGGACGGCCCGCTTCGGCCCGGGCGACTACACGCCGCCGGCATTGGCGAACGTCGGGCTCGGCTTCATGATCCTGATCGGGTTCGCCCTCGGCTGCGTCTGGCTGCTGTTCCCACTGCTGTTCCGGGACTGGATCATCCGGCTGCGTTTCCCGCTCTACCTGATGCTGCTCGCCCTCCCGCTGCCGTTCGTCGCCTCGATCCTCGGCTGGCTGGCCCGCGAGGTCGGCCGCCAACCATGGGCCGCCTACGGGCTGCTCAAGGTGGACGACGCGGTCACCCCGATGAGCGGTGGAGTGATGTTGACCTCGTTCATCGGCTTCTCGCTGCTGCTCGGCACGCTCGCCGTCACCAACTGGATCATGATCGCCCGACGCGCCGCCCGCGGCGCCGAGGACCTCACGCTGGGTCGGCCGCTGCCGGATCCCGACGACACCCCCGACGCCCGGCCCGAGCCGGTGCTCGCCTGATCAGCGCCCGCGTCAGAAGGGAAAACCGTGGAAACCATCTGGTACGCCCTGCTCGGACTCTTCTTCGCCAGCTACCTCGTGCTGGGTGGCTACGACTACGGAGTCGGGCTGATGCTGGCCCACCGCTGGTCCCCCGTGGACCGACGCGCCGCCCTCACCGCCATCGGGCCGTTCTTCCTCGGCAACGAGGTCTGGCTGGTCGCCGCGGTCGGCATCCTCTTCGGTGCGTTCCCGATGCTGGAAGGGGAACTGCTCGCCAGCCTCTATCCCGCCGTGGCACTCGCCCTCGCTGGCGTGGTCGTGGTCACCGCCGCGGTCCAGTTACGCAGCCGTCCGGCCACAGCTGCGGCCCGCACCCGCTGGGACCGGGTGATCGTGGCCGGCAGCTCGCTGGCTGCGCTCGGCTGGGGCGCGGTCCTCGGCGGCCTGCTGCAAGGCGTGCCACTACGCGCCGACGGGCACGTTGCCGACGTCGGCCACCTGTTCACCCCGTTCGCCGCCGCCTGCGCACTGAGCCTGGTCGCCCTGGTCGCCGTACACGGGGCCGCCTTCCTCGCCATGCGACTGCCCGAGGGTGCGAGCGGGCAGATCGCCCGGCTCGGCCGGCGGCTCGTCCCGATCGCGCTCGCCGCGGTCGGTGCCGCCACCATCATGGGTCTGCTCTCCAATCGCGTACGGCAGGCCATGCAGCAGCCGACTGTGGCCGTACTCATGCCGGTGTTCCTGGTCACGGCGCTGCTCGTCGCGGGCGGCGCGCTCACCCGACGGCGGCCCGGGATCGCCTTCACCGCGACCACGCTGGCCATGGCCGCGCCGGTACCGCTGGTGGCAGCCATCACCTGGCCCTACGCCCTGGTGTCCACGGTCGACCCGGCGGTGGGTCTGACCGTCGCCGACGCGGCCGCGAGCCAGCCGACCCTGCGGCTGCTGAGCTGGCTCGTGATGCCGCTGCTGCCGGCCCTACTAGGCTTTCAGCTGATGAGCTGGTGGGTGTTCCGCGGGCGAATCGACGGCAGGACGCCGGTGTACTGGTGAGCCGCCGCCCCTTCGACCCGCGTCTGCTGCGCCGGGTCCCCGCGGCCCGGCGCCAGCTCGGCACACTCGCCGCCCTCGGGGTGCTGGCGTCCGCGCTGGTCATCGCCCAGGCCACGGCGCTGGCGACCCTGCTGGCGGCGGCGGTCGGCGGGCGCCTCGACCGGATCGCGCTCACCGCATTCGTAGCAGCGGTCGCCGGGCGGGCCATGCTGGTCTGGGCGCAGGGTGCGGTGGCGACGCGCGCCGCGGCCACGGTCAAGGCCAGGCTGCGCACGGATCTGCTCGACGCGGTCGGCCGGGGACACGACCGCGCCGGAGTCGTCGGCGGGTACGGCCATGCCACCCCCGGCCCCGTGGTCGCAAATCCGTCCGGGGCGCGGGCAGGCGAGGTCGCCACCCTGGCCGTGCGCGGCCTGGACGCGCTCGACGCCTACTTCACCGGCTATCTTCCGCAACTGGTCCTGAGCGTGACCGTGCCGGTCGCCGTCCTCGCCCGGCTCGCCTTCGCCGACTGGAGTTCCGCGCTCGTCGTCGCGGTCACCCTGCCCCTCATTCCGATCTTCGGCGCGTTGCTCGGCTGGCAGGCACAGGCCGCGACCGAGCGCCAGTGGCGGCGGTTGTCCCTGCTCGGTGGGCACTTCCTGGACGTGGTGACCGGGCTGCCCACCCTGCGCGCTTTCGGCCGGGCCCGCGCCCAGGTCCACGTAGTTCGCAAGATGGCCGACGGCCATCGGGTGGCGACGATGAAGACCCTACGGATCGCGTTCCTGTCGGCGCTGGTACTCGAACTGGTCGCCACGCTCTCGGTGGCCCTGGTCGCGGTGCCGGTCGGCCTGCGGCTGCTGGGCGGGGGGCTCACCCTGACCACGGCGCTGCTGGTGCTGCTGCTCACGCCCGAGGCGTACCTGCCGCTGCGGGCGGCCGGCAGCCGCTTCCACGCCAGCATGGAGGGACTGACCGCGCTCGACGACGCCCTGACCTCGTTGGAAAGGGTCCCGGCTGCCGGCAGAAGCGACAACGGGCCGTTCCTTGCATCCGGGCCCGGGGAGATCCGGTTCGAGACAGTGACCGTCGAGTACGAGCGCACAACGGCGTTGCGAGATGTGTCACTGACCATCCGGGCCGGCGAGCGGATCGCCGTCATCGGCCCGAGTGGCGCCGGCAAGAGCACGCTGCTGGCGCTGCTGCTCGGCTTTGTCGCGCCGACCAGCGGCCGGGTCCTGGTGGACGGCGTGGACCTGGCCACCGTCGACCTCTACGCGTGGCGGCGGAAAATCGCCTGGGTGCCGCAGCGAGCCCACCTGTTCGCCGCGTCGCTGACCGACAACATCCGGCTCGGTTCGCCGGACGCCGCACTGCCCGCGGTGCACGCCGCGGTCCGGGCCGCCGCCCTCGACGAGGTGGTCGCCAACCTGCCCGAGGGTCTGGACACCATGCTCGGCGCGCGCGGCCACGGCCTGTCCAGCGGGCAGCGGCAGCGGCTGGCGCTGGCCCGTGCCTTCCTCCGCGTCGAGCTGCGCGAGGGCTCGCCGATCGTACTGCTCGACGAGCCCACCGCCCGGCTCGACGGAGTCTCCGAGGCCGCCGTACTTGACGCCACCCGCCGTCTCGTCGCCGGCCGGACCGCGCTGCTCGTTGCCCACCGGCCGGCGCTGCTGCGGGACGCCGACCGGGTGCTGCGGGTCGACGAGGGCCGGGTCACCGAGCTCACCCCGCTGGCCGGGGCCGCGGTATGAGACTCGGACCCGAACGGATCGTGCTGCGACTGGCCCGCCCCTACCTGGGCCGGCTGGTCGGGGCGGGGCTGCTCGCCGCCGGCAGCGAAGTCGCGGGGCTCACGCTGATGGCCACCGCCACCTGGCTGCTGATGACTGCCGCCGGTCGCCCCCCACTGGACACCCTCACCGTGGCGATCGTCGCTGTCCGGGCGCTGGCCATCGGTCGGGGCGTGCTGCGTTACACCGAGCGGCTCGCCGGGCACGACGCAGTGCTGCGGACCGTCACCGACGTACGCGCCGGGATCTTCGCCGCCCTGGCCGCACGTCGATCCGTGCCCGGACGGCGGTCCGGGGACGCGCTGAGCCGGCTGGTGTCCGACGTGGAAGCGGTCCAGGACCTGCTGCTGCGGGTGCTCGTGCCGGGCGCGGCGGCCGCCGCCGTGGGCCTGCTGGCAATCGCCGGTACGGCCACCGTCTCCCCCGAGTCGGCGCTCGCCCTCACCGCGGGGCTGCTGTTCGCGGGCATCGCCCTGCCCGCTGCGGCCGCCGGCCTGACCCGGCGTACCGCGAACCGGCTGGCCCCGCTGCGCGGCGCGCTGGCCAGCGACGCGGTCGACCTCACCCATGGTGCGGCCGACCTGGCCGCCTTCGGTGCCACCGGGGAAGCCGTAGGCCGGGCCGACACGCGGGCCCGGGAGCTCGCCCGGCTGGAACGGCGGCTGGCTGTCACCGGCTGGGCCGTCGACGGGCTCGGCGTGCTGGTCGCCGGGGCGACGGCGGCGGGCGTGGTCGCGGCGGCGCTGCGGGCCGGCGTCGACGGTGTGCTCGTCGGGGTCCTCGCGGTCGGCACACTCGCCGCGGTGGAAATCACCTTGGTGCTGGTCGGGGCGGCGCGGCAATGGACCCAGCTGCGGGCCGGACTGCATCGGGTCACCGACCTGCTACCCGAAGCCGCACCGGTTCCCGTCGATGCGGACCCCGGTGTGGTGGGGCGTGCCGAAGCCGGGGTGCGCGACACCGGGGCCGAGGCGGCCGGTCGGAGTGTGCGCCTGTCACTCGACGCGGTGAGCGTGCGCTACCGCGAGGGTGCGCCGCCGGCGCTGGATGCGCTGAGCCTGGACCTGCCGCCGGGCCGGCGGGTCGCCGTCGTCGGCCCGAGCGGAGCGGGCAAGAGCACCCTGCTCGCCGTACTCACCGGCGCGGTGGCACCGACCAGCGGCCGGATCATCCTCAACGGAATCGACCTGTCCGCGTACGACCCCGAACAGTTGCCCCGGATGGTCGGCGGCCTGCTCGCGGACGCGCACGTGTTCCACGCCTCGGTCCGCGACAACCTGCTGCTCGGCCGGGCCGACGCCACCGACGACGAGTTGGCCACGGCGGCCGCGGCGGCTGGGCTCCTCGACTGGGTGGTGTCCCAGCCGTCCGGCTGGGACACCGTGGTCGGGGAGGACGGCGACCAGCTCTCCGGCGGCCAGCGGCAACGGCTCGCTCTCGCCCGGGCGGTGCTCGCCTCGCCTGCGGTCCTGGTGCTCGACGAGCCGACCGAGGGCCTGCACCCGGCCGCCGCCGACGCGGTACTCGAGTCGGTGCTGGCCGCCACCGCCCCGTACCGGTCGGTACTTCTGGTCACCCACCGGCTGCGCGGCCTCGCCGGGTTTGACGAGATCATCGTGCTCGACGCGGGCCGGATCGTCCAACGTGGTCGGCACGCCGATCTGATCGAAGCCCCAGGTCGGTACCGTGACCAGTGGCTGCTGCAGGAGGCCGCGGAGATCGGCTTTCTCGCGCTGACGGCGTGACCGCCACCCCGACGCCGTCCCGGCTCGACCCTGAGCCCGATCGGGGTCGGAAACCAGGGTGGCGCCTGAGGCTCGGCCAGCCGCCGGCATGGCAAGCTGGGCCCATGCATGCGTCCGTCGCCAGTCCGATCGACGACTACCTACGGCTGATCGGTAGCCGGCTCCGCGGGCCCGCCCGCCTCAAGGCCGATCTGCTGGCTGAGGCGCGCGGCAGTCTGGAGGACGCCACCGAGGCGTACACGGAGAGCGGTCTGGACCGGTGGACCGCGCAGCGGCGGGCGGTGGCCGACTTCGGCGGGCCGGACGTCCTCGCGCCCGCCTACCAAGCCGAACTCACTGCCGGGCAGGGTCGTCGGCTGGCGTTGACCCTCCCGTTGCTGCCGGTCAGCATGCTGACCGCCGACTTGATGTGGTGGAAACCGCCGGCGGAGAGTCGCGAGACACCACCGCCGCTGTTCCTGTTGCTGGTCGAGACGCTGGACTGGACGTCGTACGCGGTCGGCGTCATGGCGATGGTCGCCCTCTTCCTGCTCGGACCGGCGGGGCGGCGGTGGGCCGTGGCTCCGCGGGCGGTGGCGCGACCGCTGGCGGTGACCGCGGTCACCGCCTGTGCCCTGATCTGGTCGATGGGCACGTTCGCCGCGGTCAACCAGGTACTGGCGGCACCGCAGTCGCTCACCTGGCCGCCCATGATCGCGGCCTGGGTCATGCTCAACGCTGGGTTCGGGCTGCTGTCCGGGGCCGGGGTGCGGCTGATCGCAGCGACCGGGCGGCGAGCGGTCGCGCAATGATCGACGAATAGGTCGACCACCTCGGTCCGGCGGTGCACGCCCCCCGTCGGCTCACGGACTGGCCTACCTGTGGCTGAACCGCCAGGCCCGTCGTGGGCGGCGGCTTCCAGTGCCTCAGGCGCGCATGATGGCGCGTGGATGGGCGGTGCGATGGCGCGTGGATAGGCGGTGCGATGCGCACCTGCCTCGTCGCCACCCGCTGATTGCGACGGAGCGGCCGTTAGGCCGGCCCGGGTGCGGGAGGCGAGGGCTCTGCACCGAGGAAGCGGTTCACGGTGAAGCTGAACTCCCGCCAACTGGCCTGCTCATCGGCGAGCGCCCGGTGACCAGCGCCGGTCAACCGGTACGTACGCCGCTGGCGCCCGTTGACGGTGCTCCAGCCGCTGTCGACGTAGCCGGCCCGCTCCAGCCGGCGCAGCGCGGGATAGATGGTGCCGGTGGGCAGGTCGAGGGATCCACCACTGCGCGCTTTCAGCGCTT
>Ga0075310_1000222_pt1 | contig 10159 bp, 11 predicted proteins | sample MayberryNE_Catta_2_FD_120088 | JGI IMG/M metagenome (GOLD analysis project Ga0075310, IMG submission 120088) | Natural and restored wetland microbial communities from the San Francisco Bay, California, USA, that impact long-term carbon... | ecosystem: Environmental > Terrestrial > Soil >... | reverse complement strand
GCTCCCACCCGTTCCTTGCAACTTGTTGGGTCCTCCGATAGAATAGGTACGATTTACTGCCGTATAGTCACATCGGATCTCCACGCGGCCATTCAGATCAGGATATTAACGTAGGGAGGACTTGATGAAGGCGATGGTTCGAGCGTGCGTCCAGACATGTCTCATGCTGAGCATGATCAGCCTGGTCGTAGCATCGGCGTCAGCCGAACCTTACGAGTTGAGCAAGAACGACGTGATGGACCCCAAGGCCATCCGGAGCCCCGACATTTCTCTCTTCGGAGTGAAAATCGGTGACACTGAAGCCAAGGCCTTGGATGTGTTGGTGAACGAGAAAATCCCCGGCATCAAGGTTGAACAAGAAGCTCTATTCATCTTTCTCATCGATCAACGCAAACCGACGGGGCCCATGGCCGGTGTGCGCGTGCAGGACGGCAAAGTCGATATGATCTTCATCAACAATCGTTTCGCGTACAAGACGCGTGGCTTGTTTCGCAACGTGCTCAACAGCGAAAGCCCGGAGGATATCCGCAAGCTCTTGGGGCATGAAGACTATGGTGACGAAAACGTGATGGGCGCGGTGCTCGCTTACGACAAGCAGGGTTTCGTCATCAATTACCTGGGCAAAGACGTGAACATCGAATTCTCACCGGTTCAATAAACTCCGCTCCTTCCATTTTCCGTACTCGATGCCTGCTCCCCAATGGAGTATTCTGGCTCAGACCTGTGTCATCAGTGCTTGCGGGGCTCTACCGATCTAGAAGGAAGGGCCGGAGGCACGCAGGCCATAGCTGATCAGGCTTGTGGCCGTATTCCACCGCCGGCTGGAATTGAGGATGACCAAGAGCAGATCGCTGCCGTTCTGGGACACTTTGGCGATGAGACAACGTCCCGCTTTCGACGTAAAACCGGTTTTGATGCCCTCCACGCCGGGAATTCGGCCGAGCAAACGATTGGTTGTGTGAAGGATATACGCACGAGTGCCGTTGACCGGCACGATCATGGCTCGTTCCTCCTTCACTAAATTACGAAAAATCGGCTGTTGAAGAGCGATCACGCTGAGTGCGGCAAGGTCTTCCGCCGTCGAATAATGACCAGGCCCGTCAAATCCGCATCCGTTGCTGAAGTGAGTATTGTGCAACCCCAAGGCTGCGGCCTTGTCATTCATCAACCCGACAAACTGAGTTTCGTCCCCGCCGACATGTTCGATAGCCGCAAGGCAAGCATCATTGGCAGAGACAATAAGCATGGCTTTGAGCAGGTCATCCAGCCTAAAGACCTGACCGGCCTTGAGACGTAAATGAGTCTTATGCGCGCGGGCGGCCGCGGGACTGACGGTGACCAGATCGTCGAGCCTTCCATGCTCAAGGATCACCAGGGCCGACATGATCTTGGTGAGGCTCGCCGGAGACAATCGCTTGCCTGGCTCATGTTCATAGAGCACGCGGCCCGTGTTGAGCTCTTTGAGTAGGATGCTGTGGGCCGGCATACGACGCCATAGCAACGGCTGGTGATCCTGACTGGCTATATGCAATGGCCTCGCTTTTCCACCAGCTCGTTTTTTCGCGTGGACTATTGCGGGAAGGAGCAACACGAGACAGAGCGCCGTCAGCAAGCAAGTGCGCAGACGAGGACTGTGGGTCGACACCATGACGTGGGCCTCTTCGATCAGAGCGTAAAGGACTCCCGGACCTTGGTTCCGCGGAACCCGCTATCAATCACTTTGTGGAAGAATCGAAGAAGATCGGCGAGGTCGATCCAAAACCCGCAGTTAAGACAGCGTGCATAGAGCCGCCGATTCATGAGCGTATAGTGCCGCTCAACCATCATAAAGCCTTTGCACTTGAGACAATCCATCACGCAACAGTCCGAAAAGATCTCATCTGATGCGCTTCATTACCAACGCCAGGCACCCGGCCAAGAGCCCCCCGCCGAAAATCGTCGTGCTGAAGGAGAGATACGGACTGGCCCCAGTACTCGGATGCGCCCCGTCAAACAGATCGCGGACGCCTCCTTGGACCATCAGCACCGACAGGGTGAGAACCGCGCCCATGCCGAACCACCAAGAGAAGGATCTCACCGCTGTCCTCGTCCAGAGCGCCAACCAACCAAAAGCCGCGCCTGACGGCCACTCTAGCCGAGGGGTTCCAAGCTGTCAAGCTGACTGCGCCGTTTCACCAATGCCTACGGAACAGCCTTGGATGAGGAGGCAGCTGTTGCCGGAGGTTTCCCGCCTTTGAGCCCACGGTGAAGGAAGATCGACACGCTCCCATCGCCGTTGTCGGCGGTGACGAGTCCCGGTTCCTCGACCTCGTTGCTCGTCACGCGATACAGCGCGATCGCGAAGGGCCCGGCTTTTGTCCGATAATTTCTCGGCGGATATTCAAAAGTGCCGTCGCCCCGGCCGAACAGAATTGAGAGATCGCTCGACTGTAGATTCACAATGGCGACGTCCGCCCGATGATCGCCGTTGAAGTCTCGGGCCAGTCCGTAATTAGGGCCGGCGTTGGCACCCGAGTCTCGACCAGCTTGAAATGTTGCATTTCCGTTTCCCAAAAACGTGGAGAAGCTGTCCCGCTCCCCATTAATCACGAGCAGATCCCGGATGCGATCATTGTTGAAATCCGCGAAACTAACCCCGAGCGGACGTCTGCCGGACTGGTAATCCGTCGGCGTTTGAAACGTCCCGTCCCCGTTTCCAATCCAGATCGACACGGCATTGGACATTGGCCCTCCGTTGGTGACCACGAGGTCGACTTTCCCGTCGGCATTGAGATCGGATAAGGCGACTGACGTTGGCGTATCGCCGTACTCATACTGTGGTCCGTGCTTGAATTCTCCATTCCCGTCTCCAAGGAAGACCTTGATCTTGTCATTGCGCAGGGCCACGACAAGATCCGCCGTCTGATCGCCGTTCAGGTCGTCACTCGCAATAGACACCGGCGTTCGGTGGACTGGGTACTGAGGCCCTTCCTCGAATTTGCCGTTGGGCCGGCCGAACAAGATGGCGATTTCGTCTCCGCCCGCGCACGCCAGTACGATGTCGGGATAGGGATCGGCATTGAAGGCGCCCGTCGCCAGGGACCGCGGTTCCTGGCAGACATGAAGCTGCACTTGATCGTGAAAGGTCCCATCGCCGTTCCCGATGAGAATCGAGAGCGTATTGCTGCTCACGTTGGTTGTGATGAGATCCGTCACTCCATCCTGATTGATATCGATCGGGGTGATACTGGTGGGATTTTTCCCGACTTTGTAGCTGGCGAAATAGTAAAAGAGATCAGGCGGCACATACGGATCCTGCTTGGAGCAGGCAGGGAACGCCACCATGGCCGTAAGGCTGACCGCGACAGCTGCCCTCCCCCATCCGCCGGTCATCCCCTGCCGTGCCCACACGACCCCATCTCCCGTCCCGCGCATCGCCGTCATCGCGTCCCCGTCGACGTCTGAACGCGTGTTAGTATACCGGCGGCGCCTCTCACCTGGCAATGAATCGCGGCCCGCGCCAAGGCGGCTGCCGATGAGCCGTGCGGAAGAAACAGCCTTTGAAAGTCGGCTCAGGTCTGGGTTAGACTACACTCCTTTTTCGCAAGGAGGAGTCCATGGGCAAGACAGTGAAGATTGACATCACGATGTACGGGATCGCGGAAGTCCTGCATTGGTGTCACGATCGGAATAAGGGACGCATCCCGGGCGTCGATACGGCGGGATTTGAAAAAATGAAAACGTTGCTGGCGGGGAAGCCCCAGTCAGGCGATTATTTCACGTTGGATCAGTTTTGGAAGAAACGGGTTACGCTGGACCTGACGGAAGATGAAGTGGCCTTGATTGATCGCTGCCTGTACGACATTCCGAACTTCGATAACGAACCCCTGCCTCAGATCCGGCACAAGTTTTGGCCTCAACAGGCCGCCACACACTAGGACGGCAACTCGGGCACTGGATCCTCCCCTGTTTGCAGGCGGGATCCGGTGCCCGTTATCCTTCGCCCAGCTAGAGCGTTCCTTCTCCTTTCAGATACCGCCGGAACCGGTCCATGAGCTCGGCCCCCAGCGTACCACCTTCCGGCTTCTTGGTCTCGGGATCGGCGAAGTGGCTCCGAATTTCTTCAAGGCGTTTTTCAGCCTGTTCGTTGCCCTGCAGCCGTTTGGTCTTTTCAAGCGCGGTATCGAAGGCGTCAAACGTCAATTCGTTATACCCGAAGGAGCGAATCCGTTTCACGGCCTTCATCATCGCCTGGTTCCGAAAGCCGGTGAGATGATCGGAGTCGATCTCCTTTAGGCCGAGTTTCCGGGCGCGCCGTTCGGCGGCCTTGCGAATGCCGCTCCTGACGAAATCCGGCGAAGTCTGCAGCCGTTTCCAGGCTTCATCCGTCCAAGCGATGCGGTCTTGAGGCGTATCCCATAACTGGATCAGCGTCTGCTCATCAATCTGGGTCAACCCTTTGTCACGGGCCAAGTCTTCGGTATCACGTTTCAGCATGTCCGTGACGAATTCGATTGCGATCGGCGGTGAGTGCTGCAGTTTTTCACGAAGACGGGCAAGTGCACCATCGGTCCACGGGAGCGGAGGCATCGCCGCCTCGCGGACGTCTCCTAGCGCTTCCACGCGCTCGAAAAGTTCCACGTTCACTTCCATGTGGCCGCCTTCTTTCGCGATTTCTTCGGCAATCTGCTTGATCATCCCCCGCATAAATTCGGGCACCGTGTTCAGCCGTTCTTTGGCCGCGGCGGTCCAGGGCAGCCGGCCCTGCGCCATGGCTTCCGCCGCCTCGGCCATACCGGAGGCACCGCCCATTCCGCCCATCATCTGGCTCTTGAACTGTTCGAGGATCGCCTCGGTAATTTCGGCATAGCCCAGTTCCCGTGCTTTTTTTTCCGCGAGCCGGCGAACCATGCCGCGGAGGAAGACGGGAGCCCGCTCCATGCGCTTGAGGGCACCTTCTGTCCATCGAACCTCAGTGGCAACCGTGTCGTCGGAATCTGATGCAGCCATGGGTGTTCCTTTACTGATTGAGCAATTCCTTGAGTTCCTTGCCGGCCTTGAAAAACGGAACTTTCTTGGCGGGCACCGCCACGGTGGCGCCGGTCTTCGGATTGCGCCCTTCCTTCATCCGCCTTGACCTGAGGCGAAAACTGCCGAATCCCCGAATTTCCGTCTTGTCTCCGTTCTTCAACGAGTCCCTCACGCAGTCGAAAATGGTGTTCACCACGATTTCCGCCTGCCGCTTGGTCAGCGTCGTGACCTGTTCAGAGACCCGTTCGATAATCTGCGCCTTCGTCATCTGCGGTTCCCCTTTCGCTTTGACGAGCGTCGGCCCGCCGTTTCATGAGCTTAATACGCCATGAGGTACTTCAAGCTGACCCCGGAATAGAAATCCAACTTCGGGAAAATTCTAGACAATCGGGATTCGATGAACTCCCGAATTGAGAAACGTCGCCTCGGCTCCACGACTTTCGGCTCACCCTCGATACCGGCCAAGTCCGCGGCAAGCTGTATGGCGTCCTCCAGGTTGCCGAGTTCATCGACGAGTTTCGCTTCCTTGGCTTGTCGACCGGTAAAGATGCGGCCATCGGCCAGTGCCTGGACCGCCGATGGCTCGAGCGCCCGTCCCTCGGCGACGGCATCGATGAACTGCTTGTGGACATCGTCCATGACGGCCTGGAGCAGCGCCTGCTCTTCGTCGGTCATTTTCCTGAGCGGTGAGCCCACGTCCTTGAACTTCCCGCTCTTCACGACGATGCCCTCGACCCCGATCTTTTTCAGCAGTCCTTCGACGTTGGCCGTTTCCATAATCACGCCGATGCTGCCCGTAAGTGTGCCAGGATTCGCGACGATGCGGTCGGTCGCGGCGGCAATGTAATAGCCGCCGGACGCGGCGACCGTGCCCATGGAGGCAATCACGGCCTTGTTGTTCTTATTCCGTACCCGCTGCACCGCATCATAGATTTCCTGCGACGGAACAACGCCTCCGCCCGGGCTGTCGATCCGCAGGACAATCGCCTTGACGTTAGGATTCTCGCCGAACCGTTTCAAGTCCGTCACCGTGGATTGGGAATCCAGAATCACGCCTTCCACCCGAATGAGGGCCACGCGGTCCTCCGTGGAGAGATCCAGGTCTGGGAACAACAGATTCACGAGCAGCAACAGCGCAATCCCAATCCCCGCCAACAGAAAGATTCTCCGAATCAGGGAGTGCTTGGGTTTGCTGGATGTCTCGTCGCTCATAGACCTTGTGCGCATGCGATGGCGCGAGAACCCGATGGTCCCGCACCGGTACTCAGAATCTACTGCTCGTCGTCTGCGGAGCCGCGCTTGCGGCTTTGTTTAGCCGCCCGGCCCAGACTTTGGTCCGGTGCGCCCTGTGCGGCATGGTACTCGTCGACGTGTCGTCGCTCGGAGTCCAACTGGTGGTCGCGAAGGCTCAGAGCGATTTTCCGCTCCTCTCGATCCACCTTGATGATCTTGGCACTGACCTCATCCTGCAATTTGAACTTCTCTTCGAGCTTGGCGCTTTGATCCAACCCGGCCTCGCTGATATGGATCAAGCCTTCCACGCCGCCTTCCAATTCCACGAAAACGCCGAAATCCGCCACTTTGCTGACTTTCCCGGAGGCGGACTCGCCCACGCGGTACCGTCCAGGGATTTCGTCATCCCACGGATCACGCGTCAGTTGCTTGTAGCCCAGCGAGAGCCGCTCTTTCTCTTTGTCGATACGCAGAACCACCGCCTCTACTTTCTGACCTTTCTTGAAAATCTCCGAAGGATGCTTGATGTGCTTGGTCCAGGACATGTCGGAGATGTGGATCAAGCCGTCGATGCCCTCATCCAAGCCGATGAAGGCGCCGAAATCGGTGAGGCTCTTGACCTTCCCTTCGATGCGGGTCCCGATCGGGTATTTGCCTTCCACCATATCCCAGGGATTGGGCGCCGTCTGCTTCATGCCGAGCGAAATCTTCCGGCTGGCAGGATCCACGTTCAGCACGGCGGCTTCGACTTGATCGCCGATGGCCACCACACGGGAGGGATGGCGGACTTCGTGCGTCCAAGACATTTCCGAGACATGCACCAGGCCTTCGACACCCGGCTCCAATTCCACGAAAGCGCCGTAATCGGTCAGGCTGACGACACGTCCCTTGACGCGGGTACCGATCGGATATTTGCCCGCCACATTGGTCCAAGGATCGGCCGACTTTTGTTTCAGGCCGAGGGAAATTCTGCCGGTTTCACGGTCGTACTTGAGCACGCTCACCTCAACTCGATCGCCGACATTGAACATTTCCGATGGATGGCCGACGCGGCCCCAGGACATATCCGTGATGTGCAGCAGCCCGTCGATTCCGCCGAGGTCGATGAACGCTCCGTAGTCGGTGATATTCTTGACCGTACCCTGAATCAACTGCCCTTCCTTCAGCGTGGCCAAGGTGGTCTGACGCTTTTTGTCTCTAGTTTCCTCGAGCAGGACCCGACGGGAGACGACCACGTTGCCGCGGCGGTGATTGATCTTGATAATTTTCATCGGGAACGTGCGGCCGACGAGGCCGTCGAGATCCCGGACGGGATGGAGATCGATTTGGGAGCCGGGCAAGAACGCCTTGACTCCGATGTCCACCATCATGCCGCCCTTGATCCGCGAGACCACCTTGCCGTCAATGCTTTTCTCCTCCTTGTACAGCTTTTCCAATTCCTCCCAAATTTTCATCTTGTCGGCTTTTTCTTTGGAGAGAATCAGATTGCCGTCGGCGTCCTCGCATTCTTCAATGTAAACCTGAATGCGGTCGCCGATCTTGAGGTGTTGCAGATCGTCATGCGAGAACTGATCGGTGGGAATCATCCCCTCGGATTTGTACCCGATGTCGACGACGACTTTATCCTTTGTTAAGGCGACCACCCGCCCTTCCGTAATGGTGCCCTCCTCGAGGTTCTTGAACGTTTCCTCGTACAGGGCGGCTAACGCCTCGCGGTCCAACTGTGGCTCACTCGATTTCGAAACCGTACTCATGGGGACTGTCCTACTCTTCCGACGACCGTCGGGTGCTGATGATCAATGACACCGGCGCTCACTCAGCCTTGCGAGCACCGGCACTGGCATGATGGGCTGGCGGAGGAACGCCGCCCAATGCGGCGATCCGCTCCATCACGACTCGACTCACTTCCTGATAGAACTGCTTCGTCTCTGTATTCCCCTCTCGGGAAAACGACAGCGGCGATCCGAACGATACAGATATCGGATGAAACCGCGGCCGCTTAGCACCAGCCGGCAACGCGTCAAACGTACCTTTGAGATAGGCAGGCACGACTGGGCAACCCGTTTGCGCGACAATCATCCCCAACCCCGCTTTCGCATGCCGTAACCGCCCATCGAGTGTCCGGCCTCCTTCAGGGAAAATGACGACCACTTTCCCGGCCTTGATCAGTGCAATTGCCCGATCGAAGGCCTTGCGATCCAGCCGCCCGAGCTTCAGCGGAATCCAGCCCAACCATTGCAAGATCCCTTTCACCCCGGGCATAAACAAATCACTGCGTCCAAGATACCAGGCTCGCCTGAACATTCCACATCCGAGCAGCGGAATGTCGAAGTAACTGGCGTGGTTGGCCGCCACGAGCACACCGCCATGCTTCGGCACGGAACCCGCCACACGAAACCGAAAGCAGGCCCACGCCACCATGCGTGCCAGCACCCATAGCATCGCGTAGGCGACCGAACTCACAATTTAGCCGTCACCACCGCCAACATCTGGTTGACGACCTCTTCCGCCGACAAGCGTGACGTATCGATGTGCCGGGCGTCATCGGCCGGGACGAGCGGCGCCATGGAACGCGAGCGGTCGCGATCGTCCCGGCCGGCCAGCTCGGCGCTCGTCTGCTCGATGGCGGTGCGGTGCCCCGCGGCGACAAGCTCGAGCTGTCGCCGTTGAGCACGGACGGTCACATCCGCCTCCAGAAAAAATTTCACCGGAGCCGACGGAAAGACTTTCGTGCCGATATCACGCCCTTCGGCCACGACAGAGCCCTTTTGTCCAATCTCGCGTTGCACAGGCAGCAGCCAGGCTCTCACGGCCGGGATGGCCGATACGACCGACGCCGCCGCCGATACCGCCGGTGTCCGCAGGTCTTTGGTGACGTCCTTGCCGTTGATGAAGACCGTCACCTCGTTGTTCGTCACTTGCATCCGAAGCGACAGTTTCGACAGCAGGCCTGCCACGGCCTCTGCATCCGCGGGCTCGAGCTTCTGCTCGAGGACTGCCCAGGCCACCGCTCGATACAGCGCTCCCGTATCGAGATACAAAAAGCCGAGCCGTGAAGCCAAGAGCTTTGCGACCGTGCTTTTTCCCACTCCGGCCGGCCCGTCAATCGCCACAATCATACGTTCAGTCGCCCTACTGGGTTTTCGGTTCTCAACGACTGTCCGGTTGCTCGCAACAACGAAGCATAAAAACCCGGAAACGATGTCTCGATGCAATCGGCGTCGTGCACCAGAGACTCGCCTTGTGCCATCAATCCGGCAACGGCCAGCGACATGGCCACCCGATGATCCCCATGACTGCTCCCGTTCGTCGCCTGGAGCTGCCCGTTTTCACCTAAGCGCCCCATACCCTGGATCGTCATGCCGTCCGGTGTCTCGCTGACCTGTGCTCGCATCGCGCGTAATTCGGCAGCCATCGTCGCAATTCGATCACTCTCCTTCACGCGTAATTCCTCCGCGCCGGTGATCACGGTCTGCCCTTCGGCAACCGCGGCCGCGACACAGAGGATGGGAAACTCATCAATGGTCTGAGGAATCAGATCAGCGCCGATCGTGACGCCGTGAAGCGGAGTCGATTTCACGCGAATATCGGCCACCGGTTCACCTGCCTCGCTCCGCCGGTTAAGCAGCTGAATGTCGGCACCCATGCGCTGTAAGACATCGAGCAGTCCCGTTCTCGTCGGATTCACACCGACTCCCGTGATGATGATGTCAGAGCCCGGAACGATGGTCGCGCCAACGATAAAGAACGCGGCAGCAGAGAGATCGCCCGGCACGGTCAATTGCGGCGCGGCGGCCCAACCGACGGACGGTCGGCCTTCCATGGTCAGCGTCAGACCGTCGCGAGTCAGCGGTAATCCAAAAAACTCGAACAACCGCTCAGTGTGATCCCGCGACAGCCGCGGCTCCGACAAACG
>Ga0075310_1000218_pt1 | contig 10248 bp, 7 predicted proteins | sample MayberryNE_Catta_2_FD_120088 | JGI IMG/M metagenome (GOLD analysis project Ga0075310, IMG submission 120088) | Natural and restored wetland microbial communities from the San Francisco Bay, California, USA, that impact long-term carbon... | ecosystem: Environmental > Terrestrial > Soil > Wetlands... | reverse complement strand
CTTTGGCGGCATCTATGGAGACGGCGAATGAGCGACAACTCGAACATGATTACCCATTAGGGGAGGGGGAACCCCTCCCCTAATGACGAAGCGAACAGAGTGGCCAAACCAGGCCTGGCTTCGGTACTTCACCACCGATCGAAAATGGCTCGATAGTCAAGGTACAAATGAATTGTTTCATCTGTAAGTGCTACAATTTAATCTGACAGTCATGGTAAGTTCCTTGTCATGCCAAAACATCAGCGAGAGAGCTGAGGAAAGAAAGCGAGGAGCCATGACGACAGCAGAGAAAGTGATCAAGACGAAGGTGGGTTTATTAGAGCTAGGAAAGCAGCTCGGTAATGTGTCCAAGGCGTGCCGGGTGATGGGCTACAGCCGGGACAGTTTTTATCGGTTCAAAGAACTCTACGAGAGCGGCGGGGAAGCCGCGCTGCAGGAGATATCGCGGAGCAAACCCAACCTAAGGAATCGGATCGCCGAAGAGGTCGAGAGTACGGTGGTGAAGCTAGCGATCGAAGAGCCGGCGTGGGGACAAGTGCGAGCAGCCAATGAACTGAAGAAAAAAGGGGTAACCATCTCGCCGGCCGGAGTTCGGTGTGTTTGGCTGCGCCACGATCTGGAATCGATGAAAAAGCGGCTCAAAGCCTTAGAGGCCAAGAGTTTGCAGGAAGGGCTCGTTTTGACGGAAGCCCAAATGGCGGCCTTAGAGAAAGCCAAAGAAGACAAAGAGGCACACGGGGAATTTGACAGCGAATGTCCCGGGTACTGCGGCGCCCAGGATACGTTCTATGTCGGAACGCTCAAGGGTGTGGGACGGATTTATCAACAGACCTTCATCGATACCTACAGCAAGGTGGCCTTTGCCAAGCTCTATGATCGCAAGACCCCGGTCACAGCAGCCGATCTGCTCAATGACCGAGTGCTGCCGTTTTTTGAAGAGCATGAGATTGCGCTATCGAGAGTGCTGACCGACCGAGGAACGGAATTCTGTGGGACCGACGGCCACGAGTATGAGTTGTACTTGGCGGTGGAAGATATCGACCACACCCGGACCAAGGTCAAGAGCCCCCAGACCAATGGCATCTGTGAACGGTTTCACAAGACTGTGCTCAACGAGTTTTATCGAGTAGCGTTTCGTAAAAAGATCTACAAAACACTCGATGATCTTCAAGCGGATCTGGATGCGTGGCTGAGACTTTACAACGAAGAACGACCGCACCAGGGCCGGTGGTGCTATGGGAAAACTCCGCTGCAAACGTTTAGCGATAGCATCCCGTTGGCCAAAGAAAAGATGATCGCGGCGTGAGTGGAGGAATCAACAACGGCTGACAACAAGGACTTAACTAACGACTGTCAGATCAGGTATTGACTTATACAATTGAAGCCTATGAGGTTTTTTCAGCAAGCCGGCTAGTCTAGCTAGTCTTTTAGCCGAATGCCGAACTTTGAGAGCCGATGCTTCCAGGCTTCACGCCGCTCGATATTTTTCCAAACTTCGATTTCCTGTCTGGCCAACTGCGTCTTCTTTTCCTTAAGCTCAGTCATCAGGTTTTGGATCAGCTTATCGCGCGCCTGGAGTAGCTGTTCCCTTTCGCTTAACAATGTCTCCAAACCATTTGCCTCGCCATTGACACGCTCGCTTGCCTGCGCTTCGAAAGCGCTCATAGCGATGAGCGCCTTGTCCTCTTTGTTCCGTTCCTGCTGTAGCAAGTCTTGCAATTTGACTTTGGCGGACTCCGCTTCATTGAGCCGCTCGGCCAGAGCGTTCATTTCGGCGCGGAGCTCGCTCAGCTCCGTACCGCTGGTTTCCAGGAGCCGCTGTTTGTCGGCGATTTGACGCTCCAAAGACTCGACCCTTCCGCCCAAGCGTTCCTCCAACTCACTGATCGAAGCCTCTCTCGATTGAAGCAACGCCGCCTTTTCGCGAAGCTCCTCTTGGGTCAGACGCTCGGACCGTTCGCGCTCCGCTCCCGTTTCGTTAAGCTTCTGCGTTAGCTCGTTCACCTTGGCCATGAGCAGATCGACATCGGCATCGCGCGATTCCAACAATTCTTGCTTTTGGCCCAACTGGCTCTCCACAGACCGGAGTCTTTCGGTCAGCCGCTCCTCCACGGCTTTCATCGCAGCCTCTTTGGACTGCAACAACTCCGTTGTCTGCCGAAGCTCGTCCTCGATTAAACGCGCGGCTTGGCCTCTAGAATTTTCCAGCTCGGTCAGCCGGCCGGCCTGATCAGTGACCTTGGAAAGAAGCGTTCTCAGCTCGACCTCCCGGGCTCCCAACAGTTCCTGCTTCTCCCGTAACTCACTTTCCAGACTGCGGATTCGATGACCGAAGCGCTCCTCCACCGCGCTGATCGCCGCTTCTTTCTCACCGAGCAGATCAGCTTTTCGGCGGAGGTCGTCCTGTAGCTCGTGCGCCACTCGCTCTTTTGCCGTCGTAAGCTCGTCGACTCGATTCTTCAGCCCATTCAACTCTGACTCGCGGCTATCGAGTTGTTCTTCCCTCTCACGGAGCTGGTTTTCCAGGCGCCGAATTTTTCCGCTCAAATCCTCCTCGAGTTTTTTTATGCCAGCGTCTTTCGATTGTAACTGCTCGGTTCTTTCTTTGACCGCTTCCTCGAACAGACTTTCTGTCCGCGCCTTAGCCGCTGCCAGATCACTCATTCTCTGCTGCAGAGATAACAGCTCGGACTTGAGCTCTGCCGCCTCCGACTCCCGGCTGCCAACAAGCTCCTGCTTTGCTTGCAGCTGCTCCTCGAGAGTTGCGATCCTCGCCTTAAAGGCCTCTTCAATCTCCCGAACGGCGGAATCATTGGCCTGAAGAACTTCCTTTTCCTTTTTAATCGTTTGCTGGAGCAGGCTCGCGGCACGCTCCTTTGCCGACCCGACCTTGGCGAGTTGGTCAGCGAGCGAGGCAACCTGGGCCTTGAGCGATTTGATCTCCTGATCGCGGCTCTTGCGTGACTCTTGCGCTTCGCTGAGCAGGTCTTTCAGCGTGTGAACTTCTTTGTCGTAGCGTTGCTCCAACTCGCGCTTGGCAGTTTCGCTTGACGCGCGTTGAAGCTGTTCTTTTTTGAGTTCCTCACGCAGGGATCGCTCGGCTTGCGCTTTGCCTTCCTCAGCCGCTCTCAAGCTCTGCGATACGGCCTGGAGTTTTTGTTCGAGCGCGCGAATTTCCCCATCACGGCGCTTTGAAAGCGCTTCGCGTTCGTTCAGTTGGGTTTTCAGCGGTTTGATCTCACCGTCATAGCGGGAAGCTAGCTCTTGATACGCTAGTTTCGCCGCATCGTGCTGCTGCTTTTCCCGCTTGAGCTCTTCCTGCAGCGTTTGTTCCGCTCGAGCTCTTCCATCCGCCACCTCGCTCAGCCGCAGCGACACGGCTTTGACTTCAGACTTGAGTGACTTTACTTCCTCGTCCCTAACTTGAAGTAGCAGCTCTTTCTCGGAGACTTCAGTCTTGAGGGACTGAAGGCCGGCACCTAGCCGCTGCTCGGTTTCTCGAAGCAAACGATGCTTTGCATGAGAATCCCTTTCCGCCTCGGCTAATGCTTCCTGAAGCCTGCTTTCGGCCTGGGCCTTCGCCGCTTCCAATTCTTTCAGCTGGCGGCGAATGCCGTTCATCTCTGACTCGCGGTGGCGGAGCGCTTTGTCGCGCTCGCCAAGCTGAGTTTCCAGATTCCGGATATTTTCGCCTAAACGTTTTTCCTCGGCTTTTCTCGCGAGCGCCTCCGCTTCGAGAACCTCCTTCTTTTTGCGAAGCTCTTCTTGAAGGACGCCTTCCGCGCGCTTCTTTGCACCTTCCAGCTGATTCAGGCGGCTGTTCAGATCGCTGAGTTCCGCCCGAGAGCTTTCCAGTTCGTTCTCGCGTTCTTTCAAGATACCGTCTTTTTCCCGCAACTGGTTTTCCCAGAGCCGGTTTTGTGCGTTCAGCCGCTGTTCGAGATCTCTAACCGCGGCATCCTTCGCCTGTAAAATATCCTTCTGTTTATTGATTTCCTCACGCAGCCGGCGTTCGATCGGTGTCCTGGAAAAGACGGAGGTCGAATCCACCGAAGCGCTCGATTTCAGCGACATCAATTCGGCGTCCCGGGTTTTTAATTCGCGCTCCTTTTCATTCAGGTCGCTGAGCAGCAATTCGATTTTGTCGATGCTGGCTTCGAGATCTCGCCTGACCGAGTCTTTTGCCTGCTGCTCGTGCTTGCCCTTCCAAACTTGCTCTTGGAGCAGACTTTCCGTTGCATGCTTCTCCGAACTTAAATCCGTCAAACGACGTCTGAGCGCTTGGATTTCGCCGTCGCGGACCATCTTTAAGACGACGATGGTCATCACCACGGCAAAAATCCCCAAGCCGCCATAAAAAAAAGTGCCGGCGGGTAATTCATCGGAAAGGAATTGGAGCGGGGAGGACGAGGCGGAGTCGAGCTTGTTGGCGATTAGCCAACGAAAATAATTGGCATCGAGCTCATTGTTTTGGAAGCTAAAAAAGACCAGAGCACCCAGAACAAGAGTCACCCCAACCAGCAAAAAAATGATTTTCTCTTTTGTTCGCATAGGATATTACACCGCTGTTGGTATATAAATTACACCGCCAGTGGGCACGAAACCGCCGCAGCCTCCGGATGGCTGCCTATTTTACGCTTCTCGCGCGAAAATTGCCAAGCAATTTTGGCCCGACAATTTCTCCTCCAAAAGGCCTCTAAATTATCGAAATTTCAGCCCCCAGCCCGGTACCCACGTGTCGAGAGCGCACCACCGTGCAACGACAAACGCGCTCTTGCCGTTTGTTCGGGAATCTCCCCGGATTTGCCGTGAAGCTGCGCCACCCGGAACTTACTATCGGCCCGACGACGGAGTGTAAGTGGGTAATGGCCTTGGAAGGGGCGGATCAAGACCAACTATTGCTTTGCCTTCAGATTCCGATCGTTTTCCTGAAGGAACTTCTTGATTTCCTCGGCATGGCTAAGCAACCGTGCCCACTGCTCTTTGTAGAGCGTTACGGGGAATCTTCCCAGTCCATAGACCGAAAGACCTCCTTTTTCACTGATCTTCATACGCAGTTCGCCAGGCTTGCGCTGATCGATCTGCTCTTTTAACGCTCTGTTTTCAGCCTCCAAGCGCGCCAACTTCTGCTCCGCTGTTTCTTCGGTCATGATTCCTCCGAAATTCGAGTCAACAAGCATCGCGCTTAGCGATACCCACTGCATTCGACGATATTTCATTTTGTGGTGGAATTACAGCAGTTGGCATGGAGTTGGCGAAATTCAGCCGGCCCAGCGATCGCCTTTATACCGAAGGCTGTCACTCACTTGATCGTCCCTACAAAGTCAGACTATAAGATTGGAGTACCCTGGGCAGAACAAATTATCACTAAATAGGAATTAGGAGGTCTGGAGATGTCGCTCAACAGCCGAATCATTGACGGCGACGGTCATATCATGGAAGACAACGCGGGTATAATTGCTCATATGCAAGGTGCTTACCGCGATATCGCATCGCGCAAGGGAGTTTGCTTTCCGCCGCTGGATCACCTGCACTCCGCACGGGCCGTTGAGACACCACCCCAACGGGATCAACGCCCTCCGGTAGGACCTGGCGGCTGGCTCGAATTTCTCGACGACGTAGGGATCGAATGGACGGTAATGTATCCGACTCTTGCTCTCTCCTACGGCAAGATCGTCAGCCGCGATTACGCGGTGGCGGTCTGCAAAGCATACAATGATTGGATGGCCGAGACGTACACAAAATTCAATCCACGCTTCAAAGGCATGGCGATAATTCCCATGCAGGACCCGGAAGAAGCGGCCAAGGAACTCCGCCGCACGGTCACCGAACTTGGAATGCTCGGCGCGATGATGCCGTCCAACGGGCTTGCTCAGCCTTTGGGGGCAAAACAGTTCTGGCCTATCTATGAAGAGGCCAACCGGCTCGGTTGCTGTCTGGCGGTACACGGCGGCGCCCACGATCGATTCGGCATGGACCACATGAACATGTACGTGCCGGTGCACGCCCTTGGCCATCCGTGGGGGTTGACAATTAACTGCGCCGATATTCTCTACAACGGCATCTTCGAGCGCTTTCCGCGCGTGCGCATCGCCTTTCTCGAGGGCGGCGTCGCCTGGTTGCTGCTGCTCCTCGAACGGCTCCATGCTTCCCATGAAACTCACTTCCAGTACATCCCTGAAGGCGAGTTCGGCGTGCGGGAAGACCAGGATCCGGCGAAGCAGATGAAGCAGCTAATCAAAGACGGGCGCCTCTATCTCGGCGTCGAAACCGAAGAATTGACGATGCCATTTGCGATCAAGACCGTCGGCAATAAACCGTTTCTCTACTCGTCGGACTTTCCCCACGAAGTCACCCACGAAAGCTGCAAGCACGACATCGGCGAGCTTCTGGAGAGCGACGAGATTACCGAGGATGATAAGGCGGCCCTGCTGTGGCGCAACGCCGAGACGTTTTACAAGCTGCCGCTCTGACAAACGGCGGAGTTCAAATCGTTCAAGCCGTCAACTCGATAGCCGTCAATCGTAGAGGACTTTATGGAAACTTGCCGCGCCGCCGTCATCACCGAGCACAACAAACCGCTGACGATCCAGCAAGTACCGATCCCAAAGCTCGATCCCGGATCCCTGCTGGTTAAAATCACTGCCTCGACACTCTGCGGTACCGACGTGCACCGCTGGCACGGACCGCTGGGCGACGGTGACACCTTGCCGATCATTACCGGCCACGAGCCGTGCGGGCACGTCGAAGACATCGCCGGCGAGCGCACCGACATTCTCGGCAGACCGGTCAAACGCGGCGACCGGATCGTATGGAGCTATGTCGCCTGTGGCTCTTGCTACTACTGCGCCGTCGCGTTGCAGCCTTGTATCTGTCCCGGACGCGCCTCCTGGGGACACAATCGTAGTGATCAGCATCCTTATTTACTCGGTAGCTGCGCCGAATATATGTACGTGCCCAAAGAGTGTCTCATCATCAAAGTTCCGGATGAGGTGACCTCCGCGTCGGCGGCTGCTTCGGCGTGCGCCTATCGGACCGTCATGCACGGATTTGACCGCCTGGGCGCGATCAAAAGTCACGAAACGGTTGTGATCCAGGGCAGCGGTCCCCTCGGTAATTTTGCCACGGCGGTGGCCAAAGATCACGGCGCCAAGAAGGCGCTGGTCATCGGCGCGCCGGCAAACCGCCTGGAAGTGACAAAACGGATGGGGGCCGACGCAGTGCTCAACCTCGAAGAAGTGACGGATGAAAAAGACCGGCGCAGCTGGGTGCGCGATCATACCGACGGGCGCGGCGCCGACGTGGTCATTCAGGTCGCCAATAACATGGCGGTACCGGAGGGCCTCACCTTGCTGCGCGGCGGCGGTCGCTATTTGAACATCGGCGCCGGCGGCAAAGCCAACATTGCCGTGGAAAAGATTCCGCAGGAAATGCTTTTCATCACAGTGCGCTCCGCCGAGCCACGCCATTGGCTCCAAGCCATCGACTTTCTCGCCACACGGCGAGATACTTTTCCATTCGAGCAAATGATCAGCAAGAGCTACACGCTGGACCAAATCAACGAAGCAATGTCGGCGATGGCAAGTTACTCGGTGGTCAAGGCGGTGATCAATCTAAGCTGACTCACGATCGAGTTCCGCGAGACACGTGGCCATGACCGCAGGGTCTCTCCTGCCAACAACCGGAGGGTTCGATGAATTATCAACTGGAGCACGTCGCTATTTATACAAAGGATATCGGCGAATCGATCAAGTTCTACGAAAAATTCTTTGGCGGGCACCCCACGCCGATCAGAAAGGGCAGCGCCGGCTACGGCTTCTGTTTCGTCAGGATCGCGGGCGCGCCCTCGATACAATTGATGGAGTCCGGCGGTGAGACCGGCGTGCACCATTACGGTTACGTTACCGACGATATCGATCAGGCGGCCAAAGATTTTAAAGAAAAAGGCGCCGAGATCCTGCGCGAGAATCGCGACGAGTCGGGAAGACTGACCACCATCTTTGTCAAAGATCCGAACGGATTGGAGCTGGAAATCCGCTCGCCTCGTTAGCCAGCCCCACGAATCCGTCCGACGGCATCACCGGCGGCTGGGCTCCCCGAAGGCCATCATCCTGCGCGAGCGCAGCCCTTGCTACCATCTTCGTAATCAGAGACCGCGCTGGCGATTTGAACGAACTTGAACGCTTTGAACCGCTTGAACCCGGTCGTTTAATCGAGCTGCGCCCAATCGCCGAATTCTTCCAGACCCAGCTTCTTCAAAGTGTCAACGTAAGGCCGGCCGGTTTTTTCATGCCTGCCGGAGCGCCTATAGTATTCGCGCACCATCTCGGGCAACCACTTCGCGATCGTGAAGCCTTTGTACTTTCCGTCCGGCACCGGATCGAGAAAACGCTGCCCCACGTGCTGCCAATCGTGATCCGCCACCCATCCCCGTTGCGTCGCAAAGATGCTCTGCAAGATCGCGCTGCGATAGCCGGCCTCCAGGGCCTCGTCCATCGTGAAATTCCAGCCGGTGGTCGCATTGAACGAATCCACCACGCTGTTTAGCCCGTCCGGCTTCAAATGCATTTGCGCAAACCAACAGCCGCCCATCAGGCCGACGAATTGCCGGTATTGCTCGGCAATGACATTCGACTGTGGCCAGCCTTTCGGATCGTCGCGGTCCAGCGGCCCCCATTTTTCCCTGTACTTGAGATCCGGCGGCGGATTGGCCGCGCCGCCGCCCTGCGGTTTCATGCCGCCGCTGGCGACGACCTCGCGCAGCATATTGCTAAAATGGGGCCGCCAATCGTGCATGGCGGGGACACCGCGCTTGGTGTGCACGACCCATTGAATCGCGTCGCCGCCGATCGCCTCGGCGACTTCCAGCGGCCCATCGGCGATCAAGTTGCCCCACTTGCCTTCGCGGCGCGCCGTCATCTCCAATAATTTGTCGATCGCTTCGACATTGCCCCATTCGAGACGCAATCCGTCGCAATCCGCTTCGGTCACCAACCCTTTTTCATATGCCTCGAACAGGACTCCTGCCCCGAAAGAAAAGTGGCCGCACTCGATGCCAAGATCGTTGATCCTTTCGGCGAGATACAGCGTCGCGTTGCCTTTGACGCCAAGGTTCCAAAACGTGTCGAGCCACTCGGCGCCGGCGTTGAAGTGCCCGACCTTGCCCTTAAACTCGCCCTCGCCGATCTCCACGTCCCAGGGACACAGGCGCGCGCACTGGAAACAGGGCCGCTGAGTTATTCGGTTCTGATCGAAACCGCGGTTGTGGTCGCCGATCAAGCTGCTCTGCATGTTGTTGTTGGGCAGGGCTTCGAGATGGCGCGCATGCCCGACCGTGTAACGATCGGCCACGGAATATTGCTGCAGCGTTTTACGCCACCTCAGTCCGGCCTCGATCAACGCCGCCTTGTCGTGAATCGGTGGACGCTTGGTGCCATGCACCACGATCGCTTTGAGCTTCTTCGAGCCGAAGATTGCGCCGCCGCTATGCGATGCCGAATGATTGTAGTCGTTGCACAACATCGCCGCATGGACTAAATGCTCACCCGCAGGACCGATGCCCATCACTTTCGCGTCCTTGATGCCGACTTCGGCGCGCAAAAGATCCTCGGTATCGCGCGCGCCCTTGCCCCAAAACTTTCCCGCGTCGCGCAACTGCGGCTTGCCGTCGTTGATAAACAAATACGTTGGTTTGCTCGCCGCGCCTTCGAGAATGACGCCGTCGTAACCCGCCTGCTTGAGGTAAGCCGCCCAGTGGCCGCTCGCCGCCCCTCGTCCGAGCGAGTAATTGGTCATGGGGCTGAGAAAAACCGCGCACACTTTCGTGCCGCCGGGCGTCAAGCCCGTGCCGGTGAGCGGTCCGGTCATCATCACCATTTTACTGTCTGGATCGTACGGCCTGACGTTCAGCGGCAACTCGCGCATGAGTATATACAGCGCCAACGCTTGCCCACCGATGAATTTTTTTAGCGCTGGCTCTTCCGGCAGATTTTCATCCTTCATCGATCCGCTGGTGAGATCCACGCGCAGGATCTTGCCCATGTAGCCGCCGGGCAAGCGGGTCGAGCGATGCGCGGGAAATAGGTCAGATGAAGTAGCCATAAAGTCCCTCAATGGAGAGAACCGCAGTATTGGAGCGATCGAGTACTGGAGTACTGCGTTTTTCCGGCCTCCATCAATGCATTACTCCAACATTTCATCATTCCATTCTTCACATCCTGAACGCCTCTTTCACGAACAAGCTTTCCG
>Ga0075310_1000214_pt1 | contig 10297 bp, 8 predicted proteins | sample MayberryNE_Catta_2_FD_120088 | JGI IMG/M metagenome (GOLD analysis project Ga0075310, IMG submission 120088) | Natural and restored wetland microbial communities from the San Francisco Bay, California, USA, that impact long-term carbon... | ecosystem: Environmental > Terrestrial > Soil > Wetlands... | reverse complement strand
TCGGTGCCGGAGTTGGTGAGGAACACCCGCTTGCGGGAGGACCCCGGCGCGATCCGGGCCAGGCGCTCGCAGAGCGCGGCCATGCTCTCGTAGTAGAAGTCCGACCCGCAGATGTGGAGGAACCGCTCCGCCGCGTCCTTCACCGCCGCCACGACCTTGGGGTGTGAGTAGCCGGTGGAACAGACCGCGATCCCGGCCATGAAGTCGAGAAAGCGGTTGCCGTCCACGTCCTCCACCATCGGGCCGCGGCCGTGGGAGATGACGAGCGGGTATTCCTTGATGTAGCACGGTGAGGTCCACGCCTCGTCCCGGCGGACGACGGCCTGAGCCTTGGGCCCGGGCGGGGGCACCAGGATCTTCGGGTAGTCGCGCACGTGCTGTCCTTCCAGTTGATGGTCCGACACTCACGTCTCGATCACGGTCCGGTTCTGCTCCCGCATGAACTGCGCGACATAGTACGGCCCGCATCCGCCCTTCCCCGTGGAGCCCGAACCCTTCCAGCCGCAGAAGGCCTGCGCCCCCGGCCAGGCGCCGGTGGTGGCGCCGCTCCGCTTGTTGGCGTAGCAGACCCCCGCCTCGACTTGGTCGAAGAACCGCTCCACCTCCGCCGGGTCGGCGGAAAAGATACCGGCCGTGAGGCCGTATTCCACTTCGTTCGTCCGGGCGATGGCCTCGTCCAGGCCGCTGACCTCGCCGACCGCGAGGAAGGGGACGAACAGCTCCTCGTGGTAGAGCGAGCTCGTCAGCGGAAGCCTCGCGATCGTGGGGGCGACGAAGTGACCCTGGTCGAAGACCCCGCCGGTGAGTCGGTCACCCCCGAGGAGAACGGTCCCCTCCCGTCGCGCCTGGGCCACGGCCCGCTCGAACCGCTCCACCGACGAACGGTTGATCACCGGTCCGAAGTACACGTCTCGCTCGGTGGGGTCGCCCAGCCGGATCGCCCTGGTCTTCTCGATGAGGCGCGCCAGAAACGGCTCGACGACCTCGCGGTCGACGTAGACCCGCGAGGTGGCGCTGCATTTCTGGTTCTGTAAACCGAACGCCGAGCGCATCACGCCTTCCGCCGCCGCGTCCAGGTCCGCGCTCGCGGTCACGATGGCAGCGTTCTTGCTGCCGAGCTCCATCAGGCAAGGCTTGATCCAGCCCGCGCTCAGCCCCGCGTGAATCCGCAGGCCTACGGCTTTGGAGCCGGTGAACACCACACCATCCACCCAGGGGTGCTGCCAGAGGGCATCGCCAATCGCTTCGCGACGGCCGACGAGAAAGTTGAACACGCCCGCCGGGAGGCCCGCGTCGCGATAGATCTCGGCGAGGCGGTACCCGGTCCAGGGCGCCTCTTCCGACGGCTTGTACACGACGGCGTTGCCCGCCATGAGCGCGGCCGAGGACATCCCAGTCGAGAGGGCCAGCGGGAAGTTGAAGGGCGCGATGCACACGAAGACGCCATAGGGGCGGAGCACGTCGGTATTCCGCTCGATGGGCGTGATCCGCCCCATCGGGCGCACGAAGCCGTCCGCCTCTGCCACCTGATCGCAGTAGTAGTCGATGAGGTCGGCCGACTCCTCGGCGTCACCCATGGCCTCGAGGCGGTTTTTCCCGACCTCGATCGCCATCAGGGCGGCGAGATCGTACTTCCGCTCGCGGATCAGCTCGGCGGCCCGGCGGAGGATCGCGATGCGCTCCTGCCATCGGCGGCGCCCCCAGTCGCGCTGGGCCTCCTTCGCCCGCCGAACGGCGAGGTCCACCTCGGCGGGTCCCGCCGCGAGAAAGCGGCCGAGCAGAAACGAGGTGTCGATGGGCGATCGGTCGTCCAGGGGATCGCCGGGATCTCCGGCAGGCTCGCCGCCGATCAGGTTGGGGTAGGTGGCACCCGCGGCCGCGCGAACCCGGTCCAGCGCCTCGTCGAACCGGCGGTGGAACTCATCCAGGTCCCCCGCGGCGGAGGTGTAGGTGATCTTTGTCGCAGTCGTCATTTCGTCGCTCCCACCCGGTCCGCCGCGCGGCGCAGCGCCCGGGTCCACAGGTCCAGCATTTCGTCGAGCTGATCTTCGGTGACGATGAAGGGAGGCGCCAGCATCACCAGGTCGCCGTTGCGACCGTCGGCGTGCCCCACGTTGGGCCACACGACCAGGCCCTCCTCCAGTGCCGCGTCGGTGAAGTGCTCCGCGAAACGCGCGCTCCTCGGCAGTGGCTCCCGGGTCTCCGTGTCCGCCACGAACTCGATGCCCGCGAGGAGGCCGCGGCCGCGCACATCGCCCACCAGCGGGAGGTCGCGCAGCTCGGCCAGGCGGCGGTGCAGTACCCGGCCCATCTCGGCGCAGCGCTCGACCAAGCGACGCTCCCGGAGATAACGGAGTGTGGCCACGCCGGCCGCGCAGAGCACCGGGTGATGGGAAAAGGTCTGGGCGTGGGCCAGGGCACCCGAGCCTCGCGCCAGCGGCTCCGCGACCCGGCGACTGGTGACGACCGCGGACAGGGGCACGTAGCCGCCCGCGATTCCCTTGCCGAGGGTCATGATGTCCGGCACGATCCCATACGGTTCCAGCGCCGACCAGGTGCCCGTCCGGCCGGCACCCGTCAGCACCTCGTCCGCCACCAGCAGCACGTCGTACCGGTCGCAGATCTCCCGCACCCGACGCCAATACTCCGGTTGGGGCACAGCGGCCCCGGTGGACGAGCCGCCCACCGGCTCCGCGATGACCGCCGCCACTGTGTCGGGGCCGGCGCGCACGATGGCTGCCTCCACCGCGTCGCCGCTGCACGCCGGGCAGTAGGGTGGCGTCCCTCCGCACTCGCAGCGGTACGCGTAGGGTGCCGGTGCCCGCACGACCTCGACCAGCCATTCGCCGAACAACGCGCTGTAGTGCGGCCGGGCGGAGGCGGACAGGGCGAGGAGCGTGTTGCCGTGATAGGAAGGTGCGAGCGCGACCACCGTGTGCTTGGCGCCACGCCCCACCTCGACCCAGTACTGCCTCGCCAGCTTGAGCGCCGCCTCGACAGCCTCGGAGCCGCTCCCCAGAGGATAGACCAGCTCCAGGTCGCCCGGCGACACCCTGGCCAGCTCGGCCGCCAGCTCCTCCACCGCCCCGTGGGTGAAGGCGGTGCCGTTCACGTACGCCAGGGTGCGTGCCTGATCGCCGATGGCGCCGGCGATCTCCGCCACTCCGTGTCCGAGGCTGACCGTGAACGCGCCGCCGCACGCGTCGAAGTACCGGCGCCCCGTGTCGTCGAGGAGATAACAGCCCTCGGCGCGGACGATCCGTCGGTATTGCCGGGTCAGCTTCCGGTAGAAGACATGCGATCCGGCGGCGGCGGGATCTGGCATCATCGGTGGCCTGCAAGAGGGAACCGGAGGGCCCAGGTGCCTCCGAGCGCGGAATGTGCCCGGATCGGGGGACCGGCGCCAGGGTCAGGCGGCACACGCCTGCCCCGAGGCGAACAGAGGCATGTGGCCCGTATCCTGCTGAACATGCGAGGCGACCCTGCCCCAAGGTGAGCTCGGGAACCCCGGACGGCGGTACGCCATGCAATCACCCCTGGTCGTCGACGCCTTACGAGAACAGCTCTTGCGCGTGCTGGACTGGTACCAGCAGCAGCGACCGGCTTATGCCTGGGGTACGGTCATCCACCAGCGGAACGAGCGTGGCAGATTGCGGTTCGGGGCGATCACACCGGGAGGCGAGAGCTTCCTGCTGACGGAGCCCTTGACGAAAGAGTTGGGCGGCCTGCCATGCTGGCTGGATGGCGCAGTCCGGGTCAGGCTGGAGTGCCGACGACTCACCGCTCCGGAACCATGGATGGACGCGCTGGTCCGCCCCAATCGCCCCCGCCTCGTGGAAGCTCTCGCAGTCTACTTCGATCCCGATACGACGCCGGAAGAGACCATCGCGTTCCAGGCCATGGCCGGGGTGTTGACACCGGCGCGGTGCCCGTCGGAGCTGTTCGTGCTCACGCGGGAGCGGCCGAGCGCATGGCCGTTGTAGAAGTGTCAGGTGACAGACCCTACTTCAGAAACAGCAGGTCCCGGTACGTCGGCAGCGGCCAAACGTCGGCCGCGACCTGACTCTCGATCGCGTCCCCCGTCTCCCGCAGTGCCGCCATCGCCGGCTTGAGCTGCCGGCTGAGCTGCTCCGCGTGGCGCGCCGGATCGTCTTCCTGATGCGCCGCCAGCCGCTCCACTTCCGCCGCGCGCTGGCGGAACTGGTCCACCAGCCGGACGAACTCGCGCAGCGCGGTCGCCGTCTCGCCCGGCTCGAGCCCGGCCGCCTTGGTGGCGGTGACCGCCTCCGCCACACGTCGCTGGTGCTCCAGGGCGGCCGGCAGGATCTGACCCCGGGCCATCGAAACCATCGTTTCCGCCTCGATGGCGAGCTGCTTGACGTACTTCTCGATCGCGATGTGAATGCGGGACTCGTACTCCGCCTTGCTCAGCACCCCATACTTGCGGAACAGATCGCCATTCTTCTTGGCCCGGAGGACGCGGAAGGCCTCGACCGAGTCCCTCAGGTTGGGCAGGCCGCGCCGCTCCGCCTCCGCGTGCCACTCCTCGGAGTAGTTGTCACCGTCGAAGAAGACCCGCTTGTGCTGCTTGATCGCCTTCTTCAGCACGTTGATGACGGCGGACTGGAGCCTCGCCGGATTGGACCGGGTACCGACCGCCTTCTCGAGTTCGGTCGCCATGTAGTCCAGCGACTCCGCCACGATCGTGTTGAGCACCGTGTTGGGCCAGGCGATGCTCCCGCTGGACCCCACGGCACGGAACTCGAACTTGTTCCCCGTGAAGGCGAACGGCGAGGTGCGGTTCCGATCGCCGGAATGCCGGGGAAGCTGGGGAAGCGTCGTGGCGCCGAGGTCGAGGGTACCGCCACGGATGGTGCGCTTGGGCAGCCCCTGCTCCACCTGATCCAGGATGTCGGTGAGCATCTTGCCCAGGAACACCGAGATAATCGCCGGCGGGGCCTCGTTGGCGCCGAGCCGGTGGTCGTTGGCCGCGGAGGCGATGGACGCTCGAAGCAGATCGGCGTGGAGGTCGACCGCTCGGATGGTCGCCACCAGGAACACCAGGAACTGCATGTTGGTGTGGGTCTCGTCCTGCGGATCGAGGAGGTTGACCCCGGTGTCCGTGGACATGGACCAGTTGTTGTGTTTGCCCGACCCGTTCACGCCGGCGAACGGCTTCTCGTGCAGCAACGCCTGGAGCCCGAAACGCGGCGCGATGCGCTTCAGCGTCTCCATCATGATCATCTGGTGATCGCTGCTGATGTGGCTGGGCTCGAAGAGCGGGGCGATCTCGTACTGCCCCGGCGCGACCTCGTTGTGCCGGGTCTTCACCGGCACGCCCAGCCGGTAAAGCTCCCGCTCGGCATCGGCCATGAAGGCGAGCACCCGCGGCGGGATGGTGCCGAAGTAGTGATCCTCGAGCTGTTGGCCCTTGGGAGGCCTGGCGCCGAACAGGGTGCGCTCGCAGATGAGGAGGTCGGGCCGCTTGAAGTAGAGCTCCCGGTCCACCAGGAAGTACTCCTGCTCCGGCCCGACGGTGGTGTAGACCCGGGAGACGCCCTGATCGGTCCCGAAGATCTTCAGGATCCGGAGCGCGTGGCGCGAGAGTGCCTCCACCGAGCGGAGCAGCGGGATCTTGGTGTCGAGGGCCTCGCCGGTCCAGGAGACGAATGCGGTCGGGATGCAGAGGGTGACGTTGTTGTCGCCCCGCATGAGGAAGGCGGGGCTGGTCGCATCCCAGGCGGTGTACCCCCGGGCCTCGAACGTCGCGCGGATGCCGCCGGAGGGAAAGCTGGAAGCGTCGGGCTCGCCCTGCACCAGCTCCGAACCCGAGAAGTTGAAGACGACGCCGCCGTTGCCGTCCGGGGCCGCGAGCGAATCATGCTTCTCCGCGGTGAGTCCGGTCAGCGGTTGGAACCAGTGGGTGTAATGACTCGCCCCATTCTCGATGGCCCAGTCCTTCATGCTGGCCGCCACGACGTCGGCGACCGCGGGGTCCAGCGGCTCGCCACGGTCGATCGTGCGAAGCAGGCTGCGATACACCTCCTTGGGCAGACGCTGCCGCATCACGCTTCGGGAGAAGACGTCGCGGCCGAAAATCGAGTCTACCCGCTCGGTCGGCGCAGAGCCGGCGTCGAGCGGGCGCGTGGAAGTGGTCACTGGGAGCTTCGCCTCGCTGGTTGGGGTGACCCTGGGAAAGGACGCAACTTAATCACGTGCGCCGGGCTTGGAAGCGCTCGGCGTCTCACCGGGTGGACATCATGGCGACCCGTTCCGCGAGCTCGGTGAGCTGGGCGGCTCGCCACCTTCCACGATCGTTGATTTGCTCGACCAGCTCTACCGGCAGCGCGGCCGGCCCCAGCCGCGCCCCCGCGATTCCTCCGGCGATCGCCGCCATGGTATCGGTGTCCCCGCCGGCGCCGATCGCGGTGCAGACGACGCTCCAGTAGTCGTCGGGATCTCGAAGGAACGAATAGAGGCTCCAGACGACGCTCGGGATCACGAACGCGGAGATCCCTTGCCATTGGTCCGCGTACGTCGGATCGAGTCCTTCGGCGTGGAGCCATCGCACCGCTTCATCGGGCGGAAGGTGCGCCCACGCCGCCAATCCCGCGATCGCCGAGCCTACCGAGTGTTCCTGGGCTCCTGCGAGCGCGGCCACCTCGGTCAGGAACGCCGCGCGATCGAGCGGGTCGGCTCGGGCCGCCAGGGCGACGGCGTGCGCCACGGCCACGGCGCCGGCGGCACACCGAGGGTCGAGGTGAGTGACCAGGCTCTGCTCGATGGCGGCCGTGACCCGGGCCCTCGCGTCGCCGAACACCAGTCCGAGGGGACCGACGCGCATCGTACTGCCGTTGCCGGCGTACGGCGCCGGGGTCCCCGCGAGACTCCAGTGGGTTCCGGCACTCAGTCGCGCCGCGGCCGCGCGAGTACCCGGGCCCGCGCCAACGTCTTCCCCCTGCTGGAACAGCGAGGACAGTCGCCGGGCGAACGCCTCGGGGTTCCATCCGGCGCCATCCACCAGACTCAGCAGGAGCTCCCGGGCGAGCTGGGTGTCATCGCTGTACTGCCCGAAGGGGAAATCGGGATGGGACAGTTCGCCTGCCCGGCCGGGACGGAGGTACTGGTCCACGTAGCGGCGTGCGACGTCGGCAGGTCGCGCCTCGACCACGAAGCCGAGGGCATCGCCCAGGGCCTGGCCGAGGAGACAGCCGGTCAAGGCGCTGGCGAGAGAGCTCGTGGCGGGGCGCGTGATGGATGTCACGGTACTGGTCAGTACTACGCTTCTTGTCTTGCCGCTGTCAACATTGCGGCTGGCGTGGGCTGGTCCAAGGGCCGGACGCGTCGAGACCACTGGAACCCCTGCGCGGTGCGTCCGGCCGGCTCGGCACGGGCGGCGAGACTATTCTTGGGGTAGAGGGCGAGCCGGTGGTGCAGCGGGGCGGGGAGATGCTCGACGGTCGGGTGCATTGAAGAGGGGAGACAGCGGACAGGGTGGGATTCGAACCCACGATACCCTTGCGGGTATACCGGTTTTCGAGACCGGCTCCTTCAGCCACTCGGACACCTGTCCTGGGAGGCGGCAAGATAGCGAGAGACAAGGAGTTGGGCAACCCGAGATGACCACCGACGACTTCACCGTTCCACCGCCCGGTTACCGTTTGCCAGCGGACATCCGGCTCGGCCCGGTCATGCTCCAGACGGGCGATCTCGACCGCTCGTTGGCGTACTATGACCGCGTCCTGGGTCTTCGAATCCTCGAACGTCGCACCGCTGAGGCGACGCTCGGGGCCCAGCACGATCCGACACCGCTGGTCCGCGTCCGGGAGCGGGCCGGGGCCTTGCCGGTACCTCGGCGGGGGCGGCTCGGGCTCTATCACTTCGCCCTTCTCCTGCCCGACCGCGGATCGCTGGGACGATTCGCGGGACATCTGGCTTCCCTGGGCGAGTATGCGGGCATGGCGGACCACTTGGTCAGCGAAGCCTTCTATCTGACCGATCCCGACGGACTCGGGATCGAGGTCTACGCCGACCGACCCCGCGAGACCTGGTCAGTGCGTGAGGGCAAGCTCGCGATGGCGACCGATCCCCTCGATCTCGAGGGTCTCGCGAAGGCCAGCGAAGGTCGGCGGTGGGACGGCGCACCTCCGGGCACGCGCATGGGACACATCCATCTGTACGTGGACGATCTCGCCAGCGCGGGGGAGTTCTACCACGCCGGACTCGGACTCGACCGGATCAGCCTCGAGTTTCCCGGCGCTCTCTTCATGTCGGCCGGTGGGTATCACCATCATCTTGGCACGAACATCTGGGCCGCCGGCGCGCCGAAGGCCAGCGAACGGGACGCCCGCCTCCTCGAGTGGAACATCCAGCTCCCCGATCGTGACAGCCTCGAAGGCGCCACCGAGTCGCTCCGCAGCGCGGGATATGAAGTCACCCGCTCGCGTGTCGATGCCGTGGCAACCGACCCCTGGGGAACCAATCTGAGACTCACGACGGTTTGAGAGGGGTGTCGTCGGTCACGGTGTCGAGCCGGGGCCGGCCGTAGCATCCCACGCTTCACTCAGTCGGGAGTCGCAATGCCCAGTCACACCACCGGTGCACCCCTCGCGGCCGCCGCGGGCACCATCGCCCTAGGCGACGATCTCACCGTCAATCGCATGGGCTTCGGCGCCATGCGTCTCACCGGCAGGGGCATCTGGGGCCCACCTGCCGATCGGCCGGAAGCGATCCGAGTTCTCCGCCGCGCCATCGAGCTCGGCGTCGATTTCATCGACACGGCCGACTCGTACGGCCCCGAAGTCTCGGAAGAGATCATCGCCGAGGCGCTGCATCCCTATTCTGCCGGCCTCGTCATCGCGACCAAGGGCGGCCTGCTGCGCCCCGGCCCCGACCGGTGGGTGCCGAACGGTCGGCCGGAGTATCTCAGGCGACAGCTGGAGAGCAGCCTGCGGCGGCTCCAGGTCGAGCGCATCGATCTCTGGCAGCTGCACCGCATCGATGAGAAGGTGCCCGAGAGCGAGCAGTTCGACGCGATGCGGGAGTTCCAGCGCGAGGGGCTGGTCCGCCACCTCGGGCTCTCCGAGGTGACGGTCGCGCAGATCGAGCGGGCCCGGCGCGTCATCCCGATCGTGTCGGTACAGAACCGTTACAACCTCACGGACCGGGAATGGGAGGCCGAAGTGGACTACAGCGAGCGCGAGGGCCTCGCGTTCCTGCCCTGGTTCCCGCTGGCCGCCGGCGCGCTGGACGACAGCGGCCCGCTCGCCCGCGTGGCGCGCCGGCACGGGGCGACGCCCTACCAGATCGCGCTCGCCTGGCTGCTCGCCCGCTCGCCGGCCATGCTGGTGATCCCGGGGACGTCGACGGTGTCGCATCTGGAAGAGAACATCCGGGCGGCGGAGATCCAGCTTACGTCCGAGGATCTCGAGGAGCTCGCGGCCGTCTCGCGGTAGGCCTGCGGGGACCCTACCTTTCGGCACCGTAACGGGGTGCGGGGCGGTAGTACTCTCTGTCATCCCGAGCAAAGCGAGGGATCCCTCGCTTCGCTCGGGATGACAACTGGCCTACAGCATCGCCCGCTTGCTCTGGAAGAAGCGCTTGAGCAGGTCGCCGCACTCCTCCGCCATCAGGCCCCCGACGACCTCGGGCCGGTGGTTGAGCCGCGGATGCCGGAGCAGATCGTAGACCGACCCGGCCATCCCGCACCGCGCGTCGTACGCCCCGAACACGATCCGTCCGATCTTGGCCAGCACCAGCGCCCCGGCACACTGGGCGCAGGGCTCGAGCGTCACGTACATCGTGGCGAACGGCAGCCGATCCTGTCCCGCCTTCTGCAGCGCGTGCTGCAGGGCGATCATCTCGGCGTGCGCGGTCGGATCCCGCCGGTGCAGGGTCTCGTTGTGAGCCTCGGCGAGGACGTCCCCGTCGGCCACGATCACGGCGCCAACGGGGACCTCCTCGCGGACCGACGCCACCCGGGCGAGGCGGAGGGCCGCCGTCATCCCGGTCAGGTCGCTGGGGGAGGGGGTCCCCCTACGCACTCGCCATCTCCGGGACGCGCGTCGGATGCACCAGCTTGAGCGTGTGACCGTCCCGCTCCACTCGGATGGTATCTCCCTCGTTGAAGGTGCCTTCCAGCAGCTCCAGCGCCATCCGGTTCTGCAGTTCGCGCTGGATGACCCGCTTCAGGGGGCGAGCCCCATACACCGGGTCGTATCCCTGCTCCGCCAGCAATTCCTTGGCCTCCGGCGTGATCTCGAGCTTGAGGTTCCGCGCCCCAAGGAGCTGCTCCAGC
>Ga0075310_1000211_pt1 | contig 10332 bp, 9 predicted proteins | sample MayberryNE_Catta_2_FD_120088 | JGI IMG/M metagenome (GOLD analysis project Ga0075310, IMG submission 120088) | Natural and restored wetland microbial communities from the San Francisco Bay, California, USA, that impact long-term carbon... | ecosystem: Environmental > Terrestrial > Soil > Wetlands... | reverse complement strand
TGGCGATCGAGCTCGCCGCGGCCCGCGTGCGCGTGCTCACGCCGCGCCAGATCGCGGATCGGCTCGACGCCGCGCTGCCGGTGTTGAGCGGAGGCGGCCGGGATCGGCCGGCACGTCAGCAGACGCTCCGCGACGCGGTCGCGTGGAGCTACGACCTACTCGACGACGACGACCGCACGTTCTTCCGCAGGCTGGCCGTCTTCCGTGGGACCTGCACGCTCGAGGCGGCCGAGCGCGTGTGCGACCCGGCGGCATCGGGCGCCGACGCGCTCGAGCTCATGGGCTCGCTCATCGACAAGAGCCTCGTGCAGCGGGTGGAGACCGACGGCGAGCCGCGGTTCCGCCTGCTGTTCGTGATCAGGGAGTTCGCGAAGGAGCGGCTCGGCGAGGACGACGACGAACGATCGGTCCGCCGCCGGCACGCCGAGTTCATGATCGACCTGCTGCGCGAGGCGGCGTCGGAGCTCTTCGGGCCGGACCGGCCCGCACGGCTCGACGAGCTCGAGCGCGAGCACGACAACGTGCGTTCGGCGATCGCCTGGGCGATCGACAACGACGAGAGCCGGATCGCGCTCGGCCTCGTCTCCCAGTGTTGGCGGTTCTGGCAGATGCGCGGCCATCTGCACGAGGCGCGTGAGCGGATCGACGAGGTCCTGGGGCTGCCCGGGGTCGAGGATCTGCCCGTCGAGCGCGCCGACGCCCTCGAGGCCGCGGGGGGCATCGCGTACTGGATGGCCGACTGGCCGGCGGCGGAGGAACGCTACGAGGCATGTCTGCGGTTGCGGCGGGAGATCGGCGATCCTCCGTCGACGGCGGAGGCGGCGTTCAACCTGGCGTGCGTCTATGCCTACGGGCCCGAGCCGTTCCGATCCGTCGAGCGGGCCGACGAACTGCTCGTCGAGGCCGAGGGGATCTTCCGGGAACGGGGCGACCGGCTGGGGCTCGCGAAGGTGCTCTGGGCGGCAGGCGGCAACGTCGTGGACGTTCGGCCGGCCGACGCGATCGAGCCGTTCCGCGAGAGCCTGGCCCTCTACCGAGAGACCGGGGACCGCTTCGGGGAAGCCTGGGCGCTGCACATGCTCGGCATCACCGAGGCGCTGACCGATGCGCTCGAGGATGGCGAGGGACACGTGAGGCAGGCGCTCGAGCTGTTCGTCGCCGCCGACGATCGATCGGCGGTGTCGATCCTGCTGAACGACTTCGCGGTATTGGCCGTGCTCCGCGGCGACGTCGACCGCGCCCTGCGGCTGAACGGCGCAGCCGCGGCGACCGAGAAGCGGTCCGGCGTGGGGCTCGGCCTGTCGGCCACCGACATCGGTGGCGTGCTGCGCCGCATGTGGGACACGGTGCCGCGCGACGAGGCCCAAGCGCTCTTCGACGAGGGCATGGCGATGTCGACCGACGAGGCTCTGGACTACGCCACGAAGGTGGAAGGCTGATCCCCCGGGACGCTCGCGTCCGATGGGGCGTCGGCGCTGAGGCTCATCTCCACGGCCGTGCCGACGATGCCGAGACGAGCGCCGGACCCAGGTCGCGCCAGGCGTCGCCCGAGAGCAGACCCCGGTGGTGGAAGAAGACCGCCAGCGCCACCGCCCGGAACCGTGGGCTCCCGAGTGCGAGGTCGATCGACGCGTTCGGCGGGCGAAGGTCCATGAGCGTACGCATCGGGAGCTTCCCTCGGAAGCTGGGATACACGTCGTGCAGCGCCCGATCGAGCGCGGGCCCCTCGTCGAGCAGATGGCTCGCGATCGCGAGGCCCGCCCCGCGGCCGGAGCGGAGCGCCGTGTGGATGCCACCGGCCGTGAGCGGCGACACGAGACCGGCCGCGTCGCCCACGAGCACCGTGTCGGTCGTGGCGAACGGCCGTACCGTGCCGCCCACCGGGATCAGCCCCCCTCGCGTGCCCGCTCGGAGCGCCCTCGAGAGGTCGATCACGCTCTCCACTCGGTCGACGAATCGCGCGAGGTTGGGTCTCGCCGGGGCGCGGACCGCGAGACCAACCTGCGTGACCCCGACGCCCGGCACCACCCATCCGATGTAGCCCGGGGCGAGCTCCGAATCGAGGAAGACGTGCAGGCGCTCCTCGATGTCGACGTCTCCTTCGAACTCCGCCTCGATGCCGGCCAGGAACCGCCGGTTCACACCGAGCCCAGCGGCACGCGCGACCGTCGAACGCGCGCCGTCGGCACCCACCAGCACGCGCCCCGTGCGTCTCGCAGCATCGAACGCCCGACCGCATCGGATCTCCGCACCTGCCGCCCGGGCGCGATCCGCCATCGAGCGCATCAACGCGGGGGTGTCGGTGGCGAGGAAGTAGTAGCCGGGCGCATCGAGATCCATCCAGCGAAGCGACGGACCGTACAGACGAACGCCGTGGATCCGACGCACCAACTCGTTCGGGAAGTCCTCCTCGTCCGCAGCTTCCTTCACCAGCAGGCCGGTGGTCCGGATCGCGTCACCAGGGTCGCGTTTGCGTTCCCTCACGACCGTGCGCAGGCCTCGCGAGGCCGTGGTTCGGGCACAAGCGAGCCCGGCGAAGCCCGCACCCACGATCTCGACGTCGACCACATCGCACAGCATGTCGCGGCTTCCCCTGCGAAGGAACCGATGCCGCGGGAAGGCCACCCAGGCGCCACACATCCGCCACAGGTCGCGCCCCAACGGGACGTCACACGAACCGAGGGCCCATCGACACCTCCCGACCCTGGAGACGCTGACACGATGGCGATGGAAGGACAGGAAGGAGTCCACGATGATCACCACGGCAACGAAGTGGGAGTACCTCGTCGTTCCGCTCGACGATGCCGGGGGGCTCAAGAAGAACGCGGACCTCGCTCCGGCTCGGCTGAACGAGCTCGGCTCCAAGGGTTGGGAGGCCGTCGGCTTGTCGCTCAAGAAGGGCGATCTCGTCGCGTGGCCGGTCGTCCTGATGAAGCGCACGCTCGGCTCGGCGTGACGGATCTCCGCTCGAAAGGGTGAGCGTCATGAGGATCGAGTACATCCACGCATCGAAGTACGGCAACGGGGCCGCGGTCGCTGAGGAGTTCGAGCGGCAGATGGCCGCCAGGGGCGCCGAGGTCAGCGTGCATCACGTCCGCGACGTCAAGCCGAAGAAGCTCTCCCCGGCCGACCTGTACGTGTTCAGCTCGCCCGGGCGCATGGGCAGGCCGATCGGGAGCATGCGCCGTTTCCTCAAGGGGCTCGACCTTCCTGCCGGCACGAGGTACGCCATCCTGGCGACCGGGATGGCCCCCCAGCCCGACGAGGAGACCGGTCGTCTGCCCACCGAGGAGGAGCTCGGCAAGTGCGAGCGCGTCGTTCCGATCATGCACGACGCCTTGCAGGCGAAGGGACTCGTCGAGGTCGCCCAGGACAAGGTCTTCGTGACCGGGCTCAAGGGACCGCTGGAAGAAGGATGGCAAGGGAAGGTGCGGTCGTTCGCGGCCCGGATCGCCGGGGCAGCGGAGCGCGAGGCGTCGGCGCCGATGCCGGTATCGACGTGATCGCTCTTGTGGGGAGCGATGCTCGTCGCTAGCGTCATCGCGTGACCCTCGCTCTCTCGACCGCGTTCCTGGCCGCGGGCATGACGGTGTTGTTCACGGTGCCGGTGAGCGCCGGACAGGTCGATGGAAGCCTCGGCAGATGGATGATGTTCATCGGGGCCGTGGGAGGGCTCGCCCTGATCGCCGCCGGTCTGGTCCTGTTCGTTCGCGTTCGGGACGCCGAGAGCAGACATCGGGAGCAGATCAGCCAGGTCGTCGCGTTCCAGCACGAGCTGCGCTGGCACATGAGCGAGATGGCGAGCGGTGCGGAAGCGGCCGCGGATACGAACGAGGATCCGGCTGCGGTCCAGGCCAGGAGGGTGATCGCCGACGCCCTCGATTGGTTCGAGCGCGAGCTTCCCGAGTACTTCGAGCTGTTGCGTCGTCCGACCACCCGGAACGACGCGGGGTCGGCCCATGACGGCTTCGTGCGTTACTCGAACAGCCTGGACGAGATCCTGTTGGCGCTCAGCCTGCGAGGTCGCGACGGATGAACCGAACGAGATCCCGGATCAGATGTGCCTCCACGGGTCTGAACGGCGAAAGGTAGCGAGGACGATGGACGTCATCGATCGGCACTTCGCTGCGGAGAACGCTCACGATGTGGAAGGCACCCTCGCCACGTACACCGACGACATCGTCTGGGACGACATCACGCATCCCGACTCGCCGTTCCGAGGCAAAGAAAACGTCGGCGCCGTCTACTCGGGCATCATCGATGCGATCCCTGACGTGCATCTGGAGACGGTGTGGCGCGTCTCGGCCGACGACGGCAACGTGGTCGTCGACGAGTCGATCCTGACCGGCCACGTGCGCGGCTCATGGTCGGGCATCGACGGGGGAGGAGCTCCGGTCCGCGTCAGGATCCTTCACGTCTTCGAGCTCCGGGACGGCTCGATCGCACGGGAGAACGCGTGGTTCAACGCCGCCGACGTCGCCCAGCAGGTGGAAGAGTGGAAGTCGATGCAGCCGCCCGCTCCCGAGTGAGAGCCATGCGACCGATGCGTCCATCGCCCGAGGTCGAGAAGTACGTCGAGGGGATCGCGTTCGAGACGCGACGCCGCGATGCGGCGACGCTCCTCGAGTTGATGGGACACGTGACCGGCACGCAAGCCACGATGTGGGGGAGATCCATCGTCGCGTTCGGGACCTACCACTACCGGTACGAGAGCGGTCGCGAGGGAGATGCGCCCGCGGCCGGCTTCGCGCCTCGGAAGGCCGCCACGACGATCTACCTGCCCGAGGGGACCGCAGCCCACGAGGAGCTCCTCGGTCGCCTGGGTGAGCACACCACCGGCGTCGGGTGCCTGTACATCAAGAACCTCGACCGGGTCGACCTCGAGGTGCTCGAGCGCATCATCGAGTCCTCGTACCGCACCGTGGCGGCAGGAACGTTCGGGCAGCGAGCCCGCGATTCGAGCACCTGACGAAGGTCCCGGCGATCGCGTCGAGATCGGCGGGAACGGCGGCTATCCGGAGCAGCGAGCCCGTGAGGTGCTCGTGGTACGGGACGACGCCGTCATCGCGAGCATCAGCTTCGGATCGTTCGGAGGCGACCGGGTCCATTTGGGATCGAGCATGTGCGTGGAGAGCGGGTTGCAGGTCTCGGAGTAGAGCGGCCCGGAGGGGTGCGAGAGGGGAGATTCGAACTCCCACGCCCTTTCGGGCACCGGGACCTAAACCCGGCGCGTCTGCCAGTTCCGCCACTCCCGCGTCTGCAGGCACCAGGCTACCTTTCGGGCGGGCTCTACACGGGTCTCATGTTCATCTGGAATGATGGGGCAGCATGGCCGCCCCCCGACGACCGCTGGTCGCCTGCTTCGCTGCGCTCGCCCTGCTCGGGGCGGCGAGCTGTGGCGACTTCCCAGACGAGCCCGCGTCGGCGCACGAGCTGGCCCAGCAGCCTCCGGTCGCGCCGTCGTCGGACCCCTCGCCGTCTCCCCGAGAGTTCCTGGAGGTGGCCGAAGGTGAGGCTTCCCACACGCCGCCCCGAGAGCCCGTGCGGGCGAACGTGGCGGCGCCGAAGTCGTTGGAACGGTGGGAATGGGCCGTGCGGGCGACCGGCGACCGGCTGAACGCGTACTCGGGGCCGCGCACCTCGGCCCGGCGGCGAAGGATCGACGCGCTCAACCCGTGGGATCAGCGCATCGCGTTCCCCGTGCGCGAGGTGCGGATGCGGGGTGACACGGCCTGGTACCGGGTCCTGCTCGGTGTGGAGCCCAACGGCTCGATCGGATGGGTCAGGGGCGAGGACGTGACGTTCAGCCGCATCAGGCATCGAGTCATCGTGGACCTGTCGGCCCGAGAGCTGCGCCACTTCCGCAACGGGAAGCTGCGACATCGGTTCACGGTCGGCATCGGTGCCCGGGGAACGCCGACGACGGCCGGGCGATTCTTCGTGTGGGCGCATCTCGATCCGCGCGATGCGTCGGGCCCGTACGGCACGTACCTGCTCGGGCTCTCGGGATTCTCGAAGGTGCTCACGAACTGGCCGGGGGGTGGGCGCATGGCGATCCACGGCACCGCCGATCCGACCGATCGAGGTCGGCGCGTCTCCTACGGGTGCGCGCGCGTGTACAACCCTCAGATGAACCGCCTGCGTGGCATCCCGATGGGTGCCATGGTCTGGATCCGCCGCTGACGAGCGCGTGCTGACCCGGGCGTCTACGATTCCGCCCGTGGCACGGGTCGACGGCGACGAACGCACGACGCTTCGAGGTTCGTTCACGATCGCGGTCGCAGGTGACTGCATCGTCACGCGGCCGCTGTTGCCGATGGTCGGCGTCGACCGCCCGTTCGCCGAGGTCGTGAGCCTGTTGCGGGGAGCCGACGCGGCGTTCGGGAACCTCGAGACCAGCATCGTCGACCTGGCCGACACGGCCGCGGTGCCGTCGGGCCTTCCCGACGATTGGGCCGTGCGGGCCCAGCCCGACTGTGCGCTCGATCTCAGGGCGCTCGGCTTCGACGTGTTCGGTCGCGCGAACAACCACTCCACCGATTGGGGCGCCGGCGGGCTGCTCGAGACCGGGCTCTGGCTCGACGAGGCGGCGCTCGTGCACGCCGGCGCCGGCGTGACGTCGGCGGCCGCCCGGGCTCCCAGGTACCTCGAGACCGATGCCGGCCGGCTCGGCATCGTCTCGATGACCACCAGCCCCGCGAGCGGCCTCGCGCCCGCGCTCGACGCGTTCGGGGAGGTGCCGTCGCGGCCGGGGGTGGCCACCGTGCCGGTGCGCACGACCGTCGTCGTCACCCGCAAGGTGATGCGGTCGCTCGTGGCGATCCGCCTGGCGCATCCGGAGGGCGACGTCGCGTGGCTCACCCAGCACGTCGACGAGGAGTCACCGCCCGACGTGCTGGAGCTGTACGGGCGGCGGTTCGAGGTCGGCGAGCAGATGGAGGTCCGCCACGAGCCCGACGAGGAAGCGCTCGCGGAGAACCTGCGCTCGATCCGGCTCGCGTCTCGCCACGCCGACGTGGTGGTGGCCGCGGCGCACTCGCACCAGGGCGACGGCCGTCCCGGCGAGCCGCCGGCGTTCCTGCGCAGCTGGGCGCACGCTGCGATCGACGACGGGGCCGACGTCGTGGCGATCAGCGGTCCGCACCGCCTCGCCCCGATCGAGCGGTACCGGGACAGACCGGTGATCTACGGCGCGGGGAACTTCCTCTGGTGCGACATGCAGGAGCCGATCCAGCGGTACTTCTACGACGAGAGCCGGTCGTTGCTGCGAGAGCGGTTCGACGATCCGGCGTCGGTGACCGACGCCGACCTGCTGGCGCTGCTGAACGAGGACTCGTTCGGCACCGAGGCCACGTTCCGCGGTGTGCTCGCGAGGATCCGACTGGGCCCCGAGGGGCTCGAGGAGCTCCGGCTGCACCCGGTCGACCTCGGCCGGAGCGAGCCGCCGACGCGGCGTGGCGTTCCCAGGATCCCCACGCCCGAGGTCGCGGAGACGATCCTCGACGAGGTGCGCGAGATGTCGGAGGCGTTCGGCGTCGCCGTCAAGTCCGACGGCGGAACGGGGCTCGTAACGCCCGTCTGAGCGGCCGGCGCCTCAGATGCTCGGCAGCTTGAATCCCGACCTGGCGATCACGTGGTCCCTCGACTCCGCGGCCATGCGTTTCAGCGCCGGCCAGTCGACGTGCAGCAGCTCGCCATCGCGCTTCATCACGCGACCGGCGATCACGACCGTGTCGACGTTCCCGGTGTCCATGCCCGTCACCACCGCGGTCGTCGGGTCGTTGAGGGGCGTGACGTTCATGCGATCGGTGCGAAGCATGATCACGTCGGCCTGCTTCCCGGGCGTCAACGAACCCACCTTCGACTCGAGCCCGTTCGCCCGCGCTCCTTCGAGCGTGGCGCAGGCGAGAACCTCCCTCGTCGTCATCGGTGCTTTGTCCTCGGCGGTCGAGATCGCCCGTTGCAGCGCGAGGACCGAGCGCATCTGGTTGAACATGTCACCGGGAACGTTCGTCTCGACGTCGACGCTCAAGCTCGGACGCAGGCCCCGGTCGAGGAACTTCTGGATCGGGGGCATGCCGTGGCCCATCATCATCTCCACCGGTGAAGCGAGCGAGACCGTGCCGCCGGTGTCCACGATCATCTGGATCTCGGTGTCGTTCAACGTCGTGCAGTGGATGTAGGTCGTGTCGGGGCCGAGCAGCCCGGCCTCGCCCATCTCCTGGAGCTTGGCGTCCTGCCCGTAGCTCCCGACGCCGACGTGGGTCGTGATGCGTGCACCGGTCTCGCGGGCGAGCTTCCAATGGTCTCGCGAGACCTCGAAGTCGGTGAACTCGGGACCGGGCGCCGCGAGGGCGAGAGAGAGCATGCCGTCGCCGTTCGAGAAGTGTTCGTTCGCGGCGCGCACGAACCAGCTGGGTTGGCGTTCCTCCCATCTGCCCCACCACGGGAAGCCGTAGGCGAACACGGCGCGCATGCCCGAGTCACGGAGCGCCTGGACCACGGCATCCGTGTGGGCCGGGGAGCCCTGGATGTGCGACCAGTCGAGCAGGGTCGTGATGCCGGCGTCGATCGCGCCGAGCGCCGAGATCAGGTCGCCGATGTAGGCGTCCTCGGGTCGGAACGCCGGCGCGAGCTTGTGCAGCACGAACGAGATGTAGCTCGACCGGCCCTCGAGGGGCACGTCGGTACCGATGTTGCGGAGCAGGCCTTCCCAGATGTGGCGGTGGCTGTCGACGAACCCCGGCATCACGATCATGCCGGTCGCGTCGATCACCTCGGCGTCGGGGGGTGGCTCGATGCCCGGGCGAACGTCGACGATCCGGTCGCCGTCGATCAACACATCGGTCGAGGCGACGTCACCGACCTGCGGGTCCATGCTGAGCACGGTTCCCCCCGCGATCACCATCGTCCCGGTCGGGGCCACCCGGAAGTCGACGCCGGGCGGGTACAGGACGGGGAGCTCTGCCTGCTTCGGCGGTCGGCTCCCGATCACGAGCCGGCGCGCGCGCTTGTAGTTCCGCTTCACGAGCTCCTTGATGTCCCCGACCTGGAACAGCACGATGCCGAGCAGCACGAGGAGGCCGATGATGATCTGACCGTGCTCGGCGGCGAGCCCGAGGAACGGCAGGGCGCTGATGATGAGGGCCAGCAGCACAGATGCGACGAGCGTTCCCAGGAACGTCGCTCGGCCACCTGTGAGCGCCGCCCCGCCGAGCACCGCCGCCGTGATGCTGTTGAGCGCGTAGCTGTCACCGATCTGCGCGTTCCCGATGCCGGAGCGGGCCGTGACGAAGAAGGCCGCGACGGCCGCGAAGACGGCCGACAGCACGAGCGCGCGCACACGCACCCACTTCGTTCGAACGCCGTTGCGCATCGCCGAGACGTCGTCGAAGCCCGTCGACCGTAGCTGCAGACCCTGGCCGGTGGCGTGCAGCCAGTAGTCCAACGCGCCGGCCGTGACGACGCAGACGAGGAAGATGATCGGGATCGGACCGATCCCGGCCCGCAGGAGCTCGGTGAGCTCACGGTTGATGACGCCCCCGGGCGTCTCACGCAGCGTGAGCGAGATGCCGTTGAGGATGCTCAGGGTCGCGAGCGTCACGATGATCGACGGGATCTTCACGCCGACGGTGAGCCCGCCGTTCACGAGCCCGAGCACGATGGCGCTCATGAACACCGCCACGACCCCGATGATGATCTGCGTCGCTGAGGCGTCGGGCCCGATCAGGAACGACGCCACCACGACCCCGAACGTCACCATCGCGCCGACCGAGAGGTCGAGGTAACCGACGAGCAGGGCGTGGGTCTGGCCCATCGCGACCATGGCGAGCGGAGCGGCGAGGATCAAGATGCTCGTGACGTTCGAGGCGTTGATGAACCCGTCGAAGCGCGACGTCGTGTACCAGGCGACCGCCACGAGCAGGAGCAGCTGGAGGGCGACGGGCATCCACAGCCGGAAGCGGACGATCTTCCGCCACTTGTTCTTGTCACGCGCGTCGCGCAGCACCCTGCGGACCGCGATGCGCGCACCGTCGACCCCGCTCGATCGAGGCGCGTCGCCGGATCCGGGTGGCCGGGCATCGGGCGGCCGCGTCTCGGTGCCGGACCTCATGTGCCGCTTTCGCTCGCGGACTTCGGCATCGCGACTCCCAGCGGTGACCTGCCCGACCGGGACATCCCGGGGCCGCGGACGATCGCCTCGACGATGCGCAGCTCGTCGAGTTCGTCGCCAGGGATCTCCTCGACGATGGTGCCGCGCGACATCACGAGCACCCGGTCGCACAAGCCGCTCAGCTCGATCGGGTCGCTCGATTTCACGAGGATCGCGGT
>Ga0075310_1000208_pt1 | contig 10368 bp, 9 predicted proteins | sample MayberryNE_Catta_2_FD_120088 | JGI IMG/M metagenome (GOLD analysis project Ga0075310, IMG submission 120088) | Natural and restored wetland microbial communities from the San Francisco Bay, California, USA, that impact long-term carbon... | ecosystem: Environmental > Terrestrial > Soil > Wetlands... | reverse complement strand
GGGCCGCCCTGGTCCGCCTTGATGATGATGCGAAGCGTGGAGACCGCGCCCTCCTTGAGGGCGCGGCTGAAGTCCTCCAGCGTCCCGCCGCGGGCGGTGCGACGGTTCTGCGCCTCGCGCTCGAGCCGCTGCCGCTTCTGCGCGATCTCGCGCGCCTCCACCGCGTCGGTGACCACCGCGAAGGTGTCGCCGGCCGCCGGCACGCCCTCGAAGCCCAGGATCTGCACCGGGATCGACGGACCAGCCTCCTTCACCGTCTTGCCGCGCTCGTCGTAGAGCGCGCGCACGCGGCCGGAGAACTTGCCGCAGATGAAGTTGTCGCCTACGCGCAGGGTACCCTTCTGCACCAGGATGGTGGCCAGCGGGCCCTTGCCCGGATCGAGCGTGGCCTCCAGCACGGTGCCCTGCACCTTGCCCTCGGGGTTGGCCTTGAGGTCGAGGATCTCGGCCTGGAGCAGGATCTGCTCCAGCAGCGAGTCCACCCCGGTGCCCCTCTTGGCCGAGATCTCCGCGCTCAGCACGTTGCCGCCGAACCCCTCCAGCACCACGCTGTGCTGGAGCAGGTCCTGCTTGACCTTCGCCACGTTCGCGGTGGGCAGGTCGATCTTGTTGATCGCGACGATCATCGGCACGCCGGCATTCTTCGCGTGGCTGATCGCCTCGATGGTCTGCGGCATCACCTGGTCGTCGGCCGCGACCACCAGCACGACGATGTCGGTGACCTGGGCGCCGCGGGCGCGCATCGCGGTGAACGCCTGGTGACCCGGGGTATCGAGGAAGGTGATCTTCCGGTCACCCGGGAGCGTCACGTGGTACGCGCCGATGTGCTGGGTGATGCCACCCGCCTCGCCCGCGACCACGTTGGCCTTGCGGATGTAGTCGAGGAGCGAGGTCTTGCCGTGGTCCACGTGGCCCATGATGGTGACCACCGGGGGACGCGCGGCCAGCTGCTCGGGGCTCTCCTCCACCGGCTCCTCGGCCTGGGCGGCGTACTCGTCCTCCCGCACGGCCTCGAACCCGAACGCCGACGCGATCAGCTCGATCTGATCGAAGTCGAGCCGCTGGTTCACCGTGACCATGAGGCCCAGCTCCTTGAAGGCGAACTGGACGATCTGGGTGGCGGAAACCTTCATCGCGGTGGCGAGCTCCGACACCGAGATGAACTCGTTGACCCGGATCCGGGTCTTTTCCTTCTCGCGCTCCTCCGCCAGCCGGCCGGCCTGGAGATCGCGGAACGAGGGCTCGTCGACGCGGCGACCCTTGCGACCGGCGCCGCCCTTCATGCCCTGAAGGGTGCGCAGGATGTTCGCCTGCACCGCGTCCTGGTCCACCATCGAGCGCTTGCCTTTCTTCCCCTTCTTCCGGCCGCCGCCCTTCTCGGCATCGGGCCCAAAGGTCCGGGCCGGCGGGCCGCCCGGGCCGCCGGGACGACTCGGCGCGCCGGGCCGGCCGGGCGCCGCGGGCGCGCTGCTGCTGAAGACCGGCTTGGGTCCCCGCGGACTCGCCGGCGGACGCTGGATCCGGGGCGGAATGAACGGCGCGCGGGTCGGGGCGGAGGGACGGGGCGGCGCCGCGGGGGCGGCGTCCACAGGCTGCGCGGCGACGGGTTCCTCGGTCGTCGTCGGGGCGCTCGAGTCGTCGTACGGCTCCGCGGGTACTGGCGGCAGGTCCTTGAACAGCGCCCGGGCCCTCTCTTCCAGCGTCTGGGCCGGCGCGGCCTCCTCGATCTCGGGCACCACCGGGCGCTCCAGCTCGAGGGCGGCGAGCTCCGCCTCGCGCTCGGACTGCGCCTGCGCCTCGGCCACGGCGACCTCGGCCGCCGTGCGGCGACGCTTGGTGGGCCGGGCCTCGACCGGCGGTGGCGCGGGCTCCGCCTTCACCGCCTTGCGGCGGCCCTTCTTCGCGGTCGGCTCTTCGGCGCTCTTCCGCTTCTCCCGCTCCCAGCGCACCCGGATCGCCGACACCTGGTCGCTTTCAAGGGCGGAGAGGTGGCTCCGCACGAAGATGTTCATGTCCTTGAGCATGCCGAGTAGCTGCTCAGGGGCTACGCCGAACTCCGCGGCGAGATCGTGAACTCGCGTTTTGACCACTCAAGCCTCCATCAGGTACGTGCGGGCGCCGGCGACACGATGCCGTCGGCCAACGCGCGGTCCCGCACCGCAACCGCCATCACGGGCGGCTTCCCCAACTGCGCGCCGATCGCGGCGGCGCCGGGTCCGGTCACCAGCGGGACGCCCTTCGCCGCCGCCAGCCGGACCACCTTGTCCACGGCGCGCGGGCTGGCGTCCTCCGCCACGACCACGCACCAGCACTTCCCTGCCTGCAACTCCTTCCGGACCCCATCCACCCCGACCACCACGTTGCGCGCCCGGTAACCCAGACCGATCAGGCCCAGGAGCCGGCTCATTCGCGGTTCTGAGTCTCCTCGCCGCCTTCCTCGGTGAGCTCGGCGAGGAACGTCATCAGCTGGTCCGCCGCCTCGGGGCTCATCCCCGAGATGCGGGCGATGTCCTCACGCTCGAGATCGAGGATGTCGCTGAGCATCCGGTAGCCTGCGTTCTCCAGGATCGCCGTGAGCTCCGGCGAGAGGCCCTGGAGCTCGCTGAGCGGCACCTGCGAGGCCATCTCCTCCTCGGGCGGCAGCGGCGCGAACAGCGGGCCCTCGCCGCCGCGCTCCAGCCACTCGCGGCTGGAGTAGAGGTCGATCTTCCAGCCGGTGAGCTCGGAGGCGAGCCGCACGTTCTGGCCGTTGCGGCCGATCGCGAGCGAGAGCTGGTCCTCGTCCACCACGGCCTGGATCGTCTTGGCCTCGGGATCGGAGAACACCTTCGCCACCCGCGCGGGCGCGAGCGCCAGCCGGGCGAACCGCTCCGGGTCGGGCGACCACGGCACGATGTCGATCCGCTCGCCGCCGAGCTCGTTCACCACCGCCTGGACCCGCGAGCCCTTGAGGCCCACGCAGGCTCCCACCGGATCGATCGAGTCGTCGCGCGAGATCACGGCCACCTTGGTTCGACTCCCCACCTCGCGCGCGATGGCGCGGATCTCCACGATCTGCTGCTGGATCTCGGGCACCTCGAGCTTGAACAGCGCCTTCACGAACAGCGGATCGCCCCGGGAAAGGATGAGCCGCGGGCCCTTGGGCGTCTCCTCCAGCCGCTTGAGCACGGCGCGGATGGTGTCGCCCTGGTGGAAGTGCTCGCGGTGGTTCTGCTCCCGGTACGGGATGATCGCCTCGGCCTCGCGGAATTTGTTCAGCATGATGACGAGCTTCCCGCGCTCGATCTGCTGGACTTCTCCCGACAGGAGCTCGCCGACCTTGGAGGTGAACTCCTCCCGGATCCGGGCCCGCTCGCCTTCGCGCACCCGCTGGATGATCCGCTGCTTGGCCGCCTGGACGGCGAGCCGCCCGAAGTCCACGAAGGGCACCTCTTCCTCGAGCATGTCGCCGACCTGGAAGTCGGGGTCCTCGTACTGGGCCTCTTCCAGGGCGATCTGCCAGCTCGAGTCCTCCACCGTCTCCACCACCTGGCGGAGCCGCACCACCCGGATCGTGCCCTGCAGCTCGTCCACGTTCAGCTCGAACTTGACGTTCGGTCCGAACTTGCGGACCAGCGCCGCCTGGATCCCGTCGCGCAGCAGATCCAGGAGGTCGGAGCGCTCCAGCTGTTTTGCGGTCGTCAGCTCGCGGAACGCGGCCAACATTTCGGTCGAGCCTGCCATCGGTCTTACTCCAAGGAATCGGGACGTCGCTTGCCCACGGCCGCCCAGTCCACCAGCAGCGTCGCTTCGCTGATGTCGTCGAGGCGGAGAGTCGTCTCGCCGCCCTGCTCCGGCCGGAGCGTCACGTGCTCGTCGTCGGGCACTGCGACAATTTTCACGACCCGCCGCCCGCCGAGCGCCGGCGACCTCACCCGGGCGCGGTGCCCGACGAACCGTCGCCAGTGCTCCGGCCAGCGCAACGGGCGCTCGAGTCCCGGTGAGGACACCTCGAGCACATAGCGCGGGCCCACCAAGGCCCTGGATTCCAGGAATCGCTCGAGGGACCGGCTGATCCCCGCACAGTCGTCGGCCGTCACACCCTGGCCGGGTCGGCTGTCCGGGCGGTCCACCCGCACCTGCAGGATGGGGCGCTGCAACGTACCAACCCGTCTGAGATCCACCAGCTCGAAACCGAGAGTGTCGAGATGGTCGCGAATCGGCTGGAGCAACGCGTCAACAGACATCGGAGCGGAAAAAAAATGTGGGGGAACTCCCCCACATCGCACAGTCGGCCCGTACCGGCACCCCCGGGACAGCGCAGGGAAACTACTGCGGTTTCCTCCGAGAGTCAATCGCAACTCTCTCGCGCATCCCACCTTCCAGGATGCCGAGGTAGGCGACCATCCGGCCGTCGGTGCCGTGGGAGGCGCGATGACTATAAAAGGTAGGGCGCTCGTGCGCGGAACAGCGACTGGAGCGGGTGACGCTCCGGACGCCCAGGGCCGCGGCCTGATCGGCGAGGACCTCAGGAAGATCGAGGTGCCATGGTCCCGGGCCGTCAGCCGGCCGGCCGCAGCCGATAACGACATCAGAACCCACTTCATAACACTGACCACAAATACCTACACCGCAATGCATTATGACTTGCGACAATACCGATCCGGTGGCCGCGGCGAGCGCCGCCGACCCCCGAGCGAGGATGCCGCCCGCCGTGCCACGCCAGCCCGCGTGGAGCAGGGCGATCCCTTTGCCGGGGACCGCCAGGTACACCGGAATGCAGTCGGCCACGGTCACCGTGAGCAGCACGCCTGGGGAGGTGGTGACCCAACCGTCGACGCCCTCGGTCTGGAGCCATCCCCCCGCCGCACCGACGGTGCGCACGTCGGTGCCGTGGATCTGGTTGCCCAGCACGAGGGTGGAGAACCCGGACATGGCGGCGCGAAAGAGGCGCCAGCGGCGCATCACCTCGCCGACCGGCGCCTCGCTCCAGAGGCCTAGATCGAACCCCCTGCCCGCCTCGGTGCCCCGCACCGTGATCCCGGCTACCAGTCCCAGCTCGTCACGCCAGCGAGCCAGCTCGAGTCGCGACGGCTCCCCCGCGGCCGGCTCCTCCGTGAGCGTCTCGACGCTCACTCCGCGCGCTCGATCTCGGCTCCCAGGGCCCGCAGGCGCTCGTCGATCCGCTCGTAGCCCCGCTCGATCTGTCCCACGTTGTGGATGGTGCTGGAGCCTTCCGCCGCCAGCGCCGCCAGCAGCATCGCCATCCCGGCCCGGATGTCGGGCGACTCCACCGTGCCGCCCTTGAGCGGCGAGGGGCCGGAGATGACGGCGCGGTGCGGATCGCAGAGCACGATCCGGGCGCCCATGCCGATCAGCTTGTCCACGAAGAAGAGCCGGGACTCGAACATCTTCTCGAAGACCAGCAGCATCCCCGAGCACTGCGTCGCGGTGACGATGGTGGTGGACATGACGTCCGCGGGGAACGCCGGCCAGGGACCGTCCTCCAGCTTCGGCACGTGGCCGCCGAGATCGGGGCGGATGCGTCGCTCCTGATCGGGGGACACCGTGAGCCGGCTGCCCTCCACCCGCGGCCGAATGCCGAGCCGCTCGAACCCCAGCAGCGTGCTGCGGAGATCGTCGGGGCGCACCGGGTCGATCACGACCTCGCCGTTGGTCACGGCGGCCAGTCCGATGAAGCTGCCGATCTCGATGTGGTCGGGCCCGATGGCGTAGCTCGCGCCCGTGAGCGGCCGGCCGCCCTCGATGGCGTAGATGTTGGAGCCGATGCCCTCGATCTGGGCCCCCATCGCCACCAGCGCCCGGGCGAGGTCCTGCACGTGGGGCTCACACGCCGCGTTGCGCAGGACCGTGCGACCCTTGGCCATCACCGCGGCCATCAGCGCGTTCTCGGTGCCGGTGACGCTGGGCTCGTCGAGAAAGATGTCGGCGCCGGCGAGGGCCTTGCCCTCGAGCTCGTAGCGGTCGCCCACGGTGACGGAGGCGCCGAGCTGCTCGAGCGCGAGGAAATGGGTGTCCACGCGGCGCCGACCGATCACGTCACCACCCGGCGGCGGCAAAGTGACCGCGCCGAACCGGGCGAGCATCGGCCCCGCGAGCAGGATGGACGCGCGGATCCTGGCGCAGAGGGCCGGGTCGAGCGGCTTGGGACGCAGCGCGTGGGTGTCCACCTTCACCGTGTTGGCCGCCGTCCACTCGGTGTCGGCGCCGAGGTCCTGGAGCAGCGCGAGCATCGTTTCGACGTCGCGAATGCGGGGGATGTTGTCCAGCTCGACGACGCCATCGGCGAGCACGGTGGCGGCGAGGATCGGGAGCGCCGCGTTCTTGTTGCCGGCCGGACGAACGGTGCCGCGCAGCGGACGACCACCGCGAACGAGAAAGCGTGGAGGCATGGCCAAACCTGCCGAGGGCGGTTGCACGCGTCAAGCCGCGCGAGGGCTTGCGGAGGACCCCCGACTCCATTGTTTTCACGGATGCGCGACGCGCGCCGGGGACCGCCCGGCTCCTCCGACGGATGAGGGACCCATGATGACACTCGCCATGGTGCAGGTCGGCGCCACGCCCGACTGGGTGGGCCCGGCGGTTGCGATCTCGCTGGCGGTGATCGCCGTTACCGTAGTGGGGACGGCAGCCGTCCTCATCTACACCGCGCTGCGGATCATGGGAGAGACCCGAAAGGTCGGCACCATGATCCAAGGCCACCCGGAAGACGTGGCGCAGGCGCTCGCGGGCGCGCGGCGCCTCACCGACCAGGGACAGGACCTGCTGGTGCTGGTCCGGCAGGAGATCGGGGCCTTCACCCAGACCAGCCGCCGGATCCGCCGGAAGCTGGTGCGAGGGGTGGACAACATCGAGGCCAAGCTCGCCGACCTGGAGACCTTGTACGACCTGGTGCACGAGGAGGTGGAGGACACCGCGCTCGACGTCGCCGCGGCGCTCCGCACCTCGCGCGAGGGCAACGGCATGCTCGGCCGGGTGCGACGCATGATCGTGCCGAGTCGGCGGTGACGCCGGTCCGCCTGGCGGGAGCGGTCGTCGCCGTCGGGCTCCTCTTCCTCGTCTTTCCCGAATCCGCCCACGCCTGGACCCCGGGCACGCACATTTATCTCGGCGAGTCGGTGCTGGCGAACCTGGCGCTGCTGCCGACCGCCGTGGCCGACCTGCTCCGCGCCTACCCCTTCGATTTCCTCTACGGCAACATCGCCGCCGACTCGTCGATCGCGAAGAGCTACGCGCCGCTGGGCCGGCACTGTCACTACTGGCACGTGGGCCAGGAGATCCACGATCTGGCGGAGTCGGACGCGATGCGCGCCTTCGGGCTGGGCTATCTCTCGCACCTCGCCGCCGACACCGTCGCCCACAACTACTTCGTCCCCCGCCAGCTCATGCTCACCAGCAGCACGGCGGCCGTGGGCCACTCCTATTGGGAAACCCGGGTGGAGGCCCACCTCGGCGACGCGTACGCGCGGGCCGCGAAGGACGTGATCCTGCTGGACCACTCGGAGGCCGATGCGCACCTCGATCGGCTGATCGCGCCGACGATCTTCAGCGTTCGGACCAACCGCCGGCTCTTTCGCGGCATGGTGCGCCTCACCGAGACCACCAGCTGGCAGCGGGCCAGTCAGGTGGCCCGGGAGTACAGCCGCTGGAGGCTCGCCGATCAGGACGTCGAGCGCCACCTCGGCCTGTCCTACGACTTCATGATCGAGCTGCTCGGCGGCAGCGAGGTCAGCGCCCATCAGCTCGACCCCTCGGGCGAGCGGCCGCTCAAGGCCGCCAAGGAGCTGCGCCGCCGCGTGCTGCGCTCGGCGGGGCGGCGGAATCCGGCCCGGCTCCGCGAAGAGGCCCTGGACCACTTCGGGCTGCCCGAGCGCCCGCTCGAGCATTGGGGCAGCATCCCGCAGAAGCTGCCTTGGCGCGCACCGGAAGGCGCCGCGCCTTCGCCGAAGGCGCTGGTGAACGGCCGACGCTGAGTAGCTCCTCGATGGATGCCGAGGACGTCGTTCGCCGGCTCGGGCTCCTGCCCCATCCCGAGGGCGGCTTCTACCGGGAGACCTACCGAAGCGAGCTGACGCTCGATCTGCCCGATGGCCGGCGCCGTCCTGCGTCCACCGCCATCCACTATCTCCTTCCTGCCGGCACCTGGAGCGCTTGGCACCGGGTGGCCTTCGACGAGGTCTGGCATCACTATGACGGAGGCATGCTCCGCCTCCACCTCCTGGGCCTCGGGTCGCGGCTGCTGCATCGCGCCGACCCGCAGGCGATCGTGCCGGCGGGCGTGTGGCAGGCGGCGGAGCCGGTGGAAGAGGCGGTGCTCTGCGGGTGCACCGTGGCGCCGGGGTTCGACTTCGCGGACTTCGAGCTGGGACGCGCCGACGAGCTGGTGGCGGCCTATCCGGACGAGGAGCCGTTGATCAGGAGATTGCTCCGCTGAGAGTCGCCGTCTTCGTGGCGACGGCGCTCGTCGTCGCGCCGACCGTCGCGCGGCAGGCGGCGGCGCAGTTCGCGGCCCCATCGGCCTTCGTGCGCAGCAGCCCGTTGACGCCCTCACGGGGGTCGGCCGCGTGGCTGGAGGTGCAGGACGACCCCTCGCGCAACGACCAGTCGCCGCTGACCGATGTGGCCGGTGACGTCGCGGGAGAGCCGCTCCACTTCGAGCGACGCGACCGGGGCTATGCCGCCCTGTTCGGGGTGCCACTCGAGGGCGACGACACCCTGGCCGTCACCCTCCGGCTCTCGCGGGGCGAACGGATGGACACCAGCGAGGTTCGCCTGGTGGTGCGGCAGCCCGACTACCCCAGGGAGCAGATCACCGTGCCGCCCCGGATGGTCGAGTACGACAGCACTACGAGGGCGCGGATCGAGTCGGAGGGGCTGCGGGCGCGCGAGGTCTCGCGCCGCTCGCACGCTACCCCCCGCCTGTGGTCGCTCCCGCTCCGGCTGCCGCGACCCGGGCGGATCACGAGTCCCTACGGGGGCGCACGGGAATACAACGGGAAGGTGACCAGCCGCCATACGGGCACCGACTTCGCGGGTGCGGTCGGCGCTCCGGTCACGGCGCCGATGCGGGGCGTGGTCGCGCTGGTGGCGGACTTCTATCTGGCGGGCAGGGCGGTCTACGTCGACCATGGCGCCGGGCTCGTGACCGGCTATTTCCACTTGAGTCGTGCCGACGTCGCCGTGGGCGACACGGTCAGCCCGGGTCAGCGGATCGGAGCGGTGGGACGAAGCGGGCGGGTGACCGGTCCGCACCTGCACTGGATCATGCGGTACGGGGCGATCTCGGTGGATCCGATGAGTCTGGTGGCGCTGGGGGAAGACTGAGATCCTGTCACCCTGAACGAAGTGAAGGGGGCCATGATCGGTTCAAACATGGTCCCCTTCGCTGCGCTCAGGGTGACATCGCGCTACTTGAGCTTTTCCGCCAACACGGGCTGCACGCCCTTGGGATCCGCCTTCCCCTTGCTCTTCTTCATCACCTGCCCCACGAAAAACCCCATGAGCTTGGCCTCGCCCGCCTTGTAGCGTGCCACCTCGGCCGGGTTGGCGGCGAGGACTTCGTCCACCCAGGTCCCCAGCGCACCCTCGTCGCTCACCTGGACCAGCCCGAGCCGTTCGGCCACGGCGGCCGGATCGCCGTCCGGCGACTGCGCCATCTCGGCATAGACCCGTTTGGCCGCCTGGTGGCTCACCGTGCCCGCGCGCACGAGACCGACCAGCGCCGCCAGCCGCTCGGCGGGCACCGGGAATCCTCCGGTCTCGTTGAACGTGGTCATGACGTCGCTCATGACCCAGTTTGCCGCGGTCTTGGGCTCGACCCCGGCCGCGACCACGGACTCGAAGTAGTCCGCCAGCGGCACCTCGCTGGTAAGCACCCGCGCATCGTAGGCCGGAATGCCGAGTGCCATCTCCAGGCGGCTGCGGCGGGCCTCGGGGAGCTCGGGCAGCGCGTCGCGCCGATCCGAGATCCAGGCCTCGTCGAGGACGAGCGGCGGCAGGTCGGGGTCCGGAAAGTAGCGGTAGTCGTGGCTCTCCTCCTTGGACCTGAGCTCCTTCACCTGCCCGGTGCCCGCGTTGAAGAGGAGCGTCACCTGAGCCACCCGGCCGCCTCCCTCCAGCAACCCCATCTGGCGATTCCTCTCCGCATCCAGCGCCCGCTCGACGTTGGCGAAGGAGTTGAGGTTCTTCACCTCGGTCTTGGTGCCGAGCCGGCTCTCACCCGGGCGACGGATGGAGATGTTGGCGTCCACCCGGAGGCTTCCCTGCTCCATGCTGCACTCGCTGACGCCGGCATAGATCAGGATCTGGCGCAATGTCGTCAGATACGCCCGCGCCTCCGCCGGCGATCGCAGGTCGGGCTCGCTCACG
>Ga0075310_1000205_pt1 | contig 10428 bp, 10 predicted proteins | sample MayberryNE_Catta_2_FD_120088 | JGI IMG/M metagenome (GOLD analysis project Ga0075310, IMG submission 120088) | Natural and restored wetland microbial communities from the San Francisco Bay, California, USA, that impact long-term carbon... | ecosystem: Environmental > Terrestrial > Soil >... | reverse complement strand
GCGGCGCGGACCTCGGCCCACGAAACGCCACCACGGGGGTTGGAGCCGACCGGTGCGTTCATGTACTCGACCCAGTCCGCCGCGTCCGCCGGCGTCTCGTTGACGAACGGGACCACGATCGCGGTCTCCGCGCCGATGCTGTCGACGAATGTCATGTGCTCATCGGGCCCGTAATCACTTTCGATCGGGGCTTGCGGCTTGGCACCGAGCTGACATTGACGCTCGTCCAACGGGCCGATGGCCCGCTTCCAGTCGTACGAATTGGTCGCCAGGAAGCGCACCATGCTGACGCCGGCTCGGTTCGTCTTGTCCACGACGGCCGGATTCGGCTGCTGGCGGTCGGAGTCCCATAAGGCGCCTGCTCCAACCCGATTGCCGATGGCGAGATTGGTGCCCACCAGCAGCGGCGACAGATCGCGCACGGGCTTCGCCGCATCCACCATGATCACCGCTGGGTCGGTGGCCTGCACCGGTGATTCCGCTGGTGCTGCGAAAGCCCCTGTTGCAGGCGGCCCGCCGCTCAGGCCAGCGGCCGTCAGCACGACCGCAGCGCCGGCGACGGCGCGCTTCCGGGCCCGGATACCCATGTCATCCTCCTTGTTGGTTGGCTCCATTGGGTGAGCAAGCGGTCCCACTGGCCAGTGCACGGCGCGCGGCCGAACTTGGCGGACAGGTGGCGGTTTGCGGCCTGCTCGTCATCAGTAATGGACGTGCCGAGCTTGTAGTCAGTGGTGGACCTGCCGAGCGCTGAGCCGGTACATGGCCGCGTCGTGCGGGGCGACGGTCGTGGACGTACTGCCATGAACGGGTGCGGTCTGGCCCGACCAGAGGTCGCGCATTGTGGTCGAGGTCCCGGCCTGGTCGAACAGCCCGGCGTCGCGGAGGGTCCAGGACACAGTGGTCTGCGTGTCGCCGCGGTTGAAGATCACGACGGCGGCATCTCCGCCGGACAGGGGGCGGGCCCACACTTCGGCCTGGCCATCTCGACGGACCCGGTGGCCGGGTATGCCAAGGGGGTCTTGGTCGACGGCGATCACATCGGGGTTGCTCAGCAGCGCAATTGTCTGTGGGTCACTCGTACGCAGGTCGTGGGCCAGCATGAGCGGGGCTGCCAGGATCGCCCACAGGCTGACATGGGCCCGGTTCTGCGTAGCCGTGAGTGGGGCTTCGCCCATGACGTGGGCGGTGGTAACGCCCGCGACAAGCATGTCGGGGTCGGCCCAACAGCCGGGCCTGGTGTGGTGGACGAGCCGCTCGTGCTGGTCGAGCACATCAAGGACGCCGAGCTTGTGGAAGTGCGCCGGATCCGGCCCCTTCCAGCGCACCCGCAGGTCGCCGGTCGTGCGCCACATGTCCGCGCCCGCTTCGTGTACCCAGGTCCATGGCTGGTGGCGGCCGTACTCCGAGACGCTGTAGAGGACGGGGTGAGCGGACTCGGCGATTGCCTGGCCCATTGCCAGATACGCCTCGCGGGCTGCGGCGTCGCGGTCCTCGCCGCTGCAGTCTGGTGGGAACTGGTATTTACACAGGTCGAACTTGAGCAGGTCCACTCCCCAGGAGCAGAACAGGTCCAGGTCGCGGCGGGCCTTGTCCCGCCACGACCGCCCTGGGGCGCTTTGCGTGCCGGGAGTGCGGCCGGCGCAATCGCGCATGCCCACCGCCTGATGCAGGCCGAGTTTCAGACCCAGGCCGTGCACGTGGTCGGCGACAGCCTTGATCCCACCGGGGAATCGACTGTTGACCTGCATGTCGCCCCGCGAGTCCCGCTCCGGCTCCCGCCACCCACCGTCTATCACGAGGTACCGGTAGCCGGCATCGGCCAGACCGGACGCGACCAGCGCGTCCGCAGTTTCGCAGATCAGTATCTCATCGATATCCGCCTGGTACTGGTTCCAACTGTTCCAACCCATGGGGGGAGTAGACGCCAGCAGGTCTGCCCGGCCCTCGTCCCCGACCGTTTGGCGAGACTCAGTCCCTCCACGGCGGGTGTCAGCGGACATCTCGACCTCCTGCGTGGCGTGGACGCTGCGGCCTGGCGGTATCGGTGAGGCCACACACTTTCTTGTCTATCGAAATTAACAAGGCAGGACGATGCAGGCAAGGGTTCGACGTTGGGCCGGGGTGCCGGTTCCCCGGCTGAAGCAGTGGCCGGCCGCTCCCGTGGTTCACGGCTACCTCGGCGGGTGGCTCGCGTCCGAGGCGAGCCCACGCCGACGGCAGCCGCGCTTACTCTCACGCCGCCACCGCTTCGGCAGAACCGCCACCGCTCGGCAGAACCCCACAGGAACGCCCCGGCCCGACCCGCCTGGGCCATCGTGCTATCGTTCCCGATGGTCTGTGGTCAGCGGTAATTCTTTAGGGGTAACAGTGTCGTCACGATGTGATGTTTGCGCCAAGGAGCCGAGCTTCGGGCGTGCTATCGCCCGACTTGGCAAGCGGGCCCAGGTCCGGCGGGTCAAGGGACGTTCGTCGCGGATGTTTCGTCCGAACATTCAGGTAGTTCACACGATTATTGGTCAAACCCCGAAGCGCCTCAACGTCTGTACCTCGTGTATCAAGAAGGGCAAAGTTCAGCGACGCGCCCGGGCCTAGGGCGATCCGCCTGTTTTCGGCCGCCCACTTCGTCACCATTTCGCACTTCAGGCGGCAATGGTTACTGCCCACTAATTGGTTGATATAATCTCTTTTTTTGTGGGTACGGCAGGTGTGTCAGGTAAACCCTGGTTCATTGCGTATGGTGACCTCGAAGTCTGCTCGCTCACGTTGACCCCCCAGTCGCTGTTGGTGGCACCTTATGTGCAGAGTGTCGTCCAATGGGTGAAACACGGGTTGAAAATTGCGTCGACGACCTGAGACAGCGTGAAATCAGAAAACCGTTGCCCTGTTCACCCCGCGTCTGCAGCCGTTCGTTAAACGAGCAGGAGACCTGGGCATAGTGCGAGCCCGATCAGGGCCGGGTCAACAGGTTAGCCCGCAGAATCTGCCGGAGGCTGCGGATGGCCCGCAGCGGTAGGCTGTTCGCCGCTCCGGCGGCTCTTCGCTCGGCGACCTGGGCCGGTGTGAGACCGGTCAGGGCCCATTCGCCGCTTCAAGCCGATCGGCAGCGCACTCCAACAGCGTACGTGGGTATCAACCACGCTGATGGGCGAACAACGCGTCCCGGGTGGGCAAGGCTGCGGGACGCAGATCGGGGTACACGGGCACGGTGTGCTTCGCGTTCTGTCGACCCTTGCCCGCAGGTGTCGTGATGGCCAGAGCTGGTCGGGAAAGGCCCTCCTCGTCGGCCCAGCTCGCTGTCATGGCGGCGGTTGGCATCGCCGTCGCGGTGCTCGCCTCAGCGCTCGGCTGGCTGTGGTTCGCCCCGGTCCTGGGCTGGGACAGCGCCGCGACGGTTTACCTGGTTTGGATTTGGCGGACGATCTGGCGCTTGGACGCGAGCGACACGGCACGGCTGGCCGTACGGGAGGATCCCAACCGCAACCTCGCGCACGCGCTGCTGCTGGTCGCGTGTCTCGCCAGTCTCGTCGCTGTGGTGGTCTTCCTGGTCGCCGCCACCCCCGCCACAGGCGGCGTACGCGAAGCGCGGATCACCGCAGGTGTGGTCAGCGTCGCGCTGTCCTGGGCCGTGGTTCACACCCTCTACACCGCGCGCTATGCCCACATGTACTACTCAAGGCCGGAAGGCGGCGTCGACTTCCACCAGAACGGCCGGCCGAGGTACTCCGACTTCGCGTATCTGGCGTTCACCATCGGGATGACCTTCCAGGTGTCCGATACGGACCTGAGCAGTGCCGAGATGAGAGCGACGGTGCTGTTCCACTCGATGATCTCGTACCTCTTCGGAGCCGCGATCATCGCAGCCACGGTGAATCTCCTGGCCAGCCTGGTGCGCTGACTGGCTCCGGCTGAGGCGGGGCAACGGGCCCGGCCGGACGGAGCGTGGTGCTCCGCCCGGCCGGGAGGCGCAGCTCAGCCGAAGGCGAAGTAGCGCAGCCACAGATAGGGCATCGCGAGCGCGATCGTGACCGCGGCGACGACCAGCCCGTACTTGGTGAACTGCCAGAACGTGATCTTCCTGCCGGCGCGTTCGGCGATGCCGAGCACCACGACGTTGGCGGACGCCCCGACCGCCGTGGCGTTCCCCCCGAGGTCGGCCCCGAGGGCAAGCGCCCACCACAGCACCTGCGACTGGTCAGTGCCGTCGGCCCGCACCAGCTCCGCCACGACCGGACTCATGGTGGCCACGTACGGAATGTTGTCCACGATCGCGGACAGCACCGCCGAGCCCCACAGCAGCATCATGGAGGCCACGAACAGTTTGTCTTCGGTGGCCTCGATGGCCGCCCGCGAGATCTCGTCGATCACGCCGGTCGCCACCAGGGATCCCACCATGACGAACAAGCCGGCGAAGAACACCAGGGTGGGCCACTCGACGTCCTTGGTCACCAGCTCCGCATCCAGCCGGGACAGGGCGAGCAGCAGCAGGCCACCGACCAGCGCCACCACCGCCGGCTCCAGGTGGAGCACCGTGTGCAGCACGAACGCCGCAGTGACCACACCCAGCACGGCGAGGCTGACCACCAGCAGCCGGCCGTCCTGGATCGCGTCCCGCTCGCGCAACGACGCGATCTCCGCGGCCCGCTGCGGGTCGTACCGGAAGGCGGAGCGGAACAGCACCCGGCACAGGCCGACGAAAACCACCATCAGCAGGACCACCAACGGCGCGAGGTGGACCAGGAAGTCGTTGTACGACAGGCCGGCGCGGCTGGCGATGATGATGTTGGGCGGGTCGCCGACCAGGGTCGCCGTACCGCCGACGTTGGACGCCAGCGCCTCGGCGATGAGGAACGGCGCCGCCGGCACGCCGAGCCGGTCGCAGACCAGGAACGTGACCGGGGCGATCAGGAGCACCGTGGTGACGTTGTCCAGCGCCGCTGAGGCCACCGCCGTGACTACCACCAGGATGACCATCACCCGGAACGGCCGGCCGCCGGCCCGCTTGGCCGCCCAGATGGCGACGTATTCGAAGGCCCCGGTGCGTTTGAGCACCGCCACGATCAGCATCATCCCCAGCAGCAGGAAGATGACGTTCCAGTCGATGCCGGCTTCTTCAGAGAAGAAGGCGTGTTCGGCGTCGGTGGCGCCGATCAGGAACATCACCGCCGCCCCGCCCAGCGCGGCGGCGACCCGGTGGATCTTCTCGGTGGCGATCAGGGCATAGGCGATGGTGAAGACCGCGATCGCGGCCCAGGCGGTGCCGCTCATGTGCCCAGCATCCGGTCGAGCAGGGCGTCCAGGGTGATCGCGCCCAGCATCGGTCCCTGCTTTCCGACCACCGCCACCAGCGGGCTGTGCGCGGCGGCCATCACCGCCGCCACCTCCAGCGCCGTGGCGTCCGGTTCCACCACGGGCAGGTCGCGCCGTTCGCGCGGCAGGCACTCGGCCACCGTGTGGTCGCCCATGCCCCGTAGGAACACGTCGGCCGCCGCCTCGTCGATCACCCGCGCCAGCGCCGGGTCCTCGATGCAGTACCTCGGAATGGCCAGCCGCAGCACCTCGGTGCCCGGCAGGATCGTGCACGGCCGACCCGCCTTGTCGACCACGATCAGACCAGGCAGGTCCTGGCCTGCCAACAAGCGTGCCGCTTCGATCGCCGGGGTGTCCATGACCACGGTCGGAAACGGCGCCGCCAAATCACCGGCGCGCATCTTGAAGCCCTCCTCGCCACGTCGCTTACCGAACTGTCAACACGACGCCGACCAGGCTTCCCGGCACACCGCTGATCACCCTACCGGGTTCGCCGGCCCCGGGCTAACGTGCGGCGGCGTGATCAGTCGAAGAAGCGGGCCAGGTGGCTCGGCTCCGGGTCCGGATCGGCCGGCCCCAGCGGAGTGAGGTCCGCGAAGATCGAAGCTCCGTCGCAGCCGGCGTGCAGCGGGAGCCAGCGCGGCGTGCCGGGCGGGCGCTGACATATCCCCTTGATCGTCTGTACGTCGAGCAGGCGCACGTGGGTCGGGTCGGCGACCGAGTTCACGTGGCCCCACCAGGGGCTCACCACGTGCAGCGTCCCGCCGGGACGCAGCACCCGGTGGCACTCGTCCACCAGGGTCAGGAAGTCGACCAGGTGCTCGAGGATGTGGACGGAGAAGATCACGTCCACCGAGTTGTCAGCCACCGGCAGCGACCTGCTGAGGTCCGCCACCGTGTCGACCCCCGGTGCCGGTCGCAGGTCCAGGCCGAGGTTGCCGTCGTACTGCTTGGTCGCGCCGCAGCCGAGGTCCACCACGACCGGTTCCCGGCCGGCGACGCGTACCCGCGACCACACCGCGAACACCCCGTCGAGGCGCCCGATGAGTTGGCGGACCAGGCGCAACTCCTTGTGGTCGGCGACTTCGCCGGTCAGGTGGGCGACGCCCCGGTCGAACCGGACCTGGATGTCGAGCCCGCGCAGCCGGTCGTCGTGGGTGGCGAGTTCGGCGAACGCGTCGCTCAGATAGCTGTCGACCGCCCGCAGCCGGGTTGCGGAGAGCGCGCTGCTTGCCTGCACGAACATGTGCCACCTCCGGCCGGGGAGCTACCCGCATTTACCGCCGGCATTCCTCCACGCGCCCACTGTCGCGCCGGATCAGCGACCCGTGTCCGTTGCCTTCGGGCTGACCTTCACCGGGGCAGCGGCCGCCGGCCGGCCCGGCCCTTGATCCGTTGCCGCGGGGCGACCCGTGGCGCTGGCCGCTTGAGGTGATAGCGGTGCAGTTCGTAGTGCCCCGGCAGGGTCGGGTCCTCGGTGACCGACACCAGCTCCCAGCCCTGCGCGCCGGCCCGGTTGAGGTGGGCCAGCGCGGTGTCGCCGTACGCGGTCACGTCGGTCATCGAGCCGTCCGGCGCGTACCAGGTGAAGCTGACTTCCCAGCCGGTGTCCGGCACGGCCGGGTGACGCCGGCGCACCAGCAGTGCGTACTCCCACCTGTTCATACAGTTATATTTTCCGACCCGGTCGTCGCCCAAACTCAGGTTTCGACGACCTGCCCGGCGTCGAGGCGGATGCGGCGGTCCGTGCACACCGTGTGGAGCATCCGCCGGTCGTGGGTGACCAACAGCAACGTACCCGGGTACGACGCCAGCGCCGACTCCAGTTGTTCGATCGCGGGCAGATCCAGGTGGTTGGTCGGTTCGTCGAGGACAAGCAGGTTGACCCCGCGGGCCTGCAGCAGGGCCAGCGCCGCCCGGGTGCGTTCGCCGGGGGAGAGGGTTCCCGCCGGCCGTAGCACGTGCGCGGCCCGTAGCCCGAACTTGGCCAGCAGGGTCCGCACGTCTGCGGGTGCCAGGTCCGGTACGGCGGCGCCGAAGGCGTCGAGCAGGGGATCGTCGCCGAGGAAGAGCCCACGGGCCTGGTCCACCTCCCCGACGACCACGCCGGGCCCGAGCGCGGCGGTGCCGGCGTCCAGCGGCAGCCGTCCGAGAAGCGCGGCGAGCAGGGTGGATTTGCCGGATCCGTTGGAGCCGGTGACGGCCACCCGGTCAGCCCAGTCGATCTGGAGGTTGACCGGCCCGAGGACGAAGTCGCCCCGGCGGACGACCGCGTCCCGCAGCGCGGCGACGACGGCTCCGGCGCGGGGCGCGGCGGCGATCTCCATCCGCAACTCCCACTCCTTGCGGGGCTCGTCGACCACCTCCAGCCGCTCGATCAGCCGGTCGGTCTGCCGCGCCTTGGCCGCCTGTTTCTCGCTGGACTCGGCGCGGAACTTCCGGACGAACTTGTCGTTGTCCGTTGCCTTGCGGCGGGCGTTGCGGACGCCTTTCTCCATCCAGGCCCGCTGGGTCCGCGCCCGGGACTGCAACTCGGCGCGCTTGTCGGCGTACTCCTCGTAGTCCTCCCGTGCCTGGCGGCGCGCGATCTCGCGTTCCGCGAGATAGGCCGCGTAGCCGCCGCCGTACTGGCGCACCTGCTGTTGCGCCAGGTCGAGTTCGACCACCCGGTTGACCGTGCGGGTGAGGAATTCACGGTCGTGGCTGACCAGCACCGTCCCCGAGCGCAGGCCGGTGACGAAGGCCTCCAGGCGGGCCAGGCCGTCCAGGTCGAGGTCGTTGGTGGGCTCGTCGAGCAGGAAGTGGTCATAGCGGCTGAGCAGCAGTGACGCCAGCCCGGCGCGGGCGGCCTGCCCGCCGGAGAGGGCGGTCATCGGCTGGTCCAGGTCCACTGTCAGCCCCAGGTCGGCGGCGACCTGTTCCGCTCGTTCCTCCAGGTCGGCACCGCCGAGGGCCAGCCAGCGCTCAAGCGCGGCTGCGTAGCTGTCGTCGGCACCCGGCCGTCCCGCGGTGAGCGCCTCGGTAGCCGCGTCCAGTGCCAGTTGCGCCTCCGCGACGCCGGTGCGCCGGGACAGGAAGGCACGGATCGCCTCGCCGGGCCGTCGCTCGGGCTCCTGCGGCAGGTATCCGACGGTCGCGGTGGGTGGGTTGAGCTGGACGCTGCCGTGTTCGGCCGGCTGCCAGCCCGCGAGGGTCCGCAGCAGTGTCGACTTGCCCGCGCCGTTGACCCCGACCAGACCGATCACGTCACCCGGGGCAACGATCAACTCCAGGTCGGAGAAGAGCAGACGATCACCGTGGCCGGCCGCGAGATTCTTGGCGATCAGGGTGGCGCTCATCGGCTGGTCCGCTCACTTCGGTCGATTAGGGCGATGCCGATGCTATCCGGGTGACGCCGGCGGGCAGACTGTGCCTGTGCAGACGACCTTGGCAATCGACTGCGGCGGCGGTGGCATCAAGGCCTCGGTGCTCGACCAGGCCGGGACCATGCGGACCCAGCCCGTACGGGTTCCGACCCCCTACCCGCTGCCGCCTTCCCTGTTCGTCAAGACCCTGGTGGAGCTCGGTGGCCGGCTGCCGTCGGCGGAACGGGTCACGGTCGGGATGCCCGGCATGCTCCGGCACGGGGTGGTGGTGGCGACCCCGCACTATGTGACCCGGAACGGGCCGCGCAGCAGAGTCGACCCGGATCTGGTGGCGCAGTGGTCCGGCTTCGACGTGCAGACCGCACTGTCCGGGGCGTTCGGGGCGCCGGTGCTGGTGCTCAACGACGCCGAGGTGCACGGTGCGGGCGTCGTCGCCGGCACCGGCCTCGAGCTCGTGCTGACCCTGGGCACCGGGCTGGGCAGCGCGCTGTTCGACGGCGGCGTCCTCGCCCCCCACCTGGAACTGTCCCACGCACCGCTGCGTTGGGGGCAGACCTACGACACGTACGTCGGCGAGCAGGAACGGCGACGGTTGGGGGACACGTTCTGGTCCCGGCGGGTCCGGGCGGTGGTCGACGGCCTGCGGCCGGTTTTCCGGTGGGACCGGCTCTACCTGGGCGGGGGCAATTCGCGGCTGATCCGCCCGGAGCAACTCGCCCGGATGGGCGACGACGTCGTCGTCGTGCCCAACACGGCGGGCATCGTCGGCGGGGTGCGCGCCTGGTCGCTTTCTCCGGACCGGGCACCCGGCAGCGGAAGATGAGCCGGCGGGTCCGCGTTGTGTCACGGTTGCGGGGTGAGCGCTAGGAGGTGGCGGACGTGGATCTTCTGGAGGAGTACCGGCGGGCGACCATGTTCTTCGAGTCTGGTGACCCGGGCGGAGCGGCCCGGTTGCTGGAGCCGATCATCGACGCCGAGCCCGGCAACGACGCGGTGCGCCTGTTGTTGGCGCGCGCGTATTTCACGTCCGCTCAGTTGAATCGGGCCGAAGAACAACTGCGGGTCCTGGTCGACCGGGATCCCAGCGACCACTACGCGCACCACGTCCTCGGCCGCACCCTGGAACGGCAGGGCCGCCGCCCGGAGGCGCTGCCGCACCTGCGGCTGGCCGCCGCCATGAGGCCGGACCACTACGACTACCAGTCGGCGGTGATCCGGGTGGAGAACCAGCTCGGTCGGGGGTCGTGAGCCTCGCCGTACCATTGCCTGCCGTGGAGCCGCTGCCATGAAGCTGAAGCTTGACCTGCACGACATCTTCAACCGGGGGCACGACATCGACCGGGCGCTGCGCGGAATCATCGACGAGGCGGTGGCCAAGCGAGCCACTCTCGTGGAGATCATCCCCGGCAAGGGGTCCGGCCAGCTCAAGAAGCGGGTGCTGCGCTTCCTCGACCAGAAGGAGATCAAGCAGCTCTACCACCGGGTGGAGAAGGACTCCAAGAACTTCGGGCGACTTTTCGTCCACTTCCGCTGGAAATGACGGCGCGGCCGCTCGCCAACTCTCGCTTGACGGGCCCTTGGCCTTACCCCCGCCCTCAAGGACAGAGCACTGGCCCGCATCTTGGTAGCTGGGTTGCTTCCTGCCGGGTCGTACACCGCCTACCAGCATGCCCGGCACATCCGGTCGTTTGCCCGGAACGGCCACGGGTATCGCCTACCGCCGGACGGGAACGCGCGGGGGTGTGACGACGGGGAT
>Ga0075310_1000204_pt1 | contig 10456 bp, 10 predicted proteins | sample MayberryNE_Catta_2_FD_120088 | JGI IMG/M metagenome (GOLD analysis project Ga0075310, IMG submission 120088) | Natural and restored wetland microbial communities from the San Francisco Bay, California, USA, that impact long-term carbon... | ecosystem: Environmental > Terrestrial > Soil >... | reverse complement strand
CTGTGGGGAGCGCGGCGCGTTGCTCGAACAGCCTGCCGCCGTCAACGTCGTGCGGCGAGCGGACATCGGTCCTCCCGGTCGAGTACGACTGCAGCCAATGGCGTTGGAGACCGGGAGGGATGGGGCAACAAGCCTGCCGCGTCGGGCGCGGCGATGGATGGGGTCAGGCTCCTGCGGCGAGAACCAGGAATGCGGTGCCGACGGCGATGACGTCCTCGAGTAGCGCGATCGGGAAATCGGGCACGCCGAGCGCGCGGACGAGTCCGGTGCGGGCCCGGTAGCCGCCGAGCGTCCCGGCGACCGCGCCGACGCCACCGGCAACCGCACCCGCGGCGAGTGAGCCGCCGAGGCCGGCCGTGAGTGCCGCCCCGGCAAGCCCTCCGCTGAGGATTCGTGCGAGGAACGGCCCGGTGCCGGTGCGGGCCGGCGTGAAGGACAGCTTGTCGGCCACCAGCTCCGCGAGCATGGCGACGAGCAGGATGTACCTGGCGGGAGCGGAGTCGAGGAAGGCGAGCGGTGTGCTGTCGAGACGAAGCCAGCCCAGGTGCGCCGCCCACGCCACCGCAGCGAGCGGGGTCATCGAGCGGAAACCTGCGACGATGCCGAGGACGATGGCGAGTGCGGCGGTCACACTGGTCAGTATTGCCCGCGCGAGCGTTCTGTCAACCCACGGCGCTTACACCACGACAGTGAGGATCCCTGTCACGATCAGAGCGGCACCCCAGATCAGGTCGACGTTCACCCATACCCGCCGCACGATGCCGACCCCGAGCCGCTCGTATACCACCACCGCCGCCAGCATGGTCGCCGCCAGGTAGCCCGCACTGTGGAGGGCGGTGGCCGACCACGCGCTGACGCCGCCCGCGCCCGTCATGCCGGCCATCGCCACACCACCGGCGTGCGCGGCGTGCGCCGAGGCCGGGACCGCGAGCACGACCGGCAGCACCATGAGCCCGGCGCCGTGCGCCGTCGCCATCGCCAGCGACCAGAGCGCCAGGTCCCTCGGGCCCACCCGCATCCCGCCCCGGGGGTGCCGGTGGCGCAGGAGCCTGAGGCTGCCCAGCACCATCAGCAGGCCACCGACGATCCATTCGACCGCCGTCAGCGGGAGCGCCCGGCCCAGCAGCGCTGCCGCGGCGAGCGCGGCGAGGATGGCTCCGGCGTGTCCCGCCGCCAGCGGCGGAAGCGCGCCCCAGAGCGCGGCTCGTCGGCGCTCCTGGAGCCCGAGCGCCACCGCGAAGAGCCATCCCATCCCGGGATTGAGCCCGTGCACGGCGCCCAGGACCAGCAGCGCCGTGCCGGACTCGAGATCGAGCCCGCTCATGCCGCGTAGCAGAACGAATCGGAGGACGCGTCGCCGCCGGACAACTTGACCTGATGCGGCCGTTGGCCGTCGCTCATCTCCACCAGGAACCGCGGGTCCAGGGCGATCCCGCCGCCGGAAGCGACATCCACCTTCGCCATCCAGCCCCGGATTCCGTCGGGGTAGAACTGGGCGTCCCAGGGCGTGAACAGCGCGTTGGTGATGTACGCCCGCCGGCCGTCCCGGCTCACTTCCACCATCTGCGGCCCGCCGTTGAGCGGCTTGGCGGAATTCTGGGGGTGCGCACCGCGCGCCACGATCCCGCCCAGCTTCACGGAGCCCGAGAGCACCGGATTGAAGGGATCCGAGACGTCGTACTGCCGGAGCTCGCCCGTGCCCCAGCACGAGACGTAGAGGTACCGGTCGTCCAGCGACAGGTTGACGTCCGTCACGAAGGGCGGCACGGCCTTGAACCCCTGGAGCATGGGCGGCAGGTCGGCCGGATCGGCCGGCTCCGCGGGAATCGTGATCACCTTCTTCGCCTTCCACTGCCCGTCCTGGGCGTCCAGGTACCACACCCAGACGGAGGAGGAGAGATCCTCCAGCGAGATCACGACCCCGGCGAAGCCGTAGGCCTTGCGCGGATCGCGGGCGGGCCGGAGCTCGAGCACCATCTGATGCTGGGCGCCGAGGTCGATGGTCTGGAGGTGGCGCCGCTTCCGCAGGTCCCACACGTGGAGCGCGTGGCCGTACTTCGCGCCCAGGAGCAGCTCGGGATTCACGCCGTCCTTCACCATGTTCGGCGTCCCCCACTCGCTGCTGACCATCACGTCATGACCCAGGTGCCAGGCGAAGTCATAGGCGAGGTGCTGGGGCCCACGGTCGCGCTCCCACTGGCCTCGGACCTCGAACGAGTCGTGGTCGATGGTGAACAGCCCGCCTGGCCCGTCGCCGCCGGTCGAGCCGAGCGCGTTGAGGTAGATCCCGTCGGGGCCGCAGTGCACCGTGTGGGGGGCCATGTACCCGGTCCGGCGGGCCAGCTCCTCGGGCTCGATGACCTTCACCAGCTCGGGCCGGCGCGGGTTGGGCTTGGTGTCGATGATGTGGATACGGGAGGAGCCGATGCCCGGCACGATCAGGTAGCGGCGCTCGGCATGGGCATTGGACGCCCAGGGGCAGAGATGGGAGCTGCAGGCGTTCCAGCCCAGGTGGTGCAGCTCGTTGCCGACATCGGGGAACTCGACCTGCCCGATCAGCTGGCCGTAGGCGCGGGAATCCGGGTCGGTGTCCACGACGCCGATCGCGTCCCGGGTAACGCCATCGGTGCCGAGCAGCGTGACGTAGGCCAGCTCCTCGGCGGGGGCCCGCATCGCTTCGGCGGGTGTGGGGTAGAACGTCGGGTCGGGCGTCCAGCGGGCCATTGGCTCCTCCAAGGGTGAGTGTTCTCTCCCTTGAATACGGAGCATGGCTCCGCCAGCGGCCACCGACCGGTCAGCGCTCGAGCGCGGCTTCCCGGTAGCGGCGCCCTTCCGCCTCGCGGCCGGTCGTCTCGTAGAGCGCCGCGAGCCGCTCGGCGGAGGCGCGGAGCACCGGCGCTTCCGGCGGCAGCACCTCCCGCCGAACTGCGTGCGCCTGAAGCAGGAGGCGCTCCGCAGCCACGAGGTCACCCCGATCGCGCGCGACCGCGCCCCGCTCTTCCAGCGTTTCCGCCAGCTCCACATGCTGGCCCAGCTTCGCGAAGCGGATAGCCTGCGCTCGAGTCAGGTGCCACTCCGCCGAGTCCAGCCGACCCCGGAGCCGGTGCAGGACGCCCAGCGCGTGGTGGCCTCGCGCGACGTCGGGATGGCCCGCGCCGACCCCTTCGAGGGCGTAGCGGAGTGCATCGATGAAGAGACTCTCGGCCCGGTCCAGCTCGCCACGATTCAGAGCCACGCTGCCGAGCCGGTGCAGCAGGTAGGTGACCTGGTGATGAGTTGCGCCGTAGGCGCGACGCTGGACCGGCAGCGCCGCCAGGAGCAGACGCTCGGCCTCGTCCAGCTCGCCCTTGTTGGTCAGGAGGAACGCGAGGTTGGCGTCGGCGACCGCGGTGTAAGGATGGCTATCGCCGTAGATCCGCCGGTACATCGCCGCGGCCTCGCGCAGCAGTGGCTCGGCGGCCGTGAGGTCGCCCAGCGCGCGGAGCTGCACCCCGACGTTGTTGATCGTCTCGGCGACGAGCCAGTGGTCGCCCGGATAGGCCCGCCGGCGGATCGACAGGGCCTCCTGATAGAGCGGCAGCGCCTCGGCGTAGGCGCCCCGGCGACGGAGCAGCGCCGCCAGATCGTTGAGACTCGCGGCTACGGCCGGGTCGTTCTCATCCAGCAGCCGACGCCGCATCGCGAGCGCCTCCCGCGCGAGCGGCTCCGCGGCGGCGTAGTCACCGGCGTCCCGCAGCACCAGCGCCAGGTCGTTCAAGTGCCGCGCGATGCGCGGGTGATCCCGGCCGAGCAGGGCACGCTCGATGCCGAGTGCCTCCTTGAGCATTCGCTCTGCTTGGGCGTACCGCTCCTGCATGCGATAGGTGTCCCCCAGCTCTGCCAGGAGAGCGCTGAGCGCGAGGTGTCGCCCGCCCTGCTCCTGTCGCCTCAGCGCGACTGCCTCTTCCAGCAGGCTTGCGGCCCGGGCGAAGTCCCCCAGCCGGTGGTGGACCACGCCGAGGACGCGGAGCATCTCCGCCCGCTCCCTGGGGTGCCGCACGCCCTCCGCCACCTCCGCGAGCCGCGCACGCAGGACGGCGCCCGCCGCGGAGTCCTCGGTCGCCGCGGCCGGACGCCCCGGCTCGAAGAGCGAGAGCAGGACCTGGTTGATCCGCTCGGCGCGCTGCGCCTCGACCGTGGCCTCGGCCAGCACCAGGCGCATGCGGCGCTCCTGGACCGTCGCGAAGACCGCGTAGGCCACCGGCAGCAGGACCGCGAGGACGGCCGCCGCCGCAGCCACCCGGTGCCTGCGCACCAGCTTGCCGGCCCGGTACAAGGCCGAGTCCGCCCGGAGGGCGATCGGCTGGCCGGCGAGGAAGCGCTCGATGTCGTCCGCGAGCGCCTCGGCCGAGCCGTACCGCCGGCCCGGCTCCTTGCGGAGGGCGGCCAGCACGATGCGATCCAGATCGCCCCGGAGCCGCCGGCGGTCCCGGGGGTCGACAACGACTGCGCTGGGAGGAGCCGGATCCACCTCGCTGACCACTCGGGCGGCCTCGGCCAGTGAAAGGCCCTCCAGCGGGAACGGTCGTCGCCCCGCGAGCAGCTCGTAGAGAATCACACCGAGCGACCAGACGTCGTTCACGGTCGTGGCGGGCTCACCCCGGAACTGCTCGGGGCTCGCGTAGGCCGGGGTCATGAGGAGGAGGCCGGTCCGGGTCTGCGGCGCGGGGTGCGCCAGGTCCACCGCACCGGGGTCGAGGATCTTCGCGATCCCGAAATCCAGCAGTTTCACCGTCCCGTCAGGCGCCACCAGGACATTCGACGGCTTGAGGTCACGGTGGACTACGAGACGTCCGTGGGCGTAGTGGATGGCGCGCGCCACGGTGCAGAACAGGCGGAGCCGCTCGTCCAGGGCCAGCACTCGCTCGTGGCAGTACTGGTTCAGCGGTACGCCGTCGATGTACTCCATGACCAGATACGGCCGCCCGCCCTCCGCCACGCCGCCGTCGAGCAACCGGGCGATGTTGGGATGGTCGAGCGAAGCGAGGATCTGGCGCTCGGCCACGAGCCGTCCGATCAGCTCGTCGTCCCCTGGTCCGGCTCGGAGCAGCTTGATCGCCACGCGACGGCGGAACACGCCGTCGTCGCGCTCGGCCAGGTGCACCACGCCCATGCCGCCTCGGCCCAGCTCCCGCACGAGACGGTAGCGTCCGACGGTCGGCGGCCTCGCGGCAGCGGAAGGTGCGGGGGACAGGGGGAGCAGCTTCTCTCCCAGGTCATGCGCGGCCAGGAGCTCGCGCACGTCCTTCAGGAGCTCGGCGTCGTCCTCGCACGCCGTCTCCAGCCAGTCCCGGCGGAGTTCTGCGGGTTGCTCCAGCGCGGCCTCGAACAACGCCTCGATCCGCGCCCGGCGCTCGGCATCGGGGTGCTCAGGCATTCCGCTTCAGGACCAGCGCGTGCACCAGCCAGGCGCGTGCTTTGGTCCAGTCCCGCCGCACCGTCCGCTCCGAGACGCCGAGCACGGTCGCGATCTCCTGCTCCTCCATGCCCGCGAAGAGCCGATACTCCGCGACCTGGCGCTGCCGCGGCTCCAACCGCTCGAGTGCATCGTTCACTGCCAGCATCTCCTCACCCTCGACCGATAGCATCCCGTGCTCATCGCCGAGGGTCGTCTGCTCCCAGGCGCCGCCGCGCTTGAGGGCGTTCCTCTCCCGGTGGTGGTCGATCAGGAGCTGCCGCATGGCGCGCCCGGCGATGGCCAGAAAATGGGCCCGCCCTTCGGCGTGCGGCGGGCTTCCGCCGGCGAACTTGAGGTAGACCTCGTGCACCAGTCCCGTCGCGTTCAGGGTCGTGTCCGCCGATCTCAGCCGGGCGCCGGCCAGACGCCGGAGCTCCGCGTAGGCCAGCTCGAACACCCGGTCCAGCGCGACGGCGTCGCCGGCACGCACCGACTCCAGCAGCTGGGTCACTGCGCCGGGCGGGATGGCCGAGGGGGGCATGGCTGATCGTTAAGGGGCGGTTGGACTTAGTCAAGAGCTCGTTGCTCGACGGCGCTGCTGCGGCAGCTCGGCGTCATGACGTAGCGCCACCCTCGCTTGCCTTGCGGGATCCCACCGCACGGCCGTATTCGTTCCCCTGCCTCTCCATTCCTCCACTACAACCTGGCCGGGCCATGCTGAACTACATCTGGGCAGGTCTGATCGTCTCCAGCTTCCTGTTCGCCATCGGATATGATATCCGGGACATCAACGCGGATCGCTACCGGAACGGCGAGCCGCTTCCCCTGGTGCTCTCCCTTCCTCAGAACTACGACCCGGCCCTTCGCCGCGTCCCGGTCGAGATCTGGGTGGACTCGGCCCGGTATGCCGGGTTCTATGGGGTTTCGGGCGGGCCCACGAAGCACTATAAGGGCTACCTGCTGCAGAGTCAGGAAGGCATCCAGATCCGCTTCGAGAAGGCCGCGGTCTTCCCGGAGCCGCTGGCGACCATCGCAAAGGTCTCCCGATCTCGCGACGAGGAGTTGCAGGGCACGCTGACCGGCCCCGCTCCGGCAGTCGGGACCACAACCGCGAGCACCGGCGTGGTCTTCGCTCAGGTCCGCTTCGTCAAGCTCAACGCCATCGCCAGCGCCGCGCTCGACTTCGCCAAGACCGGCGCCGAGATCGCCCTCGGCCTGATCGGCGTCCTCGCGCTTTTCCTGGGTCTCCTCAAGATCGCGGAAGACGCGGGGATCGTGTTCGCCCTGGTCAAGCTGGTGCGGCCGATCCTGCGACCGCTGTTTCCGGAGATCCCCCCCGACCATCCCGCGCTGGGCATGATCGCGCTCAACCTCACCGCCACGCTGTTCGGGCTGGGGAACGCGGCGACGCCGTTCGGCATCAAGGCGATGGAGGAGCTGCAGACGCTCAATCTCTCGGAGGACACGGCCACCAACTCGATGGTCATGCTGCTCGCGATCAACACCGCGAGCCTCCAGCTGGTCCCGCCGGTGCTCCTGCTCGCGCTCATGGGGACCCAGATCAACACGCTGATCTTTCCGATCCTGACGACGACGGTGCTGGGGCTGATCGTCGCGATCGCCGCGGCGAAGCTGCTCGGCCGGCTGCCGGGGTACCGGGCCTCGGACCCCAATCGCGCCCCCCAGGCCTGAGGCCGCCATGGACATCGTCCGCGAAGCCATCAGCCTCGTCTCCTACTTCGTTCTGCCTCTCATCCTGGTGGGGTTCCCGCTCTATGGCATCATCAAGCGGGTGCCGGTCTACGAGAGCTTCGTGGAAGGCGCCCGCGACGGCTTCCAGGTCGCGGTCCGGATCATCCCCTACCTGGTGGCGATCCTCTTCGCCATCGCCATGTTCCGGGCCAGCGGCGCGATGGAGGCGCTCACCCGCGCCCTCGACCCGGTGCTCGGTCTGATCGGCTTCCCGGCCGAGCTGCTCCCGATGGCCATCATCCGCTCGCTCTCGGGCTCCGGCTCCGCGGCACTGGTGGTGGACATGATCAACCAGTACGGCGAGGACTCGATCCTGGTGAAGATGGCGGCGGTGATGTACGGCTCCAGCGAAACCACGTTCTACGTGATCGCGGTGTACTTCGGGGCGGTGGGCATCAAGAAGACCCGGCACGCGGTGCCCGCGGGGCTCATCGCGGATGCCGCGGCCATGATCCTCGCCGTCTGGACGGTTCGGCTGCTGTTCGGCTGAGGCGTTAGGGGACGGTTCTGAAGCAAGTCTCAGCGCGGCTTCACGCTGGCGTCATACCGGCGGGGATAGCGTGAGGCATCAATTGCCGGAGCCGCCGTATGAGGTTCGCCCGCCTTTCGGTCGCCGCGCTGTGCCTCTGCTCGGCCTGCGGGTCGTCTGTAGTCTCTACCCCGGTCCTCGCCCCGGCTCCTGGGAGCCACATCCGCTACGCCACCGCTCCAGACAGCTCGCCTCTGGCCAAGGCGCGCCTGGTTTCCCTCGACGCCGAGCGACTGGTCTTCAAGCGGTTCGAGATGGACCCCATGGGTCGGAGGGGAGACTGGATCCAGGACTCGGTCCCTACCCACTCGCTCGCGACGCTGCAGGTCCGGGTGCGCCGGCGGAGTCACGCGGCTCAAGGCGCGCTGGTCGGCGTGGCCCTCGGGGCCGTCGCAGGCGTCGCCTGCGCCGCCCAGGAGGATGACTGGCTGACCCCCACGGACGGGCAATGTATGGTCGGCGGCATCCTCGGCGGCGCTGGCTACGGCGCGCTGATCGGCCTGCTGATCAAGAGCGACGTCTGGGCTCCGGCCGTGCCGCCCTCACCGCCGCCGGAGCAGGAACCTCCGGTGACGCTGCTCAGGTGATTGATCTCGCCGGGACGGCCCTGTGAGACTCGCACTCCTGCCGGTCTTGCTCCTCGGTCTCTCCGCCGCCTGCGGGCCCCGTGTGACCACGACCCCGGTGCCCGCCCCATCGGCCGGCACCCCCTTCCGCTACGCCACGCGGCCCGACAGCACGCGATTCACGAAGGCTCACTTCGTGTCGCTCGATGGCGAGCGGCTGGTCTTCGAGCGCTACCAGCTGGATCCCGCGGGTCGACGCGGGGTGTGGACCCCGGACACGGTAGCGACTCCGTCGCTCGCAACGCTGCAGGTAGCAGTGGGCCGGCGGAGCAACGCAGGGCGTGGAGCGCTAATCGGCTTCGCTGTAGGCCCGGGCCTGGGGATCGCCTGTGCCAGCGAGGACTCGGGTGTGGGGGCGCCCAGCGATGAGAGTTGCGCGGCCGGCTACGTCGTGATGAGTACCGCCACCGGCGCCCTGATTGGCCTCTTGATCAAGAGTGATGTCTGGGCTCCGGCCGTCCTGCCTGCGGCCACAAGACCGCCGGTAGCACTGTCGAGGTAGGTTATCTTTCCGCCCATGGCAGCCTCCAGAGCCCGGGTATCGGCCGCAGCACTGGTCATCGCCGTGATCACTGCCTGTGCAGGCAGCAAAGAGCCCGCCGAGCAACCCTCCCCCAGGCTCCACAGCCGCTACCCGTACACGGAGGCAGACGTCCGCTTCATGTCGGGCATGATCGGGCACCACGCCCAGGCACTGACGATGGCCACCCTGGCGCCGCGTAACGGCGCCAGTCCCGAGATCCTCCGGCTGGCCGAGCGGATCACGGCGGGGCAGCAGGACGAAATCGGCACTATGGAGCGTTGGCTCCGGGCTCGGGGAAAGCCCGTGCCCGACCACCACCATGCGATGCACGGTCACCTCATGCCCGGCATGCTGACCGAGGCCCAGATGCAGGAGCTGGAGCGGGCCAAGGGCCCGGACTTCGATCGGCTCTTCCTCACCTACATGATCCAGCACCACCGCGGCGCGGTGGCCATGGTGAAGCAGCTGTACGGCACCCCCGGCGCCGCCCGGGACGACACCGTCTTCAAGTTCGCCGACGACGTCGGCGTCGATCAAACCACCGAGATCGCCCGGATGGAGCGCATGCTGAATGCGCTGCCCGCAGGCGAGCCGGCTTCCTGAACACCTTTCGAGGACATCGCATGACACGCGTGAGATCCCTGCCGCTCCTTCCGGCGGCCGCCGTCGCCCTCCTGCTCGGCTGCGCCGGCTCGTCCTCGTCGGGCAACGGTGCCCCGTCGCCCGAGAGCGCGCGGGCCCCGAGCCCCGACCCGCGCGTCGGTCTCAAGGCCGGACTGGACGATGCCGGCGAGGCGGTGTGGAATCTGAAGGTGGTTTCCGAGAATCCGTCGCCCGAGCAGTTCGCCGGGATCACCAACTCGGACATGGCCTTCACCGGCAAGTATCTCATCCAGGGCAACTACAACGGCTTCCAGGTGTGGGACGTCGAGAAGGCGGGCAAGCCGAAGCTGGTCACCGGGTACGTCTGCCCGGCCAGCCAGAGCGACGTCTCGGTCTACAAGAACCTGCTCTTCGTCTCCGGCGAAGACCTCTCGGCGCGCCTGGACTGCGGCACCCAGGGCGTTCAGGACACGGTGAGCAAGGAGCGGCTGCGCGGGCTCCGGGTATTCGACATCAGCGACATCCACCACCCGAAGAACGTCGGCAACGTGCAGACCTGCCGCGGGTCGCACACCCACTCGCTGCTGGTCGATCCCAAGGACTCCGCGAACGTCTACGTCTACATCTCGGGATCCAGCGTGGTGCGCTCCCCCAGCGAGCTGCCGGGCTGCACCGCCGCGATGCCGAACGTGGATCCGAACACGGCCTGGTTCCGGATCGAGGTGATCAAGGTGCCGGTCGCGCACCCGGAGCAGGCGGCGATCGTCAGCTCGCCGCGGATCTTCGACAACCTGGTCGCGCCGCCCTCGCACGGCGACACGCCGGAGGACAGCGTCGTTGACGCCAAGGCGCTGGCCGAGGCGAAGGCGCGGGGCGCGTTCACCTACACCATGTATGGCCAGGAGCAGGTGCTCGACGACGGTGACGCGGAGGGCTGGCTTTCCGAGATCGTCTCGGCCCGTGGCGGGAGCGGCGCGCCCACGGCG
>Ga0075310_1000199_pt1 | contig 10486 bp, 8 predicted proteins | sample MayberryNE_Catta_2_FD_120088 | JGI IMG/M metagenome (GOLD analysis project Ga0075310, IMG submission 120088) | Natural and restored wetland microbial communities from the San Francisco Bay, California, USA, that impact long-term carbon... | ecosystem: Environmental > Terrestrial > Soil > Wetlands... | reverse complement strand
GAGTGCAGACCGCCTGCGCGCGAGCCGGGGAGGTCCTGGCTGGCGCGCCGCTCGACAATGGCGACGTCCACGCCCGCCAACGCCAACTCGCCCGCCAGCATCAGCCCGGTCGGACCTCCTCCGGCGATCACCACCGCATGCTCTGTCATAGCCACACTCCGGCGCGCCTGCGGCGCTCACTCCTTATATCTGGGCGGGTTCGATCGCTTCGCCGGGAGTGACCTCGGGGGTGCCGCTCCAGTCGGCGCCGCGGAGCAGCGGCACCGCCGCCACCAGGACGGCCAGCACGCCGCCGCCCGCGAGGGCAAAGCCCGCGCGGGGGTCGAACACCTCGGTCACGACGCCTCCCAGCACGAAGCCGATGCCCGGCATCGCGACCGCGATCGACTCGAGCAGGCCGGCGACGCGCGCCTGGAAGGCGTCCGCGGTGAGGTGCTGGACGGTGCTGATCACCGCCACCCACTGCACGCCGTTCCCGGCTCCTCCGAGCGCGGCTGCGCCACATGCGACCAGCAGTGAGCCGGCCGCTGCCATGCCGAGGTACGAGAGCGACACGGCCAGCGTGCTGAACAAGAGGAGCATCCCGATCGCGATCCGTGTGCCGGCGAGGAAGACGAGGCTGCCGAGCACCATCCCGACGCCCCACGCCGACAGCAGCGCCCCGTAGCCGGAGTCGCCCGCGTCCAGGGTCTCCTTCGCGTACACGATCTCGATCGGCAGCACGAGGCTGAAGAACACGAACGCGAGCGCCTGCATCGTCATCAGCCGTCTCAGGACCGGCGTGCGCGCCACGTAGGAGAGCCCCTCGCGCAGGCGGGCACGGACGCGCTGGGGCTGTGACTTCACCTGTGGCAGCGCGGCCGCGGCCAGCATGATCGCCACCAGCACGAACGAGGCGGCGTCGATCAGCAGCGCGGTCTGCACACCGACGACCGCGACCGCCACGCCGGCCAGCGCGGGGCCCACCGCGCCGGCGCCGGTGAACCCGACGTTGATGATCGCGTTGCCCTCGCGCAGCAGCCCATGCGGGGTCAGGACGGCCGCCGCCGACGCCCGGGTGAGCGCCCGCGCCCCGATCGCCAGTGTCCCGTCGACCGTGGCGAGCGCCACCACCAGCCACAGCGCAAAGCTGTCCGCGGTCAGGGCGAGCGCCACGAACGTGGCCGCCTCTGCCAGGTAGAGCAGCGGCAGCATCAGCTTCGTTCCGGCGGGCTCCGCGCGTGCCACCAGCACCTGGCCGAGGAAGCCCGGAGCGAACTGCATGCCGAGGAAGAGCGCAGCCGTCGCGAGCGGGCTGCCGGTCTCGTCGTAGACGAGCACCGCGAGCGCGATCTCCCCGATCCAGTTGCCGAGCTCGTTCGCGGTGTAGGCGCCCGCCAGGTGGCTGAAGCCGGGCAGCTTTAGAGGTGCCAGCGAGCGCATCAGGCGATCTGCGGTCAGATATTGGCAGCGCGTCCGGAATCCTGCCCCCGCGGGCCCCGGCGGGCCGCCGATACCTCTGTCCGGGGCGTCTGAGCTTTCCTCAAGCGACGCTCCGTTGCGGCCGATAGCTACTTCGCAGCCGGCACGCATGGAGGTCCCGCCCTGTCTCAACGCCCCAGTCGCTTCGTAATCGCCCTGATGCTGGCCGCGCTGGGCGGCGCGGTCGTCGTCGGGGTGCTGACGGCGCAGTCCGCCGACTGGGACGTCGTCCTGCTGCTGACCCTGCTCGCCTTCTCGGTCACGAGCGACCTCGGCGCCGTGGAGACCCGCGGCGGGGTGAAGATCTCCGGCAGCCTGCTGGCGCTGATCCTCGCGATGGTCTTCATGGGCGGCACGCCGGCCGCCGTGATCGGCCTGGTCACGATCTCCGTCGGCTGGCTGCGGTGGCGGGACAAGTTCACCGACCTCCTGATCAACCTGGTCACGTACGCCTGGTTCCCCCTGATCGGGGGCCTCGCGTTCCGCGCCGCCACCGACGCCACCGCGCTGACGCCCGACGACGGGCTCTTCTACGTGCTCGTCCTGGCGCTGTTCGGCCTCTCGCTGCTGATCAACTTCACGCTGATCGCCGGATACACGTGCTACGAGGAGCGCAGCTCGTTCCTGGCGAAGGCCGCCAAGCTGCTGTTTCCTGTGTTCGCGTCCGAGCTGGCGGCCGCCTCGATGGCCGTGGGCGTGGCGTTCCTCTACCACCGCATCGGGATCGCGGCGATCCTCCTGTTCGGGATCGTGCTGTTCACGTACCAGTACCTGCTGGGCCAGCTGCGCGTCTCCGAACGGCGCGCCGAGGAGCTCGAGCGGCGGGGCAAGCAGCTTGGCGCGCGCACGCGCCAGCTCGCCACGCTGCAGGTCGGGATGCTGTCCGCGCTGCTGCGCACGCTCGACCTGCGGGACCGCATGACGGCCCGCCACTCGGCGGCCGTCGCGCGCTACGCGCGGGAGATCGCGATTGCGGCGGGCTTCTCGAAGGAGGACCAGGACCTCGTCCACACCGCCGGCCTCCTGCACGACCTGGGCAAGTTCATCTTTCCCGACCGGATCCTGAAGGGCGACAGCAAGCTCTCCGACGAGGACTGGAACATCATCAAGATGCACCCCTACCAGGGCGCCCGTGTGGTGGCGCAGATGGAGGGGTACGGACCGGTGAGCGAGATCATCCTCGCCCACCACGAGCGGATCGACGGCAAGGGCTACCCGCGGGGGCTGAAGGGCCCGGACATCCCGGCGCTCTCGCGGATGATCTCCGTCGCCGACACGTACGACGTCATGACCGCCCGGGACTCGTACCGCAAGCCGATCTCCTCGTTCGAGGCGATCCAGGAGCTGAAGCGGGTCGCGGGCGCACAGCTCGACGCGGAGTACGTCGAGCTCTTCATCAAGATCCTGGCCGGCAAGGACGTCCGCTTCCGCCACGGCGAGGACGCTGACTTCGACGCCGAGCTGGGGCTCGACAAGCGGATCGCCGAGTACTCGCTGCCGCTTGGCCTCGAGGACGACCTGCACACCGGCGACGAGCCGGCGCGCCAGTCGCTCTAGGAATATCCGGGGCTTCGCCCCACCTAAAGGCCTGTGCTTCGCGCCTTTGGCGCTCGCCTTGGAATATCAGGGGGCTACGCCCCACCTAAAGTCCTGTGGCCTCGCTGACCGCTCGGCCTAAGACACCCGCGCCCCCAGCTCGTCCGCCACCCGCTCGGGCGGGACGATGTTCACCGCCAGGCCCGTGCCGAGCTCGAAACCGGCCAGGCGGGTGAGCCGCGGCACGATGTCGACGTGCCAGTGGAAGTGCGCGGCTCCCCGCGGCGCGGTGCGGACCCAGAGGTTCAGCGGCGGCGAGGCGCCGAGCCGCTGCTCGAGGCGCGCCAGACCGTCGTGCAGGAGGCGGGCGCCGGCACCCGAATCCGCGAAGCGCGGTTCGTGGCGGCGCGGAACGAGTTGCAACTCATAGGGCGAGCGGGCCGCGAACGGTGCCAGCAGCACGGCATCGTCGTCGACCGCCACCACCCGCTCACGCCGGCGCACCTCCTCCTGGAGCAGATCGCACATCAGGCAACCGCCCATCGTGCGCGTGTTGTGCGCGGTGAATCGCTCGCGCTCGCGGGCGATCAGGGCCGGCACGAAGTCGAGCGCGTACAGCTGCGCGTGCGAGTGCTCGAGCGACGCGCCCGCCGCAGGTCCCTCGTTGACCATCACGTGGACGCAGGCCGCCTCGGAGTGTGCCCGGGCGCGCTCCCGCCAGGCGGCGACCGCGAGCTCGAGCTGCTGCGCGCCGAGGTTGCTCATCGAGGCGACGTGCTCGGGGGTGTGGACGATCACCTCGTGGTGCCCGGTGGCGTGCCCGGCGACCAGCAGCTCGGGGTCCCCGCGCCCCCCCGCCAAGGGGTCCGCTCCCTCGTCGGGGTCACCCGGCTGGAGCAGCGGGTACTTGTTCGGGACCGCCCGCACCTGCCAGCCGGGAGTGTCGGGACCGCCGCCCTCCGGCCGCAGCGCGTAGGTCTCGGGGGGCGTCCAGTCCTCGCGGCCCTCGCACAGCGGGCACTGCGCCCGCGCGTCCTCGTGCGTGGCGGAGGACACGAAGCTGAACGGCCGGTCGGCGCGCGCAGGTGCGAGCACCGTCCGCAGACCCGTGAGCGGGTCGATCCGAAGCTCTGGAGCCGCCACTCAGCCGGGCGATGCCCGCTCGTCCTCGCGCTGCTTGCTCGCAGCCTCGATGAACGGCTGGAAGAGGTCGATCGGAACCGGGAAGATCGTGGTCGAGTTGTGCTCCGCGCCGACCTCGATCAGCGTCTGGAGGAAGCGGAGCTGGATCGCGACCGGGTGCCGGCCGATCATCGCGGCCGCCTGCGAGAGCTTGTCGGCGGCCTGGAACTCGCCCTCGGCGGCGATGATCTTCGCCCGCCGCTCCCGCTCGGCCTCGGCCTGGCGGGCCATCGCGCGCTGCATGGTCTGCGGGATCTCGACGTCCTTGATCTCGACGGTCGTGACCTTGATGCCCCACGGCTCGGTCTGTTCGTCGATGATCCGCTGCAGCTCGTCGTTCAGCCGGTCGCGCTCGGCCAGCAGCGTGTCGAGCTCCGCCCGCCCCAGCACCGCGCGCAGGGTGGTCTGCGCGATCTGTGACGTGGCCATCAGGTAGTTCTCGACCTGCACGATCGCATCGTTGGCGTTCACGACACGGAAGTAGCAGACGGCGTTCACGGAGGCCGGCACGTTGTCGCGCGTGATCACTTCCTGCGGTGGGATGTTCAGGGTCACCGTGCGCAGGTCGACGCGCACCATCTTGTCGATGATCGGGATCAGAATGATGAGCCCGGGGCCCTTCTGGGCGATCAGGCGCCCGAGCCGGAAGATCACGCCGCGCTCGTACTCGCGCAGGATCCTGATCGCGCTCGCCGCGACGAGGAAGACCACGAACGCGACGACTCCGAGGACGACCAGGAGGGCGGTCATGTCGCTGACTGTACCCCTTCGACCCATCCCTCAGGCCTCTCGGGCGCGCGGGCGACCGTGAGGGTCAGCCCCTCGACTGCCTCGACCACGACCCCATCGCCGACCCGGAGCCCCTCCTGCTCGGACCGCGCGCGCCACAGCGCGCCCTTCACGAACACGTGCCCGAACGGGTCCAGCGGCGAGCGTACCTCGCCGTATGCCCCGATCAGCTCCTCCCAGCCGGTCTGGACGTGGCGGTGGCGCGCCTGCACCGCCTTGCCGATGATCCAGGCGAAGAACCCGCCCAGGATCGCGGCCGTCAGGAGCACGAGCGGCACCGAGATGTCGAAGGCCTCGCTGTCGGTGTCGAACAGCAGGAGGCCGCCGAAGGCGAGCGCCACCACCCCGCCGGCCGCCAGCGCCCCGTGGCTGACGATGAACGCCTCCGCGGCGAACAGCGCGAACGCGAGCAGCACGAGCAGCAGCCCGGCGACGTTGATCGGAAGCTGGGCGAGGCCGAACAGAGCCAGGATCAGGGACACGCCCCCGAGCGCCCCGGGCAGGATCATGCCGGGGTTGAACAGCTCGATCCCGAGCAGGATCAACCCGATCGTGAACAGCAGGAAGACCGTGTTGGGGTTCACGAGCAGCTCGAGCGCCGAGTACTTGAACGGCACTCCGACCGAGTCGATCCGGGCCCCTGTCGTCTCCAGGCGCCCGGCCTTCGGTCCCTGGACGCGGAACCCGTCGAGCTGCTGCACGAGCTCCTGCTCGTCGTCCGCGACGAGGTCGATCAGGTCGCGTCGCTGGGCCTCGGTGGCGGTCACGTTCACCGCGTCGCGGACCATCCGCTCGGCGAGATCCCCGTTGCGGCCATGGCCCTCGGCCAGCGCGCGCACGTAGGCCGCGGCGTCGTTGCGGACCTTGCGGCCGAGCACCTCGTCCTGCTCGCCGCCGCCGAGCGAGATGGGGGTGGCCGACCCGATGTTGGTCTCGGGCGCCATCGCGGCGACGTCCGCCGCCTGGGTGATGAACAGCCCGGCCGAGGCCGCGCGCGCCCCGTTGGGCGAGACGTAGACGACCACCGGCATGGGCGCGGCCAGGATGTCTTTCACGATGTCCCGGGTCGAGTCGTCGAGGCCGCCGGGCGTGTCGAGCCGCAGGATCACCACCTCCGCGCCGTCGCGCTCGGCCTCGTCCAGCGCCTCCTCCACCCAGGCCGCGGATGCCGGGTTGACCGTCATGTCGAACGCGACCGACCTGACGAGCGGGCCGGAGTCCTGTGCCGTGGCGGCCGCCGGCAGGGCGAGCGCCGCCAGTACCGCTGCCACGATTGCCCTGTGCATCATCTCTCTCATTGTCCCGCCCGCGCGCCCTTGATCGAGTACTCGCGGATGTCGTCCTCGAGCGCCGCCTCCGAGGCGTACCCGCCCGGCTTCGTGTAGACGAGCTCGCCGGCGGGGTCGTAGAAGGTCGTGGTGGGGAAGTTCCGCTCCAGCCCGAGGAGCTCGGCGATCTCGCTGCGGGGGTCGAAGAAGCTCGGGTAGGGGACGGGGTACTCCTGGAGGAAGTCGCGCGCCTCCTCGCGCGCGTCCTCGGAGTTGACCGCGAGGAACGCGATGCGCGTGCCGCGCTTCCGCGCCTGGTTCTGGAAGAACGGGAACTCGAAGCGGCACGGGCCGCACCACGAAGCCCACTTGTTGACGACGACGGGATGCCCGCGCAGCCCGCGCAGCATGCGCTCGAACTCCTCCGTCCCGCCGCCGAGCAGCTCGTTCGGCTGCGAATAGAGCCGCGCCAGCTGTGGCGGCGCGTCCGCCAGCGCCCGCTCGTAGTCGGCCGGCGTGGCGGCGCTTTGGGGATCGTCGGAGCCGCAGCCCCCCAGGGCCACCACGGAAAGGACTGCGCTCAAAAGGGCAATAAGCCGCACGAAACCGCGCACTCCCGGCGAAATTACCGCAAGACCGGCGCCATCGCGACGATCCAGCCGCGCCTTCGGCTTTCGGCGGTGCTTTAATACTCTGAGTACCGTGTCCGGGGGACTGGGGGCCTGCTGGCTTAGGCTCTCTTCCCGCGGGCCGCGGAGCTGTCGCCGGCAAGGAATCTCCCTCGTCGGTTGCAGAGCAGGGACGAGCGTTGCGCAGCCGTCGTGCGTGTGTGACGGCGTCCGAGTATCCGACAAGCCTCGAAATGGCTGACACCACCGAAGTGGCCGGCAGGGCTGCGGCCATTCCAACCCGCGAAGAGCTCGACAGCGTCGAGCGGTTCACCCGCGAGCCGTTCGCGCCAGATCTCGACGCCCTGCGGCCCGGCACCGCCCGCCGCCGGGCGCTCGAAGCCGCGCTGGCGGAGATCGACGCGGGCCACGAGGAGCCCAGCGTCGAGTGGCGCCAGCAGTACTCGCTGATGCTCGGGCTCGAGCGCCTGCTGGCCGAGGACGAGCCGCACCTCGCCGACGGCACCGTCCTCTCGGCGCACCAGGTGGACGCGCTGTCGGGCACCCTGACCGCGCTGATCGCCGAGATCGAGCGCGCGAACGGCGGCGGGAACGGCGCCCTCGAGGCCTACGAGGACGAGGAGGAGCCCGAGGAGGACGATCTCGAGGACGCCATCGACGACGACTTCGACGAGGACGACGAGGACGACGAGGACGATGGGGTCGAGGAGTCCGAGCCGGAGGACTGGCCCGAGGCCGCCGAGGTGAACGGCAGCGGCGACATCGACGAGGACCAGCTGCCCGAGGCGCCCGAGGATCCGGGCGCGGCGCGGCGCTTCTGGTTCGAGCACGCCACCGGCGCCGGCAAGACGGTGGCAGCGCTCGGCTTCGTCGAGGGTTCCCAGACGGGCGGCGTGCTGATCCTCACCCACCGCCGCAACCTCGTGGAGCAGTTCCTCGGCGAGCTCAACGACCGCGGCTACTCCAAGCGCATCTGCCCGCCGCTGCTGCGCGGCAAGGACCGCGGCGATGGCCCCGTGACCGTCGAGACGTATCAGTGGTTCGTGCGCAACGCGGGCAACATCTCGGACACCTACACGATCGTGATCTGCGACGAGGCGCACACCGCGCTCGGCGAGAAGACCAGCGCCTCCATCCGCAACTGGCTCGGTCCGGTGTTCATCGGGATGACGGCCACCGGCGCGCTGATCGCCCGGCACGTGACGGACCTGTTCCCGACACAGACGAGCCGGTTCGACCTTGCCCAGGCCGCCCGGCGGGGCGTGATCGCGCCACTGCGGTGCGTCCGCATCCCGCCCGCCGCCAACGTGCGCACGCTGGCGAAGGTCCCGCTGCGCAAGGGCGAGGTGGATCAGGACTTCGACCTCGAGGAGCTGGCCGCGCTGCTCGACCAGGGCCCGTTCAACGCCGCCGTGGCGGACCTCTACCGCGTGCGCTTCAAGCACCTGCCGGGCATCGTCTACAGCGCCGGCGTCAAGCACGCTCACAACGTAGCGGTGGCGATGAAGGCGGCCGGGATCCGCGCCGAGGCGGTCTCGGGCGAGACCCCGAAGCGCGAGCTGGCCCGCATCCTGGCCGACTTCGAGCGCGGCGAGATCGACGTGCTCGTGAACGCGATGCTGCTCGCCGAGGGCTGGAACTCCCCGCGGGCGACCGTGTGCATGCACCTCGCGCCGACCGCCTCGCGACGTGTGTACCAGCAGCGCGTGGGCCGCGTCACGCGACGCCACCCCGGCAAGGAGGCCGGCATCGTCGTCGACTTCGTGCACCCGGCGACGATGCACGACGAGCCGATCGTGACGCTCCACAAGCTGCTCGACCGCGACGTGTACCGCGGCGGCGCGATCGTCGTCGGGCCAGTGCGGCGCGGCCGCGGGCGGCGGCTGCGCGTCGAGCGCCGCATCGTGCCCGTGACCCCCGACCCGGAACGGCGCCTGCGCGTCTTCGAGCGGGAGCTCTGGCGGATCGCGGTCGAGTATCTGTTCCCGGACGAGCAGCACGCGTGGGCGGCGCTGGCCGGGGCGCGTGTGGCCGCGAACGGCTGGCGGCGGGCGAAGGCGACCCTGCACCACGACGCCGGCGGCGAGCTGCGGCGCCGGTTCCTGCTGAGCTGCGTGCAGCGCAACCGCAACGCCCAGTTGCGCCAGCGCGCGCTGGCGGAGATCGCGGTGCGCCGCGACGCCGAGGGCTTCGACCAGGCCGTCGACATCATCGGCACCTGGTCGCGCGAGGAGCGCCGGGAGGGCGCGCGCACCCTGCTGCAGGCGCTGGCCGAGCGCCGCATCGGCCGGCGCGACCAGGCGCAGGCCTGGCTGTGGCGGCTGGCCGAGTACTCGCGCGAGGTGCACGAGGAATACGCCGTGCAGCGGTGGCCCGAGACGAAGCGCCTGCTGGGGCTGCTCGTCAACTCCTCCGGCCCCGCGCACGGACGGAACGCCCGGCGCCTCGTGCACGCGGCACGCAAGCACGACCGCCGGCTGGCGGCGGCGCTCCTGGCCGCGGCGATCGGGCACACGCCGGAGGCCGAAGAGGTCCTGAGGGGCGCGCGCAACCGGATGGCGCGCAAGCCGTCCGCCCTCGCGCGCGAGCTGGTGCGCAACTTCCCCAAGGGCAAGCGGCGCCGCAAGCAGCGCAACGTGCGGGGGGACGCGGCGCGGCGGGCGAAGGGCGCCAAGAACGGCGCGCAGCGGCCCGCGGACGACCTCGAGGCCGCGCGGCTCGCCGAGCTCGAGGTGCGCGAGGCCGGCGCGAACGGCGTTGACAGCGCCGGCCGACCGGCGCTCGAGGACCCGGAAGCGGCCTAACCCGCCGGGGCTCGCTCCAAGTGGACCTCGCCGGCGTCGAGGCGCACGCGCTCGCCGCCATCGGTGAACACGACGAGGGCGCCGTCGTCGTCGATCCCGCGCGCCTCGCCGGTCTGGCGGGCGCCGCCGGCCGTCCAGGCGATGCGCTCGCCATCCAGGGCGTCGCGCTCCCGGAAGGCCGTGGCGACGGTCCGCCCGCTCTCCAGGCGCGGAAGCCACGCCGCGAGGCGGGCGAGCAGCGCGTCGAGCGCGGCTTCCCGGTCGGTGGCGCGATCCGTGGCCGACCGCAGCGAGGCGGCTGTGTTGCGCAGCTCGGGCGGGAACTCGCCGGGCGCGGTGTCGACGTTCAGGCCGATGCCGATCACCGCCCAGCCGTCGAGCGGCCGCGCCTCGATCAGCACCCCCGCGACCTTGCGGGCATCGATCCAGACGTCGTTCGGCCACTTGATCCGGCAGCTCACGGCCGCCACGGCCTCGCAGGCCTCGCAGACGGCCACCGCCATCGCCAGCGGCAGCTGCTCGAGCGCGGGGCCCGGGAGGCGCACGATCACGGACAGCGTGAGCGCACGACCGGGGGGCGCCGACCAGCTGCGCCCCTGGCGCCCGCGGCCGGCCGTCTGCTGCTCGGCGACGACGACGGTCCCGTGCGGCGCGCCCGCCAGTGCCAGCTCGCGCGCATGGTCGTTCGTCGAGCCGGTCACGTCCAGGTGCACGAACGGTCCTCCGAGCGGCCCGGTTCCCGGACGCGGCCGCAGCGGCCTCATCGGGAGATCACGAGCGCCGAGCTGCCCTCCACCCCGAGGGTGTCGGCTGCGCT
>Ga0075310_1000194_pt1 | contig 10668 bp, 8 predicted proteins | sample MayberryNE_Catta_2_FD_120088 | JGI IMG/M metagenome (GOLD analysis project Ga0075310, IMG submission 120088) | Natural and restored wetland microbial communities from the San Francisco Bay, California, USA, that impact long-term carbon... | ecosystem: Environmental > Terrestrial > Soil > Wetlands... | reverse complement strand
GTGAACTCGATCCCCGACCCTCCCACCAGGTCCCGAACGGTGCTCGAGGTGAGGATCTCGCCGGGCCCGGCGAGGGCGGCGACGCGAGCCGCGATGTGCACGGCGAGGCCGCCGATGTCGTCTCCGCGCACCTCCACCTCGCCGGTGTGCGCGCCCGCCCTGATCTCGAGATCCAGGGCCGCCACCGCCGCCGCGATCGCCTGTGCGCAGCGCACGGCCCGGGCGGGTCCGTCGAACGCCGCCAGGATCCCGTCGCCGGTGCGCTTGACCTCGCGTCCCTGGTAGCGCCGCACGTAGCGCCCCGCGATCTCGTCGTGGCGGTCGAGCGTCCGCCGCCAGGCGTCGTCTCCGAGCTGGGCCGCCTTCCCGGTCGACCCGACGATGTCGGTGAAGAGAACGGTCATCAGCATCCGGTTCGGAACGGCCGCGGGTGGCACGCCCGTGACGAACTCCTCGACCGCATCGAAGATCGGATCTGGGTCGGCCCAGATCAGGTGGTCGTCGCCGGCCAGTTCGACGTAGCGCGCATCGGGAATCTGCCGCGCCATCCACCTGGAGCCGCGCACGTCGGCGCGCAGGTCCCCGGTGCGATGGATGATCAGGGTGGGGACGCGGATCGTGGGCAGCACGGCGCGCACGTCGGTGTCGGTGTTCATGCTCGTGAGAGCGATGGCGGCGGCCGGGCTCGCGCTCGAGCGCAGGAACCGGGCCCACCACGCGACGAACTCGGCGTCGTCCATCACTCCCGGCGCAAGCTCGGGCAGGTGGACGATCCCGCCCCAGCCGGCCCGCAGCCGCTCCACGTGCCGCGCGCGCTCCTCGGCCGTCGGGGCCCACGGGTAGTCCGGGTCCCACCTGCGAGTGGCGAAGCTGCCGTACATGATCAGCGCCTCGGTGCGCTGGGGATTTGCGGCCGCGAACAGCGCGCACATCGGCCCTCCTTCGGAGTGGCCGAACAGCACCGCGCGCTCGGACCGGGCCGCGTCCATCACCGCCCGGACGTCGTCCATCCGCTCCTCGAGCGTCGGCAACCGGTCGACCGGCACGCGGTCCGAGAGGCCGGTGCCGCGCTTGTCGAAGTTGATCACCCGGCAGAACGACCCGAGCCGCTCGAGGGCGCGCGCCACCCGCGGCTGCTCCCACAGCAGCTCGAGATGCGTGACCCACCCGTGCACGAACACGAGGTCGCGCGGTCCCGAGCCGAACACCTCGTAGGCGATCTGGACGCCATCGCTGTCGGCGTATCGGATCTCGCGTGCCATCCAGGTCCCGGTGCCGGCGATCGTACACCTGGCGCGGCGGGCGGCGCGGGAATTCCCGTGGCGCGATCCCGCCGGCGCAACTACGATCGAAGCGTCCTGTCGAGCGCAGAAGGAAGGGAGTCCTGCGCGTTTGCCGCTCAAGCTCTTGGCCGCCACGGCCCTCGTCGTGGCAATCGTCTGCATCCAGGCCACCGGGTCCCAGGGAGCCACGGAGGCCATCCATTCGAAGGTGACGTGTGACCGGGTCGCGTCGACGCTCGGGTCCGACTCCTACGCGGGCACCGTGACCTATCCGTACGCGACCGTCGCGAAGCTCCTGAGCTCGCTGCGGGCCGGCCAGACAGGCTGCCTGCGCGCCGGCGTGTACGAGCAGGACGTGGAGGTGGTGAGGGGCGGCACCGCGGGCGAGCCCGTCACGCTCACGAGCTACCCTGGCGAGCGGGCGATCCTGCTCGGCCGGCTCGTGATCGCCGAGACCGCCAACTGGGTGGTCGTCGAGCAACTCGACCTCGACGGCCGCAACGAGGCCAGGCTGCCGAGCCCGACGGTCAACGGCGACAACGTCACCTTCCGCGGAAACGACGTCACGAACCAGCACACGGGGATCTGCTTCCTGCTCGGGTCGGACGAGTGGGGGCGGGCGCGGGGGACGGTGATCGAGCGCAACCGCATCCACAACTGCGGCCACCTCCCGCCCACCAACCACGACCACGGGATCTACGTCGAGGTCTCGGAGGGCGCCCGGATCACCGACAACTGGATCTACGACAATGCCGACCGCGGCATTCAGCTCTTTCCCGACGCGCAGCGGACGTATGTGGCGCGCAACGTGATCGACGGCAACGGGCAGGGCGTGCTGTTCTCGCGCGACTCGTCGAACAACGTCGTCGAGCAGAACGTGATCTCGAACCCGGTCGTCCGCTACAACCTCGAGACCTTCGCACTCGAAGGCGACGGCAACATCGCCCGCCGCAACTGCGTGTGGAGCACGCGCCATTGGGGCAACTCGGGCATCCAGCTCGAGATCGGCGTGCCGGTGGTCGAGAACGTCGTCACCGAGCCCTCCTTCGCGAACCGCGAGGCGAAGGACTTCCGGCTGCTGCCCGCCAGCGCGTGCGTGAACGTCTCGCGCAGCACCCTCACGGCGGGCGCTCCGCCCGCGCCGCCCCGCAAGCGGAGCGGGCGGCTTGTGCGGCTGCGCGCCGGCTCCCGGTCGGTGTGGCCGGGGGGCAGGCTGCTCCTGAGCGCGAGGGCGTGGACGAGCGTCGCCTCGCCGGCGAGGGCCAGGTCCGCGGTGCTCAGGGTCCGGCGCGCCGGCGCCTGGCGCCGGGTCGCGAAGATGCGGCTGCGCGGCACCCGCTACGCGGTGCGGCTGCGGCCCGACCAGCTGTCCGATCCGATCCGGCCGCGGAGGGTGCGGCTGCGGGCCTACGTCCGGGGCGCGGGCCGGTCGAACATCGTCAGGGTTCGCGTGCGCCGGTAGCCCATGTGAGTAGCATCACGTCGCGCTGGAGCTGCGCGACTACATCCGCGACGTGCCGGACTTCCCGCAGCCCGGGATCGTGTTCCGGGACATCACTCCGCTGCTGCTCGATCCGGAGGCCTTCGACCACGCCGTGCGGCTGCTGGCGGCGTACGCCGCGCCGCTCGAGATCGACCTGATCGTGGCCGCGGAGGCGCGCGGGTTCATCCTGGGCGGAGCGCTGGCCCGGGAGCTGGGAGTCGGGTTCGTGCCCGCGCGCAAGGCCGGCAAGCTCCCGCAGGAGACCGTCAGCGCGCAATACGGGCTCGAGTACGGCCTCGACGAGCTGCACATGCACGCGGACTCGCTCACCGGCGGGACGCGCGTGCTGATCCACGACGACGTGCTGGCCACGGGCGGCACGGCGCTGGCAAAGGCCGACCTCGTCGATCAGCTGGGCGGCGAGGTGGCCGGCTGCGCGTTCCTGGTCGAGCTGGGGTTCCTCGACGGCCGCGGCAAGCTGGGCGCGTACGACGTGCACGCGCTGGTCACCTACGACGAGCCGTAACCGGCGCCGAACGTCCCGCGCTGTGGCCTATTGCGGGTGATGCGGGACGTTCGCGGGCTCAGGTCTCGAACCGGTACACGACCCCGGGCGGGCGCAGCTCCCGGCCGTCGGCAAGGCGCGGCAGCGTCGCCTCCAGCACGCCGGCGAACACTTCGGCGCTGCGTCCGATCAGGCGCAGCAGCTCGTCCACCGGGGTCGCCTCCTCGGTGACGCCGTTCGCGTAGTCGGTCGCGTAGCCGAGCAGGCCGTAGGGAAGCTCGGCCTCGCCGCACAGGACCGTCTCCGGCCCGGCCGTCTGGCTCACGGCCGTCACGCCCGCCGCCGCCAGCGAGCGGATCTCGGCGCGCGTGTTGAACCGGGGCCCGTCGACGTGCCCGTAGCAGCCTCCGCCGCGCACCGCCACGCCCGCCTGAGCGCTGCCCTCGAGCAGCGCCGCGCGCACGCCGTCGCTGAACGGGCCCTCGTAAATCCAGTGGCCGCGCCGGGGGTCGCCGGATTTGTCGTGGAACGTGCAGAGCGAGCCGTCCGCGAGCCGGTTCGCGAGGAAGTGAAGATCGTCGAAGACGACCAGCGACCCGAGCGGCACGGCCGGGTCCACCGCGCCGCACACGGTCACGCCGACCACCGCATCCGCGCCCAGCGCCGCCAGCGCCGCGATGTTCGCCCGGTGGGTGACGTGGTTCGACAGGCGGGCGTGTCCGTCTCCGTGGCGGGAGACGTGCAGCACCTCGACGTCGCCGCGGGCGCCGCGCGCCACGAGCGCGTCGCCGAACCGGGTCTTTACGCGCTCAGGCGTTCGCTGTTCGATGCCCGCGAGCGCGTACGTGCCCGTCCCCGTGATGACGCCGATCCTCATCGCCCGCATATCCTGCGCGAAGATGAAGATCCATGCCCTCCAGACGGGGACCGTGCTGGTCCGCACGCGCCAGCGGGAGGGGTCCGGGCGCGGCCCGCTGCGGCCCCTGAAGACGATGCTGGACCGCCAGTGGACCGAGCCGCTGCCGATCCTCGCCTGGGCGATCGAGCACCCGGAGGGGGTGATCGTGATCGACACCGGGGAGACCGCCAGGGCGACCCAGCCGGGCTGGTTCCCGCGCTGGCACCCGTACTACCGGCTCGCGGTCCGGTTCTCCGTCACGCCCGAGCAGGAGGCCGGACCCGCGCTGCGGGCCGCCGGGCTCGACCCGGGCGCAGTGCGGTGGGTGGTCCTGACGCACCTGCACACCGACCACGCCGGCGGCCTCGATCACTTTCCGCGCGCCGAGGTGCTCGTCTCGCGGACCGAGCACGAACTCGCGCAGGGTTTCATGGGCAAGGTGCGGGGCTACGTGCCGCACCGCTGGCCGGCGAGCTTCGCGCCCCGCCTGCTGGACCTGCCCGCCACCCCGTTCGGCTCGTTCGAGCGCAGCATGGCGCTGACCGAGGCGGGCGACGTGCGGATCGTGGCGACCCCCGGCCACACGCCCGGGCACCTGTCCGTGGTGCTGGCCGAGGACGACGGCTACGTGTTCTTCGCGGGCGACGCGTCCTACGAGGAGCGGCTGATGCTCGCCGCCGCGGTCGACGGGGTGGCCCCGGACCCGGCGGTCGCCCGCGACACGCTCGAGCGGATCCGCCGCTTCGCGCACGACGAGCGCGTCGTCTACCTGCCCGCGCACGACACCGGCGCCGCGGCGCGGCTTGCCGAGCGCCGGCCCGCGCCCGTCTAGCCCAGCGCCTTCTGCAGCGAGTCCGGCGCGCGGAAGATCTGGTCCACGTCGCCGGAGCCGACCGGGAACCCGAACCGCTCGGCGAGGTCCTCGAGCGCGGCGAGGTCGCTCTGGTGCGCCAGTTGGGTGTCCTGCACGTCCCCGCCGCCGAGCGTGCACGGGGACGATGCGATCCGGTCCGGGTCGGGCAGGTCGGGCCGCTCGAAGTTCGGCTTGCCCCAGTTCATGCTCTGGCCGATGTTCTTCGCGCGCGCGTCGCGCGTGGTCAGGTCGCCGAGGCCGAAGCGGTAGGTGATCAGCTTCAGGATCGACTCGAACCCGCACAGCAGGTGGCTGACCGATCCCCGCCGCGCGTAGGGCGAGACGACCACCGCCGGGACGCGGAAGCCCATCAGGCCGAAGTCCTCGTCGATGTTCGAGCTCTGGCGGGCGTCGGGGACGCTCGGCGGGCGAACGTGGTCGAAGAAGCCGCCCCACTCGTCGTAGACGATGAAGAGCGCGCCGCGGTTCCAGGCCGGCGACTCCATGAACGCGTGCGCGACGTCGGACATGAACGCCTGCCCGAGCCGCACGTCGCCGAGCGGGTGCTCGTCCGCGGACAGCCCGTCACCGCCGCCGCCGTCGCGGAACGGCGGGTCGACGAACGCGATGCTCGGCAGCGTGCCCGCCGCGCAGTCGGCGTAGTAGTCAGCCACCGGCCGGGTCCACGTGACGCCGCTCGGGCCCCAGACGGCCGAGAAGGGGAGGTCGGAGTTGTAGTAGCGGGCGGTCAGCAGCCCCGGGCCCGGCAGGTTCGCGGGGTTGTTGCGCAGCGCCCGGTCGAACACCGTCTCCCACTGGTTGCCGAGGGTCTCGGCCGGGGGAGCGTTGTCCTTCCTGCCGCCCGACTGCGCCGACCACTTGTAGTAGCGGTTCGGCCACGTGGAGGCCATCAGCGAGCAGTGGAAGCGGTCGTAGACCGTGAACTCGCGCCCGGCCGGATGGATGAAGCCGAGGTCGCCCTCGTCGTAGTAGCAGAGCGCGAACTCGTCGCTGTCGCCGGCGAGGAAGCCGTCGGGCTCGCGTGACGGGTCGAGCCGGGAGCTGCCGAGCTGCTCGCGCCCGCCGTTCCACGAGTGATCGGGGTCCGGGTGGCCGCAGCCCTGCCACTGGGCCTGGCCGAGCGTGGAGGCGTGGTGCGTGGTGACCGACGCGTCGCCGTTGTCGGGGTCGAGGTACGTGCGGTCCTGCACCGCGTCGGCGCCGGGGAGCCAGCCGAAGTAGTGGTCGAACGACCGGTTCTCCATCATCACGACCACGAAGTGGTCGATCGGGACGTTTGCGGGGGTGGGCAGCTTCGCCGCCCGGGCCTCCTGCTTCGCGGCCTCGGAGAGGAGCACGTTCAGCGGCAGCGAGGCCGCCGCGCCGGCCAGGCCGGCGGTCACGGCCGTCCGCTGGACGAACTCACGGCGGCGCAGGGTGTCCTCCGGGGCCGCCGCCAGCTCGCGCTCGCGCGTGGCCGCCGCCCTCCGCTCCCCCTCGGTCAACTTCCGACGCATCGCTGCTGGGGATACCCTCCGCGATAGCTGAAGAAACGTTCAGTAACAGGATCTTCACCGGCGCATGGCTAGGATGAGCGCGATGAAGCTGGAGGGCATCCACCACATCACCTGCATCACCGCGGACGCGCAGCGCAACGTGGACTTCTACGCCCGCCTGCTGGGGCTGCGGATGGTGAAGAAGACCGTGAACCAGGACAGCCCCGACGTGTACCACCTGTTCTACGCGGACGAGCAGGGGAGCCCCGGCGCCGACCTGACGTTCTTCGAGTTCCCGCAGGCCGCCCGCGGGCGCGCCGGCGACGGAATGGTCCACCGCATCGTGTGGCGCGTCGCCTCCACCGACTCGCTCGACTTCTGGGCCGAGCGCCTCGGCGGCGAGGGCCATGCGACCGAGCGGCATGACCAGCGGCTGCGCTTCCACGACCCCGAGGGGCTCGAGCTCGAGCTGGCCGTGGTCGACACGAGCGACCCGCCGCTCGTCGCCGAGCACCCGGAGATCCCGGCCGACCTTGCGCTCCAGGGCTTCGACGCCGTGCGGGCCTACGGCTCCGCGCCCGATGCGAGCACGCGGCTGCTCGAGGAGGGGCTTGCGTTCGAGCCCGGCGACGACGGCTGGGAGGCACGCGGCTCTGGGCGCGGCGGGCTGTACGCCTACGACCCGCCCCCGGCGGAGCGCGGCATCCAGGGCGCCGGCACCGTCCACCACGTCGCGTGGGCGTCTCAGGACGACGACCACGAGGCCTGGCGCGAGCGCGCGATCGCCGCCGGGGCCCACCCGACTCCGGTGATCGACCGCTTCTGGTTCCGCTCGATCTACTTCCGTGAGCCGAGCGGCGTCCTGTTCGAGCTCGCGACCTTCAGCCCCGGCTTCGCGGCCGACGAGGACCCGGAGCACCTCGGCGAGACGCTCGTGCTGCCGCCGTGGCTGGAGAGCCGCCGCAGCGAGATCGAGGCGATCCTCACCCCGATCCGCAACCCGCGCCAGGTCACCGCCTGACCGCCGGCTCCGCCTGACCGCTGGTAAATAGCGGTTCAGAAACTCGCGCGGCCGGGTATCACCGACGCCGATCGAAGTTTGCGTCGGAAGGGGAGATTGGTGCGGAAGGGGATGCGTTGTGCCGTGGCGATCGTGGCGGTCGCCGCCGCGGCCATGGCGGCCGCCCCGGGCGCGTCGGCCCGCGACGACGCGGTGACCTCCTTCGACGGCACGCGCATCGTGCTGTCGTTCTTCCCCGCGGAGGGGCTCGCCGCCGGGGAGCGCGCGCCCACGGTCCTGATCGGGCCGGGCTGGAGCAGCGGCCGCGACACGGATCCCGACAGCGCGTCCAACGACCTCTTCGGGATGACCGGAACGGGCGCCTTCCGCCGCGCCGGCTACAACGTCCTGACCTGGGACCCGCGCGGGTTCGGGGAGTCCGGCGGCACGGTGCAGGTCGACTCCCCCGAGTACGAGGGACGCGACGTGCAGGCGCTGATCGACTACGTCGCGCGCCAGCCGGAGGCGCAGCTCGACCGTCCCGGCGACCCGCGCGCCGGGATGTCGGGAGCAAGCTACGGCGGCGGCATCCAGCTCGTGACCGCCGCGATCGACCCGCGGCTCGACGCGATCGCGCCCGTGATCGCGTGGCACTCGCTGGTCACGAGCCTCTACAAGGCGCAGTCGCCCAAGGCGGGCTGGGGGTCGGCGCTGTTCGCGCTCGGCGTCCAGGGGTCGACGATCCCCGGCCTCCCGGCGGGTGAGACGGGCAACCTCGACCCCCACATCACGAGCGCCTACACGTCGGGGCTGGCATACGGGGAGTTCTCCGACGAGGACGTGAACTGGTTCGCGGCGCGCGGTCCCGGCGCTCTCGTCGAGCGGATCCGGACGCCGACGCTCCTGATCCAGGGCACGGTCGACACGCTCTTCACGCTCGACGAGGCCGTCCGCAACTACCGCATCCTGCGCGCCAACAAGGTGCCGGCCAAGATGGTCTGGTTCTGCGGCGGCCACGGCGCCTGCCTCACCGACCCGGGGCCCGCCGGCCTCGTCGAGGACGCGACGCTGCGCTGGTTCGAGCGCCACCTGCAACGCGACAAGAAGGCCGCGACGGGGCCGCGGTTCGAGTGGATCGCCGACGACGGCGTCGCGCGCGCCGCGCCGGACTACCCGCCCACGGTCCAGCAGGTCCCGTCGGGCTCGGGCGCCGGCCTGTTCGCGCTCACTCCGGACGCGGTCAGCTCGGGCACCCTGATCGCCGCGACGCCGAGCCCGGCCGGGATCCACGTGCCGCTGCGGGCGCCCGCCGCCGGCAGCCAGATCGTGGGGCCGCCGCGCCTCAAGATCTCCTACAGCGGCCTCGGGACCAGTTCGTCGGCGCCGGTGTACGCGCAGATCGTCGACAAACGGCGCAACCTCGTGGTGGGCAACGAGGTGACGCCCGTGCGCCTTGTGCTCGACGGCCTTCCGCGCACTGCCACGTTCTCGCTCGAGGAGATCGCCGAGAGCGTCGAGCCCGGTGCCTCGTACGAGCTGCAGATCATCCCGGCCACGTCGGTGTACGCGCCGCAGCGAGTCGCCGGCCTGATCGACATGAGCCGTATCGAGCTCTCGCTGCCGGTCATCGGCGGCTGAGGCGCCCAGGGGAGGAGGCGGCCCGGCCCCGGGGGAGGGGGCCGGGCCGCCGCGTGTCCGGAAGCGCCCGGCGGGGTACGCAACTATGTAGGCAGATGGCCGCCGCGGAGGAAACGACCCCACTCGTCAGCCTCGACCACGAGGGGCTCGTGATCAGGCGCGGGCGCCGCAGCGGCCTCTACACGATCGTCGCCGTCCATTCGACCACCCTCGGCCCGGCGCTCGGCGGGTGCCGGATGTGGCGGTACGCGAGCTCCGCGGACGCGGCCCGCGACGCACTCCGCCTGGCGCGGGCGATGACGTTCAAGGCGGCTGCGGCAGGAGTGCCGGTGGGTGGCGGCAAGGGTGTGATCTGCGCCGGTCCGGGCGGCGCCCCGGCCGGCGCCGAGCGGCGCGATGTCCTGTTCGACTTCGCGGACACCGTCGAGGTCCTCGACGGCGCCTACATCACCGCGGAGGACGTCGGCACGTCCTCGGCCGACATGATCGTGATCAGGGAGCGCACCGCGCACGTGGTCGGGCTGCCGGAGTCCCGCGGCGGCAGCGGCGACCCGAGCCCGTTCACCGCCCTCGGCGTCGAGAGCGCGATGCGCGCCTGCTGCGCGCGCCGGTTCGGGTCTCCCGAGCTCGCGGGGCGCTCCGTGTCGATCGTGGGCGTGGGGCGCGTCGGCTCCGCGCTCGCCCGCCGGCTGAGCGCGGCCGGGGCGCGGCTGTTCCTGGCCGACATCGACGAGAGCAAGCGTGCGCTGGCAGACGAGCTCCCCGGCGCGCAGTGGTGCGATCCGAACGTCGCCCTGCACGCCGACGCGGACATAGTCGCGCCGTGCGCGCTCGGCGGCGTGGTCGCGGAGAGCAACGTGGATCTGCTGCGCTGCGCGATCGTCTGCGGCTCTGCCAACAACCAGCTCGCCCACGAGGGGCTGGCCGAGGACCTCGAGCAACGCGGCATCCTGTACGCGCCCGACTTCGTCGCCAACGCCGGCGGGCTCATCAACGTCGCTGCCGAGCGCGAGGGCTACGACCGCGAGCTCGCGACGCGGCGCGTGCGCGGCATCGAGGCGGTGATGGAGGACCTCTTCGAAGAGGCGGAGGCGACGGAGACGACGCCGCTCGCGGCCGCCTACCGGCTGGCGCGGCGGCGGCTCGCGGCGGCCACCGCGCCGGACCCGGTGACCGCGTAGCCGGTCAGCGCGCCGGGCGCGGGCGGGGTGCGCGGCCGATCCGCGGCAGCGACGGCCGCCGCGAGCGGCGCCATCCCGACTCGCCGCCCGCCGCCAGACGGCCCAGCCCCCAGGCGATGCCGCCCAGCAGGCTGAGCGCGATCGCGAGCACGGTGCCGTAGGCGGCGACGGTCAGCGCGGCCGACTCGCCGTCCTTCGCCTCCCGCTGCAGGAGCCGCTTGTCGGGCACGAGGGTGCGCTCGAAGGACCGCAGCGCCGGGACCTCGGCGGCCGGGATCGCCGGGTCACGCGGCAGATAGATCGGCACGCCCTGAAGCGAGTCGCGGCGGTG
>Ga0075310_1000189_pt1 | contig 10791 bp, 8 predicted proteins | sample MayberryNE_Catta_2_FD_120088 | JGI IMG/M metagenome (GOLD analysis project Ga0075310, IMG submission 120088) | Natural and restored wetland microbial communities from the San Francisco Bay, California, USA, that impact long-term carbon... | ecosystem: Environmental > Terrestrial > Soil > Wetlands... | reverse complement strand
GTGGGTTTTCGTGCGTTCCTCCAAACCGGCCGGACGTCGGCGTGAACGGGAGGTCAGCGATGTTGCTCCGGGAGGTGTTGGACATCCCACACCTGCGGCTGTCGGTGCTGGCCGGCGCCGAGGACCTGGACCGGCTGCTCACCAGGTTCTACGTCACCGACCTGCTCGACCCGAGCCGGTATCTGTCCGGCGGTGAGGTGGTGCTGACCGGGTTGATGTGGCGGCGGACGCCGGAGGACTCGGAGACCTTCGTGACGGCCTGCGCGGCGGCCGGGGTGACCGCGATCGGAGCAGGCGACGCGGCATACGGCTCGGTGCCGGTGGATCTCATCGATGCGTGCCGGGCCCACCGGGTGCCGTTGTTCGAGGTGCCGGTCGAGGTCTCCTTCCGGGACATCCTCGAAGAGGTCGACCCGTCGCTGTGGGCGCGGCGGGCCACCGGACTGGCGACCGTCCTGGGCCGGCACCGTGGCCTCGTGGCGGCGATGGCGGCCGGGGCGCGACTGGACGACCTGCTTCCGCCGTTCGCCGCCGACCTCGGGGTGGACTGCTGGGTGCTGACCCCGACCGGCCGGATCATCGCAGGCACCACGGACCTGGGCACCGCCGGCCAGGTCGACCTGCCCGCGGCGTTTCTGGCGGCCGACCGGCTGCCCGTCACGGTCACCGTCGCCGGGCGCCCGCTGACCGTGCTCGCCGTGCCGGGGCGGCCCGAGCACCGGTTGGCGTCCTGGCTGCTCGCGGTGACCGCCGAGCGCACCGCCGGTACGTCCCGTACGCCGCTGACCGACGCCGTCGACGAACTGGCCAGCCTGGTCGCGCTGGCCCGGGCCCGGGCCGACGAGGCGAACCGGGTCGAGCGCCGGCTCGCCGACCAGGTCGGATTGCTGCTCGCCGCCGGTGGCGATCCCGGTGAGCTGCACGCCCGGCTGCGGTCGTGTGGACTGTCACCGGACTCGACGTTCCTCGCCGTGGTCGCGAGCCTGACCGGGATCGCGAGCCTGACCGGACGGGGCGTACCTGCGGAACTGGCCGTGGCCGTGGTCGAGGAGCTCCTCCGGCCGTACGCCCCGCAGACCGTGGTCGCCGGACTCGCCGCCGACCGGTCGGGTGACGTTCTGGCGGTCGTCTCCGTCGCGCGCCAACAGTCGTCAACGGTGCTCGACGCCGTACGGGCCGCCGTGGCGACGCTGCAGCCGGGGCTGCGGACCGGCCGGCTGGCGATCGGGGTCAGCGGGCCGGCCACGGGCGCCTTCGCGCTCGCCGGGGCGGTGGAGGAGGCGCGGCACGCGTGGCGCGCGGCGAGCGACCGGCCGGACCGGGCCTCGGTGGTGTCGGCCGAGGAACTCGCATCGCACCTGCTGCTGCTGGCTGGCGTGCCGAACGACACCCGGCGGGCGTTCCGGGAACGGCTGCTCGGCCCGCTGGTCGAGTACGACCGGAGCCACGATGCCCGTCTGGTGCAGACCCTGGACACGTTCCTGGCCTGCTCCGGCTCCTGGAACCGCTGCGCGGAACTTCTCCACGTGCACGTGAACACGCTGCGCTACCGGATCGGCCGGGTCGAGCAGCTCACCGGCCGCGACCTTAATCGCTTCGAGGACCGGGTCGACTTTTTCCTCGCCCTGCGCCTGCCCGGCTGAGGACACGCCAGCGCGGGCCGGTCGGACTACCGGTTTGTCGGCTGCGGACCGGATGTCCGGTCACCCTCCAGCGCGACCCGCAGGGCGGTGCGGAAGTCGGGAAGCTGATGGGTGAAGCCGGCGCGGAGCAGCACACCGGGCAGCACCCGGTGGCTGACCAGCGCCTCGCAGGCCAGTTCGCCCAGCAGCAGTCGCAGGGCGAAGCCGGGCACCGGCCAGATGGCCGGCCGGTGCAGCTCCCGGCCCAGCGCCTTGGTGAAGGTGGCGTTGGTGACCGGCGCCGGCCCGACCAGGTTGACCGGGCCCGCGATGTCGTCGCGGCCGAGCAGGAACACCACCGCAGCGAGCCAGTCGGCCATGGACATCCACGGAATCCACTGCCGGCCGCCGCCGAAGGTCCCACCGAGACCCAGCTTGAACGGCAGCAGTTGCGGCTTGAGCAGGCCGCCGTCGCGGTGCAGCGGCAGTCCGCTGCGCAGCCGGACGACCCGTACCCCGGCGTCCTCGGCGGGCTGGACGGCGGCCTCCCAGGCCCGGCACAGCTCGGCCATGAAGCCGTCGCCGGCCGGGGCGCCCTCTTCCACAGGCCGGTCGCCGGTGTCGCCGTACCAGCCGACGGCCGAGGCGTTCAGGAGGACGGCCGGTCGGTCGGTGGCGGGGCGGTCGGCCAGCGCCTGCGCGATCGCCCGGCTGCTGTCGACCCGGCTGTTCCACAGGACCCGCTTGAACCGTGGTGTCCACCGGTGCTCGCCGATGTTCGCGCCGGCCAGGTTGATCACTGCGGCGGCGCCGTCGAGCGCCCCAGGGTCGAGCTGCCCGGACGCCGGGTCCCAACGGATCTCGCCGGCGCCGGGCGGACGCCGGACCAGGCGCAGGACGTCATGGCCGTCGGCGGCGAGTCGTCGGGTCAGGTGGGTGCCGAGGAAACCGGAGGCGCCGGCGACGATGATCCGCATACCGCCATCTTCGCCGAAGTTCATCCGTACTTGTTTCCCACCGGGGTTTTTCTCCCGCGATGGCCTGGACCGTGGCGCTGGTCGGAGATTGATAGTAGCCCCTGCGAGAGGTGTCAACGTGTTGTCCTGACATCCCGCTTATCGCACATGCGGTGCCCGGTCCAGTACAGTGACGCCAATCAGCATCCGCCGTGCGGCGGCGGCCCGGGGACGTAGTCGAGGAGGCATCCGTGGCCGGTACCGAGATCACGGTCGACCGCAGCAGTCCCGTTCCGCTCTACTTTCAGGTCGCCGAGCAGCTCGCTGCGGCGATCCAGCGGGATGAACTCCTTCCCGGGGACCGGCTGGACAGCGAGCTGCAGCTCGCCGACCGGCTCGGCTTGTCCCGGCCGACCGTCCGCCAGGCCATCCAGCACCTGGTCGACAAGGGACTGATCGTCCGGCGCCGCGGCGTCGGTACGCAGGTGGCGCGCGGCGCGGTCCGCCGGGCGGTGGAACTGAGCAGCCTGTACGACGACCTCGTCCGCGGCGGCCAGCAGCCGACCACGTCGGTCCTCGAGTTGAGCACGGTGTCGGCGAGCACCGAGGTCGCCGGGGCTCTCGACCTCCCGGTCGGGGCGCGGGTGCAGCAGGTGCGCCGGTTGCGGTTCGCTGACGGCGAGCCGCTGGCCCTGATGTGCAACTGGCTCCCGGCGGACCTGGTGCCGCTGACCGTGGAGACACTGGCGGCCAAGGGTTTGTACGCCGTCCTGCGTGCCGCCGGCATGACGATCCGCGGGGCCCAGCAGCGCATCGGTGCCCGGACCGCCACCGCCACCGAGGCGAAGATGCTCGGCGAGCGGCGCGGCGCGCCGTTGCTGACCATGACCCGTACGGCGTACGACGACCGGGGTCGACTGGTGGAACATGGATCGCACCTCTACCGCGCCTCGCGGTACGCCCTGGAGGTCAGCGTCGCCGAGCGCTGAGCCCGCGCCGGTCGGCGGAGATTTCCATTGCTCGGCAATTCGACGGCAGGTATTTACGTCGTCAGGCTGTCATGACATTCTGCTCACAGCTACAGGCGGCCGGGCGGTCCGGCCGGTGACCACGCGACTCTCTTCGACGCCTCTTCCCCGAAGGGAACCAGCCCATGTCAGCCAAGCCCAGACCCTCGACGGGGGTGCTCGCCGCGCTCGCCGCCGTGACCCTCGCCCTGACGGCGTGCGGTGATTCGTCGGAGCCCGCGGGCAAGGACGCCAAGAACATCACCCTGACCATCGCAGCGAATTCGATCGCCGGAGGCAAGAACTCCGCGGGCGCGGAGTGGATCCAGAACTGGGTCATCCCCAAGTTCGTCGAGGCGCAGAAGGCCAAGGGCGTCACCGCCAAGGTGACGTTCGTGCCCAGCGGTGTCGACGACGAGCAGTACAAGACGAAGCTGGCCCTCGACATGCGATCGAAGGGCGGCGCGGACGTCATCGCGATCGACGGCATCTGGGTGGGCGAGTTCGCCCAGGCCGGCTACCTCAAGCCACTGTCCGACGTTGCCGGTGCGGACGTCGACAAGTGGGACGGCTGGTCGCAGATCCCGGAGTCGGTACAGGGCCTGGGCACCTTCGAAGGGAAGCGGTACGGCATCCCGCTGGGCACCGACGGCCGGGTCCTCTACTTCAACAAGAAGCTGTTCGCCCAGGCCGGCCTGCCTGCCGACTGGCAGCCCGCGAGCTGGCAGGACATCCTGGACGCCGGCGCCAAGCTCAAGGCACTGCCCGGCGTCACCCCGATCCAGATCAACGCCGGCACGGCGATGGGCGAGGCGACCAGCATGCAGGGAGCGCTCCCGCTGCTGGCCGGCGCGGGTGGTGAGGTCTACGCCGACGGCAAGTGGACCGGGGCCAGCCAGCCGATGAAGGATGTGCTCGACTTCTACGCCAAGGTCTACAAAGGCGGCCTCGGCGATCCCAAGCTGCAGCAGGAGGCCAAGGGCCGCGACAAGTCGTTCCAGATGTTCGCCGCCGGCAAGATCGGCATCCTGGCCGAGGGCGACTACTTCTGGCGGAGCGTGGTGAACCCCTCCGACGGCATCGCCAAGATGGCCGACCGGGACCAGGCCGTCGGGTTCGCCATGATCCCGGCCAAGCAGCCCGGGGCGGGCATTCGCGGCCAGGATTTCGTGAGCATGTCCGGTGGTGGGGTGCGGGTGCTCAACCCCAACTCCAAGTACCCGTCGCAGGCGTTCGAGTTGTTGGCCTTCATGCACTCGGCCGAGGCGGTCAAGGCCGAACTCGCCGGCGCGACCCGCATCACGGCCCGTACCGACGTGAACAAAGAGGTGCTCGCCAGCGACCCGATGCTGAGCTTCGTGGCGGACAAGGTGCTGCCGATCACCGCCTACCGGCCACCGCTGGCGGTCTACCCGCAGGTCTCCGTGGCGTTGCAGGAAGCGACCGCCGCGGTCGTTACCGGCAAGAGCGCCGACGAGGCCGCCGCGGAGTACCAAAAGAAACTGGAAGGGATAGTCGGTGGTTCAGGCAACGTCTCGTCCTGACGAGACGATCGTGGGGGCGCGCCCGGAACCGGGCGCGCCCCCCGACGCAGCCGGGCTGGGGCGCCTGCGAGCTGGCGGATTCATCGCCCCCAGTCTGCTGCTGATCCTCGCGTTCCTCGTCGCACCGGCGGCCTGGACCATCTACCTGGGCGTGACCGATTTCCGCCTGACCGGTCTGGCTGCGGCCAACCCGCAGATCGTCGGGCTGGACAACTACCTCGCGGCGCTCGGCGACGAGCGGTTCCACAACTCGCTCCTGCTGACTCTGCAGTTCGTGTTCGGCTCCGCGGTGCTCGGCCAGGCCGGACTGGGTTTCGCCATCGCCTGGTCGCTGCGCGACCAGCGCGGGCCGCTGCGCCGGATGGTGGAGGCCTTCGTCCTGCTGGCCTGGATCCTGCCGAGCTCCGTGGTCGCCTTCCTGTGGTACGCGCTGCTCGACCGGGACGGCGGCACCCTGAACGTGCTGCTCGACACGCCCGGCATGGCCTGGCTGCTCGACTACCCGATGCTGTCGATCATCATTTTCAACACCTGGCGCGGCACCGCGTTCTCGATGATGCTCTACGGCGCCGCGCTGGGTAACGTGCCGCCGTCCCACCTGGAGACCGCCCGGCTGGCCGGCGCCTCCACCTGGCAGCAGTTGCGTGACGTGGTGTTTCCCCGCATCCGCGGGCACGTCCTGACCAACCTGCTGCTGATCAGCCTGTGGACCTTCAACGACTTCGCGCCGTTCCTGATCACCGCCGGTGGCCCGGAGCAGCGGTCGGAGATCCTCCCGGTCTACGTCTACAAGGTCGCTCTCACCGGTGGCCAACTCGGCTTCGGCGCGGCGATCTCGTTCGTCATGTTGCTGATCAACCTGGTCATCGCCCTGGCCTACCTGCGGATGCTCGGCCGGCGGAAGGAGCGGGTGTGAGCGGCACCAGCGTGGTCGAAACCCGCGAGCGAAAGGCCAGCACGGTGAGCGCGAGGAGTGCAGCGTCGGTCACGGTGCGGGCGGTGCTGGCCCGGATCGGGCGGTACACCTTCCTCTCGGCGGTGCTCGGCTTCTTCGCCCTGCCGCTGCTGTGGCTGGCCACCGCCCCGTTCGACAGCCAGCCCACCCTCACCGCGTCCATCCCGGAGTTCACCCTCGACAACTTCCGGACCCTGCTCGACAACCCGTACGCGCTGCCGTCGCTGCTCAACTCGATCTACCTGGCGGCCGGGGCGGCGATCCTGGTGGTCAGTTTCGCCGCGCTGGCCGCGTACGCGCTGAGCCGGGTGCGGGTGCCGGGCCGGGACGCCCTGCTCTACGGCCTGCTGCTGCTGTCGTCCATCGTGACCGGCACCGCCACGATGGTGCCGCTGTTCGAGCTGGCTTTCCGGCTCAACCTGATCGACTCCCGGCTGGGGGTGATCCTGGTCCTCAGCGGCGGGTTGCTGCCTGCGGCGATCTTCATCCTCAAGGACTTCATGGACACCACCCCCACCTCGTACGAGGAGTCCGCCCGGGTGTTCGGGGCCAGCCCGCTGCAGATTGTGCGGCACATCGTCGTACCGGTGGTGCGACCCGGTCTGGCGACGGTCACGGTGTGGACGGTGGCCAACGTGTGGGGCAACTTCCTGGTGCCGTTCCTGCTGTTCCGGCTGCCCGACAAGCAGCCCGCCGCAGTGATCGTGTACACCCTCTACACCGAGGGCGGCCAGGCCAACCTGGCGCTGCTGTCGACGTTCTCCCTGCTCTACTCGCTGCCGGTGGTGGTCATGTTCATCTTTGTCAGCAGCCGGTACGGGTTCCGCTTCCACGGAGGGATCAAGCGCTGATGAGCGCCATCACGATGCGCGAACTGACCAAGATCTACCCGGGCGGGGTGCGCGCCCTGGACGGGCTGGACCTGCAGATCGCCGACGGCGAGTTCTTCGCCCTGCTCGGGCCGTCCGGCTGCGGCAAGACCACGCTGCTGCGCACCATCGCCGGTCTGGAAGTGGCCAGCACCGGATCGGTGTCCATCGGCGACCGCGACGTCACGAACCTGCCGCCGGGACAGCGGGACGTGGCCATGGTCTTCCAGGACTACGCTCTGTTCCCGCACATGAGCGTGCAGGACAACATCGCCTACCCGCTGCGGATCAAGAAAATGGATCGGCGGACCCGGGGGGCGAAAGCGGCGCAGACCGCCGCCGAACTGGGCCTGTCCCAGCTGCTGGAGCGACGGCCCGGGCAGCTGTCCGGCGGTCAGCAGCAGCGGGTGGCGCTGGCCCGGGCGATGGCCTGCCACCCGTCGGTCTTCCTGCTCGACGAGCCGTTGTCCAACCTCGACGCCCGGCTGCGGCTGGAGGCGCGCACCTTCCTCAAACGGCTGCAGCGGGAACTCGGCATCACCACCGTCTTCGTCACCCACGACCAGGCCGAGGCGCTGGCGCTCGCCGATCGGATCGCGGTGATGGACGGCGGGCGAATCCGGCAGGTGGGCACTCCGACCGAGGTCTTCCGGCAGCCGGCGAACACGTTCGTGGCCGGCTTCATCGGTTCGACCCCGATGAACCTGATCCACGCGACGGTGGTCGACGGTGAGGTGGCGGTCGGTAGCGTGCGACTGGCCCTGCCCGAGCATGCGCACGGGCAGGTGGCCGACGGGGAAAACGTGGTGTTCGGCGTACGCCCGGAATACCTTGACCTGTCCTCCGAGCCGGTCGCCGGCGCGCTGTCCGGCACGGTCGCCGTGGTGGAGAACCTGGGCAGCCATTCGCTGGTCTCGCTCGACGTGCCCGCACCCGCCGCCGGAGACCCGGCGGTGAGTGTGCAGGCGGTGGTACCGGAGGGTGCGGAGCCCACTCCCGGCGCGGCCGGCTGGCTGGTGCCGCGCCCCGGGCGTTCCCTGCTCTACCGTGGCGGGGAGCTGGTGGTCGCACAGGCGCAGCCGGCGGTGACGGTGTGACCGGGCCGGTGGATCCGGCTGCCCGGACGGGCGGGCCGGCGTGACGTCGACCGTCCACCGGGGCCGGTGGACGCTGGAGCATCGCGCAGAGAACGTGCTGCGCGCCCTGCCGGTGACCGTACCGCCCGGCACGGCCGGGTTGACCGTACGGCTGGACTACCCGCGCGAGGCCGGTGTGCTGGACCTCGGCTGTGTCGGACCGGCGGGTTTCCGCGGCTGGTCGGGTGGTGCCCGGGACGGGTTCACCGTCGCGGCCGACTGGGCCACCCCGGGTTACCTGCCGGGCGAACTCGAACCGGGCCAGTGGCAGGTCCTGCTGCGGCTGCACCGGATACCGCCGGAGGGCGTCGACTACGAGGTGGTGGCGACCACCGCCACCCGCCCGGTGCCGGCGCCGCCCGCGCCGGCCGCCCCACCGCCACCGCAACGGCCGCCACGCCGGGCGTTGCCCGACGTGGACGGGATGCGCTGGCTCGCCGGCGACCTGCACGCGCACACCGTGCACAGCGACGGGGTGAGTACGGTCGACGAGCTCGCCACCCTGGCGGTGTCCCGGGGGCTGGACTTCCTCGCGGTCACCGACCACAACACGGTCAGCCACCACGCCGAGTTGCCGGCGGCGTCGAGCCGGTACGGCATCACCCTGCTGCCCGGTCAGGAGGTGACCACCGACCGCGGGCACGCCAACGTGTTCGGGCCGGTGGGCTGGATCGATTTCCGGCGCCCGGCCGATGACTGGCTGGCGGCGGCCGAACGCGCCGGCGGGCTGATGTCGGTGAACCATCCGCTGGCCGCCGACTGTGCGTGGCGTCAGCCGCTGCGCGTTCGGACCCGGCTGGTGGAGGTGTGGCACTCCGGTTGGTGGGACCGCACCTGGGGGGCGCCGCTGGCCTGGGCGCGCGCCTGGCGGCCGGAGGTGATCCCGGTCGGCGGCAGCGATTTCCACCGCCCCGGCGCCGACGCGCTGCCGGGCGAGCCCACCACCTGGGTCCTGGCCGACGGCGACGACGTACTGGGTGCGCTGGGCGCCGGTCGTACCGCGATTTCCGCCGGTCCCGGCGCGCCGCTGCTGCTGCGACTGGGCGACGAACTGCTCGCCCTCGACGCCGACGGCACATTCCTGACCGGGCCTGACGGGCGGCAGCGGGTGGTCCGAGGTGACCGGGCGCGGTTGTCGGCCGGCGACGGGCTGCATCTGCTGGAGTCACACCGGATGGAGGTGCTCGCGCTGTGCGCGTAGACGACGAGGGCGCTGTGCGGGTAGACACCGAGATCATTGTCGTGCCGCACACCCATTGGGACCGGGAGTGGTATGAGCCGTTCCAGCGGTTCCGGCTGCGTCTGGTGGCCCTGCTCGACGAGGTGCTGGCCCGCATGGACCGCGATCCGCGGCACCGGTTCACCCTCGACGGTCAGCTCGCGGCGGTGGACGACTATCTGGAGGTACGGCCGGAGCAGCGCGAGCGGGTGGTAGCCCTGGTCCGCGCCGGACGGCTGGCCGTCGGCCCGTGGCAGATCCTGTTGGACGAGTTTCTCTGTTCCGGTGAGAACGTGATTCGCAACCTGGAACGCGGGTTGCGCCGCAGTGCGGAACTCGGCGCCGCCATGCCGGTCGGCTACCTGCCCGACATGTTCGGGCACATCGCACAGATGCCGCAGATCCTGGCCGGCGTCGGTCTCACCCACGCCTGTGTGTTCCGTGGCGTGCCGGAGCGGGTCCGTACTCACGAGTTCGCCTGGGTCGCCCCGGACGGCACCGCGATCCGCACCGAATACCTGCCCGGCGGGTACGGCAACGCCGCCGGCCTGGTGCACGATCCGGCCCAGGTCGCCCGACGGGCTGGTGACCTGGCCGGGCGGTTGCGGTCCTGGCGCCCGGAGGAGGCCGCACCGGGCCCGCTGCTGGCCATGTACGGCTCGGACCACACCGCGCCGGCCGTGAACCTGCCCGACCTGCTGGCCGCGGCCGCCGACGAGGCGGGGGTACGGCTGCGGCTGGGCACCCTGACCGACTACTTCGCCACCCGGCCGACCGATGTGGACGGGCTGCCGGTGGTGCGCGGCGAACTTCGGTCACACGCGCGCGCCAACATCCTGCCCGGCGTGTATTCCGTACGAGCCCACCTCAAGCAGGCGATGGGCCGGGCCGAGCGGTGCGTCGAGCGGTATGCCGAGCCGCTCGCCACGCTGTTCTCCGACTCGTCGGTGCAGCGTTTCCTGGACATGGCCTGGACCCGGCTGATCGAGGCGAGCTGCCACGATTCGGTGACCGGCTGTGGCTGCGACGAGACCGCGGAGCAGGTGGCGGCCCGGCTCGCCGAGGCCGACCAGCTCGGCCGTGCGGTGTGCGACCTGGTCGGCGCGCGGCTGGCCGAGACGGTGCCGAGGGACGGCTACGTGGTGTTCAACCCGACACCGGCCCCGCGTTCCGGCCTGGTGCGGCTGGACATCGAGGTTCCCGGTGGGCCGGGGGACGCGATCGGGCTGGTCGGCCCGGACGGGCAGGTGGTGCCCGCGCAGACCGTCGCGGCCGCCCCGATTGTGCTCGCCGACGATCTGGTCGAGACGGCCGAGATGCCGATGGTGCTCGGCCGGATCCACGGCACCGAGCTGTACGGCCAGGAGATCACCGGCTGGTCGTTGGTGGAGGACACGCTCACCTTCCACGTGGCCCGGCACGGCGACCCGTCCTTTGAGGTCGCGGATGTCCGCGCGGCGCTCGCCGAGGCCGGCGAGCGGCG
>Ga0075310_1000188_pt1 | contig 10847 bp, 13 predicted proteins | sample MayberryNE_Catta_2_FD_120088 | JGI IMG/M metagenome (GOLD analysis project Ga0075310, IMG submission 120088) | Natural and restored wetland microbial communities from the San Francisco Bay, California, USA, that impact long-term carbon... | ecosystem: Environmental > Terrestrial > Soil >... | reverse complement strand
GAAGGTGTAGGTTTTCGGGGGCAGCACCTCCACGATCTCACCTCCGCCCGCCCCCAGCTTGTAGACGCCGCCCGACTGGCTGTCGGTGATGTACACGTCGCCGTTGGGCATGACGGTCAGGTCGTTGAATCCGTGCCGCTGTCCCTTGGCTGGTCGGAGTACGTACCGCCGCCGGAGCCGGCCGGTGTCCACGTCGTAGTGGAAGAGCAAGCCGTGCGCCAACAGCGTGGTGTCCCCCAGCGGGATACCTCCCTCGGCCAACACCATGCTCGCGGCCCACAGCCCCCGCCGTACCGGATCCACCTCCAAGCCGGCCACCGGGCCGATGCCTTCATCTCCCGACCTGATGAAGTCGCGCGTCGTACCATCGGGGCTGATGGCGACGATCTTTCGCTTATAGAGGCTGCTCAGGTAGAGGGTCCGCGTCTTCGCGTCCCACGCCGTGCCTTCCGCCAGGAGGTCGCGCTCGGGAAGCTCGAAGGCCGTGGTGCTGGTGGAGATCGGCTGCTGCGACGCTTCGATCCTCTCGGCGACCACGCTCCATTCCGGCGAGCGTCGGAGGCGATCGAACGCCGAGTCGGCCGGCGCCTCGTGGGCGACGACCGCTCCCTCGGTCGCGAGCCGAGTGAGAAGCGCGAGAGCGGAGTCGGTCCTGCCGGCAAGGGCGTGGGCGCGAGCGTGGTGGTAGGCCACGGGCGGCACCTGTGGAGCGATCGCGAAAGCCTTTCCGGTGCCGTCCAGGTAGCCCGCCGTGTCTCCGCGCGCCAATGCGTCCAGCCCACCCTGGACCAGGGCGCCGATCTGCTCGTAGGTGGGCGATGCCGATCGGCCCTGGGCCGCGGCTGAGGCCGCGCCCAGGGTGAGCGGGAGGAGGAACGACAGGAGACGGAGCAAGGTCATCGGGGCGATCCGGAGTAGAGATCTATCCCTACGCCGCCGCGCCTACCGGGATTCGTGGAGCAGCTCCGAGGTGGATGCCGAGTCCAGCTGACCCGCCGCGGTACGGACCGCGGTCACCCGGCCTCCGGTTTCCACCCACCCCCTGAGTCGCAGGCGCGAGCTGCCGGCCGAGCGGGCGGCTTGGGGCGCCCGGAGCAGCCAGGCTCGCGGCACCCATGCGCCGTCGCGCAGGCGACGCAGCTCCACGAAGCCCCCCGCCTTGCCCTTGGGGACCCACCGGGGGAGGCCGACGTATTCGAAGTCGAGCCGCTGGAGCTCCATCGAGCCGCGGTCGATCGACAGGCGACCTTCGATCGTCGCCTGCTCGCCCCGGCGCTCGGGCGCGAACTTCACCTCCAGCACCCCTGCGTCCTCTTCGACCCGGAAGCAGTTGTCGGCCAGGAACCAATCGCTGAAGAGCACCCGGGCATCGGGGCCGTAGTAGATCGGCCCCGGCTCGACGTCGGCGGTTGTGGCTCCTTCCGACGACGGGGGCTGGCGGACGAAGCCCCAGGTCCGCAAGCTGTCGGGGTCCGCGCTCTCGATCGGCCAGCGCGCAAGGCGTGTCACGCCGGTGCTGGCGCTGTCCAGCACCCGCAGGTCGGGATCGAGCACCTTGACGTACGTGGCGGTTGAGAAGGCGAGGCGTCGCTCGCCCGTGGTCGTCCTGGCGAGCTGGAGGGCCACATCCGCAGCGTCGAGCAGCGTGCCCAGGGCACCCGACTCCCCGGGACGCGCCCCGCAACGCGAGCGGCTCGCCTCGACTGTCAGCGTGGGCAGCTCGTAGGGGCGCACCTCCACCTGGAAGGTGACGGGATAGGTCACTCCCGCAGCCAGCGCGAACGGCGCCGACCGCCAGGGCTGCTGGCCGATCTGCCGGATCAGGATGTGATAGCGGCCGGACCTGCCCGCGGCCAGCACGAATCCGCCGCTCGGCGAGGTCGCACCTCGAGCCACTTCGCCGCCGGCGGAATCCACCAGCGCGATCAGCGCCCCAGCGACCGGCTCCTGGTCTCCCAGCTCTACGACGCGACCCTGCACTGTCTGCGCCGCGGCCACTCCCGCGCGAAGCGAGGCCAGGGTGAGCTGAGCCAACCCTATCCCGATGCAGCGTGTCCCAAGCCGATATGCGATCATCTCTCCGACTCTGTGCGCTCGCTCTGGCCACCGCCACGCCCCCGCCCGTAGGCCCCGACCTGACGATCGTCACCGACGAAGCCGAGGCCGCCCTGGCGATCCTGGACCTCGGAATGGCCGGCAGCCCGGTGCCGGAGGATGCCTGGCGGCGACTCTTCGCGAGCGAGGGGTACCGGCGGCTCAAGGCCCGCGAGGCGGCGATGGCCCGCGAGTTCGAGGACTCGACCTTCGGCGCCTTTCTGACCTCGGACACCCTGCTCCAGCGCACTCCGGCGCTGCGTCGGACGCTGCAGGAATGGAGCACCGCCCGGCTGGACGAGGCCGGCCGCAAGGCGCTCGCCTATCTCCCGACGGGCACCCGGATCCACGCGAGAGTGTACCTGCTCATCAAGCCGCGGACCAACAGCTTCGTCTTCGAGCCGGCCACCGACCCGGCCATCATGCTCTACCTCGATCCGGCGCGCACCAGGGCCCAGCTCGAGAACACCGTTGCCCACGAGCTCCACCACATCGGGTACGCCGCGGCCTGTGACTCCACGCCGGATGCCCCGGCGGACTCCGCGGTTTCCGCCGCCCGCCAATGGCTCGGCGCCTTCGGCGAGGGGGTGGCGATGCTCGCCGCCGCAGGAGGACCCGAGGTGCATCCTCACGCCACCAGTCCGCCGGAGGATCGCGCCCGCTGGGACCGCGACATCGCGAACGCGTCCGCGGATCTCCGCAGGGTCGAGATCTTCCTTCTCGATGTGCTGGAGCGACGGGTCACCGATGCGGACTCCATCGGCCGGGCGGGCATGTCGTTCTTCGGCGTGCAGGGCCCGTGGTATACGCTGGGGTGGCTGATGGCGTCGACCGTGGAGCGCTCGGAGGGACGGGCGGCTCTGGTGAAGGTGCTGTGCGACCCGGCGGAGCTGCTCGCCGCCTACAACGCCGCCGCCCGGCGCAGCCGCGGCGCGCTGCCGCTCTGGTCGGACGCGCTCCTCGCCCGGCTCAGTCCCGGCCCTCGCTCCCGCGGGCCCCGGCGCCGGCGTACGAGTCATCGGCGAAGGTGACCTGGGTCCGGTAGCCCTCGGCGTTCACCAGGGCTTCGAGCAGCCGGCGAGCGCTGTCCTGGGTGTGCTTCGCGAGCTCGACCTCGCCCGCGCTCCGCGCGAGCTGCTCGCGCGCCAGCCGGAAGATGGAATCCCGGTCCGCCGGCCGGAACGGGTTCCACAGCCCCCGCTGCTCGTCGTAGGTCCGGAGGTCGGTGATCTCCACGCCCAATACCGCGGCCGGCGGCAAGACCACGTGCAGCACTTTCGCCTCGTGGTCCACCCGCACTTCCGTGCCCCGATCCAGGTCGAAGCCGGAGAGCACCTTGCCCGTGACCACCACGAGACTCCGCTTGGTGGAGCCGAGCAGCCGGTTCTGGTAGACCACCACGTCCCGGAGGGTCGTCTCACTGGTGACCAGCCGCGCCACCGCGCGGGTGCGCTCGACGATCACGGCCTGGTCGACGGTCGTCGCGCCCCTGCCGGGCAAGTGGTCGGTCAGTTTCATGGTCCTGGCGCCCAACCACAGAAACACGCCCAGCGCGGCGATCGCCAGCAGCGCCGGTGCCAGGACCCGCGGCTCGCGGCGGTTCTCGTCGGCCATCAGCGGCACTCCTCCTCGAACCGCTGGCCGATCTGAAGCCGGTTCTCCATCGCGCCGGACTGCGCCGCGATCCGCCAGGCGAGCTCTCGTCTGGTCGCGGCCGAGTCCGCGCCCCGCGCCACGAGCAACTTCCACTGGACGCAGTATGCCGGCAGCTCGGCGTCGATGATCCGTCGGGCGCTGGTCAGGGTCGCGAGAAATGCCTCGCAGGTGCCGTGCGCGGCGGCCTGCTCGCGGTGGACCGCCTCGTGGGCCTCGATCTCCGCGATCATGAGCGAGTCACGCAGGTCCGGTCTGAGGGTGGTGATCGCCGCGCCTGCCTCACAGGTGGTGACGCCGAGGAAGTCGTCCGGCCGGGCCTCGCGCTGCGCAGCCAGCTGGCGTGGTATGAGGAGGTGGATGGCGAGCGCGACGAGGACGACCGGCACCGGGCGCTCCCGCCTCAGTCCCAGATGCCGAGCGCGCGCCGGACCACGACCATCTGGCCGAGATGGTAGGAGCTGTGATCGGCCGCCAGGAGCAGCTCCCGCACGTAGGTCTGCCCTGTCCCGTGCGGGATGCGGGCCAAGAGATCGATCCCCGAGTCCAGTGCCATGGCGGCCAGCGCCTCCCGGTCCTCGCGCACGGCGGCGATGCTGGCGGTCACGTCCCCCGCCGTGGGCGTGGCGCTCGCGGGCGGCCAGTAGTCGTCGGGCCAGCGGAGCTCGGCATAGTCCGGGTTGCGGCAGAAATCGAGGATATCGTGCTGGGCGAGCCGGATGTGCTCGAGGAGCTGCCACAGCGTGTGGGGGAGCCCCGGCGTGCCGGCGCTCCAGCGCTGCTGCGGCACGCCCTCGACGACGCGGTCGAAGCCCGCATGCGCGTCTTCCCAACGCAGCACGGCGGCGAGCTGCTCCCGCAGCGCCCGGTCACTCATGGGCCGGCATGAGGCGGGTCACAGCGGCGTGCCTCGGGGCCTCGTACCGTGGGTCAATCACCATCGTTCATTCCGGAGGAGCCATGGCGTTCGTCTGGGACCTGATCCAGCAGATCCAGCTGCACAATACCAAGTCGAAGGCGAAATCCGCGACCTCGACCGCGAAGACGGCTCAGAGCCGGGCCAAGGCGGCGGAGATCCGCGTGCGGTCACTGGAGTCGCGGCTGGATGCGTTGGAGGACGAAATGGACAACATGCGCTCCACCTTAGCGGTGCTGCTCGACCGCCTGGAGCGCCGGTTCGGGCCCGAAGGGGAGAAGGTCGCCCGCCCCTAGGGGCAGGCCCACTCGATCCCGCCGATCCGCTCCACCACGGCGAACCGGATCCCGTGCTCGGTGCAGGCGTCCTCGAACCGCTCCTGCGCCTCGAACGAGTTGCGGTTCCAGACATAGGTGGACACCTCGAGCGTGCACTCGGGGCGGTTGCTGAGACGCCCCTCGGCGATCCGCCGGGAGACCTCCTCCAGGTCCGCCAGTCCCACCGACGGTCTGCCGGTCATCGGCTGCTCCTCCTCGGTTGTCCTTCGGCGATTTCGTCCATCGTCCGTCCGGTTCGGGCGGAGGTCTGGTAGGCTTCCGTGGGATCGATGCCCGGGTCGGCCGCCTCGTCGCGATGCTTTATCAGGAGCCACTGCCCCTGCCGCGATCCGTCGCCCCGCCCTTTGTGCGCACCAGGACCCACGAGCCTCTGAGCCGCTTACCCCGGAGCACGAACTTGAAGTCGCCCCTTCGATAGCCGGCGTGCAGGGCGGCTTCGGCATCGTCCTCGTCGCCGGCGGCCGAATAGGTGCCGTAATCCCAAATCATGACCGTCCCGCCCCCGTACTCGCCGGCGGGAATGGTGCCCTCGAACTGATTGTACTCGATGGGGTGATCTTCGACGTGGATCGCGAGCCGCTTCACCGCAGGGTCCAGGCTGGGCCCCTTGGGCACGGCCCAGCTCTTCATCACACCGTCGAGCTCGAGACGCAGGTCGTAGTGCAGTCGGCTGGCGGCGTGCTTCTGGATCACGTACGCCAGCCGCGCGGACTTCTTCCGCTTGCCGCCGACGGGCTCGCGGGTCCGATTGAAGTCGCGCTTGCGCCGGTATTCCCCGAGCTTGCCGCTTCGGGTGCTCATGCTCGGCAAGCTAGCGCGTTCGGGCCGCCGGCGGTGTGATCCCCGTCATCTACCCGAATCCGCGCCCCGCCTGCCCGGCGCCTAGAAGATCGTGTAGATGAAAGGCGCGAGCGCAGATCCCTGCGCGAAGATCAGCAGCGCCCCGACCAGCAGCATCACGATCAGGATCGGAGCCAGCCACCACTTCTTCCGGATCCGCATGTACGCCCACAGCTCGGACGCCAGGCCGCTTCTTGCCACGGTTAGTCTCCCTGTTCGAACTAGAACTGCCGGGTCAGGTCGCCGCGAGGCGACCCTTGCCGGTCCACCCATCCGCTCGCGCCCTGATACGCGCGGAGCGGATTGCCGCCGACCATGCGCCGCACCATGCCGATGGGTGTGATCACCAGGAAATAGACCACACCCATGAAGATCGGCGTGGTGACCTTCGAGATCGCATGCGCCATCCCCATCCAGGTCCGGTACACCGGGCCCAGCCTTCCGGGGAGGAGCAGCCCCGCGAGGGCGAACGCCGCGGCCACTCCGCCGAGCACGGTCGCGACAGCGTGGCGCTCCCGCCACCACAGCAGGGCGGTCAGGGCCCCGAACGCGGCTGCGAGGGTGAAGGCGAACTTGCGCCCTTCGGGCGCGGTCAGTCGAGTGGGACTTCCTTCCGCCAATCCCCCTCCTCGCGCCAGGTCGGCTGGTCCGACTTGTCCAGGATGAACGGCCAGAGCACCAGATGGTCGATGTTGGTGCGCATGAAGCAGCGGTACGCGTCCTCTGGGGTGCAGACGATCGGCTCGCCTCGAACGTTGAACGAGGTATTGACCACCACCGGACAGCCCGTGCGTGCCTCGAACGCCGCGATGAGATCGTAGTACGCGGGGTTGTCCTCCCGCCGCACGGTCTGAACCCGGGCCGAGTAGTCCACGTGCGTTACCGCCGGGATCTGCGAGCGCCTCACCTTCAGCTTCTCGATGCCCCAGCGCCCGTCTTCCTCCTCCGTCGTGGGCAGTCGGCGGTCCTTCCGCACCGGGGCGACGAGCAGCATGTACGGTGAGTCGGCGTCCAGCTCGAACCACTCTCCGACCTTCTCCCGTAGAACACTCGGCGCGAACGGCCGGAAGCCCTCCCGGAACTTGATCTTGATGTTCATCTGCGATTGCATGACCGGGTTGCGGGGGTCGCCCAGGATGCTCCGTGCCCCCAGCGCCCGCGGGCCGAACTCCATCCGCCCCTGGAACCAGCCGACCACGGCGCCACGAGTGAGGATGTCTGCCGCCTCTTCGATCAGCTCGTCGGGCTGGAGGCAGCGGTAGACGGCACCCGTCCGGTCGAGAAAGGCCCGGATCTCATCGGGCGAGAAATCCGGCCCAAGGTAGGCGCCGCGCATGGAGTCATGCGAGTCGACCAGCCGCGGCGACGACAGGTGCCGGTGCCAGATGAGCTGGGCGACCCCCAGCGCTCCCCCCGCGTCGCCTGAGGCGGGCTGGATCCAGATCTCCTCGAACGGGCCCTCGCGCAGGATGCGGCCGTTCCCGACGCAGTTGAGCGCCACCCCTCCGGCAAGGCAGAGGTGCTTCATGCCGGTGAGTCGGTGCGCGGTGCGCGCCATCCGGAGCATGGCCTCCTCGCACACTTCCTGAACCGAGCGGGCGATGTCCAGGTCCCGCTGGACGAGGTGGGTCTCGGGAACCCGAGGCGGCGCGCCGAACAGCCGGTCGAACGCCGCATTGGTCATCGTGAGGCCGCCGAGGTAGTCGAAATACTTCTGGTTCAGGGTGAGCGAGCCGTCTTCGCGGAGCTGGACCACGTTCTCGAGCAGGAGCTGGACGTACTTCGGCTCCCCGTACGGGGCGAGTCCCATGACCTTGTACTCGCCCGAATTCACCTTGAAGCCGAGATAGTAGGTGAGCGCGGAGTAGAGGAGCCCGAGCGAATCGGGCCACCGGAGCTCGCTCACGAGTCGCATGTCCCCGCCTTCACCTACGCCGATCGAGGCGGTCGCCCACTCCCCCACCCCGTCCATGGTGAGGATCGCCGCCTTGTGAAAAGGCGAGGGGAAGAAAGCGCTCGCCGCGTGCGACTCGTGATGCTCGGCATAGAGGATCTCGCCCTCGTAGCTCAGCTCCTGCCGCAGCTGCTTGTCGAGATAGAGCTTCTCTTTGATCCAGAGCGGTCCCGCCATGAGGAACGAGCGGAACCCTTGCGGTGCGATGCCGAGGTACGTCTCCAGGATCCGCTCGAACTTGAGGAGCGGCTTGTCGTAGAACCCGACGAAGGCGAGGTCCGCGACACCCATGCCGCCGGCGCGGAGGCAATAATCCACCGCACGGGTGGGGAAGGCCGCCTCACCCTTCTTCCGGGTGAAGCGCTCCTCCTGCGCCGCGGCCACGATCTCCCCGTCCCGTAGCAGGCACGCAGCACTGTCGTGGTAGTACGCCGAGATCCCGAGGATGTGAGTGGTCATTGATACCGATCGGCTAACGGAACAGCGTCCACCGCCAGAGCACGACCTTCCATCCCGCCGGCGACTCCCGCCAGCGGATCATATAGCGGCTCGCAAATGTGCGGCTGCCCGACTCCAGATGCCAGCCACCCCGCTCCAGGAGGAAGCCTCCCTCCCGGGTGATGGACACTGGAGACAACTCGGATCCTGTCAGCCGCGATTTTCGGGCCAGCCGCTCCAGGTAGGCCGCCGCCGCCCGGCCGCGCAGGGCCGTGTCCGGCGCCGGCGGCTGGACGATCAGGTCGGCATCCAGCAGCTCTCTCAGCCCGGCGGCGCGCCTGCCCACGAAGCTCGCGCCCAGGGCGACTCTCTCCCGGCGCAACTCGGGCTCGGCGGTACGCTCATGGCCTACGGCGCAGCCGCTCGCGCTCGCGAGCAGCGCGCACGCGATCAGCTGTCGCGGGCCGGGGCCGCGCGGCCAGATCTGCTGCGGGACAGGAGCCACCGGGGCAGCTCCGCCGACTCGAAGGCCTGGACCCAGGATTCGTGCACCACGCCGGGCGGCGAAGCGCTCCGGCGCGCGGGAGGCCAAGTTCCAGACCCCATTCCCTCCAGCGGAGAGTCCGACGAGATACACGCGGTCTGGGTCGGTGCGGCTGGGACGTAGACCTGGTAGCGATGGCTCACCCCCTCCACCTCAATCGCGCGGTCCAGGAAGCCGGTAGGCCCCTGAGAGCGGGTGGTGGAGGTGAGCGCCGTGCTGACTGCGGTCACGAAGGTGCCCAGCCGGTGGGCACCTGTCAGAGCTTACCCGCTGTACGCGTCGACGGAGATGTTGAGGTCGCGGCGCAGCTCCGCGTCCCCGCTCAACAGCGTCTGCCAGGTGATCTCGGGCCCCTTCCGGGCGCCCTTCGGCACGATCTTCACGCCTTCCGGCGAGATGGTGACCGTGTAGAGCTTGCCTTCGATCTCGAGCTCTCGTTTCAGCGTCTTATCGAGACGAGTGGCCATCGGTGGCGCCTCCAAGGGGTTCGGTGTGTCCGACCACGAAAGATCGCCAGTCCGCCCTCTGCGTCCACCCCCTCATGTCAAGTTATTAACCGGCTTCGACTTGCGCCATCATTCCTCGCGGAGCACCACCGCGGGATCCAGGCGGGTCGCCCGGATGGCGGGGATCAGGTTGGCCAGCAAAGCGGTCGTCGCCAGGACTCCCGCCACCAGCGCGAAGGTGGCCGGATCGGTCGCCGTGACCCCGTAGAGCTGGCTCTCGATCAGCCGGGTGAGGGCCAGCGCCGCCCCCAGCCCGATGCCGATGCCGAGGACCGCCAGCCGCATCCCCTGCCGGAGCACCAGTCGGAGCACATCCGTTCGGTCGGCGCCCAAGGCGATCCGGACGCCGAGCTCCCGCGCGCGCTGGGTCACCGAGTAGCTCATCACGCCGTAGATGCCGATCGACGCCAGCACCAGGGCGATGCCCGAGAACAGGCTCAGCAGCATCATCGACAGCCGCCGCTGCCCCACCGATCGGGAGAGCAGCTCCTCCATCTGCGCCATGTTCGCGATCGGCTGGTCCGGATCCACCGAGCGCACGGCATCGCGGACCAGGTTCACGTAGCGCTCGGGATTGCCCCGGGTTCGTACGGCCACCTGCATGGAATGAATCGCGGTCTGGCGGTAGGACAGGTAGAGCTGAATCCGCGGCTCGGCATCGAGCCCTTCGTGCGCGGTGTGTCCGACGACGCCCACCACCTCGATCCATTCGTTCTGGGTCGTATCGGTGACGCCGTCCGGCGGCCCGAAGGTGAAGCGCTTGCCGATGGGATTCTCGTTCGGCCAATAGCGCCGCACGAACTCCTGGTCGATCACCGCCACATCGGGGGTGCCTGCGCGGTCCTCGTCGGTGAGATAGCGGCCGCGCAGCAACGGAATCCGCAGCGTCTCGAAGAAACTGGGACTCACCATCCGGATGTCGCCCCAGGGGCCCGGCTGGTTCTCGGGCGGCTGGTAGCCCTCGATATCGAAGCTTCCGGTGGTCCAGCCCCCTCCGAACGGCATGACGGAGGTCCCGCCTGCGGCGATCACGCCGGGGACCCGCCCGATCGCCGGAATGACCTGGTCGAAGAAGGCGGTCTGGGCGGTGTCGCTGGGGTAGCGGATCTGCGGCAGCGCCACGTTGAAGGTGAGCAGGCTCGTCGGGTCGAAGCCCGGGTCCACCCGCTGCAGCCGGGCGAAGCTCTTGAGCAGGAGCCCCGCTCCGGTGAGGAGCGTGAGCGCGAGCGCCACCTCGGTGACCACCAGACTGCGCCGCAGCGCGTGACTGCCGCGGTCCGCCGTGGTCCCCCGGCCGCCCTCCTTGAGCGCGCCGTGGAGGTCCGGCGTCGAGGTGTGCATGGCGGGCGCGAGTCCGAAGAGCACGCCTGCCAGGATGGAGACAACGAGGGTGAAGAGCATGACCGTCCCGTCGACCCCGATCTCATCCGAGCGGGGGATGTTGCGTATGTCGGCGGCGGCGAGCGCCCGCACGCCCACGTACGCCAGCAGCAGGCCGACCGCCCCGCCCGCAAGGCTCACCAGCACGCTCTCGGTCATGAGCTGCTGGAGCAGGCGCTCGCGG
>Ga0075310_1000186_pt1 | contig 10897 bp, 10 predicted proteins | sample MayberryNE_Catta_2_FD_120088 | JGI IMG/M metagenome (GOLD analysis project Ga0075310, IMG submission 120088) | Natural and restored wetland microbial communities from the San Francisco Bay, California, USA, that impact long-term carbon... | ecosystem: Environmental > Terrestrial > Soil >... | reverse complement strand
GACTCGGGTTACGGATGTGACCGCGGCGGGATTGCAGTGGGACGGCATTACGCCGGCGAACGAGTTTAAGAAACCCTGATCGAAAGGAGCGAGGAAGATTGAAGCGAACTTTAGGCTGGGCGTTGTTCGGGTTTTTTCTGGTTGCTTGCACAGTGATGGGCCGGACCGAAGCCCAGCCGGAGCAAGATAAAGCCGCGGTCGTTCAAGCGGCAAAGAAAGATCTAGCGCACCGGTTAAACGTGCGGCAGGAATCGATCGAGCTTGCCGGCCCAATCGAGGAGGTGACCTGGCCGAATAGTTCCCTTGGCTGTCCGGAGCCGGGCATGAACTACGCTCAGGTACTGACTCCAGGCTACCGGATTAAATTAAAGAGCGGTGGCAAGGTTTTCGAATATCACACGGGGAAAGGCGTGGTGAAACTCTGTAATCGGTGAGCAGATAGGATGTATGAGAATACGGCTCACCAGGAACAGGGGCCCGGCCCGAGACACTAAAATCTGAACAGAATTCTGGGACCGATGATAAAGTAGTCAAACCCGGAGGTCGAGCCGGCGGCGAAGTTGCCGCCCTCGACGTTCACTTCGATGGCCAGATTCGAGATCGGTTTGACGCCGACGCTTCCAGCCCCGCCGTAAATAAAATTGTCGCTGGCGAAGCCGTTGCGACGAAAGGTCTCGTACCCTGCGTAGCCGTCGACATAGGTGTAGAAAAGCCGGTTCTCATAATAGAGCGAGCTGAAAGCGCGATTGGCAATATAGTTATCAGGATCGAAAAATCCGCTGCGACTTTGCTTGTGAAAGTCGAGGAACCGGAAGCGATGGCCGATCAGTACCCGCGGCGCGAGCAATATGGCGTACTGGGAGACCAGCTGTACATCATTGGCGTAATTGCCGTCCGAGAAACTTTTATAATTGTAACCCGCGTGCATCGAAAATCTTTCAGTCAACGGTTGGGTAAGATAGAGCCCGACGTTGGTCATGCGGATACGGTTTTCAATCAACTCGGCGGTGTCGGTCAAGACTTCACGTGTTACATTGGCGCCGGCGCGACCGGCAAATAACCTGGCGTCGAGGCGCACATGCCCTGTCGGAAAAGTAGAGTTATGGCGATCGTCGAGCTGGGTGAAACCAATACCCGCCCCACCGGAAAACCTGTCGGTTAAACGGGAGTAAACCTTGAACAGAAGCTCGTTCGCGCGATTATCTCTGGTTGGATCGCTGGCATCGATGTGGCGATAATCGAGGCCATACTGCTGATTGCCGACCCAGAAGCCACCCGAAAGCGAGTAGCGATTCAAGCGATTGCGGTCGGAATCTCTATAGTAATTGTAACGTGCGTCAAGCACCGGCCGCGTTTCTCGTGCAATGGCGTCGGCTAATCGCGCAACTTCACGTTTTTGCCGCGGGTTGGCTGGTTTCAAGGCCTGTTCATGTTCCATAGCGCCCTTGCGATCGCCGACCGCCAGCAGCGCTCGAGCCAGGCCGACACGGGCATCGAAATCGCCGTCTCGGACGACAAGTTGCTGATAAATCGGGATCGCGTCGAGATAACGGCCCTGCCACTGAAGCGCATCGGCTTTGACCAGCAGCGCTTCTTTATGATCCGGCGCGTCCTTGAGAACTATATCGGCTTGCGCGATCGCTTCGCTCAGCTCGCCCGACCAGGAATGCACACGAGCGAGGTGCGTGCGCGCGGCGATGTTTTTGGCATCCTGATTGAGAACCCGCCCTAATTCGTCCTTCGATTCCTGCAATCGGTCAGCCCAGGAGAGATAGATGGCCATCTGGACTCGCTCACGGGCGGTGAATCGATCCCTTCCCAGTGCCAGAGCCTTGGAGAACGCCGCCGCGGCTTGCTCGAGATTGTCCTGTGCTACGAACGCGTCGCCCAGTTGCTTGTACAACTTGCTTTGTTCGGCTGGGTCCGCCGTTGATGCAATGGTTTTCTGTAGTTGGTCGATTGTCTGCGCCACTATGTCGATCGGCAGCAAGAGTAGAAATACGACAAAGAGAATTCGTCCTAAGCTCATACCCTTCCACTTCCAGAGAGCTGATTTGGGTAGTAAACGACCGATAATAACAGAACTTAGTTATCGAATATAGAAAAATTTGAAGTGATCGGAAAACCTAGATGACTTCGCGATCTATTTGAAGTCAAAAATGACGGGACCCGGCTAAAATACCGAGTGATCCGGCAAAGGCGGGCCAGGTGGCAGGCGACCGGGTTGCTTTAGGCGGCGGGTTACCACTTCTTAGCCATACCGATGAGTTCTTGACTGTAGCCGATCACGCAAATCGGTGACATGAGCACCTGATAGACGATCATGTAAACAATAAAGCCGACGAAGTTTTGCCGCACTCTGAGGCCGAGTTCGTTAAAGACAACTTTCTGTTTTTTATACATGACCAGAACAATTAAAAATGCCAGGGGAAGCACGAGCAAGGTTTGCGGTCCGACGATGTAATAATGGCCGAGCATCGCCAACACCACGCCGGGGAGAAACACAAACGCATAAAATAGATCGATGAACGGAATGATGAAGTCGACACCGACAAAAAACGAAGACAACCTCGATTTGTTCCAAACCAACTGGCCGTGTTGCTTCAGGCCTTCGATCATCCCGCGGGCCCAACGTTTGCGCTGGCGGTAGAAGCCATAAATTGTTTCCGGCGCGCTGGTAAAACCAATCGCGGTCGGTTCAAAGCCGATCCGGTAACCGCTTCGAATGAGCGACCAGGTGAGCACAATGTCTTCGCCGATCACGGCCGGCCATCCTCGATGGCTCCTAACCACTTTCGCGCGGAACGCGCTAAACGCGCCTTGCGCTACAAGTGTTCCTTGGTAAAGCGATTGCTGTCTTTTCGCCGAAGCGATGCCGGTGAAATAGTCCCATTCCTGGAGCCGGGTCATAAAGGTAGAGCGAGAATTCTTCACCAGCACGCAACCGGCGACCGCCGCTGTGTCGGCCGGGTCGGTCAAAAAGCGCGCGACGATGCGCCGCAACGCCTGGGGATGCAAGAAAGTATCTGCGTCAATGCAGACGACAATCTCTTGCGTTACGTGTTTCATGCCCTCATTGAGCGCATTAGCCTTACCGCCATGACGAGCCTCAATAATTTTGAGATTGGCTAAATTGAACGAGCGTAGCGTCGCGACCGTGTCATCGGTCGAGCCGTCGTCGACAACAATCACTTCCACCTCTGCCGGATAATCCTGGCCTTTGATGCCGCGAAACGTTTCGGCGATGTTCTGTGCTTCGTTGTAAGCGGCGATGAGCAGACTGATTTTGGGAAAGTTCAAGTCAAGCGGGAGAGGCGGTGGTCGGTCAAGGACGACGCTGGACAGAATATGGGCATTCAAGAATCCCGGCAAAAGCGCAATGAAAAAGATAATCACTACCGCAGGAGCGTAACCGGCCACGCTCTGGAGTTCCGTGAGCCAATGCTGCGCAAGAAGCCATGAAACGCATACCCAGGTGATCGAAAACCCGGTCGCAATCGCAAACTTGCCTCTAACAGGGAGATAAAAACGGCGCTTGTGCGGACCCTGCCGAAGCGACGTTCGAGCAAGAATTTTCTCCTCGGCAAATACTTCCGGTCGCGGGGGATCTGTCAACGTGCCACCGCTCGGGGACACGGGAGATCGAATCCCTTCCTGCAGAGGTCTATTCGATGGCTCGTTCCGACTTACTGAATCCATACGGGTCCTTCTCAAAAAAAGTCCGGCATAACGCCGGTACTTCGTGTCGAGCAACAAGCGTACCATCAGCTAAAAGTGAGGCCGTGGTAATTTGCGGGAACTCAGGGTTGGCAGCACTTCGCTGGAAAATTTGACAACTTGTCAAACCGGACAATCGTTGTAGATGCGCGACAAATTCTCGCCGGTGCTACCCGGTCGCGTCGCTGAATTAAGTTAAGACCCGAACGCGAACCCCTGAGACTTCCAGGCGCTTTTACGGTAGGAGTTAACGTTCGAGGTTTACGCCGGATTGCTGTTGCATTTGCGGGCGCGTTTGTGGGAAAGGGTATGAATCTGAGCAAAGGAGGAAATCTTATGTTGGTTGAAATGCGCAGCTATCTACTCAAGCCAGGGGCCACTGCCGGCTTCGAGGAACGTTTTACCGAAGGTCTTGCTGCCCGCGCGAAGATCTCGCCTTTGGGCGGGTTATGGAAATCGGAAGTTGGCGGATTGAACCGAGTCGTGCATCTCTGGCCCTACGAAAGCTTCGAGGACCGGGAGCGAATCGCCGGAGAGGCGCGGAAAACCGGCATGTGGCCGCCCAAGACGCAGGAATTCATCATCGAGCAAGAAAACCGCATCATTCAGCCGGCGCCGTTTTCTCCACGGTTGGAACCGAAAAACATCGGAAACATCTATGAGTTCCGGATCTACACCTACTTGCCCGGAACAATGCCGACGGTGCTGGAACGGTTTGGTGAGGTCATGCCCAGGCGCACAAAAGTCTCACCGCTGGTATTCGCGGGGCATACGATCATCGGACCGCTCAACCAGTATATACATGTCTGGGCGTATAAGGACGGCGGAGAGCGCGACCGGTTGCGCGCTGAAGCAACAAAGAGCGTCCAGGGCTGGCCGCCTCAGACCCGGGAGTTTGTCGTGAAGCAGGAAAACATGATTATGGTTCCGTGCGCTTGCTCGCCTCTTAAATAGTGATTTTGCAGAAGCAGAAACGCACTGCGGTCGGGAGATTCGGCCATGAAGAAAATCGTCATTTCCAGCATATTGTTTTTCGCCATTGTCTCCTACTCTTGGGGTGCCGATCGCATCCGCATCGGTTACAGTTCGATCAGCGGTTCTTACCTGGGCCTGTGGGTCGCCCACGATGCAGGCTTCTTCGCCAGGGAAGGTCTGGAGGACCAGATGATTCTCATTCCCAGCGGCAGCCAGCTGGCCCAGGTGGTGACCGCTGGGGAAGTTGACATCGCGGCATTGAACGGCAGCTCGGCAATGGCCGCCGCAATGCAGGGGGCTGATCTCAAGATCGTTGGGAATACGACCAATAAATTAATCTTTTCCATCTATGTCAGGCCGGAGATCAAGACCGTCGAGAGCCTTAAAGGAAAAAAGATCGGCGTAACCCGTTTTGGATCTGCTACCGATATCTCCGCCCGCTTTGCTCTCAGGAAACACAACCTCGATCCTCAAAAAGACGTAAACATTCTGCAAATGGGGGCCATGACCTCGATCATGGGCGGGCTGCAAGGCGGCTCCATCGATGCTGGCCTGGTCTCCCCGCCTACGCTATTTGCCGTCGATAAATTGGGTTTTAAGGAACTCGTCAATATCACCGATATGGATCTCGCCTTTCCCAATCCGTCTTTGGTTGTGCAAGGCGGTATCATGAGAAAAAAGCCCGATCTGGTCGATAGATTCATGCGCGCTTATGCGAGAGGCATTCAGCGCGCAAGAACTGACAAAGGACTGACTTTCAAGTCGATCGCAAAGTACACCAAAATCGAGGATCCATCTCTGCTGCAAAAGGCCTATGACCTCTACGTCGGCAAGGTTTTGGAGAAGGCTCCTTATATCAATATGGCGGGAATGCAGAATGCGCTGGACGATCTGTCGAAGACCGTTCCGGCGGCGCGGGACGCAAAGCCTCAACAATTCATCGATACCCGATTTCTTGACAACCTGGAGAAAAGCGGCCTTCTGCGGGAGCTATATCGCTGAGCTCGACGCGACCGAAGAATTCAGCGCGGCCAAACGCAGCGAGTGCGTTCCCTTCTTCTCATCAGGCAGAATTTCTATTTGGCCTCGAGAGCCGCATCGCTGGCTGTGCGGCGTATTTTCCGCTACACCATCTGATGGGATGCTTTACAAAACGATTATTCGTCCCCTGCTCTTCCGCAAGGACCCTGAAGAAAGCCACGAAAAGATCCTAACCCTACTTTCCCGCTTAGAATTCTTTTCCGCCGCTTTTGAACAATTCTATCGAGTCGCAGACAGTCGCCTGCGCATTCGGGTCGGGCCGCTCACGTTCGAAAACCCTGTGGGTCTGGCCGGTGGTTTCGACAAGAACGCGGTTGCGCCGAGGACCCTTGCCAGTTTCGGTTTTGGCTTTATGGAAATCGGCGCGATCACCGCGCGGCCCCAGCCCGGCAACCCTAAGCCCAGGCTCTACCGCCTTCCGGAAGACGATGCTCTGATCAATCGGCTTGGCTTCAACAATGAGGGCGCCGCCGCGATTGCGGCCAAGCTCGAGCGGATGCGCGCGCGCGGTGGACTGCCCGAGATTCCCCTCGGCATGAACATCGGCCGAACGAAAATCGTCGAAACCAAAGACGCGGTGGCCGACTTTCTTACTTGCTTCGAGAATCTTTATGCACACGGCGATTTTTTCACCTTAAACGTGAGCTCGCCCAATACTCCCAACTTGCGCGACTTGCAGGAAAAGAATTTATTGCGTGAATTGTCAACCGCCGTGCAACAGCGAAATCGTCAGTTGGCCGCCCGCGCCAAAGTCGAACCTAAGCCGGTCTTCGTGAAAATCGCACCGGACATGGAACTCTCCCAGGTCGATGAAATTATCGAGGTCGTCGATTCGGCCCAGCTCACCGGTATCGTCGCGACCAATGCGACGGCTGTCATGCGGGACAATTTAAAATCACCAAACGCTCACGAGCCCGGCGGGCTCAGCGGCCGGCCGATCACAGCAAAAGTCACCTCTTTCATTTCGCATATCTACCGAGTCACTCGCGGCCGGTTTCCGATTATCGGTGTCGGCGGAATTTTCAACGCGCAAGATGCCTACGACAAAATCAAGGCCGGCGCGAGCGCGGTGCAGATCTATACCGGCTGGATTTACGAGGGGCCGGGAGCGGTGAAGTGCATCAACCGGGGACTGCTGCGGTTGCTCGAACGCGACGGTCTGAAGCAGCTCCCCGACGCGGTCGGGCTTAACGCGAGGAGCTGATCAGATCCATTCTTTTCGGCGTTGACGGGCCTTCTCCCGCGCCGCCAGGACGGAAATTTGTTCTTTCCATTCTACCAGCGCAATTTCCGCCTCGTGTCGTTCGAGCACGGTCGTTTCGTCTTGATCGCCGGTAAGCTTGAGCAATTCTGGGAATAAATCGCGGCGGAACAAGACCGGACTACGCGAGGCGCCGGCAAAACTCGCTGTTACGATAGATGCCTGGCTTTCCTCGAACCTCTCGATGAGCGAATCGATCAGGTCCTTGCGGACCGGCATTCGATTGCCGGCGAGAAACATGATGCCCTGAGATTGCGGATCGCTCGCCCACAGGCCCGCGATCAGAGAGGTGCTCTGTCCCCGATCAGCCGCGGAATTTACAAGCCAACAAAGCCGCCTGTCGGCCAGCTTGATCTCGCGCCGCACCGCCCTCAAATCCCGCGTCACACAGATAATTTCATCGAGATTGGAGGCCAGTGCGCTTTCCAAAACCCATTGCAGCAGGGGTTTGTTCTCGAGCGGCGAGAAAATGTTCTGATCACCGCTTTGTCCGGTGGCTACTACGACGGCAGAAATCATAGTGAGAAATCTCTGGTGGTGGCGCTGCTTGTCCTACGTTCAGAGTGTCGCGTCATGCGCGACTCACTCTGAAGAAAATTAGCAACGAGCGAATTCGACTGGTTGCGCTAACGAGAAGCCCTGGATCTCGCTCGCCTAGCGAATGACCGAGAATGACTTTTCGCCGAATCGCCGACAGGCGAAGCGGCACACAAGTTGGATTCCTTCCCTGCTGCGTATCATTGCCGGTCCTTCTCCCTAACTCTTCTATCCGTTTGATTCAAGTAAAAAACGACGGAAAATAAAAAAAATTTCCGCCGCGCTAAATATTCGGCTAACTTGAAAGGGTGGCGCCTTTTGGTTAACGTCCGGAGGCATGTCACGCTCGTTCAGCATTGAAGTTGCCAAAGACTATTTCAATTTTGCCTCCGCGCATTTCTTGATCTTTGCCAACGGCAAAAGGGAGTCACTGCACGGACATAACTACCAGGTGTCCGTAGTGATGGAAGGGGACCTCGACCGCGCCGGGGTGGTGTTGGATTTTATTTCATTTAAGCCGCTGGTGAAGCGCATCTGCGATAGTTTAGACCATCGCACATTGATTCAAACTGCGAGTCCCGCCATCACGGTGCGGGAACGCTCTCAAGAAATCGAGGTTCGTCACGGCAAGCAGAAAATAATTTTGCCGAGAGAGGACGTTATTCTACTGCCGCTGGCGAACACCAGCACGGAGCTATTGGCGGAGCATGTCGCCAACCAAATCCGCCGCCAGGTGCGCCGCAAATTTCCCGGAGCCAACATCCGCTGCTTGGAAGTCGGTGTCGAAGAGGCGCGCGGCCAGCGCGGTTTCTATCGCGGCCAGTTTTAGGCGTCACGACAGAGCCCAGCTACCGGCGCAAGAAAGATGGCGTTACCGCAAAGACATAGCGCGACACATCCGCAACCAATGGATGAAGAAGAGTAGTCACGGCAGAGACGCAGAGTGCGGACCATTTCTTGATAAAATCCTTTCTCGGCGTACTCCGCGCCTCCGTGGTGAACAATCCAAATCTTCAAATCTCCATTACGCGCGTTGCTTACCACGCGACTTCACAGAAGATGTCGGTCGAATCAACTTGTGCTAAGTACCCAGCGCGCGACTTCATCGTGGCGCGCAAACCACACGTCGGGAAAGCCTTTCATATAGAGCAATAGCTCATGCAGCATCGCTGACATGAGCGGCCGGCCGCCGAAATGCGTGTGCACGGTTAAATTAATCAACGCCGGCGCTTCGTGTTGGTAGAGATAGTCGAAAGTGTCTTTGTAGACGTTGTAAAAATCTCGCGGGCTGGAGCGCAGCGTGCGATTATCGGTGAAATCACTGTGCGCGATGGCCACGAGTTTGCCCTGAGCCGTCTCGAATGTATACGGCAGATCGCTGTCGTTGTAGTCGCCATGCCAGAGAAAGCCCGCTTGGGCGAGTAACTCGGCCGTGTGCACGGACGGCGCCGCCACCGGGCTGAACCAGCCGGCCGGAGCGGTTCCCGTAGCGCCGATAATAATTCGCGCGCATCTTTGGATAACTTCCCGTTCTTCCGCACGCGAAAGGTAAGGGAGAACGAGGTCCTGAGTGTAGGAGTGGCCGGCGATTTCGTGGCCGCGTTTATGCAATTCCTTAACCGCCTCGGGAAAGACTTCCGCGGCTTTGGCGTTTAGACAAACCGTCGTTTTGATATCCGCGGCATCGAAAATGCGCATGAAACGCCAGATGCCGGTTTTGCCGCCATATTGCGACCATGAAATGCCCAACAGATCGGGCGTGCCGGGCTTCAGCGACGTCGTCATCGGCGAATAGGGCGGCGCCTTACCCTCCGACCAGATCTCGAACATCACCGTCACCAACACGGTTAGTTTTTGGCCGTCGGGCCAGTGAGTGATCGTTTTGATCATGTCAATGATGACAAAACGGGATATTGGAATATAGGAGTCTTGGAGTGGTGGGTTTCAGACCCATTAATTCGTTACTCCAGTGCTCCAAGCGTTTAGGCAAAGCCGCGCCGCCAAAGCTCGGCGATTTTTTGAAGATCGGCGGCCGGGATGTCGACATCGGCGCCGGCGGCGTTTTCGCGCATCTGCTCGGCGTTGCGCGCCCCGGGGATCACGACGCTCACTGCCGGGTGCGCGATGCAAAACGCGATCGCCGCCTGGCCTAAGCTTTTCACTGGGCCGTGAACCAAGAATTTTAGTTGCTCGGCTTTGGCCAATTCCTTGGCGAAGGCTTCGCCCTTGAAGCTGCGCGCGCGCACATCCTCACCCTGGAACCTTGCTTCGTCGGCGGCGGTCATCTTTCCGGTCAGGATGCCGCGCTTCAGCGGCACCCGTGCGATGATGCCGACTTGGGATTTTTCCGCCAGCGGAAAGATCGTGTCGCTCGGCTCTTGCGCGAGCAGGTTGTACTCGACTTGAATCGTTTCCGCGCGGCCGTCTTTGACGGCAGCAATGCCCTCTTCCATCGTATTGATCGAAACGCCATAGTGGCGAATCTTGCCCGCTCGTTTGGCGCGTTCGAGCACTTCCCAAACCTCGCCGCGCTCGATCACGTCGACGGTCGGGTTATGCAGTTGATACAGATCGATGTAGTCGGTTTGCAGGCGCCTGAGGCTTTCGTCCATGACCCCACTGATGTAATCCGGCTCGAAGATGCGCTTACCGCGGTTCGGCCCGACCATGACGTTGCCGCCCTTGGTGGCGAGGATGACCTTGTCGCGTTTTCCTTTGAGGGCGTTTCCCAGCAGCGTTTCGGAATAACCCGCGCCATAGGCGTCCGAGGTGTCGATGAAATTGACGCCTAGATCGAGCGCCGTTTCAATGGCGCTGAGCGATTCAGAATCTTTCATTGCGCCGAAGTGTCCGGCGTGAACCATGGTGCCCAGGCCGACTGCGCTGATCCGTAGTCCGGTTTTTCCTAAAGTTTTGTATTTCATGGCAAATAACATAGGACAGCTTGCCCCGTTCCCGCAAGCTTTTGCGGGAATTTGCCGGGAACTTTTGCTCCCCACCGGTCGTTGGAATATATAACCCGCTCGCGGTTGGACTGTAGCGACGCTCTTCATTACAATGCCGAGGCGTGACCCTGAGGCATTCTTTGGATCTCGAGCGGCAACGTTTTGGGTCGGAGATCATGACGCATCTGGATCATCTCTACCGCGTCGCCTATTACCTGGTGAAAAATGATGTCGACGCGCAGGATTGCGTGCAGGAGACCTGCGCGCGCGCACTGAGCTCACGGGATCAATTTACGCCGGGCACTAACATGAAGGCTTGGCTCACCAAGATCCTTTATAATTTTTTTTATTACTTCTATACGCGAAACCGGCGCACCACTGCGGCCGAGGACCGCTCGCTTTCGGCCGGCGGAGATTTCTG
>Ga0075310_1000185_pt1 | contig 10905 bp, 10 predicted proteins | sample MayberryNE_Catta_2_FD_120088 | JGI IMG/M metagenome (GOLD analysis project Ga0075310, IMG submission 120088) | Natural and restored wetland microbial communities from the San Francisco Bay, California, USA, that impact long-term carbon... | ecosystem: Environmental > Terrestrial > Soil >... | reverse complement strand
GGCGAGGGCCATCCCGGTGAGCACCGGGCCCAGCTCCATCATCACGGTCTTCCCCACCAGCGCCCCCACGAAGTAGAGGGGGACGGTGCCGGTGAAGATGTAGGAGGAGAGAAGCGAGAGGACGATGCCGGTGAAGACCGCGATGAAGAGCGCGATGGGGACCGAATCCACCCCGAGTCGGCGCATCTGCCCGACCAAGAGCGGACCCCAGGTTCCGACATCGGCAAGTGCGCGGGCGGTTTCGAGGCTGCGGCGGCCTACGTGCGCGACGAACCCGTCCCGGGCGGCGATACGGGATGCCACGGAGGGCGACACGAGCGGAAGCTAGAGCGAAGGGCGGGACGGCGGTAGGGCGGTAAGGCGGTAGGGTGGCAGGGTACCGCCTTACCGCCCTACCGCCTTACCGCCTTACCGCCCTACCTTAGTGACAGCGCCGTTCACCCCGGCGCCGGAGTGTCCCATGCATGACCCCCCACGCCCCCGCTCGCGCCGGCCCGAAGCCCGGCCGGCGAACGGGGAGATCGCCATCCTCTGGCTCACCGCCGGCCTCAGCTGCGACGGTGAGACCGTCGCCCTGACGGGAGCCACCCAGCCGAGTCTGGAGGACCTGGTCGCCGGAGGTCTCCCCTGGACCCCTCGCATAACGCTGTTCCATCCATTCCTGGCTCCCGAGGTCGGGGACGAGTTCGTCGCGTACTTTCACCGCGCCGCCCGGGGCGAGCTGGGCCCGTTCATCCTGGTGTTCGAGGGCTCGGTACCCGACGAGCAGAACAAGGCGGAGGGATACTGGGCGACGTTCGGCACCGATCCCGTCACCCGCCAACCCATCACCACCTGCAGCTGGATCGACCGGCTGGCCCCTCGTGCCTGGGCCGTGCTCGCCGTCGGCACCTGCGCGGCGTACGGCGGCATCCATGCGATCGAGGGCAATCCGACCGGAGCCATGGGGCTGCCCGACTATCTGGGCCGGGGCTGGCGATCGGCGGGCGGGTTGCCGGTGGTCTGCCTCCCCGGGTGTCCGGCGCAGCCCGACAACATGACCGAGACGCTGTTGTACCTGCTGCATCAGTTCACCGGGCACGCCCCGCCGATCCCCCTCGATGACTCGCTCCGCCCCCGCTGGCTCTTCGAGCGCACCGTGCACGAGGGCTGCGACCGGGGCGGCCACTACGAGCAGGGTGAATTCGCCGAGGCCTACGGCTCGCACCTCTGCATCGTGAAGCTCGGGTGCTGGGGACCGGTGGTGCAGTGCAACGTCGGCAAGCGGGGATGGATGGGCGGCGTGGGCGGCTGCCCCAACGTCGGCGGCATCTGCATCGGGTGCACGATGCCGGGTTTCCCCGACAAGTTCATGCCCTTCATGGATCAGCCTCCCGGCTCGCTGCTCTCGTCCGCCGCGGTGATGACCTACGGCCGCGCCATGCTGGCGCTCCGCCGGTTCACCCTCGCCTCCATGAATCAGGAGCCGGGCTGGCGGGCGGGTCGGAGCGGCGCTCCATGAAGGCCATGGATCGGTTGGAGGCGGAGAGCATCCTGCGAGACCTGGCGGCGGTGTTCGCCCGCGGGGTCCCTGCCCCACCGGAGGAGACACCCGGGGATATTCCTCTCCCCAACCTCGAAGCCAAGTACCGCACGCTCGTCGAGCAGCTGCCTGCGGTGGTCTTCATGGCGTATCTCGACCGCGCCATCGGCGAGGCCTACGTGAGCCCCAAGATCGAAGAGCTGATGGGGTTCACCCAGGCCGAGTGGCTGGAGGATCCGGTCCGCTGGTACAACCACATCCATCCGGAGGATCAGCGCCGGTGGAGCGTCGAATCCGCCGAGATGTTCCTGACCGGCAAGCCGCTCCGCTCGGCCTACCGGGTCCTCTCGCGCGAGGGGCGGGTCGTCTGGTTCCAGTGCGAGGTGAAGATGGTGCGCCGGAGCGATGGCCGTCCCTGGTTCATCCACGGCGTCGGCTTCGACATCACGGAGCTCAAGCAGATCGAGGCCGCGCTCGAGCGGGAGCGCAACCTCTTCTCCGCGGTGCTCGACACGGTCGGGGCGCTGGTGGCGGTGCTGAGCCCCTCCGGCGCGATCGTCCGCCTCAATCGCATGTGCGAGCGGGTCGGGGGGTATACCTCGGACGGGGTACGCGGACGATTCCTCTGGGAGCTGTTCCCCGTGGCGGAGGAGGCGCGAGGCTTCCGCGCGCTCCTCGCGGGACTGCGCCCCGGGCAGCAGCGGGAGTACGAGAGCGACTGGGCCACCGGCGACGGCTCCCGGCGGCGGATCGCGTGGTCCAGCACGATTCTTCCCGCCGCCGGAAGCGCCCCGGCATACGTCATCAGCAGCGGGACCGACATCACCGAGCGGAAGCGGATGGAGCGCGCCCTGCTGGAGATCAGCGGCCGGGAGCAGCGCCAGATCGGGCAGGATCTCCACGACGGCCTGGGTCAGCACCTCACCGGCATCGCCTTCATGAGCAAGGTGCTCGCGCAGCAGCTCGCCGAGGACGGCGCCCGGCAGGCGCCGCACGCGGCCAAGATCGTGCACCTGGTGAACGACGCCATCAACCGCACGCGGCAGCTGGCGCGCGGGCTCTTACCGGTCTTCTCCGACTCGCAGGGGCTCATGTCGGCGCTCCGGCAGTACGCCTCGGAAGTGGAGGACCTGTTCACCGTCTCCTGCCGGTTCGAATGCACCGCGCCGATCCTCGTCGACGACATCAGCACCGCGACCCACCTGTATCACATCGCCCAGGAAGCGGTCAACAACGCCCTCAAGCACGGGGGGCCGGAGCACATCGAGATCGCGCTGTCGGGGGAGGACGGCACCGGCAGCCTCGTCATCACGGACGACGGAACCGGTATCCCGGAGCTGTCCGATTCCTCGCGCGGCCTTGGCCTGCGCATCATGAGCTACCGGGCGACCATGGTCGGCGGCTCGATGGAGATCCAGCGGGGCGATCCGCTCGGCACCGTCATCGCCTGCCGCTTTCCTCTGGAGAAGCGATGAAAGAATGGCTCGATTCACCTCGTCGCCGGTCGGCGGGGTCCTCGCGCACGAGGCACCGGGTGCTGATCGTGGACGATCATCCCATCGTCCGCCAGGGGATCACCCTCATGATCGAACAGGAGCCGGACCTCGAGGTGTGCGGCGAAGCGGAGGAAGCGAGGGCCGCGCTGGCCCTGATCCAGTCCGCCCGTCCCGCCGTCGTCCTGCTGGACATCTCCCTGCCCGGCCCCGATGGCTTCGAGCTGCTGAAGGCGATCCGCGGCGCCGACCCGTCGCTGCCGGTGCTGGTGCTCTCCATGCATGACGAGTCGACCTACGCCGAGCGGGCGCTTCGGGCCGGCGCCAACGGCTACATCATGAAACAGGAGGCGACCGAAAACGTGCTGGTCGCGCTCAGACGGGTGCTTCGCGGGGAGATGTACGTGAGCGAGCGGGTGTCGAGCATGATGCTCCGGCAGATCGCCACCGGCAGCCCGCGCGCGGCCGAGGCCCCGATCGCCCGGCTGAGCGACCGTGAGCTGGAGGTGTTCCGGCTGATCGGCGAGGGGCACGGCACCCGTCGGATCGCGGAGGAGCTGTTCCTGAGCATCAAGACGGTCGAGTCGTATCAGGCCCATATAAAGGAGAAGCTGGGGCTCCAGAGCTCCCGAGACCTGGTGCAGCGCGCGATCGAGTGGAAGCTGGCCGAGACCATGAAGTGATCCGCCGGCCCGGATCGGGGATTCCCCGGTGCCGGCCATAGGAGACTCCCCACCCCCGCAGCAGAACCGGCCCGATTGCGGCCGTTGCCGCCGATCCCAGATTCGCCCTATCCCGGCGTCCCCCGCACTGCCTCGGCCGCCGCACCGCTCCTGCCTCTCGCCGTCGTCGTTGTCCAAGAGGAGAGCCCATGACCGCCACCGTTCCCTACGGCCGGGTCACCCAGAAGCCGCCCGCGGTCTCCGACATCCACGTCCTGTGGCTGACCGCCGGCCTCGGCTGCGACGGAGACTCGGTGTCCATCACCGCCGCCACGCAGCCCAGCATCGAGGACGTCCTGCTCGGCGCCATTCCCGGGCTGCCCAAGGTGCACCTCCACAATCCCGTGCTGGCCGTCGAGGTCGGCTCGGACTTTCTGAAGCCGTGGTACCAGGCCAAGGAGGGCAAGCTCGACCCCTTCGTGCTGGTGGTCGAGGGCTCGATCCCCAACGAGAAGATCAAGGAAGAGGGCTACTGGGCGGCGATGGGCACCGACACGGCGACCGGCCAACCGATCAAGACGACCACCTGGATCGACTGGCTGGCCCCGAAGGCGCTGGGAGTGGTGGCGATCGGCACCTGCGCCACCTACGGCGGCATCCACGCGATGCAGGGCAACCCGACGGGCTGCATGGGCCTGGCCGATTACCTGGGCTGGGAATGGCGCTCCAAGGCGGGGCTGCCGATCGTGAACGTGCCCGGGTGTCCGGTGCAGCCCGACAACTTCATGGAGACCTTGCTCTACCTCCTCTACCAGGTCGCCGGCCTGGCCCCGATGATCCCCCTCGATGACGAGCTCCGACCCACCTGGCTCTTCGGCCAGACGGTGCACGAGGGCTGCGACCGGGCGGGATACTACGAGCAGGGCGACTTCGCCACCGAGTACGGCTCGCCCAAGTGCATCGTGAAGCTCGGCTGCTGGGGCCCGGTGGTGAATTGCAACGTGCCGAAGCGCGGATGGATGAATGGGATCGGCGGCTGCCCCAACGTGGGCGGGATCTGCATCGGCTGCACCATGCCCGGATTCCCCGACAAGTTCATGCCGTTCATGGACGAGCCGCCCGGCGCGCGGCTCTCGAGCATCGGCGTGCAGCTCTACGGCAGAACGATCAGGGCGCTGCGCTCCTTCACCAACTCCACGGTCAACAAGGAGCCGAAGTGGCGCCACCCGCGACCCGAGCTGACCACCGGTTATCACCCCAGGACTTACTGACCAGGCCCAAGGAGCCGTGTCCATGGCCACCGCGACCGTACCGCTGAAGGAAACCAAGGGTAAGCAGCGGAAACTGGTGGAGATGAACTGGGACCCGATCACCCGGATCGTCGGGAGCCTCGGGATCTTCACCAAGATCGACTTCGACAACAAGGAAGTGGCCGAGTGTCACAGCACCTCGTCCATCTTCCGCGGCTACAGCATCTTCATGAAGGGGAAGGACCCGCGCGACGCGCACTTCATCACCAGCCGCATCTGCGGGATCTGCGGGGACAACCACGCCACCTGCGCCACCTATGCCCAGAACATGGCCTTCGGCGTTCGCCCCCCGAACATAGGTGAGTGGATCGTCAACCTCGGCGAGGCCGCCGAGTACATGTTCGACCACAACATCTTCCAGGATAACCTGGTCGGCGTGGACTTCTGCGAGCAGATGGTGAGGGCCACCAACCCCAGCGTGTGGGAGAAGGCCAAGAAGACCGCCGCGCCCCACGCGGCCGACCACGGCTATCGCACCATCGCCGACATCATGACCGCGCTCAATCCCTTTACCGGTGAATTCTACCGCGAGACGCTCCACGTGAGCCGCTACACCCGGGAGGCGTTCTGCCTCATGGAAGGGCGGCACGTGCATCCGTCGACGCTGTATCCCGGCGGCGTGGGGACGGTCCCCACGGTGCAGCTCTTCACCGACTATCTGGTGCGCCTGGCGCGGTACGCCGAGTTCATGAAGAAGTGCCTCCCCTTGCACGACGACCTGTTCGACTTCTGGTACGACGCGCTGCCCGGCTACGAGAAGGTCGGCTATCGCCGCACGCTGCTCGGCTGCTGGGGCTCGTTCAACAACCCGGACCTGTGCGACTACACCTACCAGAACATGTCGAAGTGGGGCGACGCCATGTTCGTCACGCCCGGCGTGGTGGTGGACGGCAAGCTGGTGACCCACGATCTGGTGAAGATCAACCTCGGCATCCGCATTCTCCTGGGCCACTCGTTCTACGACGACTGGGCCGACCAGGAGACGTTCGTCCGCGAGGACCCGCTGGGGAATCCGGTGGATCAGCGGCATCCGTGGAACCAGACGACCATTCCGCGGCCGCAGAAGCGGGACTTCGACGGCGCCTACAGCTGGACCATGTCGCCCCGCTGGTTCGACGGAAAGGACTACCTCGCGCTGGACACCGGCGGGGGCCCGATCGCGCGCTTCTGGGCGACCGCGCTCGCCGGCCTGGTGGACATCGGGTACGTGAAGGCGACCGGCAAGAGCGTCAAGATGTATCTGCCGAAGACCGCGACGAAGCCGGAAGCGGAGTTCGAGTGGAAGATCCCGAAGTGGAGCAACGCCATCGAGCGGGACCGCGCCCGGACCTACTTCCAGGTGTACGCTGCCGCGGCCGCGTATCATTTCGTCGAGAAAGCCCTGGCCGAGCTGCACGCCGGCCGGACCAAGACCTGGAACGACTTCACCGTACCGGAAGAAGCCATCTCCTGCGGGTTCCACGAGGCAGTCCGCGGCGTGTTGTCGCACCACGTCGTCATCCGGAACGGAAAGATCGCGAACTACCATCCGTACCCGCCCACGCCGTGGAACGGCAGCGTGCGCGATGTGTACGGGACGCCGGGCCCCTACGAGGACGCGGTGCAGAATACGCCGATCTTCGAGGAGAACGGACAGGAGAACTTCAAGGGCATCGACATCATGCGCGCGGTGCGGAGTTTCGACCCCTGTCTGCCCTGCGGCGTTCACATGTACCTGGGCAACGGCAAGGTGGTGGAAACCCACCACTCGCCGTTCTTCCTCAACCACCGCTAGGAGACGCCCCGTCAGGGCGGAATCGGCGAGCGAGGGCGGAATGCCCGGGAACACCGAGTTCGAGCGTCGGATCGCGACGATCGAGGAGCTGGTGCATCGCCTGGAGACCGGGTCCGACCCCGCGGCCCTGACCGCGGCCCAGGCGCTGGTCGGCGCGGTCATGGAGCTCCACCGGGAGGCCCTCGATCGCACCCTCGCGGTCGTGCGGCGGACGGGAGCCGCGGGTGACACGATCCTGGAGTCGCTCACCCGCGACGACCTCGTCGCCAGCGTGCTGCTGCTGCACGACCTCCACCCGGACGATCTCGAGACACGGGTGCTCGGCGCGCTGGAGAAGACCCGCCCGTATCTCCAGTCCCACGGCGGCAACGTGGAGCTCGCGGGCATCGATGCCTCGCGGGTGGTGCGCCTTCGACTGCAGGGCAGCTGCCACGGCTGCCCTTCCTCGTCGATGACGCTCAAGCTCGCGATCGAGCAGGCGATCCACGAGGCGGCACCCGATGTGAGCGGGATCGAGGTGGAGGGTCGGCTCGACTCGGCCCCGCCTCGGGGCCCGGCACAGGTGGGACTGTCGGTGGGCACTGGCGGCAACGGCTACGTCGAGCCTTCGGGCGGCTGGACCGACGTGAGGGAGCTCGGCCTGAGTACGCCGGGCGCCACCACACGGCGAGTTCTCGATGGCCGCGAGGTGCTGTTCTGTCTGGTGGACAGCACGCTGTATGCCTACGGCGCCCGGTGCCCGGCCTGCGAAGCGGACATCGGCAGCGCCACGGTGGCGGGCCGATCGCTCACCTGTCCCCGGTGCGGCCAGGCCTACGACCTGATCCGGGCCGGCCGCGCCCTCGATCGACCCGACCTGCAGCTCACTCCCTTTCCCCTCCTCACCCGCGACGGATGCACCCGGGTGGCCCTGCCACCCCGGCGGGTCCCGGCAGATCTGGCTACGGTATGAGCCCGCCCGATCAGACCGAGGGGGGACTCGAGCTCCTGCGTCGCTTCGCCAGGTCGCGAGCGCCGGTCGAGCGATGCGATCTCTGCGCCCGTGAGATCGGGGTGGAGCACGAGCATCTGATCGATCCCGCGGACCGACGCCTGGCGTGCGCCTGCGGACCATGCGCCGTCCTGTTCAGCAGCCAGACCGGCGCGAGGCTCAAGCGAGTGCCCCGCGACGTGCGAGCGCTCGACGACCTCACCATCAACGACGCCCAGTGGGAGGCGCTGCGCCTCCCCATCGACCTGGCATTCTTCTACCAGAGCACGCCGCAGGGCCGGGTCGTCGCGTGCTACCCGAGCCCCGCCGGAGCCACGGAGTCCCTGCTGGAACTGGACACCTGGTCCGAGATCCGGGCTTCCCATCCGGCCCTGCTCGACCTGCAGCCCGACGTTCAGGCGCTGCTGGTGCATCGGGTGCGCAGGAGCGCCGGCCCGGGAGGCTGCTTCCTGGTGCCAATCGACCAGTGCTTCCGGCTGGTCGGCATCATCCGTGTGCACTGGAAAGGATTCACCGGCGGGGCGGAGGTGTGGTCGCAGATCGACCAATTCTTCGCCGACCTCCGCAGCCGAGCCCGCGGCGAACGGGTGAGCCGCGATGCCTGACCTGAGCTTCCGGGTCGAGTCGGCGGAGGTCACTCCGTTCGCGATGACTCCGCTCCTGGGCTTCGGCCTGCGGGTGATCAACGCGTCGCCCGACGAGACCATCCACAATGTGGTCCTCCGCTGTCAGATCCGTATCGAAGTCACCCGGCGCCGCTACAGGCGGCTCGAGGAGGAGCGGCTGAAGGACCTGTTCGGCGAGCCGTCGCGCTGGGGCCAGACGCTCAAGCCGATGCTGTGGACCCACGCGAGCATGGTGGTCCCTGGCTTCAGCAGCGAGATCCTGACCGAGCTTCCCGTCGCCTGCACCTACGACTTCAACCTGGCGGCGACCAAGTACTTCTACGCGCTCGAGGAGGGCGAGGTCCCGCTGGAGTTCCTCTTCAGCGGCAGCGTGTTCTATCAGCGCGCCGAAGGCCCGCTCCAGGTCGCGCCCATTTCCTGGTCGCAGGAGGCCAAGTTCCGCCTGCCCGTCACCACCTGGCAGCGGTTGATGGAGACGTACTATCCCAACCAGGCGTGGCTTCAGCTTCGGCGCGACGTCTTCGACCGACTGTACCAGTACAAGGTCAACCAGGGGATCCCGACCTGGGAGGAAGCGATCGAGCGGATCCTTCCCAGGATGGAGGCGACCCCGGTATGAGCGCGGCGTCGGTCGAGGCGGTCGCCCGTGCGCTTCTCTATGAGGGCTACCTCCTGTACCCGTACCGACGGTCGGCGGTGAAGAACCGCCAACGGTTCAACTGGGGGGTGCTCCACCCCGGGCCGGACCACGAGCCCTGGCGGATGCGCACCGAGTGCCTGGTCCGCGGAGACGGTGCAACCGCGCTCGACGTGACGGTCCGCTTCCTGCACCTGTTCGAGCATGCGCTGGAGGCGGCGGCGACGGGCTGGCAGGAGGCGATCGAGCGGGAGATCCTCACGCCATCCGCGTCCATCGCCGAGCTCCAGGCGGCTCCCACCCCGGTGCCTTTCACCTTCTCCGCTGCCGCAGTGCCGGGCAGGCAGGCGTGCCTCGACGGGCGGGTGCTGGTGAGCGCCGCGCCGGTCCTGGAGGACGTCTTCCGGATCGGCGTCACCATCGAGAATCTCACGGCGGCAGGGGCGGACGCGCCGAGCCGCGATGAGCTCCTGCTCCACTCACTGGTGGCCGCCCACACCGTGCTGCGCACATCGCGCGGCGAGTTCATCAGCCTGACGGACCCTCCGACCTCACTTCAGGAGGCCGCTGCGGCGTGCGGCAACATCGGCACCTGGCCGGTGCTCGCCGGCGACGCCGAGCGGCGGGACACGGTGCTGTCCTCTCCGATCATCGTCTCGGACTATCCCGGCGTCGCCCCGGAGAGCCCGGGAGACTTCTTCGACGGCACCGAGATGGATGAGATGCTCTCGCTCCGGATCCTGACGCTCACCGACGAGGAGAAGCTGGAGATGCGCGAGGCCGACGAGCGCGCGCGGCGCCTGCTCGAGCGCACCGAGGCCTGCACGGCGGAGGAGCTCGTGCGCCTGCATGGCGTGCTGCGGCCGGTCCGCGCGCCGAGCGAGGGGCCGTGAACGAGGCCGATTGGCGGCTCCTGGACGCCGACCGTCCGGTCGAGCAGCTCCGGATCGACGGCTGGCTGGTCCGACCGGGCGACCGTGTCCTTCTCCGGCCCCGGGGCCGGGGCGACGTATTCGACCTGGTGCTGGACGGTAAGGTCGCCGTGGTCGAATCCATCGAGCAGGACCTGGAGGGAGACTTCAAGGTCTCGGTCGTTCTGGAAGCGGACCCGGGAGCCTATCTCGGCCTGTTGCGTCAGCCGGGGCACCGGTTCTTCTTCTCGCCCGGGGAGGTGGCGCCACTGCCCCCGGATGCCGGGCCGGCGCCCGTCGTCACGCCCACCGTGCTCGTCGCCGGCATCGGCAACGTGTTCCTGGGAGACGACGGCTTCGGCGTCGAGGTGGCTCAGCGCCTCGCGGCGCGGACACTGCCGCCGGGCGTCACGGTCGCGGACTACGGCATCCGCGGATACGACCTGGCCTCCGCGCTGGTCGGGGGCGCCGAGCACACGATCCTCGTGGATGCCTGCCCTCGCGGCGAGCGCCCCGGAACCGTCTTCGTGCTCGAGCCCGATCCCGCCGATCTGGAGGCGTCCCTTGACGGCGCCGGGCCGTTCGACGCGCACGACCTGAATCCGCTGCACGTCCTCCACCTGGCCCGCTCACTCGGCGCGGAGCTCGGCTCCGTCGTGGTCGTCGGGTGCGCGCCGGCAACCCTGGGGCCGCCGGAGGGTCACCTTGGCTTGAGCGAGGAGGTCGGGGCCGCGGTAGATGAGGCAGTCGGAGTGATCGAAGCGCTGATCGAGCGATTCCTCAACCAACGAGGAGGGTGCCGCGATGGAGGCAGTCAGGACGAACCTGAACGGTGAGGCGAGCGACCGTGACACCCTGCTGCTCTTCGGCGGGGCGGCGTGCCTCCTCCTGGGCGCGGGTCTGATACTGTCCAGCTCGCTGAGTCGCCGGTATCTGGGCGAGTCGAACGCCGGCAGTCTGCTCATGGCGGCGGTTCCGG
>Ga0075310_1000183_pt1 | contig 10949 bp, 8 predicted proteins | sample MayberryNE_Catta_2_FD_120088 | JGI IMG/M metagenome (GOLD analysis project Ga0075310, IMG submission 120088) | Natural and restored wetland microbial communities from the San Francisco Bay, California, USA, that impact long-term carbon... | ecosystem: Environmental > Terrestrial > Soil > Wetlands... | reverse complement strand
CACCCTCATGGGGCTAGGCATGCTCTTCGGCTATCTCGCCTTCTGGGATCCCTCTTTGCATTGGTACGACAATCAGGTCTTCGACCTGATGGTGCAGCGGACTTATGGCGTGATGACCAATGACACGTTGCTCTCTGTGCCGCTATTCGTCTTCATGGGCTACATCATGGAGCGCGCCGCGCTGGTCGACCGGATGTTTCACAGCGTTCAGCTTGCCTTTCGACGCGTGCCCGCGTCGCTGGCCGTGACGACCTTGCTGGTGTGCGCGTTCTGGGGAATCGCCTCGGGCATCGTCGGTGCGGTGGTGGTCCTGATGGGCGTGATCGCTCTGCGGCCCATGCTGAACGCCGGCTACGATGTGCGGCTCGCGGCGGGCGCGATCACGGCGGGTGGGACGCTGGGTATCTTGATTCCGCCATCCGTGATGCTGATCGTCTACGCGGCGGTCGCCGGGGAGTCGATTGTAAAACTCTATGCGGCGGCGATGCTGCCGGGTTTTTTCCTTACGTTCCTCTACCTTGCCTATATTCTCGGCTGGGCGATCATCAATCCGAAAATCGCGCCTAAGTTGCCCCCTGAACAGTATCGGATTGCGGCGCCGGACTGGCTCCGACAACTCGAACGTGGCCCGGCCCGGAGGATCGTCCCCGGTCTGATTGCGTCCGCCTTTCGACCAAAATTGCTGCTGGGTGCGATATCTTCAGAGCGCCATCCGGTGACCTATGGCCTGATCATCAAGAACGTCTTGGTTCTCATGCTACCGGCAGTGCTGGCGATCGGAACGCTTGCCATGGCCTGGTGGTACGTGGTCATCTACAACGCTCCCAGCGCGACACTCGCGCCGGAGAAGGGCGGCCTGCAGCCGCTAACTTTACCGCCGGCGGCTTTGGAGTGGAATAAGCCGCAGGGGACGCCGGAGGAGAAGCCGCAAGAGCTCGGAGCGGTGGCGGAGCTGTCCGAATCGTCTCCGCGTCCGGATGCGCCGCCTCAAGAATTGGGCGCTCTGGCCGAGCCGCCGGACGTATCGGCCGCGGGGCAAACTCCGGAATACTTCTACCCGATATTCTGGGCGATGGCGGCGTTTTCGACCGTTCTTCTCGGCATTTACTACTGGCGGATGGATGGCGAGCAGCTCGAAATTTTGAAGGAACTGGTTGTCTCGGTCGTGCCGCTCGGCGTGTTAACGGTGGTAGTGCTCGCAGTGATTTTGTTTGGCATCACAACGGCAACGGAGTCGGCTGCGGTGGGAGCGCTCGGTGCGCTCTATCTCGCGGTGATGGCCAAATACCCGGGCCAGGTCTGGTCGTGGAGTCTGGTGGGAGCGATTATCGGAGTGGTCCTCAGCTGGCAACGCGCCGACACCGTGACTCTGTTGGTATCAGGATCTCTCGGCGGCGTTTTCGTGGGAACCTTGATTCCTTGGTTTTGGGGACTGCGAACTTCCAAGGATCTCTGGCAAAGCCTGAAAGAATCAGTTTTCCTGACCGCCAAGACCACGGCTATGGTCTGCTGGCTCTTCATTGGCTCCGCGCTTTTTTCCGGTGTCTTTGCGCTGCATGGCGGCCAGGCGCTCATCGAGCGCTGGGTGCTCGGCATGAACCTCTCACCCCTGGGTTTCTTGCTGGTCGCGCAAGCGATTATTTTTTTCTTAGGCTGGCCGCTGGAGTGGACCGAGATCATCGTGATTTTTTGCCCGATCTTCATTCCGTTGCTGAGTCATTTCGAGATCGACCCGATACTGTTCGGCACCATGGTGGCGGTAAATTTACAGGCGGCGTTCCTGTCGCCGCCTGTGGCGATGTCCGCGTTCTACTTGAAAGGTGTCGCGCCACCGCATGTTACGCTTAACCAGATCTTCGCCGGGATGATGCCTTATATGTTGATCGTCGTTTTGTGCTTGGCCTGCATGTACATCTGGCCGGGCATGACGCTGTGGTTGCCTCAGTTCCTCTACGGCAACTAGTGCCGAGACGATAAGCGTCGCATCCCGGCGTTCTCAGTCGTCGGGCATCCTCAACGTACTGGCAACGTATGCTTCCGGTGCCCTTCTCCTTTGGGCCTTGGGTTGCTCGCTTCTCGACACGGCAACAAAACGATCTCCATAACGTTGACAGGGGACGAATTCATGGAATTGACCAACCTCCATTTACTTTCCGCGGCCGAAGCGACGCGTTTGATCCGCGATGGCGTGATCAGCTCGGTAGAGTTCGTCGAAGCGTGTCTGGCGCGGATCAAAGAGATCGACGGGCGAGTGCAAGCCTGGACGTTTCTCGATCCTGACTATGCTTTGCAGCAGGCTCGAGCCGCGGACGAGCAGCGTCTGAGCGGCCAGCCGATCGGCCCGCTGCACGGCGTGCCGATCGGTATCAAGGATATTTTTGACACTGCCGACATGCCGACCGAAAATGGTTCGGTGATTTATGCCGGCCGGACGCCATCGCGCGACTCGGCTGTCGTCGCGAGGTTGCGCGCGGCGGGCGCGATCATCATGGGAAAAACCGTGACCACGGAGTTCGCTTATTTTGCTCCCGGGAAGACGCGCAACCCGCATGATCCTGAGCACACGCCGGGCGGTTCTTCCAGCGGTTCGGCGGCAGCGGTGGCGGCCAACATGGTGCCGCTCGCCATCGGCAGCCAGACCAACGGCTCGACGATACGTCCCGCCGCCTATTGCGGCGTGATCGGATTCAAGCCGACGCACGGACTGATTTCGCGCCATCACGTCCTGGCGCTGTCGCGCACCCTCGATCACGTCGGTTTGTTTGCCAACTCGGTCGACGATATCGCGCTCCTGGCTGAGCAGATCGTCGGCCACGACGAGAACGATCCCGATACTCGGCCGCGAGCGCGTGTTCCGTTCGCGAACATAGCGGCCGAAGAGCCGCCGCTGGCGCCGATGTTTGCGTTCGTCAAAACTCCCCGTTGGGAAAGCGCCGACGAAGATACCAAAGAGGGATTTGCCGAGATCATCGAACAGCTGGGTAGTCAGGTCGAAGAAGTCGAGCTGTTTCCGTCGGCCGGCGAGGCCTGGGAGTGGCACCAGACGATCATGGCCGCCGAGATGGCTCACAACCTCGATCGCGAATGGACGAACGGGCGAGATCGTCTCTCGGACCAATTGCAGGCACAGATCGCGCGCGGGCGCGAAATGCGGGCGGCGGATTACCTGCGCGCGCTAAGCCGGATTGCGCCGGTCCATGCAAGCTTCGTCGAGCTGTTCGAGCAGCGTTACGACGCGATTGTCACTCCCGCCGCGACCAGCGGCGCGCCGAAGGGACTCTCCAGCACTGGCGATCCATCGTTCTGCACGCTCTGGACTCTTTGCGGCATGCCCGCGATCAGCCTGCCGTTGCTGCAAAGCGCCGGTAATCTGCCGATTGGCGTACAGCTCGTCGGCCCGCGCTACGGCGACGCGCGCTTGCTGCGCACGGCGCGTTGGCTAGCGGCGAAGATCGCGACCAGCTGATCGCCCTAATACAAATGCGCCGCCAAGTTTGAAGCAGCAACTGGAGTATGGAGTGGTGAGTTTGAAGTCTGCAATACTCGATTACTCCAACACTCCATTCTTCCAATGTATGCTGGTTACCAGTTGACTAGATTGACCGCCGCGAGACTGATCCACGGGATATACGTAACCAGGAGAGTGACAAAAACTAAAACGATCGTAAACGGCCAACCTGCCTTAAACACCTCCCAAAAAGGCAAACGCGCGATCGCAGCGGTGGTGAAGAGCACCGTGGCGACGGGCGGGGTCTGCTGGCCGACGCCGAGATTGATCGTGACGATGATGCCGAAATGGATCGGATCCACTCCGATCTGGCGAATGAGCGGCATGACGATGGGTACAATCAGAATGATGGCCGCCGCCGAGTGAAGAAACATCCCTGCGACGAGAAGGAAAATATTAAGAAAAAACAGAATAAGGTATTTGTTTGACGTGGTTTCGAGAATAGCGCGTGCAAATTTTTGCGGGATCTGTTCGCTCGTGAGAAACCAGCCGAGCACAGCAGATGAGGCGACAATGAGCATGACGACTGCGGTCTGCCCGGTGGAGTCCCTGAGCACTCGTACGATCTCGCGCATGGGCAGCTCCCGGTAGATGAAGGCGCCAATCAAAAATGCCGCGATCACAGCTAGCGCTGCGACCTCGGTGGCGGTGGCAATGCCGAGAAGGATTCCTCCCCAGATTACGATCGGGATGAAAAGCGCCCAAAAAGCGCGGACCGTGGATCTGCCGACCTCGCCAAAAGAGAATTTCTGTTCCACCGGTAAGTTATGTTTGCGCGCATAATAGTAACTCAGGCCCATCATGCCCGCGCAGGCGATAAAACCGGGAAGAAAGCCGGCAAAAAAGAGCTTGGCCACCGACACCTCGGCCATCCAGGCATAGATAATCATGGGAATGGATGGCGGAATGAGGATCGCCGCCGAGGCCGCGTTGGAGACGACCGCCGCGCTCAGCGCCCTCGGGTAGCCGCGTTTTTCCATAGCAGGGATCACCACGTTGCCGATCGCGGCCGCGTCGGCGACCGATGATCCCGAGATCTCGCTCTGAATCATCGTCGCCACCACGGTCACCATGGCAAGGCCGCCGCGAATGAAGCCCACCAGACTATTGGCGAGGTTCACCAGACGAAGAGAGATCCCCGAAGTCTCCATCAGTCCGCCGGCCAGGATAAAGAGGGGGATCGCAAGCAGGGGAAAACTCGATGCTCCGGAAAAAAGATTTAACGGCACCACGCTGAGGGAGGCCGTTTCGTTCCAATAAAGGAAAATGATAGTAGTGATCGAGAGAGCGAAACCGATCGGAACGTTGATCGCCGTAAGGAGAATGATTATTCCGAGGATGAGCCAGGCCACGTTGTTTCAGCTCCCTTTCGATATGCCCCTCCGAAAACGAGATGATGGAGACGCCGAAGACTAATGATCAGCATGAGTCCTCCCGCAATGGGGAGCACGCTGTAAACCCACCCCATTTTGACCCACGGGACGGAGATCGCGGTCTCATCCCCCATCTTCTGTGTAAGGAGCCAGCCGTAGTAGAAAAGCACAACTTGGAATACCAAGACGAAAAGCTCGGCGACAACCCCAAGGGCGCGTCTGGTGCCCGGCATGAACCGATTTACGAACGTCTCGAACCCGATGTGGCGGTGGTGATAGGAAGCCACGACGGCACCGTAAAACGTCAACCATACGAGCAGGTAGGAAGCGAACTCATCGTACCAGGCAAGCGAGGCGTCGAGCACGTAGCGGAAAAAAACCCCCAGAAAAACTATGGCCACCATGAGGGCGAGTAGAAACATCGCCCACCACTCGAGAATGGTGATGAGTCGGCTGAAAAGTCGTTCCATGGCCGGCGCAGTTTCGGGATCCCGAGCTTCGAGTCGCTAGATGGGAATCCGATTATAAGACCCGAAACTCGAAACCTAAGACTCGAAACGGGTTTTAAGACTATCGGAGCGACTGGACGAGCTTGATGAGTTCAGCCCCGCCCGCTACTTCCTTCCCAAAGTCTTCATAAATGGCGGTCGAAGCCTTGATGAAAGCGTCCTTATCCACCTCATTGGCTTTCATGGGCGGTGCGAGTTTATCCATCAGGTCTTTATCCAGACGCTCGCCTTGTGATCGAGCAAAGTCTCCTATCTCCCGGCCGATCTTGGAAAGTGTGGCCTGGATGTCGCTGGGCAGTTTCTTCCAGAACTCCTCGCCGACCACGAGGTACGCAGGGGTATAGACGTGTCCACTGAGCGAAAGAAATTTTTGCACCTCCTGAAACTTGGCGGAGGCAATTTGCGGAAACGGATTTTCCTGTCCGTCCATGACTCCGGACTGAAGGGCCGAATAGACTTCAGCGAAAGGCATTGGAGATGGATTGGCTCCGTAGGTCTTGAACATCTTTACCCGCCACACGCCGCCGGGGACTCTAAGTTTGATTCCTTTCAGGTCCTCGGGCTTCACGATCGGTCTCACATTGTTGGTGATGTGGCGAAATCCGTTCTCCCATACTCCCAAAACCCTGACTCCTTTTGCCGGCAGGCCGCCGAAGAGCTGGTCCTGGACCTGTTTGTTCTCAGCGACCTTCTTCATGTGAGATCGGCTTACGATGATGTAGGGCATCTCGAAGACGCCGAATTTAGCATCTACGGTGCTCATGACCGTCGAGGGCGCCACCATCTCCGGGGCGCCGACTTTGATGCCTCTCATCATTTGCTCGTCGCTGCCGAGCTGGCTCGAGTGGAAGACCTTGACCTCCACCTTCCCTTTTAAGGCCGAGTTGACCCTCTTGGCGTACTCGTCAGCCATGAGGGCAAAGATCGAGCTAGGGCCCGGAAATCCCACGTGGCCAAGCCTAATAGTCACGGTCTGCGCCCATGACAACTGCGTCAACAAAACGAATAAGGTCAGTACGACAATACCGAAAGATAGGCGCTTCATAGGTTCTCCTTTCCGATCCTGCCTCTCCTTCGAGCGGAGAGGATTAAAGGTGAAGGTGAAGAATACCCCTCATTCTGTGCTTCTCCCGAGGGGGGAAGGAACAATTCGCCGCACAACAAAGTCACTCACGAAACAGCTGTCCTGCCAGTGTCATTCATGCTCACCGATTTTTCTCTCTCGCCGCGTTAAGGATCGTTTCAGCTCTGCTGATGTTGAATACGCCGCAGCTGCAGAAGCGCGTCATTGTACGGGCGGCTTCGGCGGGGGTTCGCCGGTTTTCTTTGACCCAATCCATCATCTTTTTAGCCAAACCGGCTGACACCATGCCGTGACCGCACATGGTCGAAAGCTCCAGTACGGTGGCATCCGGTAGCTTGTCGACTCGGCCGCAAAATCCCAGGGAATATTCGACACTGTGTCGGGCGATCCCGCTGTCGCGACAGCAACGCGCCGCTTCGTCGAGGGGCGCGCTGATGTTGACCGAGATGCCCAGGTCGGCTTCGCGCAAGTCATCGACGAAAGCCTTCATGTTTTCATAGTTGTCAAAAACTGCCGCCGCGGTCGTGTGCCCGTCGATGCCGGCGATGACTTCCTCGGGATCGGCAAGCTGGTTGCGCTTCCAGTGTGCTGTCGGATTCAGGTTCTGTTTCGGTCGCAGCATGCCGCCTTTGGTCGCATCGCCGATGTTCACCGGATGATGCTTCAACGCGAGGCGCAAGAAGGTACGATACTTTTCGACCAGACCTTCGTCGTTGATACCTCGGGTCGCCATCGCGAAGACGATGAAGTCATCGACGACCGGCGCTGGGTCAGGCGGCCTCTCGACGGCGTAATGCTCGCTGTAACGGTGCAGCGTGTTCGTCATCGCAATTCTGCGGTAACTTTCCCCAGTCCCAAGTTAGTCTTTCCGCGATACGTGGGATAGCCCTCTTTATCCAAGATCTCTTTTAACGGCTCTTCTCCTGCCCCGTTGCAGCGCGTCGAAACCCCAATGCTGATCACCGTCTCCACTTTGCGGGAAAGCTCTCGGATTTTCTTGAGGACGGCAGGTACCTCCTCCAGTTTAATTTTGATCTCGACAATAGCTGAGAGAATTTTCTCGTTGAGAATTTCCGGCCTGAGAAGACCGCGCGTGGGATCGGTCATTAGCGATGTGACCGGATTGTTGTGTTCAAATTCTACGCCCAATTTGGCGAGTCCTTCGGTGACGCGCTCGATGTCGCGAAAGCGCGCGCCGACTCCCGGTCGGCCGAACTCGATAACAAAGCCTGCTTCGCCTTCTTTTACCCTGCCGGTGACGTCATTGGTCTTCACCTCTGCGGTTCCGCGTCCGTGAATGCCCGTCGATTCATGCGGCACCTGCGGGTCGGAAAACGCGCGGCGGACGATCCGCGGCCACGCCAACTCCTCCGGTGCGATCGCGTCGGTGGGGCAGATGTCCGGCTCTGGGTCGAAGCGGAAGCGAAAGAACTGAGCGGTCTTGCGTATCGCTCGTACCAGCACAGGATTGAGATGTTCCTTGGACATGCCGCGGTAGCAGGTGAAACACTCGACGCATTCGTCCGAGTTGACGCGCGCCCGGTTGTTAGAGGGATCGATGTAGATCGCGCCCATCGGGCAGACCGATAAGCAATTGCCGCAGCCGACACACTTGTAGGTATCGATCCTCATAACGGAGACCGTTGTTTTGCGGTTTCCAGGAGATAAGTCTCTGCAGCCGCCGATCCCGCGCCGAGGGGGATTTTCACGCCGAAGCTCTTCAACGCCATTTCGATGCCGCCGAGAACGCCTAAGAGTTCCAGTTCGTTGAGGCTACCGAGATGCCCGATGCGAAAAAGTTTTCCTTTGACTTTCCCGAGTCCCTTGCCGAGCGGAAGATCGACCAGCTTGAGGGCGTGATCGATGAAAGCGTCCGAGTCGGCACCGTCGGGCATGGCGACGGCGGTGAGAGTGTTGGAATATTCTGCCGGGTTCTTGGCGAAAAGACGAAGCGTCATTGCCGCGATCGCGCGGCGGCAGGCTTCGGCGAGCCGCGCGTGGCGGTGAAAGACGTTCTGAAGCCCCTCCTCGGAGAGCATTTTTAGACTCTCGCTCAAGCCGAATAACAAAGAGGTCGCGGGCGTGTAAGGGAAATGGCCGGCGGCATTGCTCTCCAAAACTTGGCGCCATTCCCAGAACGAGCGCGCGCATTTGGCCGAGCGGTTCGCCTGAAGCGCTTTCTCGCTCACGGCCAGCAGCGCCATTCCCGGCGGCAGCATGAGTCCCTTCTGCGGTCCGGCCAGTGCCACGTCCAATTTCCAGGCGTCAAATTGCACGTCCGTGCAGCCCAACGAGCTCACCACATCGACAATGAGCAGGGCCGGATGGGCCGCGGCATCGATCGCTTTGCGAATATCCGCGAGGTTGCTGGTCACCCCGGTGGAGGTTTCCGTGTGGACCACCAGCAGCGCCTTAATTTGTCGCGCCGGATCTTCCCGCAAGCGTTGCTCGATCTGCTCAGCCGGCACGCCGGCGCCGTATTCGATTTCGAAACGCTCCACGTCGATACCGTGAGCGGTTGCGGTCCGACAAAACAGGTCGCTGAAGTGACCGTTCACGCAGCCAAGGACTTTGTCACCGGGGGAAAGTGTGTTGACGATCGAAGACTCCCAGGCTCCGGTGCCAGAGCCGGGAAAGAGCAGCACGGATCCTTCAGCCGTTTGAAAAATTTTCTTCAGTCCGATTGCGACCTCGCGCAGGAGAATCGCAAATTCCGGCCCTCGATGATCGATCAGGGGCTGGGACATGGCTCGAACCACGCGCTCCGGCACGAGACTCGGACCGGGAATTTGTAGAAAGGGACGGCCATGCATATAATGCGCGAACGCTATCGAATATCAACCAAAGAAGTCAAGCAGCGTGTAGATTACGGTGACGTATGACTCTGTGTGTAAATTGGGTGGGGAGAGAGGGAGAGGGGAAAAAATGGCTTTCACAATCAGGCGAGGAATTACCTCTTTATCTAGACGAATCCAGGCGTACAAATTAGCGACCTAATAAAAGCTATTTGCAGGCCGCTCAAAAAGACTTCAGAGGCGAGGCGCGCGAAGATCGATGAGCGGAGGCGTACACTTCTTGTACGTTGACGCGAAATCGGCCGAGCGCAACGAAGTCTATGAGGCTTTTTCAGCGGCCTGCTAGTTTACGTGACTCCAGGCATGATAGGAGCTGCGCACGAGCGGGCCTGATTCAACATGACGAAAACCGAGCTGCTCGGCTTTCGCCTTGAGTTCTTGGAACTCGGCCGGCGGCACGTAGCGCTCGACCTTGAGCTGGCGATTGGACGGTTGCAGATATTGTCCGATGGTGACGATATCGACGTGGTTGTCGCGCAAGTCCTGTAGGGTGGTCATCACTTCATCGAAATTTTCGCCGACGCCGAGCATGAAACCCGACTTGGTGAGCATGTCCGCGCGAAGCTTTTTCGCCTCTCTCAGCATGTTCAGCGAGCATTCGTAAGAATGTCCCGGCCGGACTTGGCCGTAGAGCCGCGGCACGGTCTCGATGTTGTGGTTGAGAATCTCTATCCCCGATTCGATCACGGTTTTCAGCGCCTGCAAGTTGCCGTCGAAGTCAGGGATCAACAGTTCGACGCGGATTGCAGGATTGAGTGACTTGATCCAGAAAACCGTTTTGGCAAAGTGCGCCGCGCCGCCGTCCGGCAGATCGTCGCGATTGACCGACGTGACGACGATATGATCGAGGCCAAGCTCTTTGACGACGAGCCCGACGTTGCGCGGCTCATCGGGGTCGAGGGCCGTCGGTCTGCCTTTGTCGATAGCGCAGAAGCGGCAGCCGCGCGTGCAGGTGTCGCCGAGAATCAAAAACGTCGCAGTCTTGTTGCCCCAGCACTCGCCGATGTTCGGACAGCGCGCCTCCTCACAAACACTGTGCAGGTTCTTCTCGCGCAGAATGCGCTTGAGGCGCAAATAATTCGGGTTGCCGGGTGCTTTGACTTTGATCCAGTCGGGATGTCTTCGCGGCATAATTCTTTATCAGGCTGCTGAAAACGGCTCATCTACGTCGTTGCGCTCTTCCGATTCGCTCCAACGTACCGCCAGAGTACGCCTCCGCTCACCGATCATCGCGCGCCTCGTAGCTGAGACCCTTTTGGGCAGCCTGGAAATTCAATATTTCAGAACTTTCTTTGGTGTCTGAATAACCGAAGACATCGGCAAAATGGTGCAGAAAAATGTCTTTCACACGCTCTGCGCTTTGCTCTTTGCCAATTTCTCTCGCCATCGAAGTCACATCGGCCCAGGCGAGGCCGCAGGGTACGATGCGGGTGAAATAGCTCAGATCGGTGTTCACGTTAAGCGCCAAGCCGTGAAAAGTAATGCACCGGCGCACAGCGACGCCGATGGCGGCGATTTTGTTATCTGCGATCCAAATTCCGGTGAATGGGGGCCGGCGCGCGGCCAATAGACCGAAGTCTTTTAAGGTTCGAATCGCGGACAATTCAAGGTTCCTTACAT
>Ga0075310_1000182_pt1 | contig 11007 bp, 10 predicted proteins | sample MayberryNE_Catta_2_FD_120088 | JGI IMG/M metagenome (GOLD analysis project Ga0075310, IMG submission 120088) | Natural and restored wetland microbial communities from the San Francisco Bay, California, USA, that impact long-term carbon... | ecosystem: Environmental > Terrestrial > Soil >... | reverse complement strand
TCGGCGCCCAGCGAGGCGGCGCCGACGAAGAACACGAGCAGGCCAAGGGGCGGAGGGTTTGAGAACCGAGACGACACGAGCGAGGAACAGGGGCCGGGTCGAATCCGGTGGCCGCCCCCTGTGCATCGGAACAGTCGGCCCGGAGGCTTAGCTTCGCAATGGGGGATAACCCCCATCTGATCGTCAATCCCCCTGCGCGGCGTACTCCACGATCGACTTGTCGATCAGCCACTCGACCGGGGCCTTGTCGTCCGTGTAGACCGTGCCGCCCTCCAGGCGCGGCTCGATCCGGGCGGCCGCGGCGAACGCGATCCCGCGCAGGTCGCGCGGCAGGCGCGGCACCGTCCGCCGCAGGCGCTCGGCCGACGCGAAACCGCTGCCCAGGATCAGGGTGTTGGTGTCCTCGCTCGGGTCCCTCAGGACCACCGGGAACACCGCCGCCATCGTCGCCGACAGGACCTTCTCGAGGTCGTCCTGCCCCTCCGGGTGGCCCGCGTTCACGACCACCGCGCCGCCCGGCTCAAGCCGGTCGCGCACCAGCTCGAAGAACTCCCGCGTCGCGAGGTAGAACGGGATGTAGGGCTGGCGGTAGGCGTCCACCATGATCACGTCGTAGCGCTCGTCGGTGCGGCGCAGGTAGGGCCGCGCGTCCTCGTGGAAGACCCGCAGGCGCGGGTTTCGCATGTCGAACCACTTGCGCCCCAGGCGGCTGAGCTCCCCGTCGATCTCCACCCCGTCCACCTCGGTCTGCGGGAAGTAGTGGCCCATGGCGCGAGCCGTGGTCCCGGCCGCGTTGCCGAGGATCGCGACCTTTTCGGGCGGGCGCTCGAGCGCCGCGAACGGCAGCACCAGGTACTCGTCCCAGATGTTGTCCGTCAGGAAGCTGCCCGGACGATATAGGGAGTGGACCGCCTGGCCCTCGTTCAGCTCCAGCTCGCGCCGGCCGTCGGGCTCCTCGACCACCCGCGCGTACTGGTACTCGGTGTCGACCTCCTCCAGCACGGTCCCGGTGCCGGCGGCCTTGATCGTGCCCACGGGGAGGGCGAGCAGGAGGATGAGCGTCGCCGGGACCGCGATCGCAGCGGCGCGCCGCGCAACGCCCGGCAGCGCGACCAGCGCGCAGGCGATCGCGAAGATCAGGAAGGTCCGGCGGGTGCCCACCAGCGGGATCAGGAGCAGCGCGGATCCCCACGTGCCGACGAGGCTGCCGACCGTCGAGATCGCGTACATGCGGCCGGCCACGGTCCCGCTCTCCTCGATCCGCTCGACCGCCAGCCGGATCGCGTAGGGAGAGGCCGCCGCGAGCAGCACGACCGGCGGCGCGACCAGCACCGTGACGGCGAGCAGGGACCCGATGAAAGCCCCGGCCGAGACCTCGTCCAGCGCGTCGACCGCGACGTCGAGGAACGGGTCGGCGACGAACGGGATCAGGCCGACGGCGAGCGCCGCGACCAGGACCAGCGTGCAGAGCCCGCGCTTGTGCGGGTGCCGGTCGGCGAACCGGCCACCGAACCAGTACCCGGCCGACAGGGACACGAGCACGATCCCGATCACGTTCGCCCACACGATCGTGGAGGCGCCGAAGAAGGGCGCCATCAGCCGCGCGGCGGCGATCTCGGCGCCCAGCGAGGCCGACCCCACCACGAACACCAGCAGGCCGAGCGGAGGGGCGTCGCGGAACGTGGATCGCTTCATGCGGGAGGCCGGCTGCTCCGACCTCCCGCGAGGCTACCATCGCCCGGATGCCGAGCCTGCCGCCTCCGAGCCACGTCTGGCACCCCTTCACGCAGATGCGCGCGTTCGAGGCCGAGGGGGCGCCGGTGATCGAGTCCGCGGACGGCGTCTGGCTCACCGACACCGCCGGCCGCCGGTACATCGACGGCGTCTCCTCTTTGTGGTGCAACGTCCACGGCCATCGCCACCCTGGCATCGACGCCGCGGTCCGCGCCCAGCTCGAGCGGGTGTCCCACTCGACCATGCTCGGGCTCTCCCATCCCGGTGCCGAGGAGCTGGCGCGGCGGCTGGTCGCGCTCGCGCCGCCCGGGCTGTCGCGCGTCTTCTACTCGGACAGCGGCTCCACCGCGGTCGAGATCGCGCTCAAGATGGCCTTCCAGTACTGGCAGCAGGCGGCCGACGCACGGCCCGCGCGCACGGGCTTCGTGTACCTCGAGCACTCCTACCACGGCGACACCGTCGGCTCCGTGTCGGTCGGCGGCATCGATCTGTTCCATTCCCTCTACCGGCCGCTGCTGTTCGACGCCCACCGCGTCCCGGCGGGCGATGCGGGTGCGCTCGAGCACGTGCTCGCGGCGCACGGGGACGAGATCGCGGCAGTGGTGGTCGAGCCGCTGGTGCAGGGCGCGGCCGGCATGCTGCTGCAGCCGCCGGGCTACCTGCGCGAGGTGCGCGCGGCGTGCGACCGCCATGACGTCTTCCTGATCTGCGACGAGGTCGCGACGGGGTTCGGGCGCACGGGCACGATGTTCGCCTGCGAGCAGGAAGCGGTCGCGCCCGACTTCCTGTGCCTCGCGAAAGGCCTCACCGGCGGGTACCTCCCGCTGGCGGCGACCCTCGCCACCGAGCGCGTCCACGCGGCGTTCCTGGGGGAGCATGAGGAGCTCCGCACCTTCTTCCACGGCCACACATACACGGGGAACCCGCTCGCATGCGCGGCGGCGCTGGCGTCGCTCAACGCGTTCGAGGAGGAGCGCACCCTGGAGCGCCTCGCGCCCAAGGCCGCGCTGCTCGAGCAGCTGCTGGGCGACCTCGTCGAGCCGCTGCCGCACGTCGCGGAGGTCCGGCGCTGCGGTCTCATGTGCGGCATCGAGCTGGCCCGGGCCGGCGGCGGCCCGTTCGACCCGGCGCTGCGGACGGGGCACGGGGTGACGCTCGCGGCCCGCGCGCGAGGCGCGATCGTGCGCCCGCTGGGCGACGTGGTCGTGCTGATGCCGCCGCTGTCGATCGAGGCCGACGTCCTCGAGGAGCTGGTCGAGATCACCGCCGACGCGATCGCGGAGGCGACGGGCGCCGGGACGCTCGCGGTGGCAGCCTGACGGAGCTCCCGTCATTTCCGCCGCTGAAGTTCAGAGCTCCCGTCATTTCCGCCTAAGGAAATGACGTCCCTATTCAGTCCTCGTACGGGACGAAGTCCTTCTTCCGCGCGCCGCAGACCGGGCAGAACCAGTCGTCCGGGATCTGCTCGAAGCTCGTGCCGGGCGCGATGCCCCCGTCCGGATCGCCCTCGTCCGGGTCGTAGATGAACCCGCACGACTCGCAGATCCACTTCTGGGATGTCGCCGCCTCGGCCAAGGAGCGGCGTAGTTTGACAGACGCGCCCGCGCTCCTGTAGACAGGCACGGCGTGGTCGATCACCCCATCGAGGAGCTGAATCCGGGCGCTCCCACGGAGCCGCGCCCTGCCGCCGCCGTGGTGCTGCTGCGCCGCGGCGGCAAGCACTCGTCGGCCGGGCTCGAGGTGCTGCTCGGGCGCCGCACCGAGCGCGCCCGCTTCATGGCTGACGTGTGGGTGTTCCCCGGCGGCGCCGTCGACGGCGACCGCGACGACGACGAGGCGCACCGCGCCACCGCGCTCCGCGAGCTGGAGGAAGAAGCCTCCGTGGCCCTCCCCTCGGCGGACGACCTCGTGCCGTTCTCGCGCTGGATCACGCCCGTGGAGGTGAAGGTCCGCTACGACACGCGCTTCTACCTGGCGCTCGCCCCGTCCCACTCGGCGCCCGAGCCCGACGGCGAGGAGATCGTGGAGGTGCGGTGGTTCGCCCCCGCGGAAGCACTCGAGCTGCACCGCGCCGGGAAGCTGCTGCTGGTGTTCCCCACGATCAAGAAGCTCGAGACGCTCGCGCGGTTCGACTCGCCCGACGAGCTGCTCGCCGCGGTCCGCGCCGTCGCGGTGGAGCCGATCCTGCCGCGGATCGACACCAGCGGTCCCGAGCCGCAGGTGCTGCTGCCCGGGGATCCGGGGTACTGAGTCTGGACGTGCTACACCGCCGGCAGCCGGTCGAGCACGAAGCGGTAACCCAGCTCCGCCTCGCACGAGAAGCTGTCGGGCTGGGGATCGCCGGCGACGTCGATCACGACCTCGCGGCCCTCGAACGACCGCGCGACCGCGTCGTCCACGAGCACCCGCACGCCATCGAGCACGGCCACCTCACGCTCGTTCGGGCCCCCCAGGTAGTCCTCGAACAGGAACGGCGCCGTCGAGTCGCAGCAGCCGTTGCCGATCACGAGCGCCAGCTCGCCGCGCCGGGCCGCCCGCACCTCGGCGACGACGCCCGCCGCAGCCTGGGTCAGCACGACCCTCACATCTTGCTCCCGCTTCACGCCCACGGATATATATTCGCGCCAATGACCAGCACGCTGCCTCCCGAGGTCCAGCAGGTCTTCGAGCGCTTCATCACCACGGAGTACACCACCGTGGACGCGAGCGGCCAGCCGATCACCTGGCCGGTGACGCCGTACTACAGGCCCGGCGCCGGGGCGATCGACATCACCACCGGCCTCGGCTACCCGAAGAAGGCCGACGACGCCGAGCGCAATCCGCGCGTGGCGCTGCTCTTCAGCGACCCGACCGGCTCGGGCATCGCCGACCCCTGCGCGGTGCTGGTGCAGGGCGCCGCGCGGGTGGACTACTCCGACCTGGCCGCGAACCGCGAGCGATACTGGCGCGAGAGCTCCGAGAAGCTGCCCGCCACGAAGGACATGCACCCGCCCGCGTTCCTGCGCGGGATGTTCGGCTGGTACTACACGCGGATCTACGTCTACGTGCGCCCGGAGCGCGTGTTCGTGTGGCCGGACTGCGACTTCTCGAAGGACCCGGCCCTCTACGGCACGCACGTCGAGGAGGCGCGGACGCACCACTCCGCCGAGCCGGAGGCGCCGCCGCCCGCGCCCGCCGGAGGCGGGCCGACCTGGGACAGCCGCATGGACCAGCTCGGCGAGCGCCACAAGACGGCCGTGCTGAGCCTCGTGGGCCCGGACGGCTTTCCCTTCTCGCTGCGGCTGCCGATCGCGACCGACCGCGCGGCCCACCGCGTGCGCCTCGGCGCGCTGCCCGACTGGCTGCCGGCCGCGCCCAGCAAGGCCTGCCTCACCGCGCATGCCCACGGTCCCAGGTTCGAGTGGCAGACGAACTTCCAGGTCCGCGGCGACCTCGTCCGCGAAGGCGACCAGTGGTCGCTCGTGCCACACAGGCTCGTCGGTGGCTTCGAGCTGCCCGAGAAGAAGTCCGAGGCCTACCGGGCCAACTTCCGCAAGATGCTCCGCTTCCGCAAGAAGGCGAAGGCGGAGTTGGCGCGGCGGACGAGAGCGTAACTCCTCGGAGCTCCCGGGATTTCCGTCTAAGGAAATCCCGTCCTATTGGAGTACCACGCCGAAGAGCTTCTGCTCCCTGGGCGTCCCGAGGTCCCAGTGGACGTGCTTCACCTCGGTGTACTCGTTCAGGCCGTAGGGGCCCAGCTCGCGGCCGATCCCCGACTGCTTGTAGCCGCCGAACGGGGCGATGCAGTTGATCAGGTGGAAGTCGTTGATCCACACGGTGCCGGCCTTCAGGCGCTTCGCCGTCTCGAGACAGCGGTCCGGGTCGGTCGACCACACCCCCGACGCGAGGCCGTAGATCGAGTCGTTCGCGATCCGGATCGCCTCGTCGTCGTCGGAGAACTTGATCACGGACAGCACCGGGCCGAAGATCTCCTCCTGGGCGATCGTCATCGAGTTGTCCACCTCGGTGAAGATCGTCGGCTCGAACCAGTAGCCGCGCTCGTAGCCGTCCCCCTGCGGGCGGCCGCCGCCCAGCACGAGCTTCGCCCCCTCCTCCGTGCCGATGCGCACGTAGTTCTCGATCGTCTCGCGCTGCTGCGCGGACACGAGCGGGCCGAGGTCGGACTCGTGGTCCATCGTGTCGCCCAGCTTGATCTGGCGGGCCCGCTCCACCAGCCGCTCCACGAACTCGTCGTGGATCGACTCCGGCACCAGCAGCCGCGTCCCAGACTCGCAGACCTGGCCCTGGTGGAAGAACGTCGCCCACAGCGCGCCGTCGACCGCCTGCTCCATGTCGGCGTCCTCGAACACGATGTTCGGCGACTTGCCGCCCAGCTCGAGCGTCGTCTTCTTGATCGTGCTCGACGCGAGCTGCATGATCCGCCGCCCGACCACGGTCGAGCCGGTGAACGACACCTTGTCGACACCCGGATTGGACGCCAGCTCCTCGCCGACGGTCGCGCCGCCGCCCGTGATCACGTTCACGACGCCCTTCGGCAGGTCGGTGTCGTCGAGGATCTCGGCCAGCCGCAGGGCCGTGAGCGGCGTGTTGGAGGCGGGCTTCAGCACGCACGTGTTGCCCATCGCGAGCGCGGGCGCCAGCTTCCAGACCGCCATCACCAGCGGGAAGTTCCAGGGAATGATCCCGGCGCACACGCCGATCGGCTCGCGCAGCACGAAGTTGTACGAGTTCGTCGGATAGGTGACCGGCTCGAGCGGCTCCTGCATCGGCCGCGTGGCCTGGCGCGAGAAGTAGTCCCAGTGGTGCAGGCAGTACCCGACGACCACCGTGCTCGTGGCGCGGATCGTCATGCCGGCCTGCTTGGTCTCGAGCGTCGCCAGCTCGTCCTCCGCCTCGGCCAGCCGGTCGACGACCGACAGCAGGATGCGCTTGCGCTCCTCGGGCTCGAGCGACGTCCATTCGCCCGAGTCGAAGGCCAGCCGCGCCGCCTCGATCGCGCGCCGGGCGTCCTCGCGGCCGCCGTTCGGCACGGTCGCGAACACCTCCTCGGTGGCGGGGTTCGTGACGTCGAACGTCTCCCCCGACACGGCGTCCACCCACTCGCCGCCGATGTAGTTGCGGTACTCCTCGACCTCGGTGCGAGCCTGCGTGTCGAGAGCCATGGCGCGCCCTACGCAGCCTTCAGGAGGTCGTCGCGGTTGTCCTCCTCCAGCATCTTCTGGTAGCGCGGGAAGACCGGCTTCACCAGCGGCACGAGCTTCAGGATCTTCGCCACCGGGCCCTTCGCCTTCATCTGTCCCTTGGCGAGCGCCATCGTCACGTTCACCTTCCCGAGCCAGAACTTGTGTGCCGTGTCGGCCTCCATCGTCATGACGATCTCCGGCTGCATCTCCGAAGGCCCGAGATCGACCTGGCCGTCCTCGCCGTCCTTCATCTTCACCGTGATCTGCGAATCGGGGTTCGAGTATCGGTACTGGACGATCGTGTCTGCCCGCCGGAACTTCGGTGACAGCTCGGGGTCGTCCGTCAGCTCCTCGAACAGCCTCCCGATGTAGCGGTAGACCTCCTGTTCGTCTTTGAAGACGGGCACTCTCTCCTCCTTCGTCGGTGCAGCCAGCCGTTCGATTCTATTGGGCTGCAGCTACCGCGTTAATTGCGGCTCAACAGCATGGCGATGCCCTGGCCGCCCCCGATGCACAGCGTGACGAGGCCGAGATCGTGCTCGCGCCGGTCCATCTCGTACAGGATCTTGGTGGTGATCACCGCGCCGGTGGCCGCGATCGGATGCCCGAGAGCGATCGCCCCGCCATTGGGGTTGACTCTTTCCATGTCGAGCTCGAGGTCCTTGATCACCGCCAGCGACTGGGCCGCGAACGCCTCGTTCAGCTCGATCACGTCCACCTCCTCGATGGACCGCCCGGCCCGCTCGAGCGCCTTGCGCACCGCCGGGACGGGGCCGATGCCCATGATGCGCGGGTCGACGCCGCAGTAGGAGTAGGACTCGATGCGGGCGCGAACCGGGACGCCCAGCGCCTCCGCCTTCTCTGCCGACATCAGGACGACCGCGCCCCCGGCATCGTTCATGCCCGACGCGTTGCCGGCGGTGACCGTCCCGTCCGGCTTGAAGACCGGCTTCAGCTTCGCGAGGCCCTCCACCGAGGCGTCGGGGCGCACGTGCTCGTCGCGCGCGAACTCGGCCGGGCCCTTCTTCGACTTCAACTCCACGGGGATGATCTCCTCGTCGAACAGGCCCTGGTCCTGAGCGGCGGCGGCGCGGCGGTGCGACTCGACGGAGAACTCGTCCTGCTGCTCCCGGCTGATGTCGTGGGACTCGGCCAGGTTCTCCGCCGTGACGCCCATGTGAATGTTGTCGAACGGGTCGGTGAGCCCCCCGACGACCGGGTCGACCATCTTCGCCTCGCCCATGCGCGCTCCCCAGCGGGCGCTCGGCATCCAGTACGGCCCGCGCGACATCGACTCGGCGCCGCCCGCGACTGCGATCTCCGCCTCACCGGTGGCGATCGTCTGCGCAGCGGACACGATGGCCTGCACGCCCGTTCCGCAGAGCCGGTTCACCGTGAACGCGGGGACCTCCTTGGGGATCCCGGCCTTCATGGCCACCACGCGCGCCATGTACATGTCCTCGGGCGCGGAGTGGATCACGTTGCCGAACACGACCTGCTCGACCGCGTCCGGCTCCAGGGCGGAGCGCTTCAACGCCTCCTCCACCGCGATCGCGCCCAGGTCGGTGGGCGCGGTGTCCTTCAGGCTGCCGCCATAGCGGCCCACCGCCGTGCGCGCAGCGGACGTGATCACGACCTCGTTCAATGGAATCTCCTTGCGTAGCGCGTAGCTTTGCCCACGAAGGCTAGTCGGCTCGAGGCGCCGACCGGCGTTGGGGTCGGGGCCAACCACTAACTTTCCGCATTCGATGCGCCGTGCGCTTCGCCACAGCATGCTGCTCTGCGCGCTTGCGACGGTTGTCGCGAGCGCCCCCGCGCACGCCGCCGACCGGCCCCAGCCCGGCTCCGTCTACCGCGACGGGCCCTCGGGGCGCTATCTGCTGGGCGGCACCTGGTACCAGCGCCCCGACGCGGCGGACACGGGCATCCGGGAGCGCTTCCAGCGCAGCCCGGGCCTCGCGGGCTGGACGCGGACCTCCGTTCCGTCGGCCTCGAACGCCGGCGTCTTCACCAACGAGAGCTATCTCGGGACGGTCCACTGGTACCGGAAGGACTTTCGCCTGCCCCGCGCCTCGCGCCTCTCCAAGTGGGTGCTGCGCTTCGAGTCCGTGAACTACCGCGCGCGGGTGTGGCTGAACGGGAAGCCGATCGGCACCCACGTGGGCGCCTACCTGCCCTTCGAGCTGCGCGCCAAGAGCGTCCGCCGGCGCGGCGTGAACCGGCTCGTGGTGCGAGTCGACAGCCGGCGCCAGAAGTTCGACATCCCGCCCCTCTCCCAGCGCGCGTCCGGCGCGTTCGAGGGCGGCTGGTGGAACTACAACGGGATCCTGCGCGAGGTCTACCTGCGCCGGGTCGACCAGTTCGACTTCGCCCAGGTGTTCTTCGAGCCGCGCCTGCGGTGCCGCACCTGCGCGGCGACGGTGGTCGTGCACGCGCAGGTCGCCAACGTCAACAGCAGCGGTGCGAGCGCTCGCATCAGCGGAACGTTCGGAGGCCGTGCGCTGCGCTTCCGCGGGCACCGCGTCCCCGGGCGCGGCACCGCCCGCTTCCGCGCCCGGACGCGCATCCGCAACCCGCGTCTCTGGAGCCCCGAGCGGCCCACCCTCTACCGTGGCACGCTGCGCCTGCGGACCTCGGGCGGCCGGACGGTCCAGCGCTACCGGGTCCACACGGGGATCCGCTCCCTGCGGATCAGCCGCCTGGGCCGCATCCAGCTGAACGGCCGCGACGTGAACCTGCGCGGCGCCAGCATGCACGAGGACTCGCTGAGCAGGGGCGCCGCGCTGACACCGACACAGATGCGCCAGAACATCGGCTATCTGCGCGAGCTGGGCGCGACGATCACCCGCTCGCACTACCCCTTCCATCCCTACACGCTCGAGCTGGCCGACCGCCACGGGATCCTGGTCTGGTCGGAGATCCCGGTGTTCCGCATGGCCAGCCGGCTGTTCGCGAATGGGGAGGTCCGCAACAAGGCCCTGCGCATGCTGCGGACCGAGATCGCGCGCGACGCCAACCACCCGTCGGTCGCGGTCTGGAGCATCGGCAACGAGAACGCCTCGCGCCCGGGAACGGGCCTGCGCAAGTACATCCGCAAGGCCTCCCGCACGGTGGAGGACCTCGATCCCACGCGCCTCGTCGGCATCGCCACCTCGGGATTCCCGACCGTCCAGAAGCAGCGCATCTACACGGAGCTCGACGTGCTGGGCATCAACGACTACTTCGGCTGGTACCGCGGCCCCCGCGGCACGATCTCGGACCGCAACCTGCTCAGCGGCTACCTGAACCGGCTGCACTCCGACTACCCGAACCAGGCGCTCGTGATCACCGAGTTCGGCGCCGAGGCGAACCGCTCCGGTCCCGTGACCGAGAAGGGCACGTACGAGTTCCAGACCGACTTCCTGCGCTACCACCTGGGCGTGTTCGCGTCCAAGCCGTTCGTGAGCGGCGCGCTGATCTGGAACCTGCGCGACTTCCGCGTGAAGCCGGGATGGGCCGGGGGCAACCCGCAGCCGAACCCGCCCGTCAACCAGAAGGGCCTGGTCGACGACCGGGGCGGTAAGAAGCCGGCCTGGGAGGTCGTGCGCAAGATCTACCGGTCGACGGGCCCGTTCCGCTAGCTGGCGGATAGCTTTCCCCCATGCGCCGCGTGCTGCTGGGGCTGCTGGTGCTGCTGGCCGTCGCGCTGGCGGTGAACACGATCGTCACCGACCGGGAGACCGAGGCGGCACAGGCCGACGTCGGGCGTCTGATCGACCTGCCGGACGGGGACCTGCAGGTGCGTGAGGACGGCCCCGCCGACGGCCCGCCGGTCGTCCTGCTGCGCGGGTTCGCGTGCTCCCTGCGCTGGTGGGACGGCGTCGTGCCCGCGCTCGCGCGCGAGCACCGCGTGATCCGCTTCGACCTGCTGGGCCACGGCGGATCGGAGAAGCCGAAGCAGGGATACGGCATCGAGAGCCAGGCCCGGCTCGTGGCGGCAGCACTCGACCGCCTCGACGTTCGGCGCGCAGCGGTGGTGGGCCACTCGATGGGCGGCAGCGTCGCGACGGCGCTGGCCGAGCAGCGTCCGCGCCTCGTGCGGTCGCTCGTG
>Ga0075310_1000177_pt1 | contig 11164 bp, 10 predicted proteins | sample MayberryNE_Catta_2_FD_120088 | JGI IMG/M metagenome (GOLD analysis project Ga0075310, IMG submission 120088) | Natural and restored wetland microbial communities from the San Francisco Bay, California, USA, that impact long-term carbon... | ecosystem: Environmental > Terrestrial > Soil >... | reverse complement strand
TCGGGATCCGCCCTGGCTCTACTGGCTGGACGAGGCCGAACTCGTCGCGATGACCGGACGGTGCCTGGCCGCTGCCGGTCGACCGCTGCGCGCCGAACCGCTGTTGGCCCGTGCGGTCGACCTGGCCGGGCCCGGACGGGCCCGGGCGATCTACGGGGTGTGGCTCGCCCGCAGCTACCTCGACCTGGGCGAGGTGGAACAGGCATGCCGGGTCGCGGACACCGCGCTGCTGGACGCGGCTCGAGCCGGATCGGTGCGGGCCGCGGAGGAGTTGCGCGCGGTGCAGCACCGGTTCGGAACGCACCGGGACGAGCCGGCAGCCCGTCGGCACCGCACCCTGATGGACGCCGCCCGAGGCTACCTTCCGACGGGCAGGGTGGGGTCCACAGCAGGTGGGCTGATCGACTAGCGTCGTGGTGTGACCGATGCTTCTGGTGTTCCGCTGCTCGACCGTGCTGGCCTGCGGCAACGCATCGACAAGGTGCTGGCCGAGTTTCTGGCCGGCCGGCGTGACTGGATGGCTACCGTCGACGACGCGTTGCTGCCGGTGGCCGAGGCGGCGGAGGGGTTCGTGCTGCGGGGCGGCAAACGGCTGCGGCCGGGATTCGCCTACTGGGGCTATCGGGGTGCCGGTGGGGTCGATTCGGATCAGGTCGTCGCGACCGTGGCCGCGCTGGAGTTCGTGCAGGCCAGTGCGCTGATCCACGACGATCTGATGGACCGCTCCGACACCCGGCGCGGCGAGCCGGCGATGCACCGCCGCTTCGCCAGCCAGCACCGGACGCAGGGCTGGGCCGGCGACGCCGTCGGCTTCGGGGACGCCGCCGCGATCCTGCTCGGCGACCTGTGCCTGACCTGGTCTGACGAGCTGCTGCACAGCGCCGGGCTGGATACCGCGACGGTGGCCAGGGCGCGACCGGTCTTCGACGAGATGCGCAATGAGGTGATCGTCGGGCAGTATCTCGACATGCTCACCCAGGCGACCGGGGACACGTCGGTGGAGCGGGCGAGCAAGGTCGCCCGGTACAAGTCGGCGAAATACACGGTTGAGCGGCCGCTGTTGCTGGGCGCCGCGCTGGCCGACGCGACCGCCGAGGTGAAATCCGCCTATTCGGGGTACGGGCTGCCGCTGGGCGAGGCGTTCCAGCTGCGCGACGACGTGCTGGGTGTGTTCGGCGATCCGACGCAGACCGGTAAACCGGCCGGCGACGACCTGCGCGAGGGCAAGCGCACCTACCTGGTCGCCGCAACCGTCGAGGCGGCCGGCGCGGCGGAGCGGGAACTGCTGGCCCGACGGCTGGGCGACCCCGAGCTGGATTCGGCGGGAGTCGACCAGCTCCGGGAGCTGATCACGGCCAGCGGGGCGCTGGCGCGCACCGAGCGGCGTATCGCCGAGCTCACCGAGACGGCGTTGACCGCGTTGGCTGCCGCGGATCTGGTCGCCGAGGCACGCCAGGTTCTGGTCGAGCTGGCCGCCGTGGCAACGCGTCGGACGGGCTGAGCGCTCGACGCCGGTGCCGCCAACGTGGCAGGAAGCTGCCAGCACCGGCGACGGGCGTGCGCTGCACCCCGCGTCGGCCCAGCCAGACCCACGACGACAGGGTCAGCAACACCAGCGCGAAGCCGAAGAACAGGTCTTCCACCGGCGCGTGGGCCACCCGCACACCGATGATCGCCTCCGGGTCGTACCGGACGATTTTCCGGCTGGTCAGGATGCCGTTGGACAGCAACTGAAAGCCGAGGATGATCGGGTAGGCCACCCAGAACACCGGCCGGCCGACCAGTCGGGTACGCAGCACGGCGATATCGACGGCCAGCGCCCCGAGGACCCCGAGCAGCGCTGCGAGGGTGTAGGTCATCGCCGGATCCGCTCGGCGGGCTCGTCCCCGGCCCGCCAACCCAGCACCGCGCGCACCGCCTCGAACCCGAGTACCGCACAGGTCGGCACGGCGACGAAGAAGACCACCTCGTCCAGCGGCAGATGCCCGGGCAGCAGCACACCGGTGGTCTGTGCCTGGTCGAAGGTCCAGTGCCCGGCTGCTATCGCCGCCAGGTCCCAGCCGAGGAAGACGACCAGCACCGGCAGCAGGGTCAGCAGCAGCCGCCGCCACCGGCGCAGCACGTTGACCCGCAGCACCGGTTCCAGCCACGACACGGCGGCCAGGCACCCGGCCAGCACAGCAAGATAGGCGAAACGGCCCATGTCGCCCGTCCGCTCAGAACCCCAGTGCCTGCGCCCGGCGCTTGACCTCGCGGGCCCGGTCACCGCCGAGGGCGACAGCCGGCGTGCCCGGCAGGGTGTCGTCCCCGGCGTACAGCCACCGCAGCGCCTCTTCGTCGTTGTACCCGGCGTCATGCAGCAACGTCAGGATGCCGGGGAGGTGCTTGAGCACGGTGCGGTTGGCGACCAACTCAGCGGGCACCCGGCGCACTCCGTCGCGGCGGACCGCGAGCAACTCCCGGTCCCGGATCATCTGGTGCACCTTGCTGATCGACACGTCGAGCCGTTCGGCGACGTCCGGCAGGGTCAGCCAGCCGGTGGGGCCGGCTGGTCCGGACAGGCCCGAGCCGGCGGGGGCCGGGCCGGCAGAGGAATCACTCACCCGATCACCCTGCCACGCCCCGGTTCACGCCGACCACCGGTACCCCGTGACACCCGACTGTGGCATCCTGTTCTGCCGTCACCCGTCCGACACATAGACTGCCTGCCGATGGACACTCAGGTCGCCGACACACTACTGGGCTCGCTGATCGACGGGCGCTACCGCATCAAGGCGCGGGTAGCGCGTGGCGGCATGGCGACGGTGTACACAGCCATGGACGAGCGCCTGGAGCGCGTCGTCGCGTTGAAAATCATCCACCCGGCGCAGGCGCAGGACGCCCGGACCCGGCTGGCCGAATTCCTCCACCACTTCACCGACGAGGCGAAGACGATCGCCCGGCTGACCCATCCCAACGTGGTGGCCGTCTACGACCAGGGCACCCACGACGGTCTGCCCTACCTCGTCATGGAGTACGTCCGCGGGCGCACCCTGCGCGAGGTTCTGGCCGAACGGCGTCGGCTCAATCCTGCCGAGGCGCTGGCCATCACGGAGCAGATGCTCGCCGCGATCGGCGCCGCCCACCGGGCCGGCCTGGTACACCGCGACGTCAAACCCGAGAACGTGCTGATCGCCGAATCGCCGAGCGGCGGCCCCGGCAACCTGATCGACGGTGTGGTCAAGGTCGCCGATTTCGGCCTGGCCCGGGCGGTCGAGGCCAGCGTCGACGACGAGGCCGGCGGCCAGCTGATGGCCACCGCGGCCTACGTCGCGCCGGAGCTGGTCGCGCAGGGGCGGGCGGACGCCCGCACCGACGTCTACTCGGCCGGGATCGTGCTGTTCGAGATGCTCACCGGCCGGGTGCCGTACGACGGCGACCGGCCGGCCGAGGTGGCCTGGCAGCACGTCGACCAGGATGTGCCACCGCCGTCGAAGTTCGTCGTCGGGCTTTCGCCGGGTCTCGACGATCTGGTCATCCGGGCCACCCGCCGCGATCCGACCGCCCGACCCACCGACGCCGGTGCGCTGATGGCGCAGGTGCAGGACGTACGGGAGGACCTGGGCACCGCGAACGCGGACACCGCGGTGCTGCGCCAGGTGGCACAACCCACCATGGTGGTCGCGCCGGTGCAACCGGCCGACCGGCCGACCTGGGCCCGGCTGCCCGAGTCGAACGGCTGGACGCACCAGCACCGGCATGCCGGCAACGACTCGACCGCCGTGATGGGCCGGCTGAAGGCGGTACGCGAGCAGATCATGAGTGACCGGCGGGGGCGCCAGGCCGTTCTCGCCGCGATCGTGGTGCTGGCCCTGGTCGTCGGTATCGGCGGCTGGTGGCTCGGGTTCGGTCGATACACGAACGCACCGCAACTGGTCAACCTGACCAGAGCCACGGCGGAGGCGCAGGCGGCGAGGTCCGGGTTCACCATCAGGTACGAGCAGCGCTACGACGAGAAGGTTGCCAAGGACGTCGTCCTGGGGCAGGAGCCGGGATCCGGTGACCGCATCGTCAAGGGCGGCACGATCACCCTGATCCTGTCCCTCGGACCGGAGCGCTACCGGGTGCCCGACGTGGTGGGCAAGATGTACGAACTCGCGGTGGCGGACCTGGAGCGGGTCAAGCTCACCGCGACACGCGGCCCCGACCAGTTCAGCGACGACCTGCCCAAGGGCATGGTCATGCTGGTCGACCCCAAGCCGGGCACCGAGGTCAAGCCGGGCGACGAGGTGAAAGTGGTGGTCAGCAAGGGCCGGGCCCCGATCAGCGTGCCCAACCTGGTCGGCAAGAACATCACCGAGGCCCGGACCATCCTGGCCCAGTTGGGCCTGCAGCCGCTGGAGTCGTACAAGGAGTCCGACAAGCCCAAGGACCAGGTGATCGGCCAGAGTCCGGCCGATGGTTCGGGCGTGGAGAAGGGCGCCAAAATTGAACTGCAGGTCAGCCAGGGACCGCCGCTGGTGACCGTGCCGCGCGTCGTCGGCATGCCGTGCCAGCAGGCCCAGCAGGTCCTGGCCGGCCAGCAGTTGACCGCACAGGTACACATCAACCCCAACGGCACGGTGCAATCGCAGAACCCCGGGGAGAATACGCAGGTCCCACCGGGATCCCAAGTGACGCTCTGGTGCATCTGACATGCCGGTGACCCGTCGGGTGGGTTCGCACACGCCGACCTCAGGTGGCCTGGCCAAGGCGGCGTTGCCGTACGTCGATGCGGCGCGGTCCGAGGCGGTGCAGGTCTACGTCTCCAACTCGCGCGGATGGGCGCTACCTCCCGGCGACCCGGCCCAGGACATCGCCTTCCGGGACGGCTGCGAGGAGCGCGGCGTCCCGGCGTACATCCACGCCTCGCTGCTGGTCAACCTCGGCTCGCCCACCGGGGCGACGGTCGAGCGCTCGGCGGCGACGCTGGACCACGCCCTGCGCCGTGGGGCGGCGATCGGGGCGGCCGGAGTGGTGTTCCATGCCGGCAGTGCCGTCGACGCGGCGCACGCCGATGCCGCCATGAAGCAGGTACGCGAGGCGCTGTTGCCGCTGCTGGACGCCGCGGCGGCGGCCGGGGGGCCGAAGCTGCTGGTCGAGCCGACCGCCGGTGGTGGTCGCTCGCTGGCCTCCCGGGTGGAGCAGTTGGGGCCCTACCTCGAGGCGGTCGAGCGCCACCCGTGGCTCGGCGCCTGTTTCGACACCTGCCACGGCTGGGCGGCAGGGCACGATCTGGCCCGGCCGGGCGGCATGACCGAGACACTCGACGCGCTGGTCGCGGCGATCGGCGCGGACCGGCTGTGGCTGGTGCACGCCAACGACTCGCGCGACGCGTGCGGATCGACCCGCGACCGGCACGAGACGATCGGCAAAGGTTCCATCGGGGAGTCGCCGTTCGCCGAGTTGCTGGCCCACCCGGCCACCGCCGGCGTACCGGTCATCGTGGAGACCCCGACGGACGGTCCGGCCGGGCACGCGGCCGACATCGCCACCCTCCAGCGGTTACGTCCCTGACCTGCGTTGTGACAGCATGACGGCCATGACGATCCCGAGGGTCAGGTGACCGACATCGAGGTACGCCCCGATGATCGAGGTGCGCCCGGTCGACGCTGGCAGTCGCGCAGGTCCTGCTGCGGTCCAACGATGAGCACCACTGGCTGCGCGCCGCGCCGGCGCGGGTAGGACATCTGTTCCCACGTCTACTGTCGCAAGTTGACTACCCGCTGTGAACGCGGAGCGGACGGAGCTATCCGCTTTGCCAAGCTTCTCGATTATGTTTGCGGAACCCGACAGCGGAGCCGGGCCGGTGTGACCCGGCTCCCTTGCTGATCAGTACGGGCGGAGCGACGTGAAGAACTGCCTCAGTTCGCCGGCGAGCAGGTCCGGTTCCTCCAGCGGCATGAAGTGTCCGCCCCTACCTGGCTCGCTCCAGCGCCGGATGTCGGTGCAGGCGCGTTCGGCGATCTCGCGCGGGAAGTTGGCCAGCGATGGTTCGGTGCTCACCGTGAACGCGGCCGGCACCGTGATATCGGGTCGTGGACGGTTGTGGTCGAAGTCGAAGTACTGCCGGAACGAGGAGCCGATCGTGCCGCTCGCCCAGTACAGGGTGATGATCGTCAGCAGCGTGTCCCGGTCGAAACGGCTCTCCAGGTCCCCGTGGTTGTCGCTCCAGTCTCGGTACTTGTCGACGAGCCAGGCGGCCAGTCCGGCTGGCGAGTCCACCAGCGCGGCGGCGATGGTGTCCGGCCGGGTGCCCATGATGGCGCTGTAACCGCCGTCCGTTTCGTCGTACGCCGCCTCGGCGTCGAGATACGCCTGCTCGGCGGGCGACAACGGATGGGAGTCGAAGCTGGCCGGGAACGGTGGGTGGATCATGTGAATGCCGGCCACCTGCTCGGGGTACAGCGCGCCCAGCCAACCGGTGACCACACCGCCGACATCGCCACCGAAGGCGCCGTAACGCTGGTAGCCAAGGACGTCGGTCATCAACAGGTGCAACGTCTGCGCCATCGCAGCGCGGGTGAGCGGACCCTTCGGCAGCTCCGAGTAGAGGAAGCCTGGCAGCGAGGGCACCACCACGTCGAACGCGTCGGCGGGGTCGCCCCCATGGCGAGCGGGGTTGGTCAGACGGTCGACCAGCGGCAGCATCTCCACGAAGCTGCTGGGCCAGCCGTGGCTCAGGATCAGCGGCAGCGGCGCGGGCGCACCTGCCGGACGCGCCCCGGGCACGCGAAGGAAATGCAGGCGCCGGCCGCCGGTCTGGGTCTGAAAATGGGGCAATGCGTTGAGTTCGGCTTCGCGAACCCGCCAGTTGAACCCGTCGACCCAGTACGACACCAGGTGCCGCAGGTAGTCGGGGTCCGTGCCGGCCTGCCACGGCTGATCGCCGCTGCGGTCCGTGAAGCGGGTACGGGCCAGCCGAGCCCGCAGGTCTTCGAGTACCTCGTCGGATATGTCGATACGGAACGGGGAGAAGGTCATTGTTCCTCCGGTTAGGAGGGCGCTCCCCGACGCGAGATCAGCGGACAGGGATGGCCGGGTGGAGCGCCCAGGCGTGACATTGGGTTCTCACCGGGCTCACCTCCCCTCATCGCTGACAGGGATGACTTTACACATCCCCTCTGCCGCTGACCGGGTGCCCCTGACCGACCATCGACTCCGTCCGCTGGCCACCACAATTCCCGCACCCCGCCGGCCGCGAGCGCGACACGACGGCCGGGAGCGGATCGGGTTGGACCCGGTCGAGGGCTGGCCTGGCCGCCCGCCCGGTCGGCTTGCTGACGCGTTCGGGGGTGATCAGCCCTTGGTCAATCCCGGGTCGATCCTGTGGTGAAGTCGTACACGTAGGGCTCCATCAGGCCACGGCGGTGCGGTGAAATGATGCCCCGCCACGCCCCGAGCACTCCGCGGAGGTCCTCGTTGCCGATCTGGTCATAGAACCAGCGCGGCACCTCCCGGTCCTGGCTGTTGGCGTAGAACGACGGCACGAAGGTGTAGGCCATCGCGTACCGTGTGGACTCGTTGAGGATCGTGGTGCCCGCGTGCATCAGCGACTCGGTGAAAACCAGGACGTCGCCCGCGCTGGCGGTGAGCTCGAGCGGTTCGCACCGTTCCCGCACCGCCTCGTAGTCACCGGAAACCTTGTGCGAGCCGTCCATCACCGGGGTGATGCCTGTCCCCGGGCCGACGTCAGTGAGATAGGTGAAGAAGTTCAGGTAAGGGAAGTGGTGCATGCCGGGGTGGTCCTCGTCGGCGTAGGTCGCCCACTTCGGCTGGCTGCCCCGGTGCCAGCCTCGCTCGGAGGGCGTCGCGTGGAACCGCGCCACCGCCTCGGGGTCGTGCCGGTCCGGCCACGGCGAGTTGACCAGGCTCCACGAGTTCTTGAGCACGGCGGCGCACCCGGCGATGTCGGAGTAGGTCTGCAGGATCTCCGGGATGGTGATGAACTCGATGAACGCCGGATCTCTCATGATCAGGTGGTCGCATCGCACATGTTTGGTGCGCAGTGCGGCGTACGGTCCATCGGCCGCTCGGTCGATGCAGTCCCGGTAGCGCTCGACCTGGGTCTGGTCTAGGACTCCAGGGAGTAGGACCCAACCGTGCTCCTCGAAATGGCGACGTCGGTCGGACGGCTCCGCGGGCGCGGGTCGTGTCGCCTCGGCAGCAGCGGCGTTGGTGGGTGCGATGGTCATGTTCTGCCTCGCAATTCTGGGCACCTCGGCGAGGGTGATCATCAATGACCGTACGCGTCCGACAGATGGTCTGACAAGCGATCGAACCACGAAAAGCTAGCACCGAACCGCGGAGTCACGTGAGAAAGAGCCGTACGATGAGGACATGACATCGCGCGTCCGTCCCGTCATGGCCCGTGACTGGGCAACGGCACTGCTCCAAGGTGACGTGCACGTCGACGTGCCGACCATCGGAACGAGCGCACCAGGCAGCTATCGTGATCGCCTGGACGCCCAGCACCTGCTCTGGTTCGTGCTCGCAGGTGCCGTGCAGGCCACCTCCGCCGAGGTCAGGCACACCGCGCGTGCAGGCACGGCGATCTGGGTGCCACCGGGGCGTCGGCACACCGAGGAACCGCGGGCGGGGACCCGGGTGTTCTACCTGCGCTTCCGCGCACACGGCGGCGGGATCGCCGAGACCGTGCACGAGGATCTGATTGCCACCCGTGTGGCATGGCATCTGCGCTGGTACCTCGATGAACTGCATCGCGCGGTGCGGTTCGCCCAGGATCTCCGGGCGCCGCAGGTGCGGGCGCTGCTGGCGTGCCTGCTGATCGAGACCGTGCGCAACAGCGTCGATGCCACGGACGAGTCACCGCCGCTGTCGGACCAGCAACTCGAAGCCGTGCTGACCCACGTGCGTGCACACATCGGCGAGACCGTGACGCCCAGCGATCTTGCGCGACAGGTGGGGCTCTCGCTGGCCTACTTCACCCCGCTGTTCAAGCGCACCGTCGGCCTCACACCGCGCCGATGGTTGGTCCAGCAACGCATGCTCGCGGCGGCAGATCTGCTGCGTGAGGGGCACACGAACATGGCCGAGGTCGCGGCGGCGGTCGGCTGCCCCGATGCCAACCTGTTCAGCCGCCAGTTCCGAGCCTGGCACGGGGTTTCCCCCAGCGCCTACCAGCGCAGGCCGCGACGTGCTGGACCCGCATCCTGCAACGCCTCCTCGCCCTCAACACCGCGATGAGCCGCTGGTTGTACTCGCTTTGCGACAGCAGACGCAGGAACAGATGTCCTACCCGCACCGGCGCGGCGCGCAGCCAGTGGTGCTCGCGGACGCCAGGCCCGCGCCGGGCACGGCCCGCCGCCAGGCGGGGATGATTCGGCCATCGAGTTCCACGTACAGTGCGATCAGAAGAGTGTCCAGGTCGGCGTCCAACACGGCTTCCTTACGAGGTCGGCGTTCGGTTAAGCAACGCCGATCTGGACACTCTTTCCTACCCACGCACCTACCCCAACGCACGTGTCGCCACCTGCACCGAAGCTCCGATCAACGATCTAGGCCGGTGCCGACAGCTGGTGGTGAACGGTGCTCTCGACCAGATCGTGGCCGAGGTCGAACTGGATTCCGTCGGGATTGGTCAGACCGGCGCCGCGGTACCACGAGCGGTCCGCTTCCGGGTGCGGGCCGACGACACCGACCCGACCGGCCCCGTAGCCGGCGGCGACGGCGGCCGGCGCCCCGGTGTCGTACCTGGCGAGCACCGTGGCCGGCGCGTCCGGCCGGAGTCGGAAGATCGGTCCGTCCTGGAAGTACATGGTCCGGGACTTGCCCCGCCATTGGACGGGCACGGTCGTGTCGGACGTGTCCTGCACGCTGGCCCCGTCCGTGTCGATGTAACGGTCGACCTGTCCGGGGAACAGTGCGAAGCCGGGATCCGAGCCGGCCAGGTACGCCCCGAGGCAGAACCCGAGGTAGCTTCCGCCGGCGGCCACGAAGTCGCGGATGTCCTCGGCATGCCTGCGCAGCCGACGCCAGGCCGATCTGACGTTGCCGCCGCCGGGCTGGGCGTAGACCGCAGCGCCAGCCAGCGCCTTCGCGGAGATGTCGTACTCTTCGTCCGGCCCGCAGAATTCGGTACGGAACCCTGTCGGCGTGCTCCGCAGCAGGGCGGCCACCGCCTCGGCGCAACCGGAACAGGCGGCCGGGCCGCGATAGACCAGGGCCAGCGGCGGATCCTTGATCAGTGCGGAGATCGCGACCGATCCCAGCCCGGCGAGCAGCCCCGCCGCGCCCACGCCGGCGGCGCCGATCAGCAGGCGACGGCGGTCCATCCGTGCTCGACCGGGCCACGCACGACCGCCGGCTCCGCCGGGCCACGCACGACCGCCGGCTCCGCCAGGCCACGCACGACCGCCGGCTCCGCCAGGCCACGCACGACCGCCGGCTCCGCCGGGCCGTCGAACCAACCGACGTTCGGTGCGGAAGGTACGCGACATCGGCCCCACAAGTCTCAGTATGAGTGTTTCGACCCGGCGGACTGGACAATCAACTCCCGATCGCACCCAACCTGACCGACGACGAGGGTGGCGCACGCAGCGCACAGGGGCAACGGCCGCTGGACGGCCCCCGCCGCCTTTCGCCGGGCGAGGTTCGCCAACCAGGCGACGAGCGCCTCGAGAGGACCCCGCCCGGCGGTGCCCCGCCAGACTAGCCCGGTCAGCAGGGCGGCGCCGACCTGCACCAGGTATCCGGTGACGGGTTCGAACGTGTCCAGCCCAGAGTTCATAAAGACGATGTGCGCGGTGTAGATGGTCAGGGGCATTCCTCCGGCGGCGGCCAGCGGGGTCCGCACGACAGCGACCAGCCGGCGCGCTGCCGGACGGACGAAGCGGCCGGCGAGCAGCATCACGCCGAGCACGGCGAGCGCGCTGCCGGTCGTGCCCAGCAGGTCCAGTGGCGTGCCGGTGTGCGGGGTGTCCACCGCGAGCCACCACCACGTCGAGGTGGGCGTGGTGCCCTCGGCACCGAACGTGAGCAGTTCACCGGTCTGCTCCGCGGTCAGCCCGCTGTCCGCAGTGGCGGCCGATATGTTGGCAAGGCCGCCGTAGCGGTTCAGCAGCACCGACGATGCCGTGGACGCCGCGTTGGCGAGCAGCGCCCCGGCGGCGAGCAGGGTGAGGGC
>Ga0075310_1000171_pt1 | contig 11286 bp, 11 predicted proteins | sample MayberryNE_Catta_2_FD_120088 | JGI IMG/M metagenome (GOLD analysis project Ga0075310, IMG submission 120088) | Natural and restored wetland microbial communities from the San Francisco Bay, California, USA, that impact long-term carbon... | ecosystem: Environmental > Terrestrial > Soil >... | reverse complement strand
CGGTCAACGCCGGCGGTCGCCTGGTGGTACGGGCGACCCGGGTCGGCGCGGACACCCAACTCGCCCAGATGGCCAAACTGGTCGAGCAGGCGCAGACCGGAAAGGCGGCCGTGCAGCGCTTGGCGGACCGGATCTCCGGGGTCTTCGTGCCGATCGTGATAGCCCTCGCGGCGGGCACGTTGGGCTGGTGGATCGGCGCCGGTGCCGGGCTGACCGCCGCGTTCACCGCCGCGGTCGCGGTGCTGATCATCGCCTGCCCGTGCGCCCTCGGCCTGGCCACCCCGACCGCACTACTGGTCGGCACCGGTCGGGGTGCCCAGCTCGGCATCCTGATCAAGGGGCCCGAGGTGCTGGAGTCGACCCGGAGGATCGACACGGTGGTGCTGGACAAGACCGGCACCGTCACCACCGGCCAGATGACCCTCGTTGACGTCGTCGCCGTGGACGGGCGGGACAGCGACGAGTTGGTCCGCCTCGCCGGGGCCGTCGAGGCGGCCTCGGAGCATCCGATCGCTCAGGCGATCGCCCGCGCCGCCGCAGACCAGCATGGTCCGCTGCCGCGGGTGTCCGACTTCGGCAACCTCGAAGGCCTCGGCGTGCGGGGCACGGTCGACGGCCGCGAGGTACTCGTCGGCCGGCCGCAACTGCTCCGCGAGCAGGGCTGGCAGGTGCCGGTCGACGTCGAGCGGGCCACCGTGGCGGCGCAGGCGGCCGGGCGGACCGCGATCGTCGTCGGCTGGAACGGCACCGCACAGGGGATGCTGGCGGTCGCGGACGTGGTCAAACCAACCAGCAGGGAGGCGATCGCGAAGCTCCGCGCGCTCGGGCTGACCCCGGTGCTGCTGACCGGCGACAACACCACCGTTGCTCGGACGGTGGCCGCCGAGGTCGGCATCGACGAGGTCATCGCCGAGGTGCTGCCCGCCGACAAGGTCGACGTGGTCCAGCGCCTCCAAGACGAGGGCAAAGTCGTCGCCATGATCGGCGATGGGGTCAACGATGCCGCCGCCCTGGCCCAGGCCGATCTGGGACTGGCCATGGGCACCGGCACCGACGTCGCCATCGAAGCCTCGGACCTGACCCTGGTCCGCGGCGACCTGATGGCCGCCGTCGACGCGATCCGGCTGTCCCGCCGCACCCTGCGAACCATCAAGGGCAACCTGTTCTGGGCCTTTGCCTACAACGTGGCCGCCCTGCCGCTGGCCGCCGCCGGACTGCTCAACCCTATGATCGCCGGCGCCGCGATGGCCTTCTCCTCGGTCTTCGTCGTGGCCAACAGCCTGCGGCTGCGCCGCTTCACCACCGTCCAGTAGCAAAAGAACCACCGTCCGCGCCGCTGCCACCCACAGGTGGCAGCGGCGCGGACGATTGTGAGCGACGCCTTCGAGGGCCGCTTCCTCCCCAGATGATCCTTCTGTTTGGAGTTCTTAGTCGAGCCAGCCAAGTTTCGCGGCCCGCACGCCTGCCTGGAAACGGCTCTCCGCTCCCAGCATCGCCGTAAGTTCGCTGACCAGCCGGGTCACTGTCCGCGTCGACACGCCCATGCTGCGGGCGATGGTTTCGTCCTTCGCTCCGGCAGCCAACATGCGAAGCACGGCTTGTTGCTGCTCCGTGCGCGGTCCGGCTTCTGTCGATTTCGGCACGTCGTGGAGCTCCGAGGCGGTCATCCAGCAGTAGTCATAGATTGCTGCCAACGATCGGACCACATCCTTGCCCCGGATCACCACAGCGCCGGCCTGCAGATCCTCTGGATCGGCTTGGACGATCGCGACCTGCCGGTCGTAGATGTTCATCCGAGTGGGGATCACCGGGGCGACCCGGACCTCAGCCCTCGCGGCCACCGAGGACCGGAGGAACTCGCGAACCATCGAGTCGGACAACATGATCTGCGCATGCATCATTCGCACCCGCACACCCCTGCCGATCATCTGCCGATTCCGTACAGCGCCTTCATATAGGGGCGCGCGCGCCCAGTTGGCTGCAGGATGCATGGTCAGCGCTTCGTGTCTGGCCATCTCCACGAACTCGTCGATCCGCTGGCTGAGTAGCGTCTGGGAATCCTCGCGTTCGAGGAATTCCACCTGCGCGTCACCGCGTCCCTGACGGACGACGCCCAGGTAGTTGCGCACCAGCGAAGCCGCCACGACCTGTTGCTCGACCAGCCGGTCGAGCACATGATGGCTGGCGTTCAGGCACTGCGCCAGCGCGGTGGGCGTTTCGACGGTGACCTGTGTCGTCGGATTCAACAGACCGAGCTGAACCAGTCGGTCGCTCGCGACGTCAACCTCCGCCGACGTCAGCCCGAGGGCTTTCGCGGCTTCGGCAAGTGACTCCCCTCGCTCGTGCATCCATGCGTAGAGTCTCTGCGCCAGCCGATCGTCACTCTTCTGAAATGCGCTCGCCAGGCTCTCGTCAGCTTTCCGGTGGCGGTGGGAAAAGATCGATTCCATTTGTCCCTCTCCGCAGAGCGATCGAACGTACGCAGGTGTCTGGTTTCCGCCGTTGCGTGTTTCGGAAGCATGCACCCTGTGCCATTACCGCCCGGCTTCCGGCAAGCTTTACACAGACGGCTCGAGTCGACCTCCAGCCCCAGCAAACGACGCCAACATGGAGCGTAATGCTTACCGATTTCTATAGCCTCGTCACCTATCACGTTCCCGATTTTTCCTCCGAGACCTGCGACCACTGCGTGGCCGCTCTGAAGGCCGAGCTCATCCAAGTACCCGGGGTCGTCGGCGTGCAGGTTCAGCGTACCGCTGGAAGGGTCAGCATTTTTACTGATGGCCCGGTCGGCGAGGACGTCATTCGTGTGGCGATGAAGGACGCGGGTTGTCTGGCTCCCGTAGTCCCGATCGCCGAAAGCCGTTCAGGAAGAAATCGAGTAACGTAATAGGAAGCCGCTGAGCGGAGCCGTGCAGATCAGTCACATCAATAAGGTCAATGCGAACAGGTGGATGAGCGCGGCGGGACGCCTGGTACAAATTGCGGTCAATGACCTGACGCTTATTACGGAGCGCGCGTCGACCCTGTACTCCGAAACCGATGCAGGCGAAGAGTTTCGCAAATTGGCGAATTGGGACACCAAAAGTGTCAACCATACTTGGAGGCCAAGGCGCGGGCTCTGGCAGGTACGCACTGACGGCCTAGGGATCAATAGCGGTGTATTGACCGGTGCGGCAACTTGTTCGTGAAGTCGGAGGACCGCACGGTCTACTGATTGTGTCGATCAAGAACGATGGTGCGCCCCGTTTCGTTGAGCCTTCACCGGCATCTCCCGCAACCGTCGGTGCCGGCTCGTCGCAGCTTCCTGCCGTCCTCGCCGCGACGTGATCACTTGCGGACCGTGCGCGAACGGAGGGCCATGCGACATTTGTTGTCGCGAAAGTGATCAACGCGGCCGGTGGCCAGCCAGATTGTGCCGCCATGCCCAAGTGATGATCGCCTGGGAGATGGCCACAGGTTGGTCCTCGGGCCGGGCCACAGTGCTGGGTCTCCAAAGCGGCGATGTTCGCCGCGCACCAGTCGGCGATCTCTTCCCCGATCAGCAAGGTGGGCGAGGAACCAAAGGTGAGCAGCAGCTTGGGGATGTCGTCGCTGCTCGCCAGCCACATTCCGCACTGCTCGACGCTTTCGGAGACGTCGGCGGGCTCCCCATCGAGCGGCAGCGAGCGTGCCCATTCAGCATCGGCCGGCGGCTCTCGCGGGTGGGTAGGGCATCCGGTAGGCCTCCATCTTCTCCCCGCTCCATGCGTTCAGCACCCCGCCGGTGAAGGCCGACTTCAGGAAGAAGTTCTGGTCGAGCACCAGCGCCTCGCCCTCCGGTGCCCGCATGGCCTCGGCGCGCGAACTCGGCCGTCCTCCAGCTCGCTCCAGGACATCGGCCGGACCAACGTCTCGAAGAAGGCCACCCCGCGGGTACGGCCGTGGTGGCGGGCCGCCCAGTCGAAGGCGAGCGCCCCTTCTCAGTCATGGCCGGCAAGCACCACCTCGTCCAGACCAGCCGGTCGAACCAGGCGTCGAAACCGCTGACACATCGGTCGGCTGGCCTCCTCAGGCCAGCCGACCGATGTGCGCTTCTACGGGTTGGTTTACTGAGGTCAGCCGATCGGGGTCGGCTCGGCCTCGGCGGTGGCTTCCTGCCGTTGGGTGGTGGTACGCAGGGTGAGCGCGGCGAGTACCGCGCCCACGGTGGCGATGGCTCCGGCGCCGAGGAAGGCGGCGGAGAACCCGTCGGTGAGGGCGAGCCGGTCGCCGAGTTGATCGGCACCGAACGACGCGGCGACCGCGGTCATGGCCGCCAGGCCGAGCGCTGACCCGACCTGATAGCTGGTGTTGACGATCCCGGAGGCCAGGCCACCCTCCTCGGGGCGGGCGCTGGAGATCGCCGTGCCCAGGGATGGGATGAAGGCCAGGGACATGCCCAGCGCCGCGACCAGGGACGCGGGCAGGACGTCGACCCAGAAGCTGCCGTCGGGGCGGATCAGCGACAGCCACCCCATGCCGATCGCGAGGACCGCAAGCCCGGTGACTGTCATTGCCTTGGGGCCGAACCGGCCGATCGCCCGCGGGGCGAGGGCGATCATTCCGATCATGATCAGGATGGTCATCGGTAGCAGCGCAGCGCCGCTCGGAAAGGCGCTGTAACCGAGTACTTGCTGGAGGTAGAGGTTGAGGAAGAACCACATCGGGATCCACGCTCCGCCTAGCAGTACCTGCGCCAGGTTCGCGGCACCGAGGTTCGGCGTACGGAAGATGGACAGCCGCATCAGCGGCTCCCGACGGCCTGCCTGGATGGCCACGAACACCGCGAGCAATGCCACCCCGCCGCCGAGCGCCAGCCAGGTCTGAGCGCTGGCCCAGCCCACCTCCGGTGCTTGCACGATGGCGTAGACGGCGGCGGCCAGGCCGGCGGTGACGGTGAGCGCGCCAAGGATATCGAGGGAACCGCGGCGGGCGCCGCCAGCGGGCATCAGCGCCGGTGTGGCCAGAACGGCGAGTGCGGCGACCGGGACGTTGATGTAGAACACCCACGGCCAGCTCACGTACTCAGTGATCACCCCGCCCAGGAAGACACCAGCGGTGCCGCCCGCCGGTGCGGCTGCGCCGTATAGGGCCAGGGCCTTGGTCAGTTCCTTCGGCGTGGCGCCGAAGAGCATCATCAACAGCGTCAGTGCCGATGGCGCGATCAGCGCGGCACCTGCGCCTTGGGTAGCCCGGGCTGCCAGTTCGACCGGAACGCTGTTGGCCAGACCGGCCACGACGGACCCGACAAGCAGGATCAGCCAGCCGGCGATGAACATGCGTCGGGCGCCGAACAGGTCCGACAAACGACCGCCGAGCAGCAGCAGGCCGCCGAACGCCACGACGTAGGCGTTGAACACCCAGGACAGGTTCTCCGGTGAGAAACCCAGGTCGGCCTGCATTTGCGGCAGCGCCACACCGATGATCGACGTGTCCATGATGACCATGAATTGGGCAAGTGCGATGAGCCCGAGGGCCCACCACCGCTTGGATCCGCGTGACATCTCCATCACTCCTAATGCCCCTTGGGGGTATGGGTAAGCAGTGGATGTCTACCCCGTAGGGGTATCAGCTGTCAAGCAGGCCATCGGGTGCCGGCTGCTGTTTTCTCGCAAACGAAGGAACCCTCTCAGTTAATACAGCCTAGGGGTATCAGGCGAGATGCGAAGGTTGACTGCTCGCAAGTTCGTAGCGCGACGCGGTGCAAGAGGCCTGGTTGCGTTACGAAGCGACTTCGACCCGGCCTAAATCTCCCAAGGCGTTCCTCCGCGGTGATTACCCGAATATCGATCAACGTGCATCGCTCGGCGTACCTGCGGCGTGAGCGATACGTCGAGGACTGGCTGCCCGAGACGTTGCTCACCCCCGTACGAGGATCCGTCCCGGTCAGCGGAGCTGGCGGACTCGGTGTCCACGGCGGCGCTGCTGCTCGAACGCCTGTCACCTCTCGAACCGCGCCGTGTTCGTGCTACGGGAGGTGTTCGCCTACGACATCGCCGACGTCGCGGCTGCGGTGGGTCGGTCAGAAGCCACCTGCCGCCAACTGTTGGTAAGGGCGCGACGTCACATCGACAATGGGAAGCCACGATTCGAGGCGGATCACCAAGCACGAGACGCGCTCGCGGCCCAAGTTCTTCGACGCGTTCCGCAACGGCGACGTTGAGGGATTGCGCGGTGTGCTTGCCGCAGACGTCGAGCTCGTGGGCGACGCCGGAGGCAAGGCGCCCGCCCTGGGCCGTACTGTGGTTGGCGCGGACAGAGTCGCGCGCCTGCTCGCTTCTCTTCCCCAGGCTAACGCTCATTGACGCGACGCTTGAGCAGCACGAGGCGAATGGTCAGCCCGGCGCGATCCTCCGGGACCGTGAGGGCATGGTTACGTCACGTTCGCCCTCGACGTTCTCGGGGGGGACAAATCCACACCATCCCTTCGGCGGGAAACCCCGACATGCTTCGACACGTCGGTCCGGTCGCGGACACATGGGCGTTCAGCGGTGAGCTGAGGAGTTCGCCGCCCGCACGTCGTGCTCACGCGCGTCGACCCGCCGGCTTGATGCGCTACTTGCGGCGGGCCGACGCCCGATCGAGGAACGCGTCAGGACATGAAGGACTCGGATCCGAATCGGCCAACGGCGATGAAGACAGCGAGCAGCATGTAGACGACGTTGAGCATCACCAGCTTGTACTGGCCGAGCCGCCCGTGGGTAGTCATGGCCCCCACCATCAGCACCATCCAGCACACCGCGGTGACCGGCACCATCACCGGGGCTACGTTCACGGCAGCCGGAACGATTAGGCCGACCGCCGCGAGCAGCTCAAGCACACCAAGGGTCTTCACGAAACCGGGACTGGCAGTGCGAGTCCAGGCAGCTCCCTCATGGTGCTCCAACTTCTCCTTCGGAATGAAGGTCTTGGTGAAACCGCCGGTCAGGGCGACGAGCGCCAATAGGCCGGCCGCGATCCACAGGGCGATGTCCATGGTCTATCTCCTCAAGAGTTTCGGATTCCTGTCGCGGCTCAGCTGACGAGCAGCAGAGCCGTGCGAGACGGCACCAGCCCCTTCGGTGCGGTCTGTGAGCGCTCGCCCACGGCAGCGGTCTCACGCTCGTGCTCTCAGACGGGGAACATCGGTCCTCTGTGACATAGAGGCAGGCGTGCACAACTTCGGAGAGGGTTGCTGACACGCCGCCGTCCTTGCTCATGACGGCGACGTGGGTCGCTTCCATGCGCGGCGCGTCGTGGAGTGACTCACGTCGTGTCACAACCAGACGGCGTGTTACGTCTTCAAGGCATGCATGACTCGGGGCAGACATCGGTCCTGATCACCGAAGGCAACAAGGGGCTTGTCTTGAGGCGGCGAGGCGACTTGGGAAAAAGGGTTGGGCGGTTTGCCCTGGCTCTCGTGATGAGAGCCGAGGACGGGCACCCTGTCAGTTTGCGCCGGCCACGCGGACACTTGAAAATTGACTCTCTAGCTGCACGGCCCAATCCAAGTCACTCCAGGCACGCTGGAGCGACATGGCGCTAGTTCCCCAACCCTTCCAAGCTGCTGCGCACTGCGGCTCTGCGGCTGCCCAAGTCGCGCCCAGCATTGCCGACCTGGAAGCCAATCGAACCTGGGAGTTACGAGATGCGCGTGTTGTTGTCGACGTATGGGTCACGAGGGGACATCGAACCGATCGTCGCCCTCGCGGTGCAACTGCAGGCATTCGGCGCGGAAGTGCGGGTGTGCGCACCTCCGGACGAGGAGTTCGTAGAGCTGCTGGTCCGCGAAGACGTGTCGCTGGTGACGTTCGACAAACCATGGCGGTCATGGGAACGCCCACCGAATCCCGAGGAACGTGCACAGCGCGTGGCCGACTTCATCGCCGCCCAGTACGACAAAGTGGTCGACGCGGCCGCGGGATGTGACGTGATCGTGGCGACTGCCATGTCGCAGTTCGTCGGGCAATCCGTAGCCGACCAGCTCGGCATCCCGTACAGGTGCGTGCTCTTCTGCCCGGACGTGCTCGATGGCTTGGATGGCCGAAGTTTCAACGAGTTGTTCGGTGAGCCCGTCAACACCCACCGAGGTTCGGTCGGTCTGTCTCCGGTGGACGACGTGGGCGAGTACATGTTCACCGTTCAGCCGTTGTTGGCTGCTGATCCCACTCTGGGTCCGTGGCGTGGGCACGACCGCTATGACATCAAGCAGACCGGGGCGTGGATCCTGTCGGACGAACGGCCGCTCCCGCTCGAGCTGCAGGAGTTCTTGGCTGCCGGTGAACAGCCGGTCTACGTAGGGTTCGGCAGCATGCGAACCGTGGATGAGAGAGCCGCGTGGGCGGCCATCGAAGCTATCCGTGCGCAAGGGCGCCGGGTGCTGATCGGCCGCGGTTGGGCGGGTCTGGATCTGGTCGATGACCAAGATGACTGTTTCGTCATTGGCGAGGTCAATCAGCAGAAACTCTTCGAGCGGGTGGCTGCAGTCGTGCACCACGGTGGCGCAGGCACGACCACCACGGCAGCTCGGGCCGGTGCGCCGCAAGTGGTGGTGCCCCAAGGGGGCGACCAGGCTTACTGGGCCCGGCGGGTCGCCGAACTCGGCATCGGCGCTGCGCACGACGGTCCGACGCCAACGGTCGAGTCCCTTTCCATGGCGCTCAAGACAGCGCTGGCCCCCGACACCCGCGTACGGGCGACCACGGTGGCCAGGGAGGTTCGCACTGACGGAGCGGCGGCAGCCGCGAAACTACTGCTGGCTAGCAATGCAATCGGACGCCTTGAGGCGTGACTCCCTCTTCGCCTCCATGCGGTGCCGCCCGAGCGAAGTGTCGCCGCGCTTCTAGATCGAACGTCTTCCTGAAGCAGGCGGACAGACGCGGTTACCGGATCGGTCGATGAGTCTGCGTAGCTCCGCCCGTCCCTCCTTGGCCAGCTCCTCGGTGAGCTGCGTGTACGAGGTTTCCTTGATCTTCACGGCCAGGCGGCCGCGCAGGGAAAACCGGTTGACAATGTCCTGTTTGGAGGCGAGCTGGATGATGGCGGCGCGGCGGCCCAGGCTGATGCACTGGAAGAAGACCCCGATGTTGACCTCGGCGGGCTCCTTTTCCTCCATCCGGCTGAGGATGGTATCCGCGGCGTAGGCACCGAGCGGCCGCGCGGCCACGATGCTCGCCCGGAACGGTACGCCGGACCGCGAAGCCGAGTCACCGGTGGCGACGATGCGCTCGTCGTCGATGCTGGTCAGGGTCTCGTCCGGGAGCAGCCGGGCCCGTGTCGTCGGTGCTCAGGCCGCTGCGCCGGGCGAGGTCGGGCACTGCGAAGCCGGCGGTCCAGATCGTCACCTCGCTCAGCAGCTCGCGCCCGTTGCGGAGCTGGGCGGCGTGGCGCGACACCCCGGTCACCCTGGCTTCAGGCCCTGCGATCACGGTCACGCCGAGCTTCGCCAGGCGCTTGGCGAACCGGCGGCGTACCCGCGGGTGGAGGTAGGGGCAGAGCACCTCGCCGCACACCAGGGTCACCGCGCGACCCTGGTCGGCAAACTCGCTGGCGACCTCGATGCCGGTCGCCCCGGAGCCCACCACCGTGACCGGAGCCGACGATGGCACAGCGTCGATGACCTTCCGCAGTCGCGTCGCCGCCTCCAGGCTGGCGGCGGGGTACGCGAACTCGGCGGCGCCGGGGATGCTTGAGAGGTCGACGCTGCCGCTGCCGGGTGCGTACACCAGGTAGTCGTAGGCGAGCGTGTCACCGCCCGCCAGCGTCACCGTGCGGCCGGTCGCGTCGATCGCGGTCGCGGTGTCGACGACGAGGCGGATCCGTTCGGCGAGGATCTCCGGGTAGTCCACGACGGGGGCGTGAGACCCGCCGACGAGCTGGTGCAGGCGAAGCCGCTCGACGAACTTCGGCCGGGGGTTGACCAGCGTCACAGCCACGTCGTCGCGCTGGGTGAGGCGGTTCGCTGCCATTACGCCGGCGTATCCGCCGCCGACGACTACGACCTTGGTCTCTTGGGAATGGGCGATGTTCGCAGCCACTGCGTTCTCCTGGGTGTAGGGGGTCTCGGCCCCAAGACGCCGAAGGACCGAGAGTTGTGACAGTTGTCGACCGACCGATCAGGTGCTCGAGCTCGCGATCGCCGCGCAGACAAAGACACTGTTGACGCGGTCGAATAATGGAGATTTCTCCATTGCCAGGGAGCGGTGTCGACGGCTTGGCTAGCCCACGTGACCCCGAGCAGCGAAGCACAATCCATCCAGACCCGGGTCGTCCCGGCACGACACGGCTCGGCGGTGCGAGTCCGTGCGGGACAACTTGTCCGTGTCATTGATCCTTACGGGGGCCAGGTGGGTGACCTGTTCGCGTTCGTCGACGACGGGTCCCGACACCTGACGTCGTACCTGAGCGCAGCCCACACCCGCGGCCACATCAGCCGGCTCTTCCCTGCGATCGGGGAGGACTTCGTCACTGCGACCCGGCTGCCGGTGCTCGGCCTGATCGATGACACCTCCCCAGGGCGGCACGACATGCTGATCCCTGCCTGCGACCCGGAGCGCTACCGATTGCTGGGCGCGCGGGAGCACCGGTCGTGCGTTTCCAACGTGCACGAGGCACTCGCCGAGCTGGGCTTCACCGTGGACCTGGTGCCCCAGCCGGTGAATCTGTTCATGAACATCCCGGTCGGCGCCGACGGCGTCCTGAGCTGGTTGGCGGCGCCCAGCCGACGTGGCGACACCGTCACGTTCGTCAGCTATCTCGACACAGTCGTCGTGCTGTCCGCGTGCCCACAGGACCTGGTTGGCATCAACGCCGGGTCACCCACCGATCTGCAGATCGACGTACTCGACCGACGCTGAAGAGACCGAAAAGGAAATGCTGATGACTTCGACATCCTTCCGGCACCCGGCCCTGCGGCCCGGCTCGCTGGGCCCGCTGGACCTCTCGAACCGACTCCTGGTCGCCCCCATGACGCGCTGCTCGGCGCGCCCGGACGGGGTGCCCACGGAAGCCATGGCCGACTACTACACGGAGTTTGCCGCGGGTGGCTTCGGTCTGGTGGTCACCGAAGGGATCTACCCAGACGCTGCGTACAGCCAGGGCTATCTCAACCAGCCGGGACTGGTAACGGACGAGCACGTTGCGGGATGGCGTACCATCACCAACCGTGTCCACGCCGCGGGCGCCCGGGTCGTCGCCCAGCTCATGCACGCCGGTGCGCTGTCGCAGGGCAACCCCCACCGTGCAGGCACCATTGCGCCGTCCGCAGTGCCGCCACTCGGCGAGATG
>Ga0075310_1000166_pt1 | contig 11400 bp, 11 predicted proteins | sample MayberryNE_Catta_2_FD_120088 | JGI IMG/M metagenome (GOLD analysis project Ga0075310, IMG submission 120088) | Natural and restored wetland microbial communities from the San Francisco Bay, California, USA, that impact long-term carbon... | ecosystem: Environmental > Terrestrial > Soil >... | reverse complement strand
GTGGTCGCTTCCGAGCCGACCGGCACGGAGTGGGACGATCGCGTGCTCGACCTTCGGGTCGAGGATCACCCGATGCCGGTCGACGAGCTCGCGAGGCTGGTACGCCTCTGGCGTGCGTACGGCCATGCCGAGGCCGCGGAGCAGCTCGAGCTTGACGAGGATCGTGGCCGGGCCTTGGACGAACGGTTGGCGTCCCTCGAGGTTCAACCGGGCCATCCGGAACTCTCGTTCTGGGCCGCAGTGGCGCTCGCACAGGCGGGTCGCGCACACGAGGCGCAGCAGGCCGCGGCCGTCGCGCACGGGCACGGTCGAGGCTGGGCCGAGCTGCTCCGACGTGTGGTCGCCGACGGTCAGGTCGAACTGACCCAGGACCAGCTGGGTCTGCTGCTCGAGCCACCCGACTCGTGATCGCCTAGGAGCCGCGCCGCCGGAGGGCCTCGAGGTCGACGATCACCACCTCGCGGCCGTGCATCTGCAGGAACCCGCGGTGCTCGAAGAGTTTGAGGGTCTTGTTCACGCTCTGACGAGACCCCCCGACCATCTCGGCGAGCTCGGTCTGCGTCAGTGGCAGCTCCAACACGACCCCGCTCTCCCGGGGTACGCCGTCGCGGTCGGCCAGCGCCGCCAAGGTCTTGGCGAGCCTTCCGGCAAGATCGAGGAACACGAGATCGGACGTCTGCTCGGTGATCCGGCGGGCCAGTCCCCCGAGCGCGGTCAGCATGCCGTCGGCCACGCCCGCGTGGTGGTGCACGGCATCGAGGAGCGTGGCGCGATCCAAGGCCACCAACGTCGTCGACTCGAGGGCGGTGGCCGATGCGGACCTCGGGCGCCCGTCCACGGCCGAGAGCTCGCCGAAGGCATCTGGTGATCGCAGGGTCGCGAGGACCATCTCCTCGCCACCGCTCGACGACACCCACACCTTGACGAGCCCCTCGGCGATCACGTACAGGGTGTCGCCGTCGTCACCCTCGTGGAACACGATCTCCCCTCGAGCGAGATCGACCCGGTTCGCACGCTCCGCGAGGAACCTGAGCGCCTGCGGAGCCAGGTCCGCGAAGAGCGCGGAACCCGCGAGCAGCGAGACGTTGACTCCCGGGTCCACGCCGTGAGCCTTGCAGGCGACACGTCCCGGCGCAAGACGGCGTGATCCGGGATGGATCAGCGAAATCGGGAAGCGACTGAATCGACGGCCGGAAGCCTGGCTGCGTTTCCGACTCGCCGGCAGGAGCCCTCCAACGAAGACCACCTGAGGAGGACGACCGATGTTCTGGCTGCTCGTGAAGTACCAAGAAGCTGGCCGGGTCGCAGCGGCAGGACGCTAGGCGCACGCGATCGGGATGTGTCCGAGTTCACACCGGATCGGTCATCCAGGTAACGGTCCCACCGCGGACCTTCCGCGAATCTGCTCCAGAGGTGATCGACATGCAGCAGCGACGGATCCGCGAAGAGAAGCCTCGGCCTCACCGGCGTCGGGATCGCGACATCGAGCCGTGGGATGCCGAGCCGGTTGCCCCGGCCCGTTCGAGGAAGGCGAACTCCCTTCTGGCCCGGCTCCACGAAGAAGCCGAGTCGATCGAGCACCTGCTCCGGGCCTGATCGGCGGACGACGTCAGAGAGCGAGGTACTCGCGGAGCGCCTCCACCTCGGGCGCGAGCTCCGTGAGGCGAGGAGCGAGGCGAGGGGAGAAGGTAGTCAGACAGGCGGCCGCTTACCGCCGCCCAACAGCAAGATGCCTTCCCTGACTATGTCCTGACGACCCGTCCTTCACAGAGCGACGGAAGGGACCGTGTCATCCCGGATGGTGGGAAGCACCTGGTTGGGAGGGAACACGGCGCAGGTGAGCCCGTTGCCGTTGAGATCGACTGCCTGTGCGCCGGCGACGATCAGGCCGGCGTCTTCGAGACTCCTCACGGTCACCAATTCCCACTGCGGAGCGTTGCCGTGTGCCGGCGGACAGCCCCCTACCGGGGGGCCGGCAACCGCCGGAGACGCGAGGGTCGCGACGGCCGCGATCGCGAATGTCCCGAGCACGATCAACCGGTTCGTCCGCTTCATCACCAGTCCTCCTCCCGACAAGTCGCGCCAATGCGCAACCCTCTGGCGCATCTGTAGCACGTCGGTACGTCCCTCCACAACCCTACGTCAGGCGCTGGAGGCGGGCCCCGGTCGTGCTCAAGGCCCCCCCTCCGTGTCGGCAAGCCGCAGCCCGGCGGTCGCGGGGGTGACAGTGACGCGTGGCGAAGAAACCTCGAGCCGGGACGACACGAGGGGCAGCGGTTTTCGAGGCAACCTCGTGCCGGGGGACGACCCGACTGGCACGGTCGGTGCGGAGTCTTCGCACCCGATGGCAGCACGATCGCGTTCGTCCGGAACGAGGACTCGCGCGAACGCGATCGAGCCGTTGATCGGCTAGCTGCTCGGCCGCCTCTGCCGAGCGCGACCCAGCATCAGGGGGCTGAACAACGTCAACGCGGCCCCGCCGAGCGCTCTGACCGCGAGGAGGCTGACGATGGCCCGCCAGATCCGCGAGACCCCTCCTTCGCTGATGTCAGGACCTGGCGACGATTCCGCTCGAAGACTGATCAGCGACCACATCCGAAAGGTGATCCGTTCGAAGACGGCCGCCTTCCGAGGCTCGCTAGCGGACGCGTCGAACACCCCGGCTCCGACCTCGGATCGATCGAGTCGGCAGCCTGACACAGGATCTGTCGGGTCGCGGACCATCCGGTCCCGTGGGTGCTGCGAAGCTCGTCCGAGAGGTGAACGGAATGCGAACCCAGCGGATCAGGGAGGAGAAGCCCCGGCCGAAACGGCGGAGGCGCGATGTGGACGACCTCGCGCAGGCACCGATAGCCCGCGAGCTCGGTGCGATCTCCCGAGCTAGAGAAATGCTCGGGAGGCTTCACGCGGAGCGCGATGCGATCGACGAGATGCTCCGGCACGTGTGAGCGGGATCAGGGGCGTCAGTCGTAATCGTAGAAGCCGCCCCCGCTCTTGCGGCCGAGGTTCCCGGCGACGACCATGCGCCGCAGCCTGGCGGGTGGGGCGTACCTGGGGTCGCGGAACTCGGCGTGCAGCACCTCGGCGATCTGCAACACCGTGTCGAGCCCGATGAAGTCGGCCAGCTGCAGCGGCCCCATCGGGTGGTTCATGCCCAGCGTCATCGCGGCGTCGATGTCCTCCCGGCTCGCGAACCCCTCGTCGAACAGGTTGATGGCCGCGCACAGGTACGGGATCACCAGGCGGTTCACGATGAATCCGGCGTGATCCTTCGCGACGACGACGGTCTTGCCGAGGCGCTCGCCGACCGAACGGACGAACGCGACGGTCTCCTCGGCCGTCGACAGCGACGGCGTGAGCTCGAGCAGCGCCATCACCGGCGGCGGGTTGAAGAAGTGCATCCCGATCACCCGATCCGGGCGGCCCGTCGCCGCCCCCAGCGTCGCGATCGGGATCGACGAGGTGTTCGACGCGAGCACGACCTCGTCGCGCGCGATCTCGTCGAGCCTGCGGAACGTCTCGAGCTTGACCGCGGGGTCTTCGGTGGCGGCCTCGATCACCAGGTCGACGCCGGCGAGGTCGCCGGCGTCGACCGTGCCGCGGACCCGGCCGAGGATCGCGTCGCGATCCTCGGCCTCGAGCTTGCCGCGCTCGACCGCCCTCGCGGTCGAGCGCTCCACGCGCCCCCGCCCGGCCTCGACCAGCTCGGCCGTGGGCTCCAGGTAGACCGCGTCGATGCCCGAGCGGGCGAGCACCTCGACGATGCCCGAGCCCATGAGACCGCAGCCCACGACGCCGACGGTGCGCACGTCATCGGCTTCCACGGATCCCCGACCCCCTCGATGTCGGCGCCCAGCCTACAATCGACGGGATGATGGGTCCTCATGGTCGCCGCCTCGTGCCGGCACTGGGCGTCGCCGGCACCGGCCTGCTGCTCGGGCACTGGCTCGCGTACGCGCTCGCAACACCGGCGGTCGCACGCGATCGCGTGCTCGACGCGACCGGCCACGGCTACCTGCCCTACGCGACGCAGGTCGCGATGCTCGCCGGAGCGCTCGGGCTCGCCGGCGTCTTCTGGTCCCGGCTGACGCGCCGAGGGGGCGGCGGCTCGTTCACTCGCGACGCCTGCGTGTTCGTCGCCGTTCAGTCCGGCGCCTACGTCGCGATCGAGGTCGGCGAGCGGCTCCTGTCGGGCGCACCGCTCGACGATCTCGCGCACGGACCGCTCCTCGCGATCGGCCTCGGGGTGCAGGCGGTGGTCGCGATCGCCGGCGCCGGCCTCGTCCGCATCTCCGAGCGCGTCGCCGAGGCCGTCGAGCCGCTCGAAGGCTCCGACGCACCGTTCGTTCCCCCGGTCGTTGCGGTCGTGCCGAGCGCGACCTTCGCTCCCCCCCGGCGGCGATCGACGGCCTCCGCCGTCAGCCGGGCTCCTCCCTTCCCGGCCTGAGCATCACCGCCGCACCACGTCCGACGCGGCCCGCCTTTCGGACCGCCGTTCGACGACCAGATGAAGGGAAGGGAGCATCTGATGTCGTTCTCCATGCCTCGGCGAGCCGTCGTCGCGACGACGGCCGCCGGTCTCGCGCTGCTGCCGGCGACGCCGGCCCTGGCCCACGGCGAGGCCACACACGGCGACCTCGCGCTCACGATCGGGTTCGTGAACGAGCCGGCGTTCGCCGGCATGCCCAACGGCGTGCAGCTGATCGTCGAGCACGACGGGCAGCCGGTCACCGACCTTCGGACGGGAGACGTGCAGGTCGAGATCACGTTCGGCGACGAGACGAGCGAGCCGATGGACCTCGAGCCGGCGTTCGCGTTCGAGGGCGGCCAGCTCGTCTTCGGCGAGGCCGGCGACTACCACGCCGAGTTCGTGCCGTCGCAGCCCGGCACGTACACGTTCCACGTCACGGGCACGATCGACGGCGAAGACGTCGACGAGGAGATGTCGTCGGGCCCCGACACGTTCTCGACGGTCGAGGACGTGGCCGCGGCCTCGTTCCCGGCGGTGAACGCGCCGACGAACGAGGAGCTCGCCACGCGCATCGATGCGGAGTCGGGCCGCACGGCCGACGGGGTGGCCAGGGCGGAGTCGGCGGCCGCATCGGCCGAGAGCGCCGCGTCGAGCGCCCGGACCGTCGGCCTCGTGGGTGTCGTGCTGGGCGCGGTCGGCATCATCGCCGCGATCGCCGCGCTGGCCTCTGCCCGCCGGAAGGCCTGACCCACGACCGCGATGCTGGCCCACGCTGGGGCGGTCGACGAGTCACTCTCGGTGGCGCTGCTGTTCGGCGCCCTCTGGGTGGGATGGATCGGCTGGTCACGGCTGAGAGGGAGGGCGTTCCCGAGCCTGCCCGCCTGGGCGGGGCCCGGGCTTGTCGTGGCCGCGGGCGCGCTCGCGGTCTCGGCCGCCGTCGTTCCCCGGGCGCTGTTCCCCGCATCGCCGGCGCCGGCCGTGGCCTCGGGTCCCCGGCCGGCATCCACCGCGTCGCTGTCGTTCGCCCAACCCGCCGTCGGGCAGGTGGTGACCGGCGACGAGGTCGACGTGGTGCTCGATCTCGAGGGTGGGCGCATCATCGAGGAGACGAGCGCCGCCCTGACCCCCGACACCGGCCACGTGCACCTCGTGCTCGACGGAGATCTCGTCTCGATGACCTACGGGCTGGTGCAGGTCGTGGACCTGCGAGACGTGTCGCCAGGGTCGCACACGCTGCAGGCCGAGTACGTGGCCGCAGATCACGCGCCCTTCGACCCGAGGGTCACGGCGGTCGTGCGGTTCGAAACGGAGGGCCCGTGACCGACCGACCGAGCCCCGCCCTCGCGTGCGCGTTCGCCGTGCGCGCGTTCCTCGCGGGCACGATCGCGGTCGCGTCGATGCTCGCGCTCGCGCCGGCGGCTTCGGCACACGCGGGGCTCGAGTCCTCCGACCCGGCATCGGGCGAGCTGCTCGCCGAGGCCCCCGCGTCGGTCACGATGTCGTTCACCGAGCCGCCCGACCTCGACCTGTCCTCGGTGACGGTGGTCGATGCGAGTGGGGCCGAGGTCGAGATCGGACCGCCCGAGCGTGGGGCCCCTCCCCGGTCGCTCGAGCTGGCGTTGCCCGCCGACCTCGGCGAGGGCGTCTACACGGTCTCGTGGAACGTCGTCTCGACCGCCGACGGCCACCTCACCGCGGGGGCGTTCGCGTTCGGCGTCGGCGTGACCTCCGACGAGATCTCGGCGGCCCCTGGAACCTCCGAGCCGCAGACGCCGTCGCCCTCGGCGTTGGCCGTCGTCGGGAAGGCCCTGTTGTACGCGGGCCTGGCCCTCGCGGTCGGTGCGACCTCGACCGCGCTCTTCGCGTTCGGCGGAGTCGTGCCCGCCCGGCGCGTGCTGCTGCCCGCCGCCGGGCTGGCGGCGGTCGCCGGCGCCGTGGCGATGACGATCGCGGAAGCCGACCTGATCGGGGTGTCGATCGGCGACCTGCTCGCGTCGGCGTCCGGGCGTTCGTACATCTGGCTGCTCGCCACCACGGTCGCGACGCTCGTCGCCGGCCTGGCCGCGGGCCGGTCCTCGGGCCGGGGCTCCCTGGTCGTCGTGGGCGTCGCGGCGGCCGCGGCGATGCTGGTGCGAGCCACCAGCGGACATGCGGCCGCGCTCGTGCCGGCGCTGCCCGTCGAGCTCGCGCAATGGTTCCACTTCCTCGCGATCGGGGTCTGGATCGGCGGTCTGCTGCCGTTGGCCCTGCTGCTGCGGGAACGCAGGGCCGCGGGCCGGCCGGCTCCGGTGGCCGAAGCCTCACGCTTCTCTCGCACGGCGGGCTGGGCCCTGCTCGTCGTGGTGATCACCGGCGTCGCGCGCACCGTGAGCGAGGCCGGTGGGTTCGGAGACGTGCGCGCGATGCTGACCGACACGAGCTACGGCACCGCCCTGATCGTGAAGCTCGCGCTCGCCGCCGCGTTGATCGGCCTGGGGGCGCTCAACCGGCGCCGGTCGATCCCCCGGCTCGGCACCGACGACGGCCTGCTCCGGAAGGTCGTGACGGTCGAGGTGGCGGCGGCTGTCGGGGTCTTCGCGCTGACCGGCATCCTCACGAGCCTCAACCCCGACGTCCCGCGCGGGGAGCCCGCCCCACCGCCGGCGCGCCGGGCGACCGCCTCGGGGGCCGATTTCGCCACGACCACCCGGGTGACGTTCACGGCCACGCCCGGCACCGCGGGCCCCAACACGTTCGAGGCGCGCATCGTCGGGTACGACGACGCTCTCCCCCTCGACGCCGACGAGGTCTCGGTGCTGATGTCGCCGATCGGCCGGCCCGAGATCGAACCGACCACGCTCGAGCTCCGGCCCGGCGAAGTCGGCGGTGAAGGGGCCCCGGCGGCCTGGACGGGCACGGGCACGCAGCTGTCGCTCGCCGGGGCATGGGACCTGGTGGTCCAGGCGCGGTCGGGGGCGCGCACGACCGAGGTGCCGCTCGTGCTCGTCACGCGCGCCCCCCCCACCACGTCCGTCGTCGCCCAGGGCTCCGGCGACCTCCCCGACATCGAGACCTTCACGCTGTCGACGGGCGAGCAGCTGCAGCTCTACCTCGACCCCGGAACGCCCGGCACCAACGAGTACCACGTGACCGCGTTCGATCCCCAGGGGAGGGAGCTTCCGCTGTCGGGTCTCGTCGTCGTCGCGGTCGACCCCGACGGCCTGACCGAGACGCTCGACGTGACCCGTCTCACACCCGGACACTTCGCGGCGCCGGTCGAGGCGGACGCCGGACGGTGGACCTTCGAGGTCGTGGCCACCAGCGAAGGCGGTACCGTGCTGCAGGCCACGCAGGAGCTGGAGGTCGCGTCGTGAGGGTCGTCAGGGTCGTATCCGCCGCGATCGTCATCGTCGCCCTGACGGCCTGTGGCGGCGGCAACGAGGATCCGGCGCCGGCCTCGGCATCCCCGAGCGTCGCCGTCGAGCGCCCCACCAGCACGGCCGAGCTCAGCATCGCGAGCCCCGAGAACGGCGATCGTGTCTCCGGCGACTCGGTCCGTCTCGAGATCGACCTGCAGGGCGCCGAGATCGTCGATCAGACCTCCACGGATCTCGAGCCCGACGAAGGACACCTGCACGTGATGCTCGACGGCACGCTCGTCTCGATGACCTCGGGCACGTCTCAGCGGCTCTCGGACCTGACCCCGGGCGAGCACCTGCTGCAGGTCGAGTTCGTCGCGAACGACCACGCTCCGTTCGACCCGAGGGTGCTCGCCGCCGTGACGTTCGAGGTGACGCAGTGAGCCGGACGGCACCGAGCACCGCTCGCCCCGACCTCGCCACGCTCGCGATGGTCGCCGTGGGTGGATCGCTGCTGGTCGGGCGCCTCTGGCTCCCCGCTCTCGGCACCACCGGGCGGACGGTCGGCCTGATCGCGGTGTTGATCGCGATCCTCGTGGGCTCGCTGATCGTGCCGGTGCCCGCCGACCGAGTCCGGCTGCGGCCCCGGCTCGTGCTCGCGATCGGTCTCGCCGCGATCGGTCTCGCCCTCGTCGCGGGCGGACGGCCCCTGCCCGCTCCGTACGTGGCCTGGGCCCTGCCGCTCACGGTGCTCGCGGCCGTGGCGGAGGAAGCGCTGTTCCGCCGGGCGGCTTACGGAGCATTGCAGCGGCACGGGGCCCTCGTGGCGATCGGTGTCACGGCCCTCGCGTTCGCCCTCGTCCACGTGCCGATGTACGGGGTGGCCGTCTTCCCCGTCGACCTCGGCGCCGGCCTGCTGCTGTCCTGGCAGCGTTGGGCGGCCGGAAGCTGGACGGTTCCGGCGGCGACCCACGGCGCGGCCAACGTGCTGATGACGGTGCTGCGATGAGACGGCTGCTCGCCTCGCTGGCCACCGCGGCGATCGCGCTCGCCGCGTGTTCGACCGGCCCGGGGGCGGACGACGACGCCGTGCGCGTCGGCGCGGTCTACCCGCTCTCGGGGTCCCAGGGCTCGGGCGGCCGTGACGAGCACCGGGGCGTGCTGCTCGCGGCGCAGCTCGTGAACGCCGACGGCGGCGTCGACGGCCACGCGATCGAGATCGTCTCGACCGACGTCCCGGCGGCCGAGGCCGCGGCCGGCGCAGTCGAGGACCTCCATGCCGACGGCGTCGACGTCGTGCTCGGCAGCTACGGCAGCACGATCTCCTCTCCCGCGTCGGCGACGGCGGCCGGCAACGACATGGTGTTCTGGGAGACGGGGGCGGTCGGCATGCTGACCGCTCGCTCGCGGCCCGGCGAGCGCACGTTCCGCATGCCCCCGACCGGCGCGGTGCTCGGACGCAACGCGATCTCGTTCGTGAACGGCCCGCTCGCCGAGGCGTTCGGCCGCGATCCCCGTGGGCTCCGCTACGCGGTCTCGTTCGTCGACGATGTGTACGGGCGCGCGGTCGCCGCCGGGGCGCTCCAGGCCGCAGCCGATCTGGATCTCGAGGTCGTGGGGCGCTTCGGATACGACTTCCAGACGGCCGACTACGACGCGCTCGCGCGGAAGATCGATCGGTCCGGCGCCGACGTGCTGTTCGTCTCGGCCTACCTCGTCGACGCGATCGAGCTTCGGCGTGCCCTGGTCCGCAACGACGTCGACCTGCTCGCGAGCATCGGCACGTCGTCGTCGTACTGCATGCCGGAGTTCGGGGCCGCGCTCGGCGAGGGCGCGGTGGGCCTGTTCGCCTCCGACAAGCCGAGCGGCGGCGCGATCGATCCGTCGACGCTGCGCCCCGAGGGTGCCGAGCTGCTCGCGCGGGCGCGCGCCGCCTACGACGAGCGGTGGGGCGGAGCGATGAGCCCCGCTGCGCTCGCCGGGTTCTCCGCGGCATGGGCGCTGTTCGCCGACGTGATGCCGGCGGCCGCCGAGCTCACCCCGGACGCGATCGCCGAGGCCGCCCTCGCCGCGGACCTTCCAGCGGGAAGTTTGCCCAACGGCAGCGGGCTGCGGTTCGGCGAGCCCGGAACCGCGACGGCGGGCGACAACGTCGCGGCCGCGGCCGTGATCTGGGAGTGGCTCGTGCCCGGCGAGCACATGGTCGTGTGGCCGCCAGAGCTCGCGACCCACCGGGTCCGCCCCGTGGACATCGCCCCGTGACCGAGGACCGGGGCGATCACCGCGACCGGCGCCGCCCGGCCCTGATCGTCGGCCTCTCGGTCGTCGCCGCTTATGCCGCGCTCGCCGCGTGGTCGGGCTCGCTCTCGCCGCTCGCACGTGGACCACTGCTCGACGGCGTCGGTCCCGTGAACTACCGCTGGGTCGCGCCACCGCCGGAGCTCGAGGCAACGAACCAGCCGCCGAGCTCGGGGCGCTTCCGGCTTCCCCTCGGCAGGCAGGGGGTCGGCACCCAGGTCGTGTTCACGTCGGACAGCCAGGTGACGGTCGTGATCGACGAAGGCTCGATCGGCCCGGCGCCGAGGGAACGGATCGCCGAGCTGCTCGTGGAGCCCGTCGACCCGGCCGAGATCGCTCCGCCGGGCGGCGACCTCGCACCGTTCGGCAACGCCTACTCGTTCGATGCGCGCTTCCGGCCATCGGGCGACCCGGTGCCGGGACTCGATCGCCCGATCCAGGTGATCCTCGTCTACCCGGCCACCTCGACGCTGCACGCCACGAGCCACGACATCATGTTCTCCCCCGACGGCGAGACCTGGGAGGCGCTCGAGACCACGGACTCCCCCGCTCAGCAGCAGGCGCAGGCCGACGTCCCGGGGCTCGGCTTCGTGGTGGTCGCCGGAGTGCCGGCTCCCTTCACGCCCGGCCCGGGAGGTGGCGGAGGCGAGGGCACGCCGCCGGTGGCGATCGCGCTGCTGGTGGCGGCCGGGGTCGTGCTGCTGATCGGCGTGGGGCTGTTGATCAGGAGCCGGGCGAGGTAGGAACGGGGCAGGAACGAGGCAGGGGGTCAGCCGCAGGCGGCCACGAGCATCGGGTACGGGTTGATCGCGTCCTCGATGATCGACTGCCCGTAGTAGCTCGCCGGCCAGTTCGACGGCATCACGTTGGGCCGGAACTCGAAGTGGTTGTGGTCCGTCTCGCCGCCCGCGAGCCCGGTGCTGCCCACGTATCCGATCACGTCGCCCGCCTGCACCGGCCCGAGCTTCGCGATCGAGGTCATGTGCGCGTTGTACGTCGACCCGTACGTGCCGCTGACGTAGACGGCCGTGCCGCCGTAGGCGTTCGTGGCGTCGCTCGCCATGCCGTCGAACGTCGCCAGGATCGGCGTTCCCTGCGGGGCCACGATGTCGACGCCCTTGTGTAGGTGGTAGCCACCGACGTAGCGGGGAGCGCCGAACCCGTCGCCGAACCCGCGAGGCTGGTCGACCGGACAGGCCTCGAACACCTTGGCCCACCCCTCGGGCATGGCGACCGAGGAATGCCCGCCGAAGCTCTGCGCCGCCAGCCACCTCTGGTACGCCTTCTCGGCCT